>Ga0209798_10000603_pt1 | contig 21766 bp, 21 predicted proteins | sample DOMMetBare3Fresh_FD_187475 | JGI IMG/M metagenome (GOLD analysis project Ga0209798, IMG submission 187475) | Wetland sediment microbial communities from St. Louis River estuary, USA, under dissolved organic matter induced mercury methylation -... | ecosystem: Environmental > Aquatic >... | reverse complement strand
CGCGCCATTTCGCGGCCGACGGCGTGGCGTGCAGCGACCTGTCGTTGCCCGCGGCGCAGTCTGCGCTCGCCGCCGCGGGCCGCAGGCCGGAGGATGTGGACCTGATCATCGTGGCGACCTCGACGCCGGACATGGTGTTCCCGGCCACCGCGACGATCCTGCAGGCCAAGCTGGGCATCACGAACGGCACGCCGGCGTTCGACCTGCAGGCCGTGTGCTCGGGCTTCATCTATGCGCTGACCGTTGCGGATTCGCTGATCCGCACCGGTGCGGCCAAGACGGCGCTGGTGATCGGCGCCGAGGTGTTCTCGCGCATCCTCGACTTCAATGACCGCACGACGTGCGTGTTGTTCGGCGACGGAGCCGGCGCCGTCGTGCTCGAGGCAAGCAACGAGCCCGGCATCCTGGCCACCGAATTGCACGCCGACGGCCGCCACGTGGGCATCCTCTGCACACCGGGTACCGTGGCGGGCGGCAAGACGCTCGGTGACCCGACGCTCAAGATGGACGGGCAGGCGGTCTTCAAGCTCGCGGTGGGCGTGCTCGAGGACGTGGCGCGCTCGGTGCTCGCCAAGGCCGGCAGGACCGAGGCCGACATCGATTTCCTGATCCCGCACCAGGCCAACATCCGGATCATGCAGAGCACGGCCAAGAAGCTGAAGCTCGCGGCCGACAAGCTGATCGTGACGGTCGACGAGCATGGCAACACGTCGGCCGCTTCGATTCCCCTCGCGCTCGATGCCGCGGTGCGTGCCGGGCGCATCCGGCGCGGCCACCGGCTGATGCTCGAAGGCGTGGGCGGCGGCTTCACCTGGGGCGCGGCGTTCGTCGAGTTCTGATTCTTCCAAGGACTTCCCAGCGATGGCAGCGTTTGCCTTTCTCTTTCCCGGCCAGGGCTCGCAGTCCGTGGGCATGCTCGACGCATGGGGCGACCATCGCGCGGTGCGCGACACGTTGGCCGAAGCATCGGCTGCGTTGGGCGAAGACGTCGCCCGGCTGATCCGCGAGGGTCCGAAGGAGGCACTCGAGCTGACCACCAACACGCAGCCGGTGATGTTGACGGCGGGCATCGCCTGCTACCGTGCCTGGCGCGCCGAAGGTGGGCCCGAGCCGGCGGCCGTCGCCGGTCATTCACTCGGTGAGTACACCGCGCTGGTCGCGGCCGGGGCTCTGACGCTGGCCGATGCCCTGCCGCTGGTGCGTTTTCGTGCGCAGGCGATGCAGGAGGCGGTGCCCGTGGGCACCGGCGCGATGGCCGCGATACTGGGACTCGATGCCGACGCGGTGCGCGCAGGCTGCGCCGAGGCCGCTGCGGCCAGTGGTGAAGTCGTCGAGGCGGCGAACTACAACGACCCCAAGCAGACGGTGATTTCGGGCAGCAAGGCCGGCGTCGACAGGGCCTGCGAGCTGCTCAAGGCCAAGGGTGCCAAGCGTGCGCTGCCACTGGCGGTGTCGGCGCCGTTCCATTCGAGCCTGATGAAACCCGCGGCCGAGCGGCTGCGCGAACGGCTGGCCGGCGTGCGGCTGGTTGCGCCGCTCATTCCCGTCGTCAACAACATCGACGTCGCACAGCAGAGCGAGCCGGCCGCGATCCGCGACGCGCTGTACCGCCAGGCCTTCGGGCCGGTGCGCTGGGTGGAACTCGTACAGGCGCTGCGCGCGCGCGGCATCAGGCACTTCCTCGAATGCGGTCCCGGCAAGGTGCTGGCGGGCATCGTCAAGCGCATCGATGCAGCGGCGGTGGCCGCGCCCGTGCTCGATCCGGCGACGCTGGCCGAAGCGAAAGCGCTGTTGGCATGAAGGATCAGATTGCGCTGGTCACCGGGGCCTCGCGCGGCATCGGCCGCGCCATCGCGCTCGCGCTGGCGCAACGCGGGGCGAAGGTGATCGGCACGGCCACGAGCGAGGCGGGCGCCGCGGGGATCCGCACCGCGCTCGCGCCACTGGGCGGCGAGGGCATCGTGCTCGACGTCAACGACGGGGCGGCGCTCGAGGGCGCGGTGGAGTCCATCGTCAAGCGGCACGGCGCGTTGCACATCCTGGTCAACAACGCCGGCATCACGCGTGACGGCCTGGCCATGCGCATGAAGGACGAAGACTGGGACGCAGTGCAGGACACCAACCTGAAGGCGGTGTTCCGCGCCAGCCGTGCGGTGATGCGCACGATGATGAAGCAGCGCTACGGCCGCATCGTCAATATCACCTCGGTGGTGGGTGCGTCAGGCAACCCGGGCCAGGCCAACTACGCGGCGGCCAAGGCGGGCGTGGCCGGCATGACGCGAGCCCTGGCGCGCGAGCTGGGCAGCCGCAACATCACCGTCAACTGCGTCGCTCCGGGCTTCATTGCCACCGACATGACCGACGGCCTCCCCGAGGCGCAGAAGGCGGCTCTGATGGCGCAGATCCCGCTCGGCCGGCTGGGGCTGGCCCAAGAAGTGGCCGATGCGGTGGCGTTCTTGGCCTCGCCGGAGGCCGCCTACATCACCGGCACCGAGCTGCACGTGAACGGCGGCATGTTCATGAACTGAAAGACCGGATGGGCCCGGCCGGTGCGCGGCGATCGAGGCGCGGACCCGTCGCCGCGTAGAATCCGGGCCATTTTGCGTTTCCCTCTCCGCTGGAGGAGTCAATGAGCGATATCGAAGCACGAGTCAAGAAAATCATCGCCGAGCAGTTGGGCGTGCCCGAGGCCGACGTCACCAACGAGAAGGCCTTTGTCGCCGACCTGGGCGCGGACTCGCTCGACACGGTCGAGCTGGTGATGGCGCTGGAGGACGAATTCAGCATCGAGATCCCGGACGAAGAGGCCGAGAAGATCACGACGGTCCAACTCGCGATCGACTACGCCAAGGCCCATCAAAAGGCCTGACCCGGATCGCATGTCGCGCCGACGCGTCGTCGTCACCGGTCTCGGGCTCGTCAGCCCGGTGGGCAACACGGTGGCCGAGGGCTGGGCCAATCTCCTGGCCGGGCGCTCGGGCATCGCCAACGTCACCAAGTTCGACGCCTCCGCCTTCGCCTGCCGCTTTGCCGGCGAGGTGAAGGGCTTCAATGTCGAGGATTACTTCCCTGCCAAGGAAGCACGCCACATGGACACCTTCATCCACTACGGGATGGCGGCGTCGATCCAGGCGGTGCGCGATGCGGGCCTGGCCACGGGCGATGCGTTGATCGAGGAGCAGGCCGAGCGCATCGGGGTGATGGTCGGCTCGGGGATCGGTGGCCTGCCGATGATCGAGGCCACCCACAAGGACTACAGCGAACGCGGCCCTCGCCGCATCTCGCCGTTCTTCGTGCCGGCATCGATCATCAACATGATCTCGGGCCATGTCTCGATCCTGTACGGCTTCACCGGCCCGAACCTGGCGATCGTCACCGCCTGCACGACCGGTCTGCATTGCATCGGCGAGGCCGGCCGGCTGATCGAGTATGGCGATGCCGACGTGATGGTCGCCGGCGGTTCCGAGAGCACGGTCTCGCCGCTGGGCATCGGCGGGTTTGCCGCCGCGCGCGCACTGTCGACCCGCAACGACGACCCGGCCACCGCCTCGCGTCCCTGGGACAGGGATCGCGACGGCTTCGTGCTCGGCGAGGGTGCCGGCGTGGTGGTGCTCGAGGAGTACGAGCACGCGAAGAGGCGTGGTGCCAAGGTCTACGCCGAGTTGGCGGGCTTCGGGATGGGGGCCGACGCCTTTCACATGACCGCGCCGAATGTCGACGGCCCCAAGCGCGCGATGAAGGCCGCGCTGCGCAATGCCGGGCTCAATGCGGACGCGGTGCAGTACCTCAACGCCCACGGCACGAGCACGCCGCTGGGCGACGTCAACGAGAGCAACGCGATCAAGCTGGCCTTCGGCGATCATGCGAGGAAGATGGTCGTCAACTCCACCAAGTCGATGACCGGCCATCTGCTGGGCGGCGCGGGGGGCATCGAGTCGGTGTTCACCGTGCTCGCGGTGCACCACCAGGTGAGCCCGCCGACGATCAACATATTCAACCAGGATCCCGAGTGCGACCTGGACTATTGCGCCAACCACGCGCGCGAGATGAGGATCGACGTGGCCGCCAAGAACAACTTCGGCTTCGGCGGCACGAACGGCACGCTGCTGTTCCGCCGCGCCTGAGTCTTCGCTGACCCACGATGCACGCTGCACCGCCCGTGAGGGTGGCGTTGGGCCGCAGTCGTGGCTGGATGGCATTCGTTGCGATCGTCTTTGCACTGGCCGCAGTGCAGTTCGTGTCGTGGTTGGCGCAGCGTGGCGAGTGGCCGTTCGCGGCTGCGGCAGCGGCCGTGGCGTCGAGCGCCGCACTGGCGGCGCTGGCCGGTGCCTTCTGGATGCACAGGGCGCAGCCGCCGGGCGTACTCGCGTTCGACGGCCACGCATGGCAGTGGAACGACAGGCCGGGCGAGATCCAGGTCGCGATCGACCTGCGTGGCTGGATCCTGCTGCGATTCGATCCGGCCGCACCGCCGGGCCGCCGCCGCGAGTGGATCGTCGCCTCGCGCACGGGCGCCGGCCACGCGTGGCCGGTGGTGCGCGCCGCGCTGTATTCTTCCCGCGGCGACGAGGGCGACCCCGCCGCACCGATGACGCCCCCAGGCTGAGCGAACGATGACCGAGACGGCGGATGCCGACGCCTTGCTGGTCGAGCGCGCCAAGCGCGGCGACAAGCGCGCCTTCGAGATGCTGGTGGTCAAGTACCAGCGCCGCATCGAGCGACTCATCTCGCGCATGGTGCGCGACGATGGCCTGGTCGAGGACGTGGCACAGGAGACCTTCATCCGTGCCTATCGTGCGCTACCCCAGTTCCGGGGGGACAGCGCCTTCTACACCTGGCTGTACCGTATCGCGGTCAACACGGCCAAGAAGCTGCTCATCGAGCGAAAGCGTGACCCGCTGGTATCGGAATCCACCCTGGTTTCCCAGGACGACGGAGACGAAACTTCACGGGTCGAGAGTGAACTAACCGACGGCGAAACACCCGAAGCCGTGCTCGCCAGCAAGGAAATTGCGGCCACCGTGAACGCGGCCATCGATGCCCTGAGTGAAGACCTTCGCCAGGCCATCGTGCTGCGCGAGATCGAGGGCCTGAGCTATGAAGAGATCGCTGACGTGATGAATTGCCCGATCGGAACCGTGCGCTCGCGGATCTTTCGTGCCCGTGAGGCGATCGCAACGAGGTTGCGCCCGTTGTTGGGCACCCGCGAGGGCGAGCGCTGGTAGGCGCTGGCCCTGGACCGGAGAGTTTGTGATGAATGACGAGGATTCCATGAACGAACCGAATGCGGCGGCACCGTCGCGCTGGCGGGCTCAGTTGTCGGCCCTGATGGACGGTGACCGGCATGCCGCCGACGAGGCCTGCCGCGCATGGGCCGGCGACGCGTCGGCGCGTGCCGACTGGCACACGTATCACGTGATCGGCGAAGTCCTGCGCAGCGAGGACGCGGCGTGCAGCGCCGCAAGCGACGCGCGCTTCCTGGTGCGGCTGCGCGAACGGCTCGCGGCCGAGCCCGTGGTGCTGGCGCCCGAGGTGTCGCGCCTGCCGGTCCGCGCCCGCCGTGCCTGGATGGCGCCGGCCGCGGTGGCCGCGGGATTCGTCGCGGTGGCCGGCGTTCTGCTCGCGACGCGCCTGGCCACGCCCCAGGAGTCGCGCGACGCCGTACCTGCGCTGGCGCGTAACCCCGGTGTCGAGGCGCCTGCCACGGCCCTGGCCGGCCTGCGCCCCTTGCCGGCGCCCGCGTCCACCATGGCGACGGATCCCGGCGGTGCGGCATCGCGCGATGGCGCCATGCTGATTCGTGACCCCGAACTTGATCGATACCTGGCAGCGCACCGGCAGTACGCCAACGCTTCGCCATTGGTGATACCCGGGGGCGTCGTGCGCAGCGCCACCGTGGTCGCTGCACCGGGGCGCTGAGTGCAGCTCGGACCGGTGTCGCTCGGGCGGTCATGGCAAGCCGCAGGCCTGGCTGGCGTGCTGCTGTGGTGCGCCTTGGCCTCGGCGCAGGCGGGCGACAAGCTGTTGCCGGGCGCCCAAGCCCGTGACTGGCTGATGCGCATGCACGCCGCGGCCACGCAGCGCAACTACCAGGGCACCCTCGTGCTCACGGCCGACGGCACGATGTCGAGCTCGCGCGTGGCGCACTTCTGCGAGGGCAGCCAGACGTACGAGCGTGCCGACGTGCTGGACGGCCAGGTACGGCGCGTGCTGCGCCATAACGACCGCGTCGTCACGCTGTGGCCGGATTCCAAGGTTGCGCATGTCGAACAGCGCGAGCCGATCCGGCCTTTCCCCGCGCTGCCCAGCACCGGCGACGATGAACTCTTCGATCGCTACGACATGGTGGCCGAGGGGCCTGGTCGCGTGGCCGGCCACGATGCGGCGGTGTTCCTGTTGCGGCCGCGCGATGCGTCCCGATTCGCCCAGCGCCTGTGGGCCGAGCAGGCCAGCGGCCTGCTGCTGCGCGCCGACGTGCTCGCCCAGGACGGGCGCGTGCTCGAGACCACGGCCTTCAGCGATGTGGCCATCGGCGTGAAGCCGCAGCCCGACAGCGTGGTCTCGGCGATGAAGAAGCTCGACGGCTACCGCATCGTCAAGTCGCTGCCGCAGCGCACGAGCCTGGACGTCGAGGGCTGGCGATTGAAGAATCCGGTCGCAGGTTTCCGGCAGGTCAGCTGCATCAAGCGCTCGCTCGACCCGCTGGCCGACGACACGCGCTCTGTGGCCGCCGAGGTGGTGCAGGCGATCTTCTCCGACGGCCTCACGCATGTATCCCTGTTCATCGAGCCGTACCAGGCCGAACGTCATCGGCCGGGCGCTGCGATGATCGGCGCCACCCACACCTGGATGCAACCCCTGGGCTCGCACTGGCTCACCGCCATTGGCGACGTTCCGATGGCCACCCTCAAGCAGTTCGCCGCCGCGCTCGAGCGCGCGCGCTGATCCTTCGAATCCGCCACACTCCGCCACCCATGACCGCAAACCTGTTCTTCACACCGATCCGTTCACGTGGCCTTCATGCCTTGGCCGCCCTGTCGTTTGCCGTGGTCGCTGCACCGGCCGCGTTGGCGCCCCTGCCAGCGCTCGCACAGGCGGCGAAGGAGCTGCCTGACTTCACGGAGCTCGTCGAGCGCGTCGGACCGGCGGTGGTCAACATCCGCACGTCCGAACGGTTGCGCGCCAGCGCGTCCGGGCCGAGCGGCGAGATGGACGAACAGATGCGCGAGTTCTTCCGCCGGTTCGGCATTCCGGTGCCGGAGGGCCGTACGCCGCGCCGCGGGGGACCGCCGCAGGAAGACAGCGAACCCCAGCAGCGCGGGGTCGGCTCGGGCTTCATCCTCACGGCCGACGGCTACGTGATGACCAATGCGCATGTGGTCGACGGGGCCGACGAGGTGATCGTCACACTGACCGACAAGCGCGAGTTCAAGGCCAAGATCATCGGCGCCGACAGCCGCACTGACGTGGCGGTGGTCAAGATCGAGGCCGCGAGCCTGCCCACGGTGAAGGTCGGCGACGTCAGCCTGGTCAAGGTGGGTGCCTGGGTGATGGCGATCGGCGCCCCCTTCGGCCTGGACAACACGGTCACGGCGGGCATCGTGAGTGCGAAGCAGCGCGACACGGGCGACTTCCTGCCGATGATCCAGACCGATGTGGCGATCAACCCGGGCAACTCGGGTGGCCCGCTGATCAACATGCGCGGCGAGGTGATCGGCATCAACTCGCAGATCTACAGCCGCTCCGGCGGCTTCATGGGCATCAGCTTCGCGATCCCGATCGACGAGGCGATGCGCGTGGCCGACCAGCTGCGCACCAACGGTCGGGTGATCCGCGGACGCATCGGCGTGACCATCGCGCCGGTGACCAAGGAGGTGGCCGAGGCCATCGGCCTGGGCGCGCCGCGTGGCGCGCTGGTGCAAGGCGTCGAGGACGGCCTGCCGGCGGCCAAGGCGGGCGTCGAGCCGGGCGACATCATCCTCAAGGTCGACGGCAAGGCGGTCGAGAAGTCAGGGGACCTGCCGCGCCTGATCGGCGCCGCCAAGCCTGGCGCCAAGAGCACGCTGCAGCTGTTCCGGCGCGGCCAGTTGCGCGATGTCGGCGTCACCGTGGTCGAGTTCGAGGCCGAGCGCCCGCGACGCACGGCCCAGAGCAGCGAGGCGCCGCCTGCTGCACAGCCCAAGACGGCGATCGGACTGGCGGTGTCCGACCTCACCGAGGCGCAGAAGAAGGAACTCAAGCTGCGCGGGGGCGTGAAGGTCGAGTCGGTCGAAGGCGCGGCGGCGCGCGCGGGATTGCGCGAGGGCGACGTGATCCTCACGCTCGACAACGTCGAAGTCAGCGACGCCAAGCAGTTCAATGCGCAAGTCGCCAAGCTGGACAAGAGCAAGCCGGTCAGCGTGATGGTTCGTCGCGGCGATTGGACCAATTACCTAGTGATCCGGCCGTCGCAACGATGACGCCCGACAGTCCACGGTCTTTCCGTCATGTGGAAGCGCTGGGATGCTCCAGTGATCGACCCTAAAACTGCAATGAGTGAGTGTTTGCAAACTTATTGCTCTACCCAGCATTGATTCAACGCGCCAGGACCTACAATTCAACTCGATCGGGCGCGGTTCTCTGCCTTTGGGCAGCGGAGTCAAGCCAGCGAAATCTGTCCCCAGGCCGTCCACATCGATTTGTGGAAAACCTGTGGATGAAAATCGCTGTTGGTACCCTGCAACGACGAAAAAACGAGGGTTGGCGCGGCTTCCGGCGGGGTTGCTTTGACTACAATGAAAGCCCAACAAGCAGTTGCCATACGTTTTGTTGGAAGGCGCGTCGGTTCTTTGACGCGCCTTTTTTTCGTCCCTTCGCAGACCTCGCGCTGCGTCCACGCGGGCTTGGGCGGCGTGCCTGACCACGGCCGCGGTTCACACCGCCGACGCGCAGTTCGATCCATCTGTGCCGCCCACGGCCGCGACCGCAGAGCGCTCGGGTGACCGCGCGCTGCATTTCGACCTGATGGACCACATCCGCAACTTTTCGATCATTGCCCACATCGACCACGGCAAGAGCACGCTGGCCGACCGGATCATCCAGCGCTGTGGCGGGCTTTCCGACCGCGAGATGGAGGAGCAGGTGCTCGATTCGATGGACATCGAGCGCGAGCGTGGCATCACGATCAAGGCCCAGACCGCGGCGCTCCAGTACACGGCCCGGGATGGCCGCGTCTACAACCTGAACCTGATCGACACGCCGGGGCACGTCGACTTCAGCTACGAGGTCAGCCGCTCGCTGTCGGCCTGCGAGGGCGCCTTGCTGGTGGTCGACGCCAGCCAGGGCGTCGAGGCCCAGACGGTGGCCAACTGCTACACCGCGCTGGACCTGCACGTCGAGGTGGTGCCGGTGCTCAACAAGATGGACCTGCCGCAGGCCGATCCGGAGAACGCCAAGGCCGAGATCGAGGACGTGATCGGCATCGACGCCAGCCATGCCATCCCCTGCTCGGCCAAGACCGGGGAGGGCATCGAGGAGATCCTCGAGGCGGTGATCACCCGGATGCCGGCGCCGCGCGGCAATCCCGAGGGGCCGCCGCGGGCCATGATCATCGACAGCTGGTTCGACAACTACGTCGGCGTCGTGATGCTGACGAGGGTGGTCGACGGGGTGCTGCGCAAGGGCGACCGCATCCGCATGATGGCCACCGACGCGGTCTACCCGCTCGAGCAGCTCGGCGTGTTCACGCCCAAGTCCGAGCCGCGCGAGGAGCTGCGTGCCGGCGAGGTCGGCTTCCTGATCGCGGGCATCAAGGAGCTGCAGGCGGCCAAGGTCGGCGACACGATCACGCTGGAGAAGAAGCTACCCAACAACGCCGGCCCCGCCACCACGCCGTTGCCGGGGTTCAAGGAGATCCAGCCGCAGGTCTTCGCCGGCCTGTACCCGACCGAGGCGAGCGAATACGACGCGCTGCGAGATGCGCTGGAGAAGCTCAAGCTCAACGACAGCAGCCTGCGTTACGAACCCGAGGTCAGCCAGGCGCTGGGCTTCGGCTTTCGCTGCGGTTTCCTCGGCCTGCTCCACATGGAGATCGTCCAGGAACGCCTGGAGCGCGAATTCGACCAGGACCTGGTGACGACCGCGCCGAGCGTCGTCTACCAGGTCGAGCTGAACGACGGCGAGGTGATTCAGGTCGAGAACCCGAGCAAGATGCCCGATTTGGGCCGCATCCGCGAGATCCGCGAGCCCATCGTCACGGTGCAGCTGTACATGCCGCAGGACTGCGTGGGCCCGGTGATGACGCTGGCCAACCAGAAGCGCGGCGTGCAGCTGAACATGGCCTACGCCGGCAAGCAGGTGCACCTGACCTACGAGTTGCCGCTGGCGGAGATCGTGCTCGACTTCTTCGACAAGCTGAAATCCGTCTCCCGCGGCTACGCCAGCATGGATTACGAGTTCAAGGAGTACCGCGCCGCCGACGTCGTGAAGGTCGATATCCTGATCAACGGCGACAAGGTCGACCCCCTGGCGATGATGATCCACCGCGCGCAGAGCCAGTACCGTGGCCGCGCGGTGGCGGCCAAGATGCGCCAACAGATCCCGCGCCAGATGTACGACGTGGCGATCCAGGCCGCGATCGGCGCCAACATCATTGCCCGCGAAGACATCAAGGCCTTGCGCAAGAACGTACTGGCAAAATGCTACGGCGGCGACATCACGCGCAAGCGCAAGCTGCTCGAAAAACAAAAGGCCGGCAAGAAGCGCATGAAGCAGATCGGCACCGTCGAGGTGCCGCAGGAAGCCTTCCTGGCCATTCTTCAGGTGGACGACTGATGGGACTCATGGGTGGGTTGACCGCGGCGCTGTATGCCGTTTTGCTCGTCTACCTCGGTGGCTGGTTCTTCAACCGCTGGATCGGTGACTTCGCGCTGCTGCTGTTCCTGCTGACGCTGGTGACGCTGTGCTACTGGCTTGCCGAACGCTTGCATTTCAAGCCGGCGCGCGAGGCCGCGGCCGCGGCGCTGGAGGCGCAGCACGCGGCGCGACGGGCCGAACTGTCGCGGCAGGGCATCTCTCAGGTGGATGGCGATGTCGAGCAGGCCAAGGGCCGGCTGCTGATGCAGCCTTGGTGGCTCGACTGGACCGCAGGGCTATTCCCGGTGATCCTGGTCGTCTTCCTGCTCCGATCGTTCCTGTACGAGCCGTTCAAGATCCCGTCCGGATCGATGCTCCCGACGCTCGAGTCGGGCGACCTGATCCTCGTGAACAAGTTCAACTACGGCATCCGCCTGCCGGTGATCGACCGCAAGATCGTGGCCATCGGTGAGCCCGCGCGCGGGGACGTCGTCGTGTTCCGCTACCCGCCGGATCCGCGCATCGATTACATCAAGCGCATCGTGGGGCTGCCTGGTGACGAGGTCGCATGGCTCAACAAGACGCTGACGGTCAACGGACAGGCCATCGAGACGGCCGCGCTGCCCGACTACTACGACGAGGACAGCCAGCGCTACGCCCAGCAGCTGCGCGAGAACCTGGGTGGTGTCGAGCACCGCATCCTGCTGCGCGGCGACCGCCCGGCGTTCGTCGCGGGCACCGAAGCCTATCCACAGCGCGATGCCTGCCGCTACAGCGCCGAGGGAGTGACGTGCAAGGTGCCTGCGGGCCACTACTTCGTGATGGGCGACAACCGTGATAATTCCATCGACTCGCGCTATTGGGGCTTCGTGCCCGACCGAAATCTGAAGGGCCGGGCCTTCTTCGTGTGGATGAATTTCGGTAACCTCGGCCGTATCGGCGCCTTCCGCTGAGATCCGGAGGAGACACAACCCATGCTGCGCACCCGAACTGCCGGCCGCTCCCGCGGCCTGACCCTCATCGGCCTGCTGCTTTGGGCCATTGTGGTTGCCTTCGTGGCGTTGATCGTGGTGCGCGTGCTGCCCACGATCAACGAGTACACGACGATCCTGCGCGCAGTGAAGAAGATTGCGCAGGACCAGCCGGCCACGGTGGCCGAGGCGCGCAAGTCCTTCGATCGGCAGAAGGACATCGAGTACTCGATCTCCAGCATCAGCGGCTCGGACCTCGTGGTGACAAAGGAGAACGAGAAGGTCGTGATCCGCTTCGCCTATGACAAGGAAGTGCCGCTGTTCGACCCCGTGTTCCTGCTGATCAAGTACCAGGGCGAAGGGCGCTCGAACTGAGTGCGCGGCGCCGTGGCCACCGGGATGAACGAAGCCTCACTCGTCGCATTGCAGCAGCGGCTGGGTCTGACATTTGCGCGTCCTGACCTGCTGGACCGCGCGCTCACGCATCGCAGTGCCGGGGCAGAACACAACGAGCGTCTGGAATTCCTCGGCGACGCGGTGCTGCAGACGGCGATCTCGGCGCTGCTCTACGATCGCTTCGCCGGGTCCGACGAGGGCGACCTCACGCGGGTCCGAGCGCACCTGGTGCGCGAGGACAGCCTGGCGCGCGTCGCGCTGGCCGTCGGCCTGCCCGACGCGCTGCGACTGTCCGAAGGCGAGGCGCGCGGCGGCGGTGCACAGCGCCCGTCGATCCTTGCCGATGCGCTCGAGGCCGTGATCGGCGCGGCCTTCGTCGACGGCGGCTACGCCCAGGCGCACGCGCTGGTGCAGCGCCTGTTCGGCGAGACCATCGCCGGCGCCGGGATCGACAGCTGGACCAAGGATGCCAAGACGGAGCTGCAGGAGTGGCTGCAGGCGCGCAAGCTGCCCGTGCCGGTCTACCGCATCGTCGCCACGCGCGGGCAGTCGCACGCGCAGACCTTCGACGTCGAATGCGCGGTGCCTTCGCTCGGTCTGGCCGAGCACGGCGAGGGCAAGTCGCGCCGTGCTGCCGAGCAGCATGCCGCGCGCCGCATGCTCGCCACGCTGAGGGCCAGCGACCAGCCTGGCGGACCGTTGCGGTCATGACGGCTCCTCGCCCGATGGGTGCATCGGGCGATCCCCCGAGGGGATCGCGCCCCGCGCTGCGGTGCGACACATGAGCGAAGACCCGGCGGCGCTGCCGCAACGCTGCGGCCTGGTGGCGATTGTAGGCCGGCCCAACGTGGGCAAGAGCACGCTGCTCAACGCGCTCGTCGGGCAGAAGATCAGCATCACATCCAACAAGCCGCAGACCACGCGCCACCGCATCGTGGGCGTGCGCACCGAGGGCGCCTCGCAGTGCATCTTCGTCGACACGCCGGGCTTCCAGACGCGGCACGGCAATGCGCTCAACCGCACGCTGAACCGAACCGTCAAGGGTGTGCTGTCGGATGTCGACGTGGTGCTTTTCGTCGTCGAGGCCGGCAAGTTCACCCCGGAGGATGGCAAGGTCCTGGCCCTCCTGCCGGCTCACAAGCCGGTGCTGCTGGTGGCCAACAAGCTCGATGCGCTCGCCCGGCGCGACGACGTGCTGCCCTGGCTGGCCACGATGCGCGAGCGGCGCGACTTCGTCGAGTTCGTGCCGCTGTCCGCCGTCCGGGAGGCCGACGCGCGGCGCCTTGCCGAGATCGTGGCCCGCCACCTGCCCGAGCAGCCCTGGCTGTATGACGCCGACGCCCTGACCGACCGCAGCGAGCGGTTTCTGGCCAGCGAGCTGATCCGCGAGAAGCTGTTTCGTTTGACCGGCGACGAGTTGCCCTACGGCAGCACCGTGATCATCGACCGGTTCGAGGAGGAGGGTGAGCTGCGCAAGATCGCCGCCACCATCGTCGTCGAGCGCGAGGCGCACAAGGGCATGGTCATCGGCGAGGGTGGCGAGCGGCTCAAGCGCATCGGCAGCGAGGCGCGCCAGGAGCTCGAGCGACTGCTGGGCGCGAGGGTCTTCCTCGAGCTGTGGGTCAAGGTGCGCGCCGGCTGGGCGGCGAGCGAGGAACATCTGCGAAGCTACGGGTACGAGTGAGCACGCGCATGAGCGAGACCTTCGAAGCCTTCATGGCCCGGGCCTGGGCCGACCACGCCGATCACAGCGAGGAGGTGGCGCAACGGCTGCGCACCGAGACGCCGGCGCCTTCAACACCGGCGCAGCTCGAGGCCCTCGTGCGCTTCGTCGTGCATCTGGTGGGCGAACATCTCGGGCGCTACGACGACGCGCGGCGGCGCCTGGCGGCACTGGCGATCCACGAGAAGGCCGAATCCGGTGTGCAATCGGCCTTGCGCGTCGCGCAGGCGACGCTCGACCTCGCACAAACCGGGGGTGCACCGCCGCTGGCCTTCACCGACGCGGAAGTCGTGCGTGCGTACAGCGCCGCCGCGGCATTGTGCGTGGGGCGCGGACACAGCGAGCGTGCGCTCGCGTTCATCGCATCGGCGCGCGAGCGGCTGGCTGCGTTGCCACAGGCCACGCCGGCCGACCACCAGCCGCTGGCGGTCGCGTGCAACAACATGACCTGGGAGCTGCACGACCGCGGCGCCAGGCGCACGGCGGCGGACACGGCGGCCATGCTCGACCTGGCCGCGGCCAGTCGCGAGCACTGGAGCCACGCCGGCACCTGGCTCGAGGTCGAGCGGGCCGACTACGGTCTTGCGCTCGCCCACCTGTCGGCCGGGCGCGCCGAAGCGGCGCTGCATTACGCGGCGCAATGCCTGGCCGCCTGCATTGCCCATGACGCACTGCCCTACGAACATTTCTTCGGCCACGAGGCGCTCGCGCGCGTGCAGCACGCGCGTGGCGACGCGGCGGCGTGCGCGCACCACGTCGCTGCGGCGCGCGATGCATTCGGCCGCCTCGACGGCGACGACCAGGCGGCCTGCCGCGGCGCGCTCGACACGCTGCAGGCGTTCGCACAGGCTGCACCATGACCCCCCGCGGCGCGGCAGCTCCGCTGCCGGCCTTCGTGCTGCACCGCTACGACTGGAGCGAGTCGAGCCTCATCGTGGACCTGTTCACGCGCGAGGGCGGGCGCGTGGTGGTGGCGGCCAAGGGAGCGAAGCGACCGACCTCCGCGCTGCGCGCCGTGCTGCTGCCGTTCCAGCGCATCTCGGTGTCCTTCGGCCGTCCGCGCGCCGAGGTTCCGAGCGAGGTGCGCAACCTGCGCGGCGCCGAATGGAGCGGGGGCATGCCGACCCTCACGGGCCCAGCCCTGCTCGCGGGCTTCTACCTGAACGAGCTGTTGATGAAGCTTCTCGCACGCGAGGATCCTCACCCGGCGCTGTGGGACCGCTACGCGCAGGCGCTGGAGCGGCTCGGCGGCGCCGGCGAGCCGCTCGTCCTGCGCGCCTTCGAACTCGTGCTGCTGCGTGAACTGGGCCTGCTGCCGGACCTGGCGCATGTCACTGCGAGCCAGGCCGCGGTCGAGCGTGACGGGCACTACGCGTTGTGGGCCGAAGGCGGCGTGGTCGAGGCCGCACCCGAGGCCGGTGCGACGCTGGCGGGCCCGCAGCTCGTGGCGTTGCAGGCCGCGCTCGCGGCAGACGGCTTCGACGCGCTGAGCGAGGCCTGCCGTGCGTGCGAGGTTCCCCTGCGCCGGCAGCTGCGCCGCATGCTTGCCTATCATCTGGGCCATGCCCCCCTGCGCACGCGCGAGGTGGTGCGCGAACTGCGCTCGATGCTCCATCCGTCATGAATCCCCTGGTCGCACCGGAAGCCAACCATCGCACGCACCATTGCGCGCTGTCGGTCAACGTCAACAAGGTTGCGCTGCTGCGCAACACACGCCACCTCGGCATTCCCAGCGTCGTGCGCGCAGCCACGCTGTGTCTGGAGGCCGGCGCCCAGGGCATCACCGTGCACCCGCGACCCGACGGCCGCCACATCCGCGCCGACGACGTGCGCGAGCTGGCGGCCCTGCTCGCGCGATGGCCCGAGGCCGAGTTCAACATCGAGGGCAATCCGTTCGACAACCTGATGGACTTCGTGCGCCAGTACCGCCCCGATCAGGCGACCTTCGTGCCCGACGCGCCGGGCCAGTTCACCAGCGACCATGGTTTCGCGGCGGCCGACCTGCCGCAGGTGGCGCCGTTGGCGGCGCAGGCGCGTGCGTTGGGCGTGCGCGTCAGCCTGTTCATGGACCCGGACCCGACCGCGATGGCCGCGGTGGCGGCCATCGGCGTCGACCGCATCGAGCTGTACACCGAGCCCTATGCCGCAGCGCACGGCACCCCGCGGCAGGCCGCCGAACTCGAGCGCTACGCCGCCGCGGCGGCGGCCGCGCTGGCGGTGGGCCTGGGCGTCAATGCGGGCCACGATCTGAATCGCGCCAACCTCGCCGACTTCCTGCGCGCCGTGCCCGGCGTGATGGAGGTATCGATCGGCCACGCGCTGATCGCCGATGCACTGGAGTTCGGCTACGCGGAGACGGTGCGCGACTACCTGCGCTGCATCCAGCGCGCGTACCTGACCCCCAAGACGCCTTCGGCGCCAGGCCCCGGTGGCCACGAAGGGGCCGCGTCCGCCTAGGGGCGACGCGTCGGCGGACGCCACCAGATGATCTACGGCATCGGCACCGACATCTGCGACATCCGGCGCGTCGCGGCCACGCTCGGCCGGCGCGGCGAGCGCTTCGCCGAAAAGGTGCTGGGGCCGCACGAGATCGAGGTCTTTCGCGCGCGGCGCGCCAGGCTCGAGGCACGCGGCGTGGCTTATCTGGCCACGCGTTTTGCCGCCAAGGAGGCATTCTCGAAGGCCATCGGTCTGGGCATGCGGCTGCCGATGACCTGGCGCGATTGCGAGGTGGTCAAGGCGCCCAGCGGCAAGCCCGAGATCCGGCTGCACGGCGCGCTCGCGGCATGGTTCGAGGCACGCGGTCTGCAGGCACAGGTCAGCGTCAGCGACGAAAGCAGCTACGCTTGCGCCTTCGTCATCGTCGAACAACGCCCCGCATGATCGAACAGTCCCCGCTCATCATCGACATCGCGGGCACCACGCTGACGGCCGACGACCGCGCGCGCCTGCAGCACCCGCTCACCGGCGGGATGATCCTGTTCGCTCGCAACTGGGCCGATCGTGCGCAGCTCACCGCGCTTTGCGCCGACATCAAGGCGATCCGCGACGACCTGCTGATCTGCGTCGACCACGAGGGCGGCCGCGTGCAGCGCTTCAAGACCGGTGGCTTCACCCACCTGCCGCCGATGCGCCGGCTGGGCGAGCTGTGGATGGACGACGCGCTCGCCGCCACCGACGCCGCCAGCGCCTGCGGCGTCGTGCTCGCGGCCGAGCTGCGCGCCTGCGGCGTGGACCTGTCGTTCACGCCGGTGCTCGACCTCGACCATGGTCCCTCGGGCGTGATCGGCGACCGCGCCTTCCATCGCGACGCGCGCGTGGTCACGATGCTGGCCAAGAGCCTGATGCACGGGCTGCTGCGCGCCGGCATGGCCGCCTGCGGCAAACACTTCCCAGGGCACGGTTATGTCGCCGCCGACTCGCACACCGAGGTGCCGGTCGACGAGCGCACGCTCGACGCGATCCTGGGCGACGACGCTGCGCCTTATGGCTGGCTGTCGACCAGCCTGCCCTCGGTGATGCCCGCGCACGTGGTCTATCCAGAGATCGATCGCCGACCGGCGGGGTTCTCGAAGAAGTGGCTGCAGCAGGTGCTGCGCGGTCGTCTCGGCTTCACCGGCGCGATCTTCAGTGACGACCTCAGCATGGCCGGTGCGCGGCACATCGACGGGCGTGAACTGAGCTATGCCGATGCCGCGGTCGAGACGTTGAATGCCGGCTGCGACATGGTGCTGCTGTGCAACCAGAGCCTGGACGGCGGGCGCGCGGTCGACGAACTGATCGCCGGCCTCGAACGCGCTTTCGGTGCTGGACGCGTGCAGTCGCAGCCGGCGGCCGAGGTGCGGCGGCTGGCGTTGCTGCCCCAGACCGCACCGCTGGCCTGGGACGATCTGATGCACGATGCGTTGTACCGCCGTGCGCTCGACCGTTTGCCCTGAATCCGCGCTGCGCGGCTGCATCCAGACCGGCGCGGCGTTCGTACACTGCTGATCTCCGTCCCGAAGCGCCCCGGGCGAAAGCCCGGATCGAGGCGGTAACCCATGGAGGTCCCTTCGATGAGCCCTCGCAGCACGCTGGCGTTCCCCGAGGAATTGCCGTGAACGTGGTCCCCGACGCCGATCCCTGGCCGATGGGCTTCGTGCCGGTTCCGTCCTTGGCACACGCCGAGGATGCCGACAGCGACGTCGAGCCGGAAATCCAACCCGACGGCCGGCCCTTCCCGTCGCCGTCGATGCCCCGCGCTGCGGACGACGACCAGCTCGCCGAGCTCGTGTTGCGCGTGTGCGACCAGCACGAGCCGTCGCTGGCGCGGCTGTACGAGTCCACCTCCGGACGCGTCTACGGCCTGGTGCTTCGGGTGGTGCGCAACGCGGCGCTCGCCGAGGAAGTGGTCGAAGACGTGTTCTGGCAGGTCTGGCGCGAGGCCCCCCGCTTCGATGCCGAGCGGGGCAGGGTGATGGCCTGGCTGCTGAACATCGCACGCAGCCGCGCGATCGATGCGCTGCGGCGCCAGGAGCGGGTGCGCGCGAACGAATTCGCGGTCGACAACGACGACACGATGGCCGCGTTGGCGGAGCACGACGCCGGCGACGACCCACTTGACCTGGTGGCCGCCTCGCAGCACCACGCGCGCCTGCACGCCGTGCTGTGCAGCTTCGAGCCGCTGCCGAGGCAACTGCTGTCGCTGGCGTTCTTCCGAGGCTGCACGCACGAGGAGATCGCCGCACAGACAGGCCTCGCACTGGGCACCGTCAAGTCCCATATCCGGCGCACGCTCGCGGTGCTCAAGCACCAGCTCGCCCCGCAACTTCTCGTCTCGGAGCGCACCGCGCCATGAACACCAAGACACCTCCAGCGCCCCGCGCCAGCGTGGCCGAACGAACCGAACTGGACGAAGCCGTCGATCTGTTGAGCCGGGCGTTGGCCGAGGCGCCCGACAACGTTGTGCCCCGAAGCGGCGCTGCTCGCAACCGACTGCTGCGCCGCGTTGCCGACAGCGCGGCGCGCCACCGCGGCATGGTCACGGTGCGGCGCCGCCACGGTCGTGCCGACGAACCCGCACCCGGCGTGCAAGTGCGCTGGCTGTATCGCACGGAGGATGCCCGCGCGTTGCGCGTCGGCGAACCCGTGGCGCTCGCGCTGATCGAGCTCGCGCCGGGCACGCGCCTGGACGCCGGTCTCGGGCTGGCCGGTGGTTGCAGCGAGTGGCTGGTGCTGCGCGGCGCGGCGCAGATCGACGGCGTCGCGCTCAACACGCTCGACCATCACGCCCGCGCGGCGACGGCGGCCGAGCCCGTCATCACGAGCGAGGAGGGCGCCACGCTGTACGTGCGAAACGGCGGCCGCGAGGCTGCGACGGCGGGCACCTCGCGTGCGCGCGAGGCAGCGTGGGAAGACTTCGCACCCGGCATCCGTCGGCGCGTCCTTTGGCAGCACGGTGGAGCGATCGGCTACCTGGCGCGTGCCGCCCAAGGGGCGGTGGTGCCCCCGCATGGCCACCACCGCGATGAGGAGTGCCTGATGCTCGAGGGCGACCTCTTCCTGGGTGACATCCTGGTGCGCGAGGGCGACTTCCAGCTCGCGCCGGCCGGTGTCGTGCATGGCACGGTGCAGGCCGGCAGCGACTGCGTGGTCTACATCCGCGGCGACGCGGAGCTCGCGTTCGACCTCGCCGAGCCGCAGCCAGCGTAATGAGCGCGGCGCCGCGTGACGCGGCGCCGCGCCCCTTCGTTCAAGGCGCCGGGCTGTCGAACGGCAGGCGGATCTGCGACAGATCCTTCTTCGTCTCCACGAGAATCAGCGGACCGTCGTCCAGCGCCACCGGCGGCTTGGGTTCGCGCGGCACATGGGCGGGCTTGGGCGCGGCGGCGATCGCTTCCTGCGCCTGGCGCACCTTGTCCGCGTCGGAGTGCACCCACTGCAGGCCCGCCTGGCTGGCCACCTCGCTCAGGGCGTCGATCGGCAGCACATAAGGCTCGGCGCGCAGCGCGGTCTGAGGCTGAGGGACCACGATCGGTCGCGCGGTCGGTGCCGGACGGGGCATGACCGGCGGCTCCACCGGCGCGGCAACCGTGACCGGTGCAGCGGCCGGCGGTGCAACGGCGGTCAGTTCTGCGGCGGACTCGTCGTCGGATCCTTCGTCCACGGCGCCCAGGCGCTCGGCCTCGCCTGCCTCCGTGGCCATCACACCTTCGCCGCGATTGCGTCCGCGTCCACCACGGCGGCGGCGGCGGCGGCCCGCACCGTCGCGATCCGCATCGGATGCCGCTCCGTTGGCCGCGTCGGGCAAGCCTTCGGTCTGACCGGCCAGCGGCTGCGTGTCGAGCATGGCCTCTGGCGACGGCTCGGCGCCGCGTGTCTCGGCGCGCGGTTCCCCGCGCGGTGGCCGGCCCCCTTCGCCGCGGGGTGCGCGCGCCTGCGGCGCCGCCTCGTCGGTTGCGGGCGAGGCTTCCTGGTTTCGACGCTGGTCGCGGTCGCGGCCGCGGCCTTCACGCGCTTCACCACCGCGACCTTCGCGACCTTCGCCCCGGCCTTCACGTCCTTCCCGTCCTTCGCGCCGACCTTCGGCGCCGCGCTCGGCGCGACCTTCGCGCGCTTCGCCCCGCCCTTCGCTGCGGCGACCGCCGTTGCGCCGGCCGTCGCGGCGCTCACCACGCTCGCCACCACGCTCACCGCGCCGTGCAGCGCCTCCGGCGGCCGACGCGGCCGCAGTGGCAGCCGCCATGGTTGCCGATGCCGTGGCCGCGGCGGCAGGCGCCGCCTCGTCTGCGCCGAACAGCTTTCTGACCCAGGCGAAGAAGCCGCCGCCCGCGGGTGCGGCGGGTGCCGGCGCCGGCGCCACGGCCACCGGCAGCACCGGCGGTGGCGCGACCACGGGCGCCGGCGCGGCGATGGGCGCCGGCTGGTCGGGCAGCACGCCCTTGATCACCGGTTCCTGGCGCGGCTTGGCCTTTTCGCGGCGCGTGATGCCGACCTCGTCGTCCGGCTCCTCGATCATCGTGTAGCTGGCCTTGAAGGCATCGAGCCGCGGGTCGTCGTGACGCAGGCGCTCGAGCTTGTAGTTCGGCGTGTCCAGATGCGGGTTCGGGATCAGCAGGACGTTCACGCGCTGCTTGAGTTCGATCTTGGTGATCTCGGAGCGCTTCTCGTTGAGCAGGAACGAGGTCACCTCCACGGGCACCTGCACGTGCACCGCGGCGGTGTTGTCCTTCAGCGCCTCCTCCTGCACCATGCGCAGGATCTGCAGCGCGCTCGATTCGGTGTCGCGGATGTGGCCGGTGCCGTTGCAGCGCGGGCAGGTGATGTGGCTGCCTTCCGAGAGCGCCGGGCGCAGGCGCTGGCGCGACAGCTCGAGCAGGCCGAACTTGGAGATCGCGCTGTACTGCACGCGTGCACGGTCGAACTTCATCGCCTCGCGCAGTCGCTGCTCGACATCGCGGCGGTTCTTCGACTCCTCCATGTCGATGAAGTCCACGACGATCAGTCCGCCCAGGTCGCGCAGACGCATCTGGCGCGCGATCTCGTCGGCCGCCTCGAGGTTGGTGCGCGTGGCGGTCTCCTCGATGTCGCTGCCGCGCGTGGCGCGCGCCGAGTTCACGTCGATCGACACCAGCGCCTCGGTGTGGTCGATCACGATGGCGCCGCCGGAGGGCAGGTTCACGGTGCGGCTGAATGCCGTCTCGATCTGGTGCTCGATCTGGAAACGGGAGAACAGCGGCGCGTCGTCGCGGTAGCGCTTCACGCGATTGGCCGTCTCGGGCATCACGTGGTTCATGAACTGCTTGGCCTGATCGTAGATGTCGTCGGTGTCGATCAGGATCTCGCCGATGTCGGCGGTGAAGTA
>Ga0209798_10000602_pt1 | contig 21800 bp, 18 predicted proteins | sample DOMMetBare3Fresh_FD_187475 | JGI IMG/M metagenome (GOLD analysis project Ga0209798, IMG submission 187475) | Wetland sediment microbial communities from St. Louis River estuary, USA, under dissolved organic matter induced mercury methylation -... | ecosystem: Environmental > Aquatic >... | reverse complement strand
AAGGCGGCACTCCAGTAGGTCCAAAGTCATTTCTTGCGGTGATAGTGTGCAACGGAACCATCGTTGCGCGCGCTGAAGCGGCCTATCGTGGTGAAGGATGAGCATGATCGGTTCGGTCCTGGGAGTGACACCGGCACAGATCAATGCGCTGCGGGCGAAGCCGTCACTGGTTCGTCATCTGGTCCTGGTGGTCCGGGAGAATCAATGGAAGGCGCAGGTTGATGACGTGATCAAGAGCGCGCCGGCTGAGCGGCGGGCGCAACTGGAGGCGTACCAAGCCCGTTTCGAGCAAAGCCCCGCGGGCACGGAGGTGGCCGCGCGCGCCGCCGAAGCTCGTGCCGAGATCGCGGTTCTGGGAGCCATCGAAAACGTCCTCAGTCTCGAGACATCTTGGCACGTGCTTCATTACCTGTTCACCGGGAATGTGTTGCCCGACGGCTCGCCAGGCGACCTGCTCTTGGCCAGCGAGGACATCGTCGACGGTCCCGCCCGTCTGCATGGCGAGGCCCGGACGCGCGAGTTCGGCCATTTCCTTGCCGGGCTGGATTTGGCGCGCCTGCTTGAACGCATTGATCTGAAGGACATGCGTCGCGTCGGCGTGGACGGGATTCCGTTCGAGCCGGATGCCGATGCCGAATACGAGCAAGCGTTGCGCGAGGAGGTCGGGTTCTGTGTCCCGCGGCTTCGCGATTATGTGCGCGCAATGTCCGACAAAGGGAACGGTCTCTTGATCTGGGTGGCTTGATTGCGCGATCGGATTGGGCTTGAGTTCGAGAATGTCCGCGGCGCTGCGGGCGCGGCGGAACAGGCTCAACGAACATTGTAACGGATCGGCACACTCAGATTGATCTCCGCGCCGGCCTCGGGGCCGCCGGGATCACGCGGACGTAATCCCGGCGGTACCGATGAAGTGCTGCGGCTACAGCAGCGCGCCGGGATTCTTCCGATAGCGGTTCACCAGCGCGTCGGCGGTCATGAAGGCGAGCGCCTGGATGGTGAGCGTCGGATTGAAGCCGCTCATGGTCGGGAAGGTCGAGCTGCCGACAACGAACAGGTTGGGAATGTCCCAGCTCTGGCCGTAGCGGTTGACCACCGACGTCTTGGGATCGCTGCCCATGCGGGTGCCACCTTCGTGATGCGCGCCTGGCGCACCGGCCGGGCTCACCGGCGCCCGCCACACCACGGACGCCCCCATCGCACGACCGATCTCCTCCATCTTCTTTTGCATGAACTCGACGCGCGCCCGCTCGTTCGGCCGGCGCCAGTCGTAGGTCACGCGCGGCGCCGGCAGGCCCCAGGCGTCGCGCACGCTGGGATCGAGATCGATGGTCTGGTCGGCATAGGGCAGGTTCTCGGTCTGCGCCACCATCGCGGCGTGCCGGGTAAAGTATTTGGCGAGGAACGCACGATAGGCGCCGCCCCAGCGCGGGACGCCGGGCGGGGTGGCGACGGTGGTGAAGCTGATCGGTCCGCCTTCCAGGTTGCCGGTGCCGATCGAGATCTGGGCGCCACGGATGAAGCCCGCATCCTTGTGATCGAAGTTGTCGGCGTTGAAGTCATCGATCGTGCGCTTCTGGGCGCTCGGGCCCATGTAGACGTTGAGGTGGCGGTCGTCGAAGCCGACGAACACGTTCGCCATCATGTGCGCCATGATGTGCTTGCCGAGCTGTCCACTGGAGTTGGCGAGCCCGTTGGGGAATTTGTCCGATTTGGACAGGAGCAGCAGGCGCGTGTTGTCGTAGATGAAGGTCGACAGGATCACGATATCGGCTTCGATCGTGTTGTCGGAGCCGTCGATGCCGTAATAGGCGACGCCGGTCGCCTTGCCGCTGTTGTCGGTGTTGACGCGGTAGCACATCGCGCCGGTGATGAGCTTGAAGTTGCCGGTCGCGTCGGCCTCCGGCAGCTTGGTGACGAGGATCGACGACTTCGCCCCGACATGGCAGCCGAACGCTTGGCAGAAGCCGCAATAGGTGCAGCCCGGCCGACCGTTGTAGGGCTGCGAGACGATCGCGCGCGGGGTCGAGAACGGGTGAAAGCCGAGCTTGCGCGTCGCGGCGTCGAACAGGACCTCGCCCTGGTCCGGAAGCAGCGGCGGCAAAGGGTAGTCGCGGCGGCGCGCGGCCTCGAACACGTTGCCGCCGTCGATCTTGTTGCCTGTGAGATTGCCGGCCTTGCCGGAGACGCCGAGCTCATATTCGGTGCGATCGTAATAGGGCTCGAGCTCGGCATAGCTCAGCGGCCAGTCGGCGAGCGAGGAGTCACTCGGGATCACCGCCGCGCCGTAGCGCTCGACGGTCTGCGAACGGGCGCGGAAGTCGTCCTCATGCATGCGCCAGGACACCGCGCCGTAGTGCACGGTGCCGCCGCCCGCCTGGTTGCCGTAGTTCTGCACCGGCATCGGAGCCGCGACGGCGCTGGTGTTCGGCCGCCAGGTGACCGGCTGGCGCTTGACGTTGGGTCGCAGATCCTGGCGCTGGAAATAGCGCAGCTCATCATGCGGGTCGAAGTCCTGGGTCTTGAGCCGTGGCCCGCGCTCGAGACCGATCACCTTCAGGCCGGCCTTGCCGAGCTCGGCCGCGAGGATGCCGCCCGCCGCGCCGACGCCAACGATGACCACATCGGTTTTTTCTGTTGCCATGACTTAGCCCTTCCGTGCCTGCAGGCCGATGATCGATGCCGAGCCATACGCGTTGCTGCTCTGCAGATCGGCGGGTGTGAACAACGGCTGCGCGCCCGGGAAGCCGACGAGCCGCCAGCCCGCGAAGTCCTTGTTGCCGCCATAGACCGGGTCGGCGAACACGCCTTCCATGGTGTGGGTGCGCACGGTGTTGAAGAACGCCTGCGCGGATGGCCAGGTAAAGTGGCTCGCCTTGCCCTCTTCGAGCGCGGTGATGACCGTGTCCTGCTGGGCGGCGGTGAGCTCGACGAACGGCTTGCTGGCGCTGGCGCGGCAATAGGCATTGAGCGCCGCGAGCCCGCGCCGATAGAAATCCTGCTGGTCCGAGTAGGCGCCCGACAGCGCAAGATCGATGTAGTTGAGGACGCCAGCGTCGCGCGCGCCCGGCTGGCCTTGTGCGCCGGGCAGGAGCCGCTCGGTGAACGCTGCAATGGTGGCCGCGTCCTCGGCGTTGAAAAACGCACCGAGCCCGTTGGCATGCGCGTGCGCCGTGTCCGCCGCGGTGGTGACGCCAGGCCTCGCCTGGTTTTGGGCGAGCGCGTCGGCGGGCGTCAGGCCGGCGCCTGCGACCGCTCCTACGGCCGCGCCGACCAAGAACGCGCGGCGAGATTCATCATGCTTGCTCATGCTGATTGCCTCCCTGGGTTTGTCATTCTGAATTTATGAGCGCCCGCACGAGCGGACGCACCAAGCATGCGCCGCTTTGAGTGGGCGGGCAAGTTCGCGACGCGTCAGCGCTGCTGACTCAAATTGAATCGCAGGCCGTCCAATACCAGCATTGAACGCGAAGCCGTCGCCTCAAATCGATATCGGCAGCGTCCGTTGGTTTCACGTTGGCAACGCACACCACGTCTGCCGCAAAATCGGCTCAGCAATGGCGCGGTGGCATCTGGCACGGCATTGCTACGGCTGCTGCGGAGCGCCCGGGGCCTTCATTTTCATGTGTCGAAGGCACCGCGATCGGCTATCGGCCGCCCCTGGCGGCTGCTAATATTGGCGTCGGGTCGTCCGAAAGTGCTTGGTGTGCCGTCCGCAAGAGGCGTCCATCTCGGCAGTTTCGATCGAGAACCCGTTTGCTATGGAGGAAGCGATGCAATCAGGGCTCAAGCTGAGCTTGGCCGCGGGGGCAGCTTTTCTGCTCATGCAGGCACCCGAGGTTCGGGCACAGGGTACCGCCGCCATCACCGGGCTGGTCTCGTCCGAGGCGGAAGGCGCCATGGAGGGCGTGGTCGTCACCGCCCGCAAGGCCGATGCGAAGCTCTCGGTCAGTGTGGTCACCGACGCGCAAGGCCGCTACAGCTTCCCGGCCAACCGGCTGGAGCCCGGCCAGTATGCGCTGACCATCCGCGCGATCGGCTATGACCTCGGCGGCAAGGTGGCGGCTGACGTGGCAGGCCAGAAGACCGCGACCGTCGATCTGAAGCTTGCCAAGACCAAGCGCCTTCCCGCGCAGCTCAACAACGCGGAATGGATGGCGAGCATTCCCGGCACCGAGGAGCAGAAGGCGTTTTTGTTGAACTGCGTCGGCTGTCACACGCTCGAGCGCGTCATGAGCTCGTCCCATGACGTGGAAGGGTGGATGAATGTCGTCCATCGCATGATGGGCTATGCTGCGGTCAGCCAGCCGATCAAGCCGCAACGCCTTGTGGATCCGGAGCGCGCCGGAACGCCGGAGCAATATCGCCGGGCGGCCGAATATCTGGCCACCATCAATCTGAGCGCGACCGAGACCTGGCAATACCAGTTGAAGACGATGTCCCGCGCCAAGGGCCAATCCACGCGCGTCGTCATCACCGAATACGACCTGGCGCGGCCGACCACCGAGCCGCACGACATCATCGTGAAGGATGGCCAAGTTTGGTACACCGATTTCGGCGAGCCCTACATCTCGAAGTTCGACCCGAAGACGCTCAAGATCACCGAATACCCGGTGAAGATCTTCAAGCCCAATCACCCGGTCGGCTTGCTCGACCTCGGCCTCGATCAGAAGGGCACCTTCTGGTTCGACACCATGTACCAGGCCTCGCTCGCCAACCTCGATCCCAAGACCGGCGACATCAAGTACTATCCGCTGGCCGAGGAGTTCAACAATGCCGGCGTCCAGATGAACTTCGTCGGGCTGCGCCACGACGTCGACGGCAAGGTGTGGACCAAGAACGTGCCGACCGGCGAGGTCTTCCGCGTCGATCTCGCGACCCAGAAGTGGGAGCGGTTCGAGCCGCTCAAGCAACTCGCCAATGGCAAGCGCAACACCATCTACCAGCTGATCTCCGATTCCAAGAACAATGCCTGGGTGGCGGAGTTTGTGAACGGCTATCTCGGCAAGATCGACGCCCAGACCACCAAGGTGACCTGGTATCAGCTGCCGACCGCGAACGCGCGTGCGCGCCGCATGCGGATCGATGATCAGGACCGCATCTGGGTGACCGAGTATCGCGGCAACAAGGTTGCGATGTTCGACCCCAAGACGGAGAAATTCGTCGAGTATCCGCTGCCGCCGCACACCTATCCGTACCGCTCGGCCGTCGACAAGAGCGGTGAGATCTGGACGGGCGGCATGCACACCGACCGCATCGTGCGGTTCGATCCGAAGACCAACCGCACGCTCGAATATCCGCTGCCGCACAACACCAACATCCGCAGCGTGTGGCTGGACGAAACGACGAACCCGCCGACCTTCTGGACCGGCAGCAATCACGGCGCCGCCCTGGTCAAGGTGGAGGCGCTCGACTAACAGCGCTTGATATGTGACCTTGCGCCCGCCCTGTCAGCCGACGGGGCGGGCGCTTTGTTTCGGGTCTAGTGCCCCGTTTCCGAAGCTCGTGATACGTCGCAGCAAACTCTTACACGAGCTTCGGAAACAAAGGGGCACTAGCACCTCTATGATTCTAGTGCCGCTTTTCGATTTGAAGTTCCTGACAGAGTTTGCTGCAGGTGGTGCAGGAACTTCAAATCGGCGGCACTAGGTTTGCGGGCACTGCCGCCCGAGGCTGCGCCCCACGCCCCGGCCAGTGGGGTGAGGGCAGCGGACAGCGGGACGCCCCGGCTTATGCCCTCATCCTATGCCGGCCGAACGGCGCGCCGTGGCGTGCTCCGAGCCAATCGACGGTGGTATCAAGCGCTGCGATCGCCGACATCTCGACGCTGACGCGGTCGCGATAGTCCCTGACCGGGCGAGGCAATCGCGCCTGGCTGCCGCCGATCAGGCCAGCCGCAACGATCATTGTGGCCGCCGCAAAAGCTCTCTGACGCATGGTGTTGTCCCCCAACCCCAATTGAATTTGGGGGCGATCATAAAGACAATTGTCTGCAATCTCGTTGAAAGCTCCGTTCAAATGCATCGAGCCAGCGCAGGTGTTTGTTAACCCAACGCAAGCCGCTCACGGGGCTTGTTTCTCTCCGTGCTCGGGGTCGGAGCGGCAATTCCGAGGCAGGCTTGAACCGCCGCTGCAGAGGATTAAGCTCTGGCGAGGGACCGCAGCACAGGCTGTCAACAGGGAGGAATGCCGACATGACAATCAAAGCAGCAGCAACCGCGAGCGCAGGAACGCTGGCGCTTGTGGCGTCGTTCGCGTGGACCGGCTCCGCGCTTGCGCAGGATCTGGGGCCGAACGTCAGGAAGCTCGCGGACGGCGTCTATGCCTTCGTGGGCGAGAATTTCAATTCGAACGCCGGCATTGTGCTGACGCAAGATGGCGTGGTGCTGATCGACTCCGGTCACAATCCGATCGAGTCGCGCAAGCTGATGGACGTCGTCAAGAAGCTCACCCCGATGCCGGTGCGGCTCTTGATCGACACCGAGCCGCATCCCGACCACACCACCGGGCACTTCGTGTTCTCGCCGCCCGCTACCATCGTGGCGGCCGCTGGCGCCGGCGACTCGATGCGCGCGCGCGAGCGCGAGGCACCGCAGCGCATCCAGCAGCTTGCCGCCACGTCGCCGGCGATGAAGACCGCGCTCGAAGGCTACAAGCTGGTTCCGCCGCATGTCGAGTATCAGCAGAAGGCCTCGCTGGCGGTCGGCGAGCGTACCTTCGAGCTTTACTATCTCCGGGGCGTGCATAGCGAAGCCGACACCGCGGTCTGGCTGCCGAAGGAGCGCGTGGTGTTCTCGGCGTCGGGTATCGTGGTCAACCAGATCAATATCCTGCGTCCGTTCGTGACCATTCCGGATATCCTCGCGGCCTCAAAGCTGATGAAGTCGCTCAATCCCGAGCATGTGGTTCCAGGCCACGGCCAGCCCGGCACGGTGAAGATCTTCGAGGACACCGAGAAATACTATGCGCTGCTGATCGAACGGGTCGAGAAGGCGGTGAAGGAAGGCAAGACGCTCGACGAGATCAAGAAAGAGGTCAAAATGCCCGAATACGCCAGCTGGGCGAGCCAGGATCGCTTCCCGACCAATATCGAAGCGGCCTACAAGATGGTGACGGGGAAGTAGCGGACGGCGTCGTTCGTCGCAACGAAGTTGCTACCAACTCTCGTCATGACCCGCACGCTCTGCGCATCATGGCCGGGTCTCGTCCCGGCCATGCACGTCTTTGACGCGACGTCAGAGACCTGGACACCGTAGCCGTACGTCTCGCGGCTGGTACAAGATTGGCTGTGCGGGTGCGCTCGCAACCGCTGGGGCGATCACGGATTGGCCGGCAGCGATTCCTGCTTAGACGTCTCCTGCGTAGACGTCTCCTGCGTAGACGTCTCCTGCTTGGACAATTCCTGCCTGGACGATTCCTGCTTGGCCTCCTGGCCGACGGCGGCCTTCACGGCCGAGCTGTTCTCGCTCAGGATGCTGAATGCGCCTCGGGAAAAGATGGTGCCGTATTCGAATTGTGTGGCTCCGCTCGCGGTCGACGCCGATCCGCCCGTTGCGCGCGCGGCGCTGCGTGCCTGCCATTCCAATATTCCGCTCACCCGGCACAGAGTCGCGCTGCACTCGGCCTTGATCGAGCCGGGCTGCACGCCATAGACCCGCTCGGGCGAGCGTTCCAGGAGACGGCGCTTGTCGCGAACGACCGCCGGTCGGGGCTTGAGGCTGCCGTTGTAATAGACCTCATCGGCATAGGCTTTTGTGAGGGCGGCCAGATTGCGAGTGTTGGCCGGTGACCAGGCGGCAAGCTGGGCAGAAATAAAACTGACCGCGCGTTCCTCAAGCGGACCGGAGGACGGATCGGGGGAGGCTGCCTCGTCGGTAGCGGCCGGTACGCCAAGTCGCGCAAGGCGCTGGCGCGCGCGTTCGGCGATCGCGTCCGGTGCGCCGATCCGCAGAACCTGCAGCAGGAACACATTATCCGCCGTTTCGATCAGGGTGAGGAGTCTCGCCCGTGCGAGCTCGGCTTCTGGTGTGCCCGGATTGCGGACGGCGAATTCCCAGATTGCCATCGCGTCGCCGGCTGCCCGCACGCGCTCCAACTCCCTTGCAAGCGGTGTCTGCACGTCAGGCTGCGAGGCGATTGGAGACCGGCCGGCGAACTGCCGGGGCTGGTCGTCCGGGAAGTCTTGGTCCCTAGCGAGGGCGGCAGCCACCGCACTCTCGCGGCCCTCGTCATCCTTGCGAGTGCTTTCGGCGGCGGGTGCTCGCTGGCCCGCGGGTTCGTCAACCTCCGCGACCGCAAGGCGTGGCGTCTGCGCAGGCTCCGGTGGCTTTGACGTGTTCAAGAGCCACATCGCGAGCGCAACAATGCTCCCGCTCACCAGACCGGAGATGATGGGTGAGGCGACGCGCCGGACCCGCGCGCGCCGATCCACTTTCAGTTGCTGGTCGTACGCTTCCCGCTGCTGCGGGTTCTTCAGCAACTCGTAGGCGGCGACGAGCTGTCGGAACTGCAGCTCGGCGGTCGGGTTGCCGGCATTGAGGTCAGGATGAAACGATTTGGCAGCCTTGCGAAATGCTGTCCTGATTGTCTTCTCGTTGGCATGCGAAGCCACGCCCAGAACATCATAAAGTGTGTTCATGGATGTCCCTCGGCGGTGCCGTCGCTTCCCCAAAATTTCAACGTTACTTGTTGTAATTAGGCTTCATTCTGACTTCGATTTGACTTTGATTCTTGCACGAGAGTCTTGTGCGAGAAACCGACCAGAATAAAGACGATTCAAAAAAATCCCTTCAGATTTTCAGAGGTATTGGTTTTCTCCCATAATATTTCGCCAATGAGAATAGTGACATTTGCGCGCTGGACTACCAGGATGCCTCCATGGCGACGGCAATGGCATGGGGGGAACCGTTGCATCGATCCACGCATCCAACCGCAGATGGGCATGGGTGCAGATGGGCATGGGTCATGTGTGCTTGGTGCCCACCGGCCTTCTCTCCCTGGCGGGGGCAAGACCTGACAGGACTTTTCAGGAGGCACGAGGTTCACGTTGTTGGCCGTAACGCTGTAGGAACTTGAAATCGGCGGCACTAGTGCCCCGTTTCCGAAGTTCGTGATACGTCGCAGCACCCTCTGACACGAACTTCGGAAACAAAGGGCACTAGCAACTCTATGATTCTAGTGCCGCTTTTCGATTTGAAGTTCCTATCCGAGTTTGCTGCATCTGGTGTAGGAACTTCAAATCGGCGGCACTAGGATGACACCATGACTTGGTTCGACCAGCGTCCCGACGATGCCATGGACGGTGCCTTCACGGTGGTGGGGCCTGCGCCCGTGCGCACCGTCGAGGCTTCGGCCTTTCGCGAGGCGATGAGCCGGCTCGGCGCCGCCGTGCACGTGATCACGACGGCAGGACCGGGCGGCAAGACCGGTGCGACCGCGACCGCCGTGTGCTCGGTGTCCGATGCTCCGCCGACGGTGCTGATGTGCCTCAACCGGCGCAGCCAGACCAACCCGGTGGTGGTGGAGAACGGCGTGTTCTGCGTGAACACCCTGGGCGACCGCGGCGCCGAAATCGCCGACATCTTTGCGGGACGCACCGGCGTGCAGGGCTCGGAACGGTTTGCGACCGGCGAGTGGACCGTGCTCGCGACCGGCAGCCCGGTACTGGCCTCCGCGGTCGTGGCGTTCGACTGCCGCATCATCGAGGTGCGGGCCGTTGCAAGCCACAATGTGTTCTACGGTGCGGTCGAAGCGGTGCGGCTTGGACCGAACGGGCCGGCGCTGGTCTACCACGAGCGCGCCTACAAGCGGGTGTAAGCCCGCCGCCACAATTAAGGTTAACAAATGGTTTCGATTGAGACCCCGCACGTGCGGGCGTAGGCCCGCTGGGCGGCGGCGTCGCTTTGCGTCTGCCCCCGCGTCGGGGAGACAAAGCCATGGGGAGCAAAGCCATTGGGACACGTCTTGGACCCTACAATCTGGCGTTGGCAGCGTGTTATTTCGCGCCGGCCTGGGGGATGGACGCTGTCAAGGCGCTGATTTCACCCTATGCCGGACTGACCGACCCGCTCCACGCCGCCGCCGCGATCCGGCTGCGGATGGTGCTCGATCTCCCGCCCGATCGGCTGCTCGACGCGGCCAACTGGCTGGCCGCCTTCAAGCTTGTGGTGGTGGCGTCGCTGGTGGCCTACGTGATCGAATTTGCCCGCGCGGTCATTGGCGAGCGCGCGCCCGATCGTGCCACGACCGACACGGTGCTCGTGCTTGCGGTTGCGACAGTCGCGATCTGGATCATGCCGGCGCTCGCCTTCGACCCCGCCGCGGCCACCCAGGCGCATGTGGCGCAGCTTCTCCTGGTGGCAGGGGCGCTGATCGTGATCACGATCGAGCGGCATATCGAGGAGACGACAGTAGTTTCGGCGCTGGCCGGCGCGGCTGATCCTAACGCCGAAGCAGGAACTCCAGCACCGCACTACTGAACGCCGCCGGCTGCTCGACATTGGAGATGTGGGCCGCCTCGAGCACGGTGAACGCCACGCCCGGAATGTGGTCACGCAGATATTCGCCGGCCGGTAACGTGGTCGCCGGGTCATGGCGGCCGGCGATGACGAGGGTGGGTACCGAAATCTTCGGCAACAGGGCGCGGTGGTCCATGTCGCGCACCGCTTCGGCGCAGGCGATGTAGCCCTCAAGCGGTGTTGCCACGAACATCTCGCTCATCCAGGCGATGGCCTTGGGCTCGCGCTCGCGGAAGCCTTTGGTGAACCAGCGCTCCATGTTGGCGCCGACCATGGCGGCGAGGCCCTTTTCGCGTGCAAACCGGAGGCGGTCCTCCCACATTTTCTTGTCTGCGAAATAGCTCGAGGTGTTGCACAGCACGATGCGCTCGAACCGCTCGGGCGCGTTGGCGCCGAGCCACATGCCTTCCATCCCGCCCATCGACAGGCCGCACCAGTTGGCCTTCTTGAGGCCAAGCCCATCGAGCACCGCGAGCGCGTCGCGCGCGAGCCCATCCATCGTGTAGGGGCCTTTGGACACGCCGGAGCCGCCATGGCCGCGCCGATCGAAGCGCACAAGCCGGAAATGCTGCGTGAAGGCCGCGACCTGCGGCTGCCACATCGCATGCGTGGTGCCGAGCGAGTTCGACAGCATCAGGACGGGCGCATTCTCGGGGCCTTCGATCACGACGTGGATCGGGCAGCCGTCGGCGTTGATGATGGGCATTGGGGCCTCCACACTACACACTACAGTCGTCGCGCCGAGCGGCTGAGCGAGCCGACGATGCGGTCGAGGAAGGTCTGCGCGACGCCCTGATAGCTGAGCAGTTCGAACACGCGGGCAAGCTCGCCCGGCGTCATCGCAGCGGTCACGCGCGGATCCTCGCCCAGGATGATGCTGAGGTGGCGCTTCTCCGCGAGCGCCTTGCGGCCGGCCTCGTCGATGAGCCGCGCGGCCTGCTCGCGCCCGATCTTGGCGGCCAGCGCGGTGGTCACGGCTTCCGCCATGACCAGGCCCTGGGTGTGGTCGAGGTTGTCGCGCATGCGCTCCGCATCGACGTCGAGGCGTTGCGCGATGTCGGCGACCGCGCCAAGCGCGCTCGCTGTCACGAGCAGGAGCGGCGGAAACGCCTGCCACTGTGCCTGCGCGCCGCCAACGCCACCTTCGTGCTCCTGCATCTGGCCGGCCACGATGGCGGCGAGGAGGCCCGGCGCGATGGTGGCGGCGCTGATCGCGGCGGCTGCGGTTGCGAGCCGGCGCTTGCCGGTCGGGGCGCCGCCGCTCTGGCCGACGGTGTCGGCGGCTTCGGCGATCTCGGTCTGCCCGAGCAAGGCGACGTCGCGCGCGATCTTGCCGCAGGTGCCGGTGAGGATCGCGAACGCGGCGGCCACCTCCGCCACGCGATCGCTGTGGCCATGGCAGGGCGCCTCGGGCAGGGCCAGGTCGAGCAGCGCCGCGAGCCGCTCCGAGACCTTGAGGCCGTTCTCGCCGAACGCCGCGAGCGTGCCGGCGACGCCGCCGAACTGCAGCACCAGCGCCTCCTTGCGCAGCCGGCGCAGCCGCTCGCGCGAGCGCGATAGCGCGGCCGCATAGCCTGCGACCTTGAGCCCGAATGAGATCGGCAGCGCCTGCTGCAGGCCGACACGGCCGACCGCGGCGGTGCGACGATGGCGTCCGGCGAGCTGGGTGAAGCCGTCGATGGCGCGATTGAGGTCGGTCGTCAAAAGGTCGATCGCTTCGCGCAGCTCCAGGGTGAGCGCGGTGTCGAGCGCGTCCTGCTCGCTGGCGCCAAAGCCCACGACGCGGGCGGCTTCGGGATCGATCCTCGCGACTTCCGCGGTCAGCGCGCTCAGGAGCGCAGCCACCGGGCTGCCGGCAGCGCCGTCCGCGCCGAGCGCTGCCGGGTCGTAGCGTTCCGCGCGCGCGGCTTCCGCGATCTTGTCGGTGGCGAGGGCCGGGACGACGCCGAGGGCGGCCTGCGCGCGCGCCAGCGCGACCTCGAAATCGAGGATGCGCTGAATCCGGGATCGCTCCGCGACGAGCGCGCGCATCGTGGCGGTCGAGGCCAACGAGGTCGAGAGCGAGGAGGGCAAGGGCGCGCTGGACATGCTGGGCGCCACGTTTACCGACCGGCAGGCGCGTCGCCAACCCCCCAGAGTCACCCAAGAGTCACTCAAACGGGTCACCCAAGGATTGCGGTTCCGCGGGGTCAGGGCCGCATGGCCTCGAAAGGGGCTTTTCTCGTGGGCGGTCAGCGCCTAATACCTGCTGCACAACAATGGAGACCGGCGCCGATGGCGATGACCATGAACGGAGAGGTCCAACTCTCTGCAACCCGCGATAAAGTCTGGGCGATGCTGAACGATCCGGAGGTGCTGAAGGTCTGTATCCCGGGCTGCGAGCTGCTCGACAAGAACTCGGACACGGAATTCCAGGCCGTCGCCAGCGTCAAGGTCGGTCCCGTGAAAGCGCGCTGGAAGGGCAAGGTGCGGCTCATGGATCTCGATCCGCCCAACAGCTACCGGATCGTGGGCGAGGGCGAGGGCGGCGTCGCCGGATTTGCCAAGGGCAACGCCAAGGTATCGCTCTCCGACAAGGACGGCGGCACGCTTCTTTCCTATGACGTCGAGGCGCAGATCGGCGGCAAGCTCGCCCAGCTCGGCCAGCGTCTGATCAACAGCGCCGCCAAGAAGACGGCCGACGACTTCTTCGTGAACTTCGCCGCCGCGGTTGCGCCGAAATAGCCCATATGGGCCAAGGCTGCGACCGCGATCGGGCTTGACCGCCGATACCTACCGGGTCCAGAACTCGCCTTGTTATAAGGTGAAAAACCGGGCAAAATCGGCCGGATTTCCACTCAATCTGCGGCCGGCTCCGGCCGGCAGCGCCAAAAACAGGGCGTTTGGGCCCAAATTCTAGGAGGTATCCATGTCCGCCGTCGCGATGTCGGTGAACGGCAAAGCCGTCACCGGTGACGTCGATCCGCGCACGCTGCTGGTGCAATTCCTGCGCGACAACCTGCGGCTCACCGGCACGCATGTGGGCTGCGACACCTCGCAGTGCGGCGCTTGCGTGGTGCATGTGAACGGCAAGGCGATGAAGTCCTGCACCGTCTTCGCCTGGCAGGTCGAGGGCGCCAACATCACCACCATCGAGGGTCTCGCCGAGCCGAACGGTCCGCTGCATCCGATGCAGGAGGCGTTCCGCGAGAACCACGGGCTGCAGTGCGGCTATTGCACGCCGGGCATGATCATGTCGGCAGTCGACATCGTGAACCGTAAGGGCAACGATCTCGACGAGCACACCATTCGCCATGAGCTGGAAGGCAACATCTGCCGCTGTACCGGCTACCACAACATCGTGAAGGCGATCGCGGCGGGCGCCAAGGCCATGAGCGGAGCGCCGAAGTAGACAGGCTCAAGTCCTCAGGGGAGGCTTGCCATGAGCGCGACCGGGATCGGTGCGGCGGTCCGCCGCAAGGAAGACCAGCGTTTCATCACGGGGCGCGGCCACTTCACCGACGATGTGAGTCGGCCGGGGCAGGTCTTTGCCGTGTTCGTGCGCTCGCCGCACGCGCACGCGACGATCACGCGCATCGATGGCAAAGCCGCGATGGCGCGGGAGGGCGTGCTCGCGGTACTCACCGGCACCGAGCTTGCCGCCGACAAGATCGGCAATCTTGTCTGCGGCTGGATGATCCACTCGAAGGACGGCTCGCCGATGAAGATGGCGCCGCACCCGGCGCTCGCCACCGGCAAGGCCTGCTATGTTGGCGACCCGGTCGCGGTCGTGATCGCCGAGACGCTTGCGCAGGCGAAGGACGCCGCCGAGGCGGTTGTGGTCGACTACGCGGTGCTGCCGGCCGTGGTCGATCCCGCCAAGGCGCAAGACAAGGGCGCGCCGCAGATCCACGCCATCGCGCCCGGCAACACCATCTATCAATGGCAGCTCGGCGACGCCAAGGCGGTGGAGGCTGCGCTGCGGGGCGCCAAGCATGTCACCCGGCTCGATATCGTCAACAACCGGCTGGTGCCCAACGCGATCGAGCCGCGCGCCGCGATCGGCGAATACGACCAGGGCACCGAGAGCTTCACGCTCTGGAACACGACGCAGAATCCGCACGTGGCGCGGCTCGTGATCTCCGCCTTCGTCGGCATGGCGCCTGAGCACAAGCTGCGCGTGATCGCCCCCGACGTCGGCGGCGGCTTCGGCTCCAAGATCTTCATCTATCCCGAGGAGGTGGTGGCGCTGTGGGCCGCAAAGCGCGTCAGCCGCCCGGTGAAATGGGTCTGCGATCGCAGCGAGGCGTTCCTCGCCGACGCGCATGGCCGCGACCACGTTACCCACGCCGAGATGGCGTTCGACGCAGGCGGCAAGATCACTGGCGTCAAGGTCAAGACCATCGCCAATCTCGGCGCCTACATGTCGACCTTCTCGTCCTCGATCCCGACCTATCTCTACGCCACGCTGTTGTCGGGCCAGTACGATATCGAGGCGATCTATTGCGAGGTCGACGCGGTCTATACCAACACCGTGCCGGTCGACGCCTATCGCGGCGCCGGTCGGCCGGAGGCGACCTTCGTGGTCGAGCGGCTGGTTGAGGTCGGCGCGCGCGAGCTTGCGCTCGATCCGGTCGAGCTGCGGCGGCGCAACTTCATCAGAAGCTTCCCGCACCAGACGCCGGTGATCATGAATTACGACGCCGGCGATTATCCGGGCGCGCTCAGGAAGGCAATCGAGCTCGCCGACCTCAAAGGCTTCGGCAAGCGCAAGCGCGACGCGGCGCGCCACGGCAAGCTGCGCGGCATCGGCTTCTCGACCTATATCGAGGCGTGTGGGATTGCGCCCTCGCAGGCGGTGGGCTCGCTCGGCGCCGGCGTCGGTCTCTGGGAATCGGCCGAGGTCCGCGTCAACCCGACCGGCTCGGTCGAGCTCCTCACCGGCTGTCACCAGCACGGCCAGGGCCACGAGACCACCTTTGCTCAAGTCGTCTCCGAGCGGCTCGGCATCCCGATCGACAACGTCAGTGTCGTGCATGGCGACACCGACAAGGTGCAGTTCGGCATGGGCACCTACGGCTCGCGCTCCGGCGCGGTCGGGCTCTCGGCGGTCGTCAAGGCGCTCGACAAGATCGAGACCAAGGCCAAGAAGGTCGCCGCCCACATGCTGGAGGCGGCCGAAGGCGACATCGTGTTCAAGGACGGCACCTTCACGGTCGCCGGCACCGACAAGTCGGCGGCCTGGGGCGATGTCGCGCTCAACGCCTATATCGCGCACAAGTTCACCGGCGCCGAGCTCGAGCCCGGCCTCAAGGAAGGCGCGTTCTACGATCCGACCAACTTCACGTTTCCGGCCGGCTGCCACATCTGCGAGGTCGAGGTCGATCCCGAGACCGGCATCACCGAGATCGCCGCGTGGACGGCGGTCGACGACTTCGGCACCGTGATCAATCCGATGATTGTCGAGGGCCAGGTGCATGGCGGCATCGCCCAGGGCGTCGGCCAGGCGATGTGCGAGCATGCGGTCTATGACGACAACGGCCAGCTCGTGACCGGCTCGCTGATGGACTACTGCATGCCGCGCGCGCACGACCTGCCGAGCTTCAAGATCGACACCGCCGCGACCCGGTGCCCGGGCAATCCGCTCGGCATCAAGGGCTGCGGCGAAGCGGGCGCGATCGCGGCGCCCGCCGCCGTCATCAACGCCATCACGGACGCGATCGGAACGGAGAATCTGACCATGCCGGCGACAGCGCAGACGGTGTGGTCGGCATTGCAAAAGACTGGCAACAGCCGCAAGGCGGCGTAGGAGAAACAACAATGTACGCATTCAAGGTTCATCGCCCGACCACGGTGCGGCAGGCGGCGGGCCTGCTGCAGCGGCAGGAGGAGGCGAAGCTTCTCGCCGGCGGGCACACCCTCATCCCGACGATGAAGCTGCGGCTCGCCGGCCCCAAGCACATCATCGACATGTCGCAGATCGAAGGCCTCACCGGCATCGAGGAGGGCGCGCGCTCGGTCACCATCGGGGCGCTCACCACCCACTACGAGGTTGCGAACTCCGCGGTCGTGAAGGCGGCGATCCCGGCGCTTGCCGACCTTGCCGGCATGATCGGCGATCCGGCCGTGCGCCATCGCGGCACCATCGGCGGCTCGATCGCCAACAACGATCCCAACGCCGACTATCCGGCCGCCTGCCTCGGGCTCGGCGCCACCATCATCACCAACAAGCGGCGCATCGAGGCCGACGACTTCTTCAAGGGCCTGTTCGAGACCGCGCTCGAGGCCGACGAGATCATCACCAAGGTGCAGTTCCCCAAGGTCAGTAAGGCCGCCTACATCAAGTTTCCCAATCCGGCCTCGCGCTATGCGCTGGTCGGCGTGTTTGTGGCCAAGCGCAGCTCCGAGAACCGCGTGGCGGTGACCGGCGCGGGCAATAACGGCGTGTTCCGCGTGTCCGCGTTCGAGGAGGCGCTCAAGAAGCGCTTTGGGCCCAAGTCGCTCGAGGGCATGAGCATCGGCCCCGAAGGCATGGGCAGCGATATCCATGGCAGCGCCGAGTATCGCGCGCATCTCGTCGGCGTGCTGGCGCGCCGGGCAGTCGCCAAGGCGGTGGAGCGGCCTGACACGGAGTGATGGAAATCGATCGGCTTCGTATCTGTCTACCTGTCGTCCCCGCGAAGGCGGGGACCCATAGCCACCGAGTTCTCGAACTTTCGCCGGTCGTGGTACATTGCCTGGACGTATGGGTCCCCGCCTTCGCGGGGACGACAGGTAGAGAAAATTGCCCGGTCGTATGATCGGCAATGGGGGACGCATGATAGGACATCGCGCATTGCTCACAGCCCTTGCGCTCGTGTCGGCGGCGGCAAGCGCCAACGCGCAGCAGCAGCCGAGCCTTGATCCCCGCGTCGCCGACATTGCGCGCGCGGGCAAGATCCGGGTCGGGCTGCACCTGCCGCAGTTCGTCAAGGATCCGGCGACCGGCGAGATCCGCGGCCACGGCACCGGCGCCGTGATTGTGCAGATCGCCGAGGCGCTTGGGACGCAGCTTGGTGTCAAGGTCGAGCTCGTCGGCCATCCGTCGCCGCCCAAGCTCGTGGAATGCTTGCAAGCAAATGCGTGCGACGCGGGCTTTCTGGGCTTCGTTCCCAATCGCACCGGTGATGTCGGCTTCACGCCGCCTTACATCATGGTGCCGTTCACCCTGATGGTGCCGGCGAATTCCCCGGGCCGCGCCATCGCCGACATCGACAAGCCCGGCGTCCGCATTGCGGCCGTGCGCAACCATGCCTCGACGCTCGCGCTGCGCCGCATCGTCAAGCAGGCCGAGATCGTCGATGTCGAAATCCCCGACGAGGCGTTCGAGCTGTTGCGCAGCGGTCGCGCCGAGGCCTGGGCGTCGCCACGCCCGCCGCTGCTCGAATACGCGCACAAGCTTCCCGGCGCGCGTGTGCTCGACGGCCGCTATGGCGAGAACCTGCAATCAATGGCGGTACCCAAGGATCAGACCGGGCGGCTTGCCTATATCAGCGAGTTTCTCGAGGCCGCCCGTGGCTCCGGGCTGGTCAAACGGGCGATCGAGCGCGCCGGCGAGCATGGCATCGAAGTCGTGCCGGTCGAGCCGCCGGCCGTGACCGGATCGGTGCCCGGGACGAAGCGGTAGAGTCTCTGAAACTCTACGGTCAGCCGCTTATACTGTCAGGGCACTCACCGTCCGTCCTCGCGCAAGCATTGCGGGGGCGTGTATTCTCGCTTTCGCGGAATGAGACAAGCGTGAGTCGATCAAGTTGGGACCGCAGCATCAATCCCCTCACGCGGCTCTCCGCCGCTTCTCCTTCAAAAGGCGCCGCCATGTGCTTCTCCGCGACGGCAAGCTTCTCGGCGGCGGCGGTGATCGGCAGCGTCGGCGTTGTCACGCTGCGCTCAACGGTGCCGAAGCATGATCCGCGCCTGCTGGCGCTTGCCGCGTTCCCGCTGCTGTTCTCGCTGCAGCAGATCGTGGAGGGCTTCCTCTGGCTCGATCTCGCTGCCCCTGCGCCCGGCGCGTTGCGCGGCATCCTCGTGCACGCGTTCCAGGGCTACGCCGAGATATTCTGGCCAATCTATGCGCCGCTTGCAGCGCTGCTCATCGAGCCGGAGCGACGCCGGAAAATCCTCATCGCGTGCTGCCTCGTGATCGGCGTCGCGCTGTCGGCCTATCTGCTCGCGATGATGCTCGCACATCCGTATGAGGCATCGGTCGGCAGCGGCCACATCGTCTACTGGAACGGCAATCACTATCCGACTGGAATCGAAGCGCCCTACGTGGTGGCGACCACCATCTCGCTCGTCCTGTCATCGCACAAGCAGGTGCAATGCCTGGCGCTGGTGATCCTGATCGGATTCGGTTTTGCCTACGTGTCGTTCCACCAGGCCTACATCTCGGTATGGTGCTTCTTCGCGGCGATCGCGAGCGTGCTGGTGTACTGGCACGTGCGCCCGACCCCGCCGACTCCATCAGGCGGGCGGCAAGCCTCGACCGCTATGAGCGCCGCGCGCGCTCGCGCCGAAAGTTTGCGATCCGGGCGCTCGCGGCCCTCGGCGAAAAGCCCGCAGCCGATTTTGGCCAACACGAACCCAACGATGACTTATTCAATAAAATCAATGAGATCGTTGTTAAACCAGCGATCGCCAGGACGGCTCGCGGAGGGGGTGCCCGGGCGCCCTCGACGATGGGCCGCGCCCGGCGCGGACCGCGCGGCGCAGGACAAGTCTGGCCCGGACCCGCTATAGGTGGCGATCATGACGCAACCTCAGAATCCTTTGCCTTCCTCGATCGACGCAACGCTCGATCTGCTTGGCGCCGCCAGCTATCTCGCCGATCGCTCGCTGGCCACCGTGCTGTTCCTGGCGCTGCGCATGGGCCGCCCCTTGTTTCTCGAAGGCGAGGCCGGCGTCGGTAAGACCGAGATCGCCAAGGTCCTGGCGAGCACGCTTGGTCGCCGCCTGATCCGGCTGCAGTGCTACGAAGGTCTCGACGTCGCGGCGGCGGTGTATGAATGGAACTACGCCGCCCAGATGATCGCGATCCGGGTGGCGGAAGCGCAGGGCGAAGGTGACCGCGCGCGGCTCGAGCACGACGTGTTCTCGGAGCGCTTCCTGATCAAGCGGCCGCTGTTGCAGGCGCTCGAGCCCGACACCGCAGGCGCGCCGGTCCTGCTGATCGACGAGCTCGATCGCGCCGACGAGGCGTTCGAGGCGTTCCTGCTCGAGGTGCTCGCCGATTTCCAGGTGACCATCCCCGAGCTCGGCACCATCAAGGCGGCGTCGCCGCCGATCGTCGTCATCACCTCCAATCGCACACGCGAGATCCATGACGCGCTCAAGCGCCGCTGTCTCTATCACTGGGTCGGCTATCCGACCGCCGAGCGCGAGCTGGCGATCGTGCGCGCCAAGGTGCCGGGCATCAGCAAGGCGCTCTCCGAGCAGGTCGTGCATGTGGTGCAGGCGCTGCGCAAGCAGGATTTGTTCAAGTCGCCCGGCGTTGCCGAGACGCTCGACTGGGCGGCCGCGCTCGCCGAGCTCGACGTGGTGGCGCTCGACCCGGCGACGGTCTCCGACACGCTCGGCGTGCTGCTCAAGTATCAGGACGACATCGCGCGCTTCGAGGGCACCAAGGTGAAGGAGTTGCTCGACGAGGTGCGCGCGGAGCTGCGCGCCGCGGAGTGACTTTGATGGCCGACGGCCGCCTCGCCGAAAACATCGTCTACTTCGCGCGCGCGCTGCGCGCCGCCGGCATTCCGGTCGGCCCCGGCGCGGTGATGGATGCGCTCACGGCGGTGAAGGTTGCCGGCGTCGGCGCGCGCGAGGATTTCTACTGGACGCTGCACGCCGTGTTCGTGAAACGGCACGAGCATTCGTTGCTGTTCGATCAGGCGTTCCGCATGTTCTTCCGCCGTCGCGGCTATCTCGACAAGCTCATGGCCGCGCTGCTGCCGCAGGCGCCGCCGCGGCAGGAGGAGGCGGCCAAGCCTGGCGCGCGCCGCATCGAGGAGGCCCTGTTCGCGGGGCTGCCGGAGAGCGAGCGAGGCAAGCCCGAGGAGGAGGCCGACGCCACGTTCACCGTCTCCGACCGCGAGCTGCTGCAAAGGAAAGACTTCGCGCAGATGACGGCGGCCGAGATCGCGGCCGCCAAGGAAGCGATCAAGCGGCTCGTTCTCTCGCTCGACGAGGTGAAGACGCGGCGGCTCGCGCCGAGCCGGCGCGGCCATCTCATCGACATCCGCCGTACGCTGCGCGCCAGCCTGAAGGCGGGCGGCGCGGTCATCGACCTCAAGTATCTCGGCCCGCGCCGCAAGGCGCCGCCGATCGTGGCGCTGCTCGACATTTCCGGGTCGATGAGCCAGTACACGCGCCTGTTCCTGCATTTTCTTCATGCCGTGACCGATGCGCGCAAGCGCGTGCACACGTTCCTGTTCGGCACGCGGCTCACGAATGTCAGCCGCGCGCTCAGGCGCAAGGATCCCGACGAGGCGCTTGCTGCGGTCTCGGCAAGCGTCGCCGACTGGTCGGGCGGCACCCGCATCGCGACCTCGCTGCGCGTGTTCAACAAGCAGTGGGCGCGACGCGTGCTCACCCAGGGCGCGGTCGTGCTGCTCATCACCGACGGGCTCGAGCGCGACGGCGGCGAGCGGCTGGAATTCGAGACCGATCGCCTGCACCGCTCCTGCCGGCGGCTCATTTGGCTCAACCCGCTCTTGCGTTTCGCCGGCTTCGAGCCCAAGGCCAAGGGCATAAGATCGATGCTGCCGCACGTCGACGAGCTGCGGCCCATTCACAATCTGGAATCCATGCAGGAGCTGGTGCGCGCGCTCTCGGCCGATGGTACACGGGGCGGCGACCCCAGGGCGTGGCTGCAAAAGGTGGCGTAATGGCCATTGTCGAGCTGAAGCGGACCATCCATCTAAGAATGGCGGCTATGACTTGCCGCATCGTCATGGCCGGGCTTGTCCCGGCCATCCACGTCTTTGGTGTTGCGGGACTTTCAAGACGTGGATGCCCGCGAGAGGCGCGGGCATGACGGTGCAAGATGCAAGTCCCGTGGTACATATGAATGACGAAGTGGGCCGCCGGACCCGGCGGTCACGATGGAGAAGGCCAAATGGAAACCCTCGCCCGCGACGAAGACATCCTCAAGGCCGCCGAAGACTGGCGCAAGCAGGGCCGCGGCGTTGCGCTCGCGACCGTGATCGAGACCTGGGGCTCGGCGCCGCGCCCGGTCGGCTCGAACCTCGTGATCGATCAGGAGGGCAACTTCCTCGGCTC
>Ga0209798_10000601_pt1 | contig 21831 bp, 16 predicted proteins | sample DOMMetBare3Fresh_FD_187475 | JGI IMG/M metagenome (GOLD analysis project Ga0209798, IMG submission 187475) | Wetland sediment microbial communities from St. Louis River estuary, USA, under dissolved organic matter induced mercury methylation -... | ecosystem: Environmental > Aquatic >... | reverse complement strand
GGACGCCTTGGCCCGGAAGTAGTCCTCCATCGACCCGTGGAAGTCAAGGTGGTCCTGGGACAGGTTCGTGAAAGCGGCCACATCGAAGCGCACGCCGTCGACGCGGTGCAGTGCCAGGGCATGGCTGGACACCTCCATCGTGCACGTATCGACACCGCGCTCGAGCATCACGGCGAACAGGGCATGCAGGTCCGCAGACTCGGGCGTGGTCCGAACGCTCTTGATGACGTCCGCTCCGATGCGGGTCTCGACCGTGCCGATCAGCCCGGTCACTGCCCCGAGAGCGTGCAGCGCCGAGTCGAGCAGGTGGGCGGTCGTCGTCTTGCCGTTGGTGCCGGTGATCCCCAGCATGGTCAGGGACTGGCTGGCGCGGCCGTAGATCAGCGACGCGACATCCCCCAGGACGGCCCTCGGCTCGGCAACGACCAGCACCGGCACGGCGATCCCCTCCGGCGCGATCAGGGCCTCTCCCACCGGGTCGGTCAGAATGGCAACCGCGCCCAGAGCGACGGCCGCGCCCACGAAGCGGGCGCCGTGCACGTTGGCACCGGGAAGGGCCGCGTACAGGTCCCCCTGCCTGACTGCGCGCGAGTCAAGGGTCACCCCGGTCACGACGACCTGAGCACTGCCGGCTCCGCGGAGGGTCTGCGAAGCACCTGCACACTCAGCCACGGACTGCAGGCTGATGGCGCGGGCGGACTGGGGACGCGGAGTCGCTGTCACGGATTTTCCACAAAGGAGACGTTACCGCGAGGTGGTCGGGGCCTTGGGACCCGAGTCTGGCTTCAGGGCTGCCTCAGCCTTGTCGGCGGCAGCCGGGGACCCGTCGATCGTGAGCCTCATGACCGGAGGCGGGTTCCCTGTCGGTGGGATCCCGAACTCCTGGAGTGCGTAGGTCATGACGTCCTTGAACACCGGACCGGCCGTCGAGCCGCCGAAGTAGCCCCGAATCGGGTTCTGCAGGATCACGGCGACGACGAACTCCGGCTTGTCTGCCGGCGCAAAGCCGATGAACGACGCGGTCTTGCCCGAGTAGCTGCCGTTGGCGCCAACCCGGTCAGCAGTCCCGGTCTTGCCTGCGACCCGGTAGCCCGGGATCATCGCCTGGCGGGCAGTGCCACCGTCACCGACCACGAACTCGAGCATCTGGCTGAGCGTCTTGGCGGTCGAAGGGGAGATGACCCTGACCGGGGTCGTGCGCGGTGCCCGCGTCGAGCTGCCGTCCTCGTGCTCGGTGCCGGCCACCAGGGTGGGAGGCACGCGCACTCCCTTGTTGGCGATGGTCTGGAAGACGCCCGCGGACTGGATGGCGTTGACCGCCAGCCCCTGCCCGTACATCACCGTGTACCGCTGGGAGCCGCTCCAGTCCTGGGACCGGGCGAAGATCCCGGAGGTCTCGCCCGGGAAGTGGACGCCGGACGGCTGACCGACGCCGAAGCTACGGAAGTACCTCTCCAGGGTTGCCCGGGGGACCCTCTCCCCGACCATCATGGTCCCGATATTGCTCGACTTGGCGATCACCCCGGCGAACGTCAGCCGCTCGACGCCATGGTCATGGGAGTCCTTGAACAGCTGGTCGGCGCGGGGCAGCCGGTTGGGAACGACGACAGGGGTGGCAGGCGTCGCAGCGCCCTCCTGGAGAGCTGCCGCCGCCGTCATGACCTTGGCGATGGATCCTGGCTCGAACGCCTCCTCGAACGCGTTGTTCTTGAGGCTGCCACCGGCCTTGGCCACGTCGTTGGGGTCGAAGGTCGGATAGGACGCGACAGCAGTCAGCTGACCCGTCCTGACATTCATCACCACGACAGTGCCCGAGGACGCCAGCGTCTCGTTGACCTTCTGGGCGATGGCGTTCTGCGCGAACCACTGCAGGTCGCTGTTGACCGTCAGCTTCACGTCGAGGCCGCGAACGGCCGGAATGATCTGCTGGTCACCGGTGGGGATGATCCGTCCGTCCCTGGACTGCTCGTACGTCGACTCGCCCGGCTTGCCCTGCAGCTGCCTGTTCAACAACAGCTCGAGGCCGCCACCGGCTGACCCGTCCCCGGCCACCCAGCCCACGAGTGAGGCCGCCGAGGAGCCGGCCGGATAGACACGTTTGGAGGTCGGCTCGCTGTAGATGCCCGGGATCCCCAGTGCCCGGGCCCTGCGCCAGTCCGACACGGAGACGTCCTTGGCGACGTATCCGAAGCGTCGGGTGCCGGTCATCGTCCCCGACAGCTGAGCCTCGGTCCTGCCCAGGATGGGTGCGAGGTCTGCGGCGGCCCCGGCGACGCCGACCGTCCTGCGAACGCCGTTGACCTTCTTCCTGTATGACGGCACCGCGGTCTGGTCAACGGTGACGTTGCGCCGTTCGATGCTGGTGGCCAGGGGCACCCCGTTGGATGCCGTGATGTCACCACGAAGTGCCGGCACCGCCACGATGCTCAGGCGGCTCTTGAGGGCCGCGCTGGCCACGGCCGACGAGTCGAGTGCCTGCAGCCGGAAGAGCTGGGCACCAAAGAGGCTGAGGACGAAGAGCCCGGTCAGCAGCAGCAGCCGAACACGACGCTCGGGGTGGACGACCCCGGCTCGAGCAGACCTGGGCGACCCGCTGCCGGGCCGGCGAGGTGGCAGCCCGCCGGCTGCCCTGGACGACGAGGGCCTGCCGGGGACCGATCCCGGGGCTCGGGTGGGGCGGGCCTCGCCGTGCCCGCCGCCTCGGGTCTGGGTCATGAGCTCACCTCTTTGCTGACGTGGCCCGCCTCGCTGCAACTGATGCTGGCGTGGCCGGCCTCTTTGCAGACGAGGCCGGTGCCGCCTTGGCCGGCTTCACCACAGCCGATGGCGGTGCGGTCGTGCCAACCACGCTAAAGCCGCGCCCCGAGGATGCCGGCTTCGCCACGCCGATGACGTGGCCGTCGGAGAGCCGCAGGAACGCCGCGGACTGCGCCGGCACCATCCCCATGCTGGAAGCCCTCATCGCCAGGCTGGCCGGAGACTTCGAGACCTCCAGGGACTGGGTGAGTCCGTCCTCGGCGTCGGCCAGCTGATCGGATGTCGCCTGGAGCTTCTGAAGGGTGAACGACCCCTGCGCCAGGGCGGTGTTGAGCACCAGGAGCCCGATCAGCCCGGCAGCCAGCAGGGTCGCGCAGAGGATGCCGAACGCGGCGCCACCGCGACGCGGCGGTGCCCCGGTGACCACCCGCAGTCTGGGCGTCGCCCTGTCCGGCCGGCTCAGGGCTCGTGCGCCGACGCGCGCCGTCGAAGTCATCTGACTCATGCGAGGTGTCCTTTCGAGACCCGGGTTCGTTCTGCTGCCCGCAACCGGGCGGATGCTGCGCGCGGGTTGAGACCGATCTCGGCAGCCGACGGTTCCTCGGCTCCGCGGGTCAGCAGGCGCAGGTACGGCGCGAGCTCCGGAAGCTCGACCGGAAGGCCGACGGGGGTGCCGCTGTGGGCGCCGGCGGCCAGCTCCTGCTTGGCGAGACGATCCTCGAGGGAGTGGTAGCTCAGGACCGCGATGCGGCCACCGACGGCAAGTGCGTCAACGGCCGCCGGAAGCGCAGCCCTGAGGGCGTCGAGCTCACCGTTGACCTCTATCCGCAACGCCTGGAAAGTCCGTTTGGCGGGGTGGCCGCCGCTCTTCTGTGAGGCGGCAGGGACGGCCGTACGAAGGAGCTCGACCAGCCGCGCCGAGGTGGTGAAGGGTTCCGTCGCGCGCTCGCGAACGATCGCCGAGGCCACCCGTTTGGCGAATCGCTCTTCGCCGTACTCACGCAGGATGCGCTCGAGCTCGGCCTGGCTGTACGTGTTGAGCACCTGGGCGGCGGTGATACCGCTGTCCTGGTCCATCCTCATGTCCAGCGGAGCGTCATGCCGGTAGGCGAACCCGCGCTCCTGCTCGTCGAGCTGCAGTGAGGACACACCGAGGTCGAGCAGCACCGCGGACACGCACGGACGCCCTAACCGGTCGGCCAGCCCAAGGTCGGCCAGGATCCGCGGGAGCTCGTCGTACACCGCGTGGACCCCGGTGAACCGCTCGCCGAAGCGAGCCAGCCGCTCTGAGGCCAGGCTGAGGGCCTCGTGGTCGCGGTCGATCCCCACGACGCGGGCGACCGGGCACTGCTCGAGGATCGACTCGCTGTGACCGCCCATCCCCAGGGTGGCATCCACCATGACCGCGCCGGGCTCCCGCAGGGCGGGCGCGAGCAGCTCGACGATGCGATCGCGCATGACAGGCACGTGGAGGTCCTCGGCTGTCCGGCGAGCGTTCATCGGTACGTCTCTCTCTCGTGTCCGGAAAGGGCCTCGTTGCTTCTTTCGGTGAAGTTCGGTGTCGTCAGACGCTGTGGTCCGCTGACGTTCTGCGAGATTCTGGTGCGCCGGGCCGGGCCCTGGTCTCAGGTCTCCAACCGCTTCAATCGGGTGCGGCCCGACGACGGGGAAGTGACGTCGGGACGCGAAGCGGGTGGAGACCTGACCCCAGGGACCTCTGCCGTGACTGCAGTGGCCGCGTCTATGCTCAGAGCAGGCCAGGGATCACCTCCTCGGACTGATCGGCAAATGCCTGCTCGGTACTCGCGAGGTAGGTGTCCCAGGCAGCCGTGTCCCACAGCTCGACCCGTGACCCGGCTCCGATGACCGTGCAGTCCCGGGTGAGCCCGGCATACTCGCGCAGAGTCGAGGGCACCGTCACCCTGCCCTGTTTGTCGGGGATCTCATCCGAGGCGCCGGACAGGAACACGCGCAGGTAGTCGCGGACGATCTTGCTCGTCACCGGCGCGTTGCGCATGGCCTCGGCCACCCGGACGAACTCGTCCATCGGAAAGACGTAGAGGCACCGCTCCTGACCGCGGGTCACCACGAGGCCACTGGCCAGGCGGTCACGGAACTTGGCGGGCAGGAAGAGCCGGCCCTTGTCATCGAGTCGGGGGGTGTGCGTACCAAGGAACACAAAGCCCTCCCTCCCCATTCGATGACCCGTGCGGGGTCACTGAGTCTCACCGATCTCCACCGCGCTCCACGTTACTCCACTTTGCCCCACGGTCAACGCGTTCTGAGCGAATTCGAGCCCCTCGGCAACGGTCTGCACGGTGGGCGGGGGTCAGCATCCTTGGGGCATAACCGATGACGGATGAGGCGAAGTGGGGCAGGATCGAGGCAAGACGGGGAGGCACCGTGAGCTCGATCGGCATCCCGCACGAGGGACTCGTGCAAGATCAGGTCATGCATGAGCCCAGAGTCGACCGGGCAGGACTCGAGCTCGTGGCCGAGGTCACGAGCAGGATGCGCCTGGCGATGGCGACCGTCATCGAGGGCAAGCCGGACGTCATCAGCACCGCCATCACCGTCCTGCTCGCCGACGGACACCTGTTGATCGAGGACGTCCCAGGCGTCGGCAAGACCATGCTGGCCAAGGCCCTGGCCAGGTCGATCGACTGCTCGATGCGTCGGGTGCAGTTCACCCCCGACCTGTTGCCCAGTGACATCACCGGGGTCAGTGTCTTCAACCAGGACCTGCGTGACTTCGAGTTCCGGCGGGGTGCGATCTTTGCCAACGTCGTCGTCGGTGACGAGATCAACCGCGCCTCGCCCAAGACTCAGTCAGCACTGCTGGAGTGCATGGAGGAGGGCCAGGTCACGGTCGACGGCCAGACCTACGAGCTGCGCAGGCCCTTCCTCGTGATGGCCACCCAGAACCCCATCGAGATGGAGGGCACCTATCCTCTGCCGGAGGCCCAGCGCGACCGCTTCATGGCGCGCATCTCGATGGGCTACCCCTCCGCTGCGGCCGAGGTCGCGATGCTCGACAGCCACGGCGGCGCCTTCCCACTCCTGGAGATGAGCCCGGTGACCGACGGCGACACTGTCGCCATGCTCATCGAGATCGTTCGTACGCTGCATGCCAGCCCGGCGGTCAAGCAGTACATCGTCGACCTCACCAACGCCACCCGCGCCACGCCGGCCCTGAGGATGGGCGCCTCCCCACGCGCCAGCCTGCACCTCCTGCGCGCGTCCCGGGCGTACGCAGCCCTTGCGGGACGCGACCACGTCCTGCCTGACGATGTGCAGGCCCTGGTTGAGCCCGTCCTGGCCCACCGGGTGATCCCGGCCGGCGAGACCCGGGTCGCCCGGCGCACCAGCTCAGACGTCCTCCGCGAGATCGTCGGCCGAGTCCCCGTCCCATCCTCAGCACGCTGAGCGCGACAGTGACCCGCCTCCGCGACCTGCTCACCAGCCGCGGCAACGCGTTCGTGGCAGCCGGCCTGGTCCTGCTGGTCGGTGGTCTCCTGCTCGGCTTCCCCGACATCACCAGGGTCGGGGCGCTGCTGACCGTACTGCCGTTGCTGGCTGCCCTGAGCGCACGTCGCAGCGCAGGCAGGGTCCTGGTCACCCGCACCGTCGACCCCACCCGGCTGGTCGTCGACCAGAGCGCGAGAGTCGCGGTCTTTCTCCAGAACACCTCGGGCAGGCGGAGCCAGCCCCAGCTCGCGCAGGAGCGACTCCACCCCGCCCTGGGCGAGCGACCGCGCTTCGTCCTGCCGTCGATGGAGCCGGATGACATCCGGGTGGTGGACTACCAGATCCGCTCTCGGGTCCGCGGACGATTCCAGCTCGGGCCCCTCACTCTGCGCAGGCGGGATCCGTACGGTCTGGCTACCGTGGCCACCTCGCTGCCCGGCTCCACCGACATCCTGTTCCTGCCGCGCACCGAGGTCCTGGGTAGTCAGGGCTCCCTCGCGGACGGGTTCGGCACCGAGGGCGCTCTCCCGCACATGGTCGCACTGCACGGAGAGGATGACGTGGCCGTCCGCAGCTACCGCGACGGCGATGACCTACGCCGGATCCACTGGCCCGCCACCGCCCACCAGAGCGAGCTGATGGTGCGCCAGGAGGATCGCCCGGCCAGACGACGCGCCGTCATCGTCCTGGACTCACGCGCGGCCGGCCACCACGGCTCAGGAGCGGCAGGATCCTTCGAATGGGCAGTCACCGCCGCTGCCTCGGTCGCCGCCCACCTCTCAGAGCACCGTTATGCAGTCCAGCTGTTGAGCGCCGAGACCCTCGCCGAGGGCACCGCGGCGCAGGTTGTCGAGATCGACGATGCGCTGGCCTCACTGGCCATGGCCCAGCAGGGCTCATCCCAGCAGTTCGACCAGGTGCTCCACTGGGCCCACCCGCTGACCTCGACCGGCGCCCTGGTCGTCGCCATCGTCACGAACCACGACGAGGCCGCACTGCGAAGCGTGGCAGCCCTGCTTCAGCCGGACGGGACCGGCCTGTTGATCCTGCTCGACTCCGACAGCTTCGCCCCAGATCAGGCGGTAGCAGCCCCGGACCCGACGGTGGCACGTGCCGGCATGGTCGCCGGCGCCGGATGGAGGACGTGCGTCGTGCGCTCGGGCATGACGGTTGCCCAGGCCTGGGCTGCCCTGTGCGACGGCGACGCGGCCAGTTTCGGGGCAGGGAGATGAGGGGGCGGGCGAGCCATCCCGGCCATGGCGTCGACGCGACCCTGGCCGCGATCGCCACGCTGAGCGCCGCCTGGCCGATCTCCGTCCTGCTGGCCCAGCCGACATGGCTGCGCGGGACGGTGCTGCTGCTCACCGTGATCGTCCTCAGCGGTGTCGCCGCAAGGACGCTGGCCCTGCGTGGCTGGCAGGTGCTGACGGTGCAGGTCATGGGCCTGATCCTGGCCGGAGGCGCGATCTACGGCCAGGGTCGGCTGTGGCACGGTCTGCCGACGTTCGAGACGCTGGGGGTCGCCGAGAGGCTCGTGCGCGAGGCCGTCACCACCGCGCAGGCGAATGCCGCCCCGGCCCCAACGACGCCGGGGCTGATCTTCGTCGTGGGTTGCGCCCTCGGCCTGACTGCGCTGGCGGTGGACTACCTCGCCGTCACCCGCCGCTCCCCCTCGCTAGCCGGCCTTCCCCTGCTGACGGTGTTCCTGGCTGCTGTCGCCAACCAAGGCTCCTCGCTGCCCCTGACGTTCTTCGTGGCGGCCGCCTCCATGTGGCTCATCCTGGTCGCCAGGATCGGCGGGGACCTGCTGGCCCACTGGGCCACCACCGTCACAGTGGCCCACACGCCGGCACAGCAGGTACCCGACTCCCGGGATACGAGCGGGTATGCCTCTGCGGCCAGAATGCTGGGTGCGATGGCGCTGGTCGCCGCGGTGGCCGTGCCCGCCCTGTTGCCCAGTCCTGCACCGACGTTCCTCGCCTCCGGTCTTGGCCGGCGCCCGCCGGCGACCGGGACAGGCTCCGCCGAGGTGGGCTTCTCGCTCAGCCTCGACCTGGCCGCCGACCTCGCCAGCCAGAGCCGGCAGCAGGTGCTGCGGTACGCCACCGCAGACTCCTCGCCCCCGCCGCTGCGAGTCGCCGTCGGCTCCTACTACCGGCCAGAGGCAGGCCTGTGGCTACCTTGGGGCAGGCCCACGCCGGCTCTGTCCACGGACCCAGAGGTCCCGGAAGCGCCCGGGCTCTCGCCCGCCGTCCCCAAGAAGCTGTTCGCCCTGCACGTCCGTCGTAACCTGCTCGCCGATCCCTACCTTGCTGCGCCGTATCCTCTGGTGGCTGCCGACCTGGCCGGAGTCGAGTGGGGTGCCGACTTCCAGACCCAGACCATCAGGGTGGCCCAGCGTCCCGACACCTACACGACGTCCTACTGGCACCTGGGGCCCACCGCGCCGATGCTGGAGCGCGCCGCCTCGCTGCGCGACGGTGACCGACCCCTGTTCGACCTGGACCTGACCCTTGACGGACCGTACGTCAGGAAGGTCACCGCACTGACCCGGCAGCTCACCACCGGGATGACCTCGCCCTATCGCAGGGCCATGGCGATTCAGCAGTACCTGCGCGCCGATGGTGGCTTCACCTACTCCCTGACCCTGGCTCGCCCAGCCAGGATCGGGTCCGGGAACACCGCTCTCGATCCTCTGACGAACTTCCTGGACACCAAGCAGGGCTACTGCGTGCAGTTCGCCACGGCGATGGTGATGATGTCGCGGGCCGCCGGCATACCTGCGCGAATGACCATCGGCTTCCTGCCGGGGACCAAGGCCAAGGGCGTCTGGACCGTCAGGGCAGCCGACGCCCACGCCTGGCCGGAGCTCTATCTCGACGGAATCGGCTGGACCCGGTTCGAGCCGACACCCTCCCGTGGGACGCCGCCGGCATACGCAGTCCCCGCGACGACGCCCGGCACCGGGGCCGACGGTGGCTCCCCGGACAGCGCGGCCGGTGGGACTCCCGGTGGATCCGGGCGCAAGGACGTGGGCGACTCCCCGACGGTGCGGAGCCCAGGTGTGGACGTCGGCCTGAGACCTGCCTCCGTGCTCCGCTGGCTGACCCACGGATGGGGACCGGTCCTGTTCGGCTCCCTGCTCGGGCTGCTCGGGTCCCTGGTCGTACCCACGGCGGCACGGTGGAGTCGTCGGCGCCGCCTGCGCTCCGCCCGCACGCCCGGTCAACGGGTGGAGGTCAGGTGGGAGCTCCTGACGTCGTCGCTGGACGATCTCGGGATCCCGCCCGCACCAAGTCGGACCCCGCGCCAGCTGCGCGCCTACTACGAACGGGAGGCGTTGCTGGACGATGAAGCCTCCCAGGCTCTGGGCAGGATCGTGAAGACCCTGGAACGCTCGCGCTATGCGGCATCCGCTCCACCCCCGGACGACTTCTCCGCGGATTCCCGCCACGTTCTCGGCGCGGCTGCCGCACACCGGCGGGGACGGGACCGCCTGCGGGCGAGATTGTGGCCCGGCAGCGGCATCGTCGCCCTGCGCTCGGCCAGAGCAGACCTCGCCTGGCGTCTGCGGACACCCTCTCGCTGTCTGAGCGACCTGACGCACCAACGCCTCGGGCGCTTCCACGTCGCCCGCGAGAAAGGCAGGCGCACCACGATGACGAGATCAGGCGGGCCGCCCGAGAGCTCTTCGCGGTAGCGCCGACGCGTCGGCGGATGCCTCGGGATGTGAGAGAAGCCTGTCCCGAATACCCGCTTGTGGGCTGCGGCGCCACGCCGGCTCCTGAACGCCCGAGAGCCGGGGCACCGGTCCGTTCGGTCGGACCGCACGTTTTCTTGGCATAGGCTGAGTCGGCAACGGCCATGGCGAGCACCCAGGACGGCCAAGAGGACGAGGAGAGATCGGCGTAGCTATGGCTCCAGTCGACCTCACCGATCCCGTTCGGCATTCGGTCTACTGCCGCGGTATCCGATCTCTGATCGGAGCCACTGGCAGGACGGTTGCCCACGCGGGCACCGCTGCCGCGCCGCCCTCGTGGTGGCCGGAGAGAGTCCCACATTCCCTGAGGCGAGTGACTCACGTCCGCGCTCAAGCAGGAGGAACAACATGAGCGGTCATCACCGCCTCGCACCATCGCCGGAAGTGCTTCGACAATGGCGGATCGTGCGGTGGCTGCTCGCCCTACTTGTCGCCGCCGTGGGAGTCGGTTCCTGGTGGCTCGTGGCCTCGGCGTCCACAACGTCGAAACCGCCGGCGCCTCCGGTGGGACATGCATCGCCGTCAACGTCGAGCGCCCGTACGGCGGCCACGCCCGCCCCCAAGGTCACCACCCAGTCCAGCGGACCCCTGCTGAGCACCTCCGACCCAGGGGGGTTGACCCCCGGGTCGGACCCCCGGGTACTGCCAGGTCCACTCCTGATCGCGGACGAGGGCAACAACCGGCTGCTGATCATCGATCCCAACGGCCGGACGCTGTGGGAGTTCCCGCGGCCCGGGGACCTGTCATTGGGAGAGACCTTCAAGGCCCCCGACGATGCGTACTTCACTCCGGACGGCAAGCAGATCATCGCCACCCAGGGGGACGACAACGCCATCCGCGTCATAGACGTGGCCACCCGAAGGATCGTCTACACCTACGGCAGAACCGGGGTTCCGGGATCGGGCCCCAACCAGGTCAGCGGCCCCGACGACGCCATGATGCTGCCCAACGGTGACATCATCGACCACGACATCAAGAGCTGCCGGATCATCATGATCCCCAAGGGGGCCCACGCCGTCAGCCGGCAGCTGGGACACACCGGGACGTGTGCGCACCACCCGCCCCAGACCTTGGGCAACCCCAGCGGCGTGTTCCCGATGGCCAGCGGCAACTACCTGATCAGCGAGATCAGGGGCAGCTGGGTCACTGAGATGAGCCTGTCCGGGCGCGTCGCCTGGAGCGCCCGACTGCCCAGCGTGGCGTATCTGTCCAACGCCGTCGAGCTCGGCCGGGACCGCTACCTGGCGGTCGACTTCTCCAGTCCGGGCCAGGCCCTGACCTTCGACCACAAGGGACGGGTGCTGTGGCGCTACGCCCCCACGGGGGAGCTGGCCCTGAACACGCCGTCGACGGCGATACCGCTGCCGGACGGTTACTTCATGATCAGTGACAAGGCCAACCACCGGATCCTGGTGGTGGACCCCACCACCAAGGCTGTGGTCTGGCAGTACGGTCAGATCCGGGCCGCGGGTGCCGGCTCCGGATACCTGAACAACCCCGGCAGCCTGGACCTGTACCCACCGAACTCGCTGCTGGTCAAGCACGCCGCAACGATGGGCAAGGTCCCGCGTTGACCCGGCCCGACCCGCCCGGGGCATCCGCGCATCGCAGCGGACCCGAGGGCTGACCGTAGACGGCTCAGTGCCACCCGGCAGGCTGGGTCACCAGTGGCCTGACGATGTCGAGCGCGGCCTGACACCGGCGAGCTCGATGGTCGAGGTCGTCTCGGCTGGCAGGCCAGCCGCTGCCCGTTCGGCTGCGTCGTTGGCGAGGATGTCGGCAGCCGTGTTCAGCGGGAACCGGTTGCCAGGATCGTGTCCGGGGACCTTGACGAACTCGACCGTGCCGACCCGGGCGTCCAGTGCGGCCCAGATGGCCTGGACGATGTCGGCGTTCTTCACGGGTTGGCGTTTGGCGTTGCGCATCCCGTTACGCTGCCAGCCCGCACGCCAGGTCGTCGAGCAGTCCCGCGCATAGGTCGAGTCGATCTGGATGACCAGGTGAGCAACGTCAGGGTGATCCACCAAAGCGTCCAGCACAGCCCGCAGCTCGGCGATGTTGTTGGTGCCGTTGGCCTGCCCGGACGCGTGGTAGTCACCGTGCTCGTCCACCCAGGCCCAGCCGGCGGGCCCGGGGTTACCCAGGCAGGCACCGTCGGTGCCGACCGTCAACGACCCATCACGCATGTCGGTCCCTCGTGTTGGGCTGATACTCAGTCCAGGTAGTCGCGCAGGACCTGCGACCGGGACGGGTGGCGTAGCTTGCTCATCGTCTTGGACTCGATCTGGCGAATCCGCTCACGCGTCACGCCATAGACCTTGCCGATCTCGTCGAGAGTCTTGGGCTGGCCGTCGGCCAGGCCGAAACGCATCGAGACCACACCGGCCTCACGCTCCGAGAGGGTGTCCAGGACCGAGTGCAGCTGCTCCTGGAGCAGCGTGAAGGACACCGCGTCGGCTGGCACGACGGCCTCGGAGTCCTCGATGAGATCGCCGAACTCGCTGTCACCGTCCTCGCCCAGAGGAGTGTGCAGGGAGATCGGCTCGCGACCGTACTTCTGGACCTCGACGACCTTCTCGGGGGTCATGTCGAGCTCCTTGGCGAGCTCCTCGGGCGTGGGCTCGCGGCCGAGGTCCTGCAGCATCTGGCGCTGGACGCGGGCCAGCTTGTTGATGACCTCGACCATGTGCACAGGAATCCGGATAGTGCGCGCCTGGTCAGCCATGGCGCGGGTGATCGCCTGGCGAATCCACCACGTGGCATAGGTCGAGAACTTGAAGCCCTTGGTGTAGTCGAACTTCTCGACTGCACGGATCAGACCGAGGTTGCCCTCCTGGATCAGGTCCAGGAAGAGCATGCCGCGTCCGGTGTAGCGCTTTGCCAGCGAGACCACCAGCCGCAGGTTGGCCTCCAGCAGGTGGTTCTTGGCATTCTTGCCGTCCTGGGAGATCCACCACAGCTCACGCTTGAGCTTCATGTCGATCTTGCCGCCGGCGTTGAGCTTCTCCTCGGCGAAGAGACCAGCCTCGATGCGTTTGGCCAGCTCGACCTCCTGCTCCGCGTTGAGCAGGGCAACCTTGCCGATCTGCTTGAGGTAGTCCTTGACGGGGTCAGCCGTCGCGCCTGCGGTCACGACCTGCTGGGCGGGCGCGTCATCCTCGTCGTCGTCACGCATGACGAAACCCTTGGTCTCGTCGCCCTCATCCTCGGCGGCCTTGGCCTTCCGCTTGGCCTTGGCCTCGTCAGCCTCGTCCCTGCCGTCATCCTCCACGCCGTTGCCGACGAGGGTGGCGCTGTCGATCTTGGCGCCCTTGCCGACGGCCTTCTTGGCTGCCGCCTTCTTGGCCGGGGCCTTCCGGGCGCGCGCCTTGGGCGCCTCTTCTCCGGGCCCGGCTTCGGTCGTGGGCGAAGGAGCCGCCTCGGGCGACTTGGCTGTGGGAGTCCCGGCCGCCACCGGCCCCCCGGCCTTCTTCGTCGCGGCCTTCTTGGTTGCGGCTGGCTTGGCTGCGGCCGCCGCGGTCGCTGCGGACGGCTTGGCTGCGGCCTTCTTCGCCGCCGCCCTCTTGGTCGCAGAGGCGGTGGCGGTGGATCGAGACGTCGTCGCAGCGACAGCCCTGTGCGCCGTCGCCGAGTCAAGGGTCACGTGGATCCCCTGATGGTCGAGCGAACGAAGGACAGCCTTCATCCGTTTGGGGCTGATCTCGGCCTGCACCAACGCAACACGCAACTGCTCGCTGTCGACCGAACCGACGGTCGTCCCGATCCGCACCAGCTCCTGAAGGGCGGGATGGGCGAACTCGGCTGGCACTTTGGTTGGGGGAACATTCGCAGACAGGGATGAAACGCTAGACACAGTCGACACCGACTACCTTTCGTCGCGAGGCCTTTGCAACGCGTGGGTCACTCGTCGGCGCGGACGCGTGAACGGTGACCACTGATGGGGCGGGAGGATTTGCGCCGACCGGGTCCGGCGGGAGAGTTTCCGGTCGTGCTCATGACCATTGTAAAACGTCTGATGACATGCTAGCGCCTCGGGACCTCTGGATGGTGCTTCTGCGCGCCCGGGTCTCATGATCGCGCACCTGGGTAATATCCGTCTCCCATCCCGTTCCGGTCGCCGTGCCGCGCAGCGGGTGGCCTCCGGCCGGCCAGCCAGGCCCCTACCGGTCAGTCGTTGACTCCGGCTTTCACAGCCAGCACCGGACATGAGGCGTCGAGCAGGATGCGCTGGGCATTGGACCCCAGGATCAGCTTGCCTACCGGAGTGCGCCGGCGCAGGCCGATCACGATGAAGTCCGCGTCGACCTCGTTGGCCACCTCGATCAGATCCTGTGAGGGCTCGTTGCCTCGGACGAGCTGGCGGACCTCATGCTCGACACCCGCCTCGTCGAGATGACTCTGGACGGAGAGAAGCTCAGCCTCGAATCGGCGTGCCTCATCAGCGTCGAAGTCCTTGCCACCACGGCTGGAGTTGATCACGATCAGCTTGGTGCGCCGCAACAGGGACTCCTCGGAAGCGCGGCGCAACGCAGCGCGGCCTTCCTTGGTCGGCACGTAACCCACAACAACGGACACCTGGAACCTCCATGTTCACCACGTCGCAGCGACACTGCCACGGATGGCAACGCTATCCGATAATTCGCCCGCGCCGTTCTCCGCCCCCGACAGAGCGTGACAACGATTCGCGCACGATCTTGCCAACCTGCTCGATCTCGATGAGGAAACCGTCATGACCATGATCTGAGGTGATCACGTGGGCGGGACCTGAGCTGGCACCGGCCAGCGCCATCTCCTGGGACAGCCGCAGGGGGTAGAGCCGGTCGGAGTCGACAGCCACGACAACCAGGTCGGCGCTCACACGTTCCAGCGCCGCCTGCACCCCGCCGCGTCCACGACCCACGTCGTGGGAGTTCATCGACTCGGTGAGGACCACATAGGAGTTGGCGTCGAAACGTGCGGCAAGGGTGTCCGCGTGATGGTCGAGGTAGCTCTCCACCGCATAGCGACCACCCCCGCCCAGAGGCTGCTCATCACCCTGGGCCGCACGGCCGAAGCGGGTGTCGAGCTCACGCTCGCTGCGGTAGGTCACATGAGCGATCCGACGAGCCAGCCCCAGCCCGAGGTCGGGCCCCCGCGAACGGCCGTAGTAGTCGCCGCCGGCGAAGTCGGGGTCCTGGCGGATGGCCAGCAGCTGCGGTTGACACCAGGCGATCTGCTCTGCCGATGCGTAGGCCGAGCAGGCCAGGACGATGCACCGGCGGACACGCTCCGGGTAGGTCACGGCCCACTCCAGCGCCCGCATGCCGCCCATCGAACCTCCGAGAACGGCTGCCCAGGCCGAGATACCCAGGCGATCCGCCAGCGCAGCCTCGGCGGCAACCTGGTCGCGAACCGTCACGAACGGGAACCTGCTCCCCCACGGACTGCCGTCGGGCGCCTGGGAGGAGGGGCCTGTGGTGCCCTGGCAGCCGCCGATGACATTGCTCGCCACGACGAACCAGTGATCGGTGTCCAGCGGCGCACCCGGGCCGATCAGACCCTCCCACCAGCCGGGTGTCGGATGCCCGGCACCCGCCGGACCGCAGACATGGCTGTCACCGGTCAGGGCGTGCTCGACCATGATCGCGTTGTCACGCGCCGGGTTGAGAGTCCCCCACGTCTCGTAGGCGATGCGCACCTGCGGGAGGGCTCCGCCGGCCTCGAACCGGAGGCTGCCGATCTCCACGCTGTGCCGCGACCCCTGCGGTGAACCCTCGCGCCAGGCTCCCGTCGGCCAGGAGCCGGGCTCGCCGCCGGGCTGGTTCGCAGGCAGGGGGTCCTTCTCTCGCACTCGGTGACGTTTTGCGGTGACGGTCACGATAGCTCCAGAAAGATCTGGGCCCGACGTACTGGTCAGGGCCCGCGCTTGCCGGCTTCTTTTCGAGCCGGCCGGGTCATCACCCGGGGCACCCCACCGCGGAGGAGGGTTGCCGCCCAGCAAGCCGGGGCTTGATGCTGGGACTCATGACCTGGCCACAACTATACGGACCGTAGGCCCTGATCGGCAGCCGATGTCCATCTCGTGAGCAGCCTCCGGTCAGCGGGGTCGTCAGGCGGGCGGTCAGGCGGATACCCCCTCGGGCCGGATGGCCAGGTCCACCATCCGCTCGAGCAGCTGAGCCAGGCGGTAGTGCGGGTCGACCCGCAGCGCGCGAGCCAGCGCGATCCGGGTCAGCGCACCATCCCCACGCCACCAGGTGAAGGACGCGAGCACGGTGAGGGTTGCGACCGCCCACGGGTCGGGCAGTGCGGCACTGAGCTCGCACAGCCTTCTCTCGACCCGTTGCCGGCCGATGACCTGCTCCATGCCCCCGACCTCTTCGACCAGCCACGGCTGCGGAAGAGCCCAGCTCATCTGGGAGAACAGGATCGGGTCGATCAGCGCCTCGGACAGGGTGCCGGGACACAGCCAGGCGATCAGGGCGTCGCGGAGGTCGACATCGGTCAACGACGCGGCAAGCATGGCCAGATCCTGCGGTGGCAGCTCCCCGATCGGTTCGGCAGCGTCCTTGGCGCACAGGACCCGTGACCAGACTGACAGCTCGCTGTCGCGAGATCCGCGCAGCCCCGCACCCGTTGTCCCCAGACCCGTCACGTCCGCCTCTGTGGCCTCCAGCCGCAGCTGGACCCACTCCTGAGCCAACCGTGACACAGCCCCGCTCAGCCGCGACCGGTCCGGCTCCAGCAGCTCAGCAAGTGCCGAGCGGTCGGGCAGCGGGCAGATCTCACGTCCGACGAACTCCGCGACCGCGGGAACCTCGCTCGGGGACGGCAGAGGCAGACCTTCGGGCGGGCAGCAGCTCCGGAGGCAGTCCAGGTCGTACCAACGCCCGCCACGCACAACCATGCGGTCCTCGATGCTGACGCCCTCGGCATGGCAGGCATCCGCCATCTCATCCAGCATCGCGCGACTCTCCCCCTCGCGCTCCTCGAAGCCGATGAGCAGCACGGATCTGGGGCTGTCCTGGCGCAGTGGTGCGATCATCGCGGCGACGGCGTCGTCGACGTGCTCAGGTGGCGGCAGGTCGATGCGCTGGACCAACCCCATCCTGGTGCCGCGCAGGCTCACGACCACAAGACAGTCACGGGGATGGAATCCCAGCTGGTAGGGCAGCACGGTCAGCACGTCGGCGGGTCCGCGCAGGCGGATTGTTGTCGTCATCGCCCGACTGTGGAACGTGCCGCGCCGTGACGACATACCCCCGGGCGTGGCTGTGGACTGTGGGACCAAGGGCCTCACCCATGTGCATCGGTGCCCATCGCACTCGCACCGCGACCCAGGCCAGCACCCAGATCACGCCCAGGACCACGCCCAGGACCACGCCCAAGACCATGGTCTGCGTCCGGTCAGGCGCCAGGCTCAGGGGATGGTCTCCCCGCGCACGGTGCGAGCGCGGTCACGTTCCCAGCCCAGGAACGTCTCGGTCTCGTTGATCAGCGACGCGGCGACCCAGCTGATGACCAGGGCGTCGTCGCCCAGGCCGAGGAGGGGCAGGAACATCTCGGGAACCAGGTCGACGGGGGAGATGACGTACACGAGGGCCGCTACGATGCCGATCAGGCGCCCACGGGAGGTCCCGGCATACCTGCCCGTCATCGTCGCCCCGACCAGTCGCGGAAGTGAGGTCAGGCGGGCCCCGACACCCGGGGTGCCGGGACGCGTCGCGGTGCGAAAAGCGGTGGCCAGCGAATGCAGTGCTCCCCAACGAGAAGCTCCAGCGCGCGGTGTCCTCGCGGCAGCCATCAGTACTCCCTTCGGTTGGTGCTTCGGTGCCTCAGGAAACCGGTGCCTGCCTCAGCGGGAACTCAAGCCGCGCCTGGTCGGCTATTCGCCTGAGCAGGTAGATGTCCAGGCCGGCGCCCACGAACCCGCCCGCGACCGGCGCCAGCCGGCCGAAGACGGTTACCGACTTCTTGCCGACCCGGCTGAGCACACGGAACACGAGGCCTTTACGGACCGCCATCAGAGCCGGACCGGGCAACCGCTGGGCTGCCAGGTTGACCAGATGCCCGGTGCCCGCGTCACCTGCCCTCGCGAGCAGGTCGTCGGTCTCCGCCCCGACCAGGGCGAGCAGAATCGCGGAGCGCACCTCGGACTGACCGATGTCGTGGCCACGGGTCGAGGCGATGCCGGCGACCATCCGGGTCGCGACCAGATAGAACCCCAGGACGTTGGCAGGCAAGGCGATCGGGATGGCGACGAAGCCGCCCAGGCTCGTCACGAAGCCATTGGCGGCCGCGAGCCTGAGGTGGGACCGAACCATCGCGTCGATCGCCGGCTCGACGTCGACGTGCTCGGCGACAGCGAGGTCCGCAACCCTGCGGGCCGAGCTGAACGGGCCTCCGCCGTCGATTCCGACGTCCATCAGACGCTCGATCCCCGCGGTGGCCGGGGCCCTCGGGCTGTCGTCGACGACGGCCCACTGCGCGGTGGGTCCCGCTGACCAGTCGTCCCTGCCGAAAGTCTCCACGAACGTCCTCCTGTCGGCCGTCAAACCTGCCTGCCAGTATTGGATCATGCTTCTGGCCGATGTGGCGCAGACCTCGAACCAGGTTTCCCGGACGAGGTCTCGCCTCACCAAGGTCTCGTTGATCGCCGACCTGCTGAGACGGTGCACCCAGCAGGTCGTCGACGCCTCGGCGCCGGCCGACGAGATCGGGCTGGCCACCCGCTACATCTCCGGATCGCTACGTCAGCGTCGCCCCGGGATAGCGCTCTCATCGCTGTACACGATGTCATCGCCGGACACACCGGCACCGTCGCCCGAGCCGTTATCGTCCGAGCTGCCTGAGGCGGGCGTCGTCACCCTCTCGGAACTCGACGCCGTGATGCAGCAGGCCAGCGAGCTGGCCGGCGCCGGCTCCTCGCGGGTCAGGACCGAGCTGTTCCTGGGGCTGGCCGCCAGGCTCACGGCACCGGAACGGGAGCTCGTCGTGGGTCTGTTGCGCGGCGGGCTGCACCAGGGCGCGCTGGAGTCGGTGGTCCTGACTGCAGTGGCCGAGGCCGGCGGCGTCGCGACCGAGGATGTACGTCGTGCCGTGGCAGCCCACGGGGACCTCCCGGGCGTCGCCCAGGCACTCCTGGTGGACGGGCCGGACGCTCTGGGTCTCTTCCGGCTGACGGTTGGCCACGGTGTCAGCCCGATGCTGGCCGGCTCGGCCAAGAGCGTCGCTGCGGCTCTGGCCAGGACCGGGCCGGCCGGCGTCGAGTGGAAGCTCGACGGGATCCGAGCCCAGATCCACAAGCAGGGCAACGACATTCGTATCCTGACCCGATCCCTGGAGGACATCACCGATCGTGTTCCCGAGGTGGTCGAGCTGATCTCGTCGCTACCGGCCAGGGATGCGATCTTCGACGGCGAGCTGATCGCGCTGCACCCGGACGGTCGGCCAAAACCGTTTCAGGAGACCGGTTCCCGTACCGCCAGCCGCGTTGACCCCACGGTTGCCCGAAGGCGGACCCCGCTCACGGCATACCTCTTCGACGTCCTGCACCTGGACGGGGCCGACCTCATCGACGAGCCCGCACGCGTCCGGAGAGGCCTCCTGGAGACCGTGGTGCCACCGGCCAGCCTGACCCCCCGGCTCGGGGTCGACGACGTTACCCGGCCCGTCCAGGTCGAGGCGGCCACGGCGTTCGCCACCGATGCCGTGGCGCGAGGACATGAAGGCGTCATGGTCAAGGCCGACGACGCGACGTACGAGATGGGACGCCGCGGGGCCGGCTGGATCAAGGTCAAACCCGTTCACACCCTCGATCTGGTCATCCTGGCTGTCGAGCGAGGCAACGGCCGCCGTAGCGGCTGGCTGAGCAACATCCACCTTGGCGCCCGGGACCCCGAGGGGCGATTCGGTCCGGAGGGTGGCTTCGTCATGCTCGGCAAGACGTTCAAAGGACTCTCCGACGAGATGCTGCGCTGGCAGAGCGCCGAGCTGCCGAGGCATTCGGTCGGACCGACCGACGGTTACCTCCTCGAGCTGCGCCCCGAGGTGGTGGCCGAGATCGCCTTCGACGGTGTACAGAGCTCACCCCGGTATCCGGCGGGCCTGGCGTTGCGCTTTGCGCGGGTGATCCGGCACCGGCCGGACAAGACCGCGCAGGAAGCCGACACCATCGAGATGGTGGAGGCACTGCGCCAGTCGTGACACCCGCCTGTGGCACACCTCACAGCCCCGTGGTGACGCATCTCACTGGGCGAGACGTCGGCCTGTTGGCGGCCCCAGCGCATTTCTTGGCGACCCCGAAGCTTTTCGGGGTAGCGCGAAGGGCGTAGATTCTGTGCAAACCCGGTCAACTGCACCAGGAGGACCCATGTCAACCGTCACGTCCCCAGATCAGATGGGGCAGAAGATGACGCCCAGGTCCATGGTTGTCTGGGGGGCGGTAGCCCTCACGGGTGCGGCCTGCTGGGCCGTACTGGCCCTGTCCCGGGGCGAGGACGTCTCCGCCCTGTGGATCCTGTTCGCCGCGCTGTCGTCGTACGCCATCGCCTACCGTTTCTACGCCCGCTTCGTCGCCTACAAGGTGCTCGGGGTCGACAACACCCGTGCCACACCGGCCGAGCGACTCCAGAACGGCGCCGACTTCGACGTGACCGACCGACGGGTGCTGTTCGGGCATCACTTCGCGGCCATCGCCGGCGCCGGCCCGCTCGTCGGTCCCGTGCTCGCCGCGCAGATGGGCTACCTGCCGGGGACGATCTGGATCATCGTCGGCGTCATCTTCGCCGGCGCCGTCCAGGACATGGTGGTGCTCTTCTTCTCCATGCGTCGAAACGGCAAGAGCCTCGGCCAGATGGTCCGCGAAGAGATCGGCACCGTGGGCGGTGTCGCGGCGCTGGTCGCGGTCTTCTCCATCATGATCATCCTGCTCGCCGTGCTCGCCCTGGTCGTGGTCAACGCCCTCGCCGAGTCGCCCTGGGGCGTCTTCTCCATCGGCCTGACCATTCCGATCGCGCTGTTCATGGGGTTCTACCTGCGCTACCTACGGCCCGGGCGCGTCCTGGAGGTCACCGGGATCGGTGTCGCCCTGCTGCTGGCGGCGATCATCGGCGGCAACTGGGTCGGGCAGCTTGGTCTGGCCGACGCCCTGACCCTCTCCCCGAACAACCTGGTCTTCGCTCTGGTCATCTACGGTTTCGTGGCCTCGATCCTGCCGGTGTGGATGCTGCTGGCCCCGCGCGACTACCTGTCCACGTTCATGAAGGTCGGCGTCATCGTGCTTCTCGCGATCGGCCTGGTCATCGCCAGACCCATGCTCCAGAGCGAGGCGATCACGGACTTCGCGCTCAAGGGCACCGGCCCCGTGTTCGCCGGGAAGCTGTTCCCCTTCGTGTTCATCACGATCGCCTGCGGCGCGTTGTCCGGCTTCCACGCGCTGATCGCCTCGGGCACCACCCCCAAGATGATCGGCAAGGAGAGCCAGGTCCGGATGATCGGCTACGGCGGCATGCTGATGGAGTCGTTCGTCGCCATCAGCGCCCTGATCGCCGCCTCCGTCATCGACCAGGGGCTCTACTTCTCGATCAACAGCCCGGCCGGCTCCACCGGGGGCAACCCGGGAGCCGCCGCGGAGTTCGTCCGCACCCTCGGCTTCACGATCAGCCCAGCCGACCTCACCGCCGCGGCGCAGTCCATCCAGGAGACCACCCTGATCTCGCGTACCGGTGGCGCGCCGACCCTCGCCTTCGGGATCTCGCTGATCTTCACGAAGGCGTTCGGCGGAGGCCTCGCCGCGTTCTGGTACCACTTCGCGATCATGTTCGAGGCGCTGTTCATCCTCACCGCCGTCGACGCCGGGACCCGG
>Ga0209798_10000600_pt1 | contig 21879 bp, 13 predicted proteins | sample DOMMetBare3Fresh_FD_187475 | JGI IMG/M metagenome (GOLD analysis project Ga0209798, IMG submission 187475) | Wetland sediment microbial communities from St. Louis River estuary, USA, under dissolved organic matter induced mercury methylation -... | ecosystem: Environmental > Aquatic >... | reverse complement strand
CGCTCAATACCAGCCAGGTTGTTATCAATTTTTTTAATGGGCATGGTGTTATATAGGTGTAATTGAGCGGTGGGCGGAATCTATATTTTCACGTTGACGTTGGCCACTTTGAGGTATTGGGGTTCGTAATAAAACTCCACCCTTGGAACTTACCCCCTAGGGTGTATTTAACCGCTAACACTGGTTGGTGAAATCCTTATCTTGATAAAGAATGAATTAATCCTGAAGTCTGGTCATCCAGGGATTTTTGGTATAAGGATCCACATGAAAGGCAAGTGATTCAGGTTTATGTAACAAACCTTCCTCACCCGAAGCATTAGGGTTCAATTGTCTCTTTTCCACGAAATCTACCATTCGCCGCGTGTTATAAATCACCAGTACCCGATTGCCAGTGCTACTGGGGTAAATTTGATAAGCCAGATTATTTTCTGCAAATAAAGGATTTCTGTTCATCAGAGCATACAGTTTGCTTTCATCTTCCTGAGCTAAATTTTTTAAAAAAGAATCTTCATGATTTTCGATCAATGCTTTTAGATATTCCATCAGTGTGCCTGCCAGTTGGTGCTTTTGGAGCTCGCGGACTTCCTGGTCGGAAAAAGAAAAACTTTCAGCGACGAGATAGTGCCGGTCTCTTTCGCCGTCATTGGCGAACAGTGAAATTTTGTCCAAGGTTTCATGTTCCAAGGCATTCAAGAATGACCTGGGCGCGCGTATATGTTTATCTATCGTAACCACCCAGGGCAATGCTCGTCCGGTTGTTTCAAAACGTTCCTTTACGCTGGTGATTATGCTGGATCTGATTAACTCATTTTCACGGCCTTGCGGTTTGACGACAAAACCGTCTACTGCAGTTATTTGGGTATGGAAACCGTGTGCTTTAAATTGATTAACTATGTTTGAATAACGGGGTTGGTAGGGAATGCCTGTGCCATCATAAAGAATATTGATATGATTTTTTTTAGCGTGATCTGCAACCGAATCGCGCAGTCTGTTGGCAAAAGGTTCTACATAGACATAATCGTCGCTATGATGGCTGGCTGCGGTGAGAACTTTGTACAGATCGCTTTTTTTACGGAATTCGTCCAATGATGCAATAACAAAGTTATTGCCACAATGAGCCTGGGCAATTTCTTCAACCGCCGTTTTGCCTGATCCCGCACCTCCCATCGCCATAAATAATTTGGGATTTGGATCAGGAATTTTACCTTCGAAGAGATTTTCTTTAGCTTCATCCAGTTTTTTTATTATTTTACTTAGCCGCTCATAGGCAATTTCAACAGTGCGTTCCAATCTTGTATCGCCATCGGCAGCAGTCAGTAATTTATTTTTAAGTTCTTCGTTGTTAGCCAGATTCAATATTGGGGATTTTTCACCTTCACATTGCTTCAAAAGCTCCATGAGCTCTGTGTGACTTGGCGAACGCAACCCCGTCAACATATTGATATCAAGGCAGAACAGGGGAGCAGCTCCATCTTCGCCTATGCTGATGCCGTCAATTTCGTATCTTCCAGAGCGGCGCACCTGTTCTGTTCCGGGCAAATAACCAATCATATTTTCGGAGGCGCAAAGCGGATAATCAGCTAAATGCTTACCCGCTATAAATAGCTCTTTTTTAATGCTGTCCAGGGGTACCAGACCACCAGTCACCGAAACCAGGCATTCAATGCCAGTTTCTGTTTTATGCGACAGAAAAGGAATGCCTGATAAAAATTTCTTATTTTCAGGCCATTTTCCGTAAGCGTTGGGTTTGTTTTGCAAGCTTTTGCTTCGGGTTGGATCAAGTGCATGTTCAAAGGCAAGGGTGATTTCCCTCAGGCTACTGTCAGGATAATGTAAGGCAGTAGCGTCACTCGCTTCAATTCGTCTGAAATCTATGCCCTGTTCATAAACACTCTTGATGGCCGGCAGTTTACCGAGCATCGTTATAAAGAAATCAAGTGTTAATCTATTGCCATAGGCAAAGGGTCTTACACTGCGCATTTTTTGATAAAAGCTGGCCAGTCTTTCAGCAATGTTTTCAGTTCTGATAACAAAGCCATTATTATCAAAAATTGCCGAATCTTTATTGCCATCGCCATCTAAAACCAAGCGTTCTATTGTTTCACGAAACTCTTTTCTTTTATCTGCGTCAGTCATAGTGCCCGGACGATGGCAAACGGTGGGTTGTTCCTTCCAATCTTGGAATATTTCCCTGTGGATACGAGAAAAGAGTTCTGTCAGATAAGTGACGCGTTTCGTTTGATCATGCGAGACAGTCCCTTCAGCCTCTTGTTGTAGAGTTGATATTAGTTTCGTACCCTGTGAAATTGCTAATGCAGTTCGCAATTTTTTCAGTTGTCTATAGCCTGCAATTCTGGGGATAGCATTCTTGTTCATGATTTTAGCCTTTCAATCATAGTTTCCAACCTTGATGTTATTGTAATCTAAGTAAAGTACCAGATAAATTGACAACTTTCGCAGGCTTGCACTTTACGCATCTATGACCCATTGGCGCTTTATTCCTAGTCATTTTTACGTTCAGTTACCATACATGATGTGCAGGCGAACTGGCTTAATGGTTTATCTTCGTGTTCTTTGTGGCAAATCTCATGAAGTGGACATCAATTGATTGACTACTGAAGGCGACTTTCAGCTTACAAGGAAAAAGCATCTTTCATTCTGGGCGATAATTTCGTTTTTATGATCGTTAAGTTGATGGATACGCGCACTAGCTAAAGTTATTAGCATACGCTGGTTGGAGTTGATGGAAAAGACAAAAAATCCTTTTGTTCGATACGATTGTTTTTAATAGCCGGGATGAATGGGCTACTGACTATTGTATTTGTAACAGAGTATCGTTAGTTCATGTTGAGGGTAAAGATTTGGTAACCGTTATAGAGACGATGCTCCATTCATGTCTGGAGAAAAATGCTAAATTATCGATTAGCTGAGTATTACTTCATAGAGCAGGTTAAGCTGATATTATTTTGGAGCGTTGGAACAAGATTATGGGAATGATCGCCAAAGTCGACCGCTTAAAGGTCGTGGAAGAGACCCAGGAAGAGATCTCCTTAAGTATTGTCCGCTATAACACAATAGCGGAAATGCCACTGTTATAGCAGTTGCTGGTTAGTGTATTTGTTTTTTCGGTGGAGAAGCAAAAGGTTGGGCCAGTGGCTCGCCGACAAAAATGCCTTGCCCCGGCTCCCAAACACTTTTCCAGTAAGCCTCAATCAGCGTATTGCCGCGTAAGTAATAATGTAGCAACACCCCAGGATGGGAAAATTTGGCCGGATAATTACAGGGCTCAACGACTGCACCATAGCTTGCAGTCGCTCCCGCCTTTATCCAGTCCAGTATGTTCATTTGATCGCTACCCGTCAATATCCCTCCCTTAGAGGTTAAATGATCGGCGATAGCGCCTGGTAAATAAGTATTTTTGTCAATATCGGGCACCTGCACCAAACCGGTAAAATAAAACATAACATCGGATTTTTTTTCAAGGGTGTTCTGTTCCAGGTAATGAACGGGCCATAGTCCCGCGAATGCCTTTTGGACTTCAGGAAAAAAAACAGCCCTTGTACTTCGGGCTTGATCGGTCGTTTTTAATAAATACGCCGAACCTTGAGGACGGGTGAAATCAGCAGAAATACCCCTATCAATCAAGCGTTTAACTTCTTCAAAAGAGTGTCCTGCTAAAGTCATCGTCGGGCGCCAGCGAAAATCAGTGAATGGCTTTTGACTATCGGATGCAAAATACGGACTTTTACGGCTTTCCTCGCAGACCTTCGCACAAAATTTTTGATCAAAACCCGCAGCAAAGGCTGTAGTAATCGACATACAATCTACCCGAAAAGGCTTTAGCCAAGTCAATACAAATGCTTGCACCTGTTCTGGCGTTTGTTCATCCACCTGCTGCTTTAGCGCTGCAAACTCGTTTTGTGACAAGTCATCAGAACTTGCATCGAACCGAATATGAATGATATTTGCCTGCGGAATCTGCCGTTTACTTTGGTAATAACTGGCAATGCGCACACTTAATGGATCCGCATCATTAACAATAACGGCTAATTGTTTGGAAGTAAGCCCCGGTAAAGGCCTATATAGCGGGGAAATTGTGGTCGCCTGCGCGACACTAATAAACACCAAAATCAGCGTTAAAACAAACAAGCCCATTTTTTCTATCAACACCTTCCAAGCCTCTTCAAGTCAAATTGTGTTATGGCCATTGGCGTATATTAACATCCAACATGCTTGCTCTGAGGGTAGCAGCTCTTTTTCCAGATCAACGTTTTCGATTCTAGTATTCCCCATTCTAACCTCAAGTAACCGCCGGAAAAAAAGCCAGTTCATCTCCACCTTTAAAAGGACTATCCAGATCAGTATAGTTGTTGTCGGCTGCCATAATGATGTCATGCAGCGGTTCGTCGTCACCGAAGGTTATATAAAACGGTAGCCCATGACTTAGCAACTCATTCTCATTGGCGAGCATAAAATAGGAGATGCGCTTGCTGTTGCCAGATTCGTCCGGAATGTCATCCTGAATTATGCTCCATAAAGTATCGTTATTTATACCCAAATACCCTTAAATTAACCTATACGGGGCTGCAATAACCCGGCTAATCCTTATGCTTCAATTATTTTAGGAGGTTTTAGAACGGAGAAAAGGTTTTCAAAATTGTGTTTAAACCGTATATGGAGTCCTAATCACTCACACTCCTACAAATGAAATGCCCGCTCTTTGAGCGCAAGCGCCGCGTCGTGAACTGCTTCCGATAAGGTAGGGCGTGCATGAATGGTTCTGGCCAAGTCTTCGCTGCTAGCGGAAAACTCCATTGCCAATACCGCTTCGGCTATCAGTTCAGAGGCTTGTGCTCCGATAATATGAATGCCGAGTATCTTGTCGTTTGCGCCGGAAGCAATGATTTTAACCATGCCTTCGGTTTTGCCCATCGCTTGTGCACGAACCGTTGCGGTTAACGGAAAGATGCCGGTTTTGATGGTTTCACCTGTGGCACGCAAAGCCTGTTCGGTTTGACCCACCCAGGCAATTTCAGGTTCGGTATAAATAACGCTGGGGAGGTTATCGTAATTGATAGGGTTATGAAATCCGGCAATGAGTTCGGCAACGAATACGCCTTCCTCTATGCCCTTATGTGCCAGCATAGGTCCAAGTAAGGTCAAATCACCAATGGCATAAACGCCAGGTAGATTTGTCCTGCAGGTATTATCAACATAAACATAACCGTTTTCATCAAGCAATAAATCGGCTTCAGGTGCCGCTAATTCTCCGGAATTGGGTTTTCGACCACTGGCAACGATCAGCTTGTCAACGCGTAGGGTGTGAGTGCCTTGCTGATCTTGATAGTCTACTGTTACTTTTTTGTTGCCTTTTTTTGCTGAGATGACGCGGGCGCCCAAGCGTAAATCCAGTCCCTGGTGGAGGAAAACGCGATAAGCCTCACTTGAAATTTGTTGATCGACTAAGGACAAAAAGTTTTCTTGTGCTTCCAGTAATATGGTTTGCGCACCGAGTCTACTCCAGATGCTCGCTAATTCAAGACCAACCACGCCAGCACCGATAATGGCTAGTTTTTTGGGTACCGTGTCAAGATTTAAGGCGGCAATGGAGTCAATAATAAATTCGTTGTCTATTGGGGCGCAGGGTAATTTAATGGGGGTTGAGCCAGTGGCCAAAATAATATGTTCGGCATCAAGTATTGAATGCGATTGAGTATCCAGGGCTGTGATTTCCACTTGCCGCGCATTCAGTAATTGGGCCTTTGCCTGGATGTGGTCTATCTTGTGATGCGCGAATAAGTCAGCCATTTTATGGCCGATTTCGTCAATGATTTTATCTTTACGTTGGATCATTAGCGGTAAATCCATCGAAATAGCGCCGGCATGAATGCCGTGTTTTGCTATTTCGTGGCCTAGCTGATGGAATATTTTTGCGGACTCAAGCAAGGTCATGGAGGCAACGCCTCCAGTATTGAGGTGAGAGCCACCTAATTGACTTTGGCCTTTTTTATTGCGCCAGTTATCAATGCAGGCGATTTTTAATCCAAGCTGCGCACAGCGAATAGCACTGGCAAAACCGGCAGGTCCTGCGCCGATAACGATGACATCGTAGTGTGTTTGCTTTTTTTTCATGGTCTTAAATGTTAAGAAGTAGGTGGGCGGGAGCTTCCAGGCATTCTTTTATGGTGACTAAAAATTGTACAGCTTCGCGGCCATCAACCAGGCGGTGATCGTATGAAAGAGCCAGATACATAATCGGTCTGATAACGATCTGACCGTTTTCAACAACAGCTCGTTCCTTAATGGCGTGCATACCTAAAATAGCGCATTGAGGCGGGTTAAGTATGGGGGTAGATAGCATTGAACCAAACACGCCACCGTTGGTAATGGTAAACGTACCGCCCTTAAGGTCTTCATAGGTTAATGTGCCTGCTCTTGCTTTTTCTCCGAAATCGGCAATGCTTTTTTCAATACCGGCAAAATCGAGTTGATCGGCATCATGTAATACCGGCACAATCAGGCCGCGCGGTGTGCTGACAGCAATGCCCAGATCGTAGTAGCCATGATAGATAATATCGTTATCATCAATGGAGGCATTAATGGCAGGGAAGCGCTTTAAAGCTTCGATTGAGGCTTTGACAAAAAATGACATAAAACCCAGTTTAACAGCGTGTTTTTGTTCGAATCTGGCTTTGTATTGGTTACGAAGATCAATCACATTTTGCATGTTGACTTCGTTGAAAGTTGTCAACATGGCTGCGTTTTGTTGAGCTTGTAACAAACGTTCGGCTACTTTTGCCCTCAAGCGGGTCATCGCAACTCGTTGTTCCGGCCTAAGATTAGATGCAACGGTTGTCGGTTCTATTGGTTTGGCTGTTTCCGGCTTGGCATGAAGAGACGTAAAAGTTTGCGTCTCTGCGGATGCATTTGGTTTATTTTGCGTCGTAAGGGGTATTGGCGCTTGTTTGTTAAGGTGATCCAGCACATCAGTTTTTGTGAGTCGGCCACTTTTTCCAGTGCCCTTTATCACAGAAGGGTCCAGGGTATTCTCGTGGATCAATCGGCGAACTGAAGGACTTAACGGCATATCTTCATCGTTATGTTCGGGTGTTATAACGGATGTTGTTTTATTTACGGTTACCGGGCTATCTTGAGCAGTTTCAGATTCTAATATTGCCAGTACTTCTCCGCCGGTGACGATAGCGCCGTTTTCCTTTAGAATTTGGCTGAGTATGCCCGATTCAGGTGCAGTAACTTCAAGCACCACCTTATCCGTTTCAAGGTCAACTAAATTTTCGTTCTTGTTGACAAAATCACCGGCTTGTTTGTGCCAGGTAATTAACGTTGCGTCAGAAACAGATTCGGGTAGATTGGGAACTAGGACTTCAATGCTCATGTTATTTTCCTGAAGGTTTGCCGTATAAGGCCGATTGAACGACAGCTTTTTGTTGTTCTATATGAACGTGGAACTTGCCGACAGCCGGTGCTGCGGATGCTTCACGTCCGGCATAAGTTATGCTGATTGAGGCTTGCAGATTGTCGGTAAAGTGATGTTTGGAGTGATACCAGGCGCCCTGATTTTTAGGCTCTTCCTGACACCAGATGAAATCTTCCAAATGAGGGTATCTTGCTATTTCCGCTTTAAATAATTCATCGGGGAAAGGGTAAAGTTGTTCGAGACGGGCGATAGCGACATGCTTAAGGTTATCATGGCGACGCGCTTCCAGTAGATCGTAATATACTTTACCCGCACATAACACAAGTCGGGTCACTTTTTTTGGATTAATATCATCCTGCTCGCCGATGACAGGCTGGAATTGTCCATTTGTCAGATCTTCCAGTGTCGATACCGCGAGTTTATGTCGTAGCAGGCTTTTAGGACTCATAACGATGAGCGGCTTTCGATACGGACGTATTAATTGGCGGCGTAATAAATGGAATATTTGCGCTGGCGTGGTTGGGTTGCAAACCTGGATATTATGTTCAGCACAAAGTTGCAGATAGCGTTCCAGCCGGGCAGATGAATGTTCAGGGCCTTGGCCTTCAAAACCATGCGGTAACAACATAACCAGCCCGCACAATCGACCCCATTTGGTTTCTCCTGAACTGATAAATTGATCGATGACGACTTGAGCGCCATTGGCAAAATCGCCAAATTGGGCTTCCCAGATAACCAGGGCATCTGGCATGGTTGTGCTGTAGCCGTATTCGAAACCTAATACGCCCGCCTCAGATAACAGAGAATCAAAAATCTGAGCACGGCCTTGAACTTTGTCCAAATGTTTAATCGGTGTATATGTTTTATTATTGATCTGGTTATGTAATACCGCATGGCGGTGAACAAATGTACCGCGACCCACGTCTTGACCTGTCAAACGGATATGGTATTTTTCTAAAATGAGGCTGGCATAAGCCAGGTTTTCAGCAAATCCCCAATCCAAAGGCATGGCACCCGCCGCCATTTTGCGCCGGTTATCCATGACTTTGGCGACTCTTGGATGCAATTCGAAACCGGCGGGTAGTCGCTGCATTCTGTCATTACATAAGCGCAGTTGTTCCATTGTTATGGCGGTGATACAGAAAGTGTTCCAGCTTTTGTTGTGGTATTGATTCCATTGATTGGTGTACGAATAGTTTGGGTTTTCCAACACGGGTCTTGATACAACCTGGCCGTCGTCCAGCAATTTCTGGTAATCCTGTTCCATTTTTGCAGATTGTTCTTCATTAATAATTCCTTCATTAATAAGTTGTTGGGCATAAAGTTTCCGTGTGGTTTTGTGCTTACGGATTTTTTTATACATCACGGGCTGGGTAGTTGCAGGCTCGTCAGCTTCGTTGTGGCCAAGACGTCGATAGCAAATAAGATCTATGACCACATCCTTATTGAAAGTCATCCGGTAATCGAGAGCGAGTTTCGTTACGAATATAACGGCTTCAGGATCATCACCATTGACATGAAAAACCGGCGCCTGGATCATGCTGGCAACATCTGTGCAATATAAAGTTGAACGCGCATCAAGCGGGTTGCTGGTGGTAAAGCCAATTTGATTATTGATGACGATGTGTACCGTTCCGCCCGTAGAAAAAGCCCGGGTTTGAGACATGTTGAGGGTTTCCATGACGATACCTTGCCCCGAAAAGGCGGCATCCCCGTGAATTAAAACCGGAATAACCGTACTTATGCCATCTTTTCCGGCGCGGTCCTGGCGAGCTTTCACTGAACCTTCAACAACCGGATTGATGATCTCTAAATGCGATGGGTTAAATGCCAGCGATAAATGTACAGGGCCGCCAGGCGTAGCAATATCTGAGGAAAAACCCATGTGATATTTTACATCCCCGGAACTGACACCGGGCGATAAAGTAGATGTACCAGCAAATTCATCGAATAAACTGGCAGGGCTTTTGCCCAAGATATTGACCAAAACATTTAAGCGGCCTCGATGCGCCATTCCGATAACAATTTCCTTAACACCTTTATCTCCGGAACTCTGAATTAATTCATCCAGAATTGGAATCAGAGATTCACCCCCTTCAAGAGAAAATCGTTTTTGGCCGACGAATCTATTGTGTAAATAACTTTCTATGCCTTCGGCCGCAGTCAGTAGTTTTAAAATCCAGTATTTTTTAGCGGGGTCCAGTGTTAAGTTGGTTTTAGAGATTTCCAAACGGCTTATCAACCAGCGTCTAATTTGAGTATCAACAATGTGCATATACTCAGAGCCGATACTACCGCAGTAAATTTCTTTCAGATTGGCAATAATGTCGCGTAAGGGTAATCGATCAACATCACCGTAAAGTGCACCTGTATCAAACAGGGTGTCCATATCCGGCTCAGAAAGGCCGTAATAGGCCGGATCCATATCAGGAGGTGGGGGGGTGGTTTTACCTAAGGGATTATTGTTGGCAATTTGATGGCCGCGAACGCGGTAATGATTAACAAGCCGTGAAACGGCGGCCTGTTTTTTTACACTTTCTTCGGTAAAGCCCTGTAATTGGGCCAGCCTACCTTGAGATTTAACAGCAAGTTGAGCAAAGCGGTCTACAATAGGGCTGTGAGGGGTTTCATAAGCGGCTCCACGGTGAATGCTATTAAATTGTTTTTGCCAGCTAGGCTCAACAGATTCAGGGTCTTCCAAAAACCGTTCATACAAGTTTTCAACGAAACTGGCGTTGCTGCCTTGTAAGGAAGAAGAATCTTGAAAAAGTTTAAGAATGTTACTCATTATAAATATCCAATATATTCTGCAAGGGGTTTATCTTTATCTTAAATCTTGACGGGTTAAATTGCCAAGCTCTACTGGGGAAATTATTCGCATATTTCACTACTGGTTAATTAGTTGATGCTGAAATAAACTCTCACAGGATACCGTTTTGGTTTTTGTGAACTGTAAAATGTTGTATTTAATGATGATTAACTTTAACTGGGCTTGAGTTGTGAAAGTAACTCCTCATTTGGCAAAATTATTCGTCTGACAAAAACAAAAAAGTCCCATTACGGGACTTTTTTGTTGCGGTGAATAAAAGGGCTTTAAGTATGGCTGGTGCCAGCGGATATTCTTTGCTCTCTTTTTTCACTCGATTTTTCGATTTTTGAAAATACCCGGAGTATGTCTGTTGCAGAGATTATTCCAACTAATTTGTTATCCTTATCCACGACCGGCAAGGCGCCAATTCGATTATCGGCCATTATCCCTGCCGCTTCTGATGCATAGGTGTCAGGGTTAACAGTCAATACATGCCGACGCATAATGTGTTGAACTTTTTGAGGAATAACATGCAGTTCTGCAGCACTTTTTCCGGGTGCTGCTTCAATTGCGTTAGAGTTGTTTTTCGGCCCCAATGCTTTATACAAATCTCTGTCTGATACGATCGCGATAACTTTGCCTTTTTCAACAACAGGTATGTGACGAACTTTTTCGTAATGGATTAAAAAAAAGACCCGGTCAATCAAGTCGTGTTGCTCGACTGTAAACACTTTTGATTTCATTAAATCTTCAACACGCATTATTTATTCTCCTGATTGTAGTAAACCGCATAAGAATAGGGAAATAATTGCATTTTTACAAGAGATTAAATATGTTGTGTTATAAAATGACCAATTATGCTTTTATTCAGTTATTAAGCTTTACGGTTTTTTTATTTTTATCGCTACTTAACTAATTGTAATTTATATAAAATATGTCGTAGCGACACAACGGAGACATTTTATGCGCATCATCCTGTTAGGGAGTCCTGGATCAGGTAAAGGAACCCAAGCTCAGTTTATTACCAAAAAATATGCTATTCCGCAAATATCAACGGGTGACATGCTGCGTGCAGCAGTTCGCGAAGGCACGACGCTTGGCCATCAAGCAAAACAAGTAATGGATTCGGGCGGCCTGGTTTCCGATGAAATTATATTGGGTTTGATTAAAGAACGAATTGAACAACCTGATTGTGCCAATGGCTTTTTATTGGATGGTTTTCCTCGTACGATTGCTCAGGCTGAAGGGCTTGACGCAATGAAAGTTAAGATTGATACCGTTATTGAAATTGCTGTCGCGGATGAGGAAATTGTTAAGCGTATGGCGGGTAGAAGGGTACACCCAGAATCCGGGCGCATTTATCATGTTGAGTTTAATCCACCCAAAGTTGATGGTATTGACGATGTTACCGGAGAAATGTTGATTCAACGGGATGATGATAAAGAAGAAACAGTGCGTAAACGACTCAGCGTATATCATGAACAAACTAAGCCTTTGGTCGACTATTATTCCGCATTAGACCAACAGGTAAAATTCTATTCGATTGCAGGGATAGGTAGTGTGAATGAAATAACTAACAAAGTTTTTGCAATTCTGGGCTGAATACACTGGCGCCAGGTTGATCGATATAATCCAGTTAAAAAAATACAATTGTCTTGAAGGACTATGAAAATAAAAAATATAACACCTCTTTTTATTTCGGATAAGCGGCTGACTGGAAGGATGGAAAATGCGGTAAGTAATGCATTAAAATGCTAATATTCTCTGTTGCTGATATTCATTCAGAAGATATGAAAAAAGTCAGCACATTATAAATTTTTGATGTGGTTGTTTTCGATTTAAATAAAAGGTTATCAATTGATGAGTAAAGTTTATAACGTTGCAGTTGTTGGCGCGACGGGCGCAGTGGGCGAAGCCATGCTGTCCATTTTGGAAGAACGCAACTTTCCGTTGGGTGAGGTATATGCGCTAGCAAGCAGTAATTCAGCCGGCAAACGAATTCCTTTTAAAGGTGGTTCGTTGAAAGTAGAAGATTTAGCAACTTTCGATTTTTCTAAAGCTCAAATTGGTTTATTTTCTCCTGGCGCAGCTGTTTCAGAAATATATGCACCGAAGGCCGCAGCGGCCGGTTGTGTCGTTATCGATAATACCTCACAGTTTCGCTATGACGAGGATATCCCTCTGGTAGTGCCAGAAGTCAATCCGGAGAAAATTGCCGATTATAAAAATCGCGGTATTATTGCAAATCCTAATTGCTCAACCATCCAAATGTTGGTAGCGTTAAAACCCATTTATGATGCAGTCGGCATAGTCAGGATTAATGTGTGTACTTATCAAGCTGTTTCCGGCACAGGTAAAGAAGCCATAGAGGAACTAGGTAAACAAACTGCCAATCTTCTTAACTTGCAACCTATTACATCCAGCGTCTATCCCAAGCAAATTGCTTTTAATGTTTTGCCGCAAATTGATGTGTTTATGGATAATGGTTACACAAAAGAAGAAATGAAGATGGTTTGGGAGACCCGAAAAATCCTGGGCGATGACAGCGTTATGGTCAATGCAACCGCTGTACGAGTACCTGTTTTTTACGGTCACTCCGAAGCTGTGCATATTGAAACGCGTACAAAAATAACTGCCGAAGCGGTTAAAGACTTGCTAGAAAAAGCACCTGGCGTCACTGTTATGGATGAGCGAAAAAATGGCGGTTACCCAACGGCGGTAACCGAATCATCGGGTCATGATGATGTGTTTGTTGGTCGTATAAGAGAAGATATATCGCATCCCCAAGGCATTGATTTGTGGGTAGTGGGTGATAATGTTCGCAAAGGAGCTGCATTAAACAGCGTACAAATAGCTGAAGTACTGGTAAAAAATTATATCTAAGCTATGATTAACTTTGTATTCAGTTGTTGAAGTAAGAGACTGTGGAAAATAATTTGAAGGAGAGAAGAGTGCGCAATTTAACTAAAACTTTAGCTGTAGTATCGTTACTGGCTCCAGTCAGTGGGTATTCGTTAGGGATTGGTGACATTAAATTGCACTCAGCACTTAATCAGAATCTGGATGCAGAAATTTCATTGGTTGTATCGGCGGGTGAGAAGGCATCTGACATAAAAGTAAATTTAGCGCCGCCTGATAAGTTTGATGAAGCTGGTGTGCCATGGGCTTCTTTCCTGTCGAAAATAAAATTTTCAACCATTGTCCGCCCTAATGGGTCTCTCATAATTAAACTCAGTTCAAGAGAAGCAGTAAAAGAGCCCTTTCTGGACCTATTACTTGAAGTCAGCTGGCCTAAAGGGAGTTTGTATCGTGAATTTACCGTTCTCTTAGATCCTCCGGCAGTCTATAAACATGCAACCGCGCCCGTTTTAACCGATTACGAAAATTATGAACCTGAACGGGCCTTTATTCAGCAACGTCAACCAAAACAGAGGCCGCAGAGAAGTGCAGGAGATAGTGTAAGCGGTGCGAGTGAATATGGCCCTACCCAAAGAAACGATACACTTTGGAAGATAGCGGAAAGGGCCAGTAGGCAGGAGGGCGTATCTGTTGAACAAATGATGATCGCGATGTATGAAAAAAATCCTCGTGCTTTTTATAAGGAAAATGTGCATGCGTTGTTGGCTGGAAAAAAACTGAAAATCCCAGAAAGAGAGGTGGTTCTCAAGTTTTCCAGGAAGCAGGCATTAGCCGAATACAACCGGCAAACCAAAACCTGGAAAAACCGTTTAGCGCCCGCCCCTGTTGAAACAGTAACTGATAAAAAAGATACCCCCGATAATCAGTTAACGTTAGTTGCTCCTACACAAGCGGATGTTGCTGAGAAAGCAACTATAACGCCAGAAAATGAGCAAGTAACCGCTAAAAAGAAAGCCGATGATGTTACGGCTAAAACAGTCGAAAAGGAGGCTGTAAGCACTGTTAATCCAGTAAATGATGCAATTCAAGCTAAAGTAGCAGAACTTGAAAAGCAGCTGGCCATGATGCAACAAATAATTGCTTTAAAAGACCAGCAGCTTGCGGCTCTACAGAACCAGTTACAGACTAAGCCTGCCGTTCAACCGGAAAATGTTCAGACAACACCGCCAGAGCAACCCGGTACTGTTGCCAACCCGGTGATTCAACAAAAACCAGCTATACCTGAAATCAAGCCGGCTATTAAGCCAGAACCCTTGCCAGAGTCATCATCCTATAGTGATTATCTTTGGATCGGCGGTTTTGGTGGAGGAATATTATCTTTGCTTGGATGGCTTTGGTGGCGAAAACATAAACTTGAAGTACAAACCGATAACCAAAGTCTCTTTACTTCTTTAATTATGGGTGAAAAAAATGAGTCTAAAGGTTTTGTGTCTTCGTCGAGTGAAAAAGATAGTGTTGAAAATGTGGATGCAGAAGGAAAAAGTTCTTTCTTAAACGAACTAACATTTGGTGACTTTGACTCATTTGATACCGCTGAGGGCGAAATAGACCCGGTTTCCGAGGCCGATGTTTATTTGGCTTATGGGCGTTATCAACAAGCAGAAGAGTTGATGCGAGATGTGATTAAAGATCAGCCTGGACGGGATGATTGCAAATTGAAATTACTGGAAATTTTTTATTCAAGCCAAAATAAACAGGCTTTTGAAACCTATGCCAACGAATTAGCTCAAGCAGGAAAAAAAGATGATCTCGGATTTTGGGCAAAAGTCACTGCAATGGGAAGTGAAATTTGCCAGGACGCAACCTTGTTTTCCTCTCAAGTAGCTGGATTTTCTTCGAAAGATAATAGTGATATTGAAAAAGAGGCTCCAAAATTAGTTGAATCTAACAATGTTGAAAAGAATGAAGTAAATGAGGTAAAAGAAAATAATTTAAACTTATCTTCTTTTGGAGAAAAATTCGATATAAGGGCTGTTAAAGAAACACCTGAAAAAGCTGAAAGTTTGTTGGATTTTGATTTAATTTCCTTTAAAGACGAAGGTATTGTTGAGCGGAAGAATAATGAGAGCATTGATTTTGACTTTGAAAAAAAGAGTGTGAATTTGTTTAAATCTCACGATATTGAAAAACAGGAAATGACTGATCATAAGGATAATATTTCCGGCTTATCTACTTTTGGAGAATCATTAAATAACGAATCTGTTAAAGAACTACGCCCAAATAAAGATAGTTTGCTAGATTTTGATTTAAGTTTCTTTGAAGATGAAGCTATTGATGAGCAGAAAAATAATGAGAGCATTGATTTTGACTTGAGTAATATTGCACCAAAAATTGAGGAATCAAACGACAGTCATGAGAAGGTTGTTAACAAGTTGAGCAATGCCCAGGTTAATGATGAATTTGAATCCTTCAACTTTGATTTCAGCTCAAATGAAATCGAAGCAAAAGGGATCAATGATATTGATAATTACGAGTTTACCGACAGTTTGACCGACAATTCGTCTGCTTTAAATGTCAGTCTCGCCGATGATACTTTTGATAGAAACTTTAATCTTGACAGGCCTAAATCAGAATTAAATGAACAAGAAATTGATCAGGAGGATGGCCTTGATGTTTATGATCTAACTGATATGGACGAATTGGAAACCAAGCTAGACCTGGCAAAAGCCTATATCGATATGAGTGATATGGACGCGGCTAAAGACATGGCTTATGAAGTACTCGAAAAAGGTACTGCGGAGCAAAAAAAGATAGCTCAAGCGCTACTGAATGACTTGGAATGAAAAGCTTTAGGTCAATAAAAACAGCCCTTTTAAGGGCTTTTTTTATTGACCTATATCATTTGGAAAAAAGGTTGCTGTGGTTTTAGGTTGATTGTTAAAGTCTAAAATACGCTGCTGTAATACTTTGTTATTTATAAATCAGAAGATTTAAGCAATTTAAAAAACTCACCATCGCTCAAATTGCACGCTAAAAACACCAGGTTGAATGAGATGTTTTTAAGTGTGGTCAAAGTTTTACTTCTTTTCATTGCCAAAATAAATTGATAAAAGTACTGATCCAATTGTGGTTTTCAATGTGGCCAGTTAATGTCATTGCCTTTTGTGATTCATGCAAAAAAGTGTTTTTGCTGATTGCCTTATTAATGACGCTTAATTGTTTTATCTACTCTGGTTAACAACTGGCATTAGCTGAAAGGGAAAATTGGGTTACCCATAAATCAAATCAAATAAAAATTATTGACCGTGTTCTTGGGCAGTAAATTTTAAACAAGTTACTTATTATTCCCCTCTGCATTACGTTAAAAAACCATCACTAAAATTTATAACAAGTTTGCATAGTATCGACTACGGGACGAATCTTTACCAAACAAATGATACAGTTGATTTTATGAATGTCCTGTTTCTAAGTCTGTTAAACTTTACACAAGTTCATTCTAAAGGCAAGTTCTGGCACTCTTGTTGAATTCATTACGAAATAATTCATTTTAAAATATTTTTTTGCAGGTTAGATTAAATGTTCAATTTTTTTCATAATAATAAAAAGCTACTAGTTGTTTCTATCTGTTCAACATTTCTGTTACTCGGAGGGTGTGATAAGGAAGAAGACGCTAAAGAGCATCTGCAGAAAGGCATCGAATACATTAATAAAGGTGAGTTTGACAAAGCTAAGCTTGAATTAAAAACCTCAAGTCAGTCAAGCAAGGATACTGCTGAAACTTATTATTACATGGCTTTGCTGGATGAAAAAAACAGGCAGTTCAAAGGCATGAGGGAGAACTTGATAAAAACCATAGAGCTGGCTCCGACCTATATTGATGCCAGATTAAAGCTGGGTAAAGTACAGCTATTGTTTGGCGAAGCTGATTTGGCAATGGAACAAGCTGAATTTGTTTTGAAGGAATCAAACCGGAATCTGGAAGCTCTCGCATTAAAAGCTTCAGTTCTTATCAGGCAAAAGAAACAGGATAAAGCATTAGAAATTATAGACAGTATCTTAAAGGAAAATCCAAATCATACCGATGCCTTATCATTGAAGGCTGTGATTTATATGGAAAAAGAAGACTTCACTCAAGCCATGGCCTTTATAGATGCGGCAAAAAAATCTGATACTGATAATATTGGCTTGGATTTTTTTAAAATTCAATTGGACGCCAAGGCCAAGAATATAGACGGCGTTATAGCCGGTTATCAAAAATTAGTCGCTTCACATCCTGATAACCAGGAATTTAAAGTGACTCTGGCTAAGATATACGCGCAGACCGGTAAAACAAAAGAAGCTGAGGAATTATTACGTGGCCTTGTCGACTCACAGCCCAATAACGTTCAACCAAAACTGTTGTTGCTTGATTTTTTGGCAGCGACTGCTAAAAATAAAGTTGACGAACAATTCCATCAATTTACGAAAACACATGAGGATCAGCCAAGATTATTGCTTGAGTTGGCAAACTGGATGATAGCAAGGAGGAACTTTGAAGAAGCCAAGACCGCACTTAATCGGGTAATTGAATTGGAAGAAGACTCGATTGTAGGACTGTCAGCAAAAACACTATTGGCAAAAATAGCTTTTGACAATAAAGATTTTGAAGGATCAAAAAAAATTGTCGACGAAATTTTAGAGGCTAACTCAAGTTACGATGATGCGAGAGTTTTACAAGCAAGATTATTGCTGGTAAAAGAACAATATGATGAGGCTATAACCTTGCTTAATAAGGTTATCTGGAGCAAAGAAGGCTCTGAGGAAGCAAACCTGTTGCTGGGGCAGACTTTTTTAATAAAAGGAGATCAAAAACAGGCGGATAAACATTTCCTGGATGTATTGGTAGCTAATCCGGCAAATTTACAGGCTTTAACGTATCTTTATGATAAGGCTTTGAAAGCAAAGAATGTTAAGTATGCAAGGGAAATTGTTGAAAAGGCGTTGAGCCGAAGGCCCGACAATATTGTTTTGCTTGAAAAATTGGCCAATATCAACCTGGCAGAGCATGATTGGGATGGCGCAAAGGCTACCGTACAGAAAATTGCAAATTCGCCCAATCCTCTCGCAAACGATGTAGCAAATTATTTGCTCGCACAAATCCTTCAAGGACAAGGAAATTATGCTAAAGCTGTTGAGATTTATAGAGACTTGTTAACAAAATTTCCAGAAAATAGTGATGCTTTGGGCAATATGGCCCGGTGCTACGAGAAACTGAATAAACGGGGCGAGATGATTGCTTTTTTAGATACCTTGCTTGCTAAAAATTCACAGAATATTTCTGCTGGTATTCTTCTGGGTGATTTGCTCTTAATGGACAGAAAATTAGATAAGGGAGAAGTGTTGCTAACCAACCTGATTAAGGAAAATCCACGGATTGCGCAATTATACATCTCGTTGGCAAACATTAAGCTGGCACAGAACGACAGTAAGGGCGCCATTACGATTTATCAGAACGGACTGAAACAGAATCCAGAAAACATCAAATTATCGTTATCCTTAGCATCGTTGTATGAAGTGCAAGGCGAGTATGATTCCGCTGTTTCGCTTTATGAAGCATTACTAAATAAGAATCCTGGGTTGGATATTGGTATCAATAACCTAGCGACTCTGTTAACTGAGCACTATAATGATGATGTTAATCTGAAAAAAGCAGTTCGGCTAACTGAGAAATTTAAGGACTCACCCGAACCTTACTATAAAGACACGTATGCCTGGGCGCTCATTAAGCTGGGTAATATCAATGAAGGATTAAATGTGTTAAACCAAATCATTGCGGCTTCGCCAGATGTTCCGGTATTTAGATACCATTTAGGTCTTGCGCATTATAAAAACGGAAACAATAGTTTAGCCATTAATGAGATTAAGCAAGCACTAGAATTAAGCAAGAAAACTGGTTATTTTCCTGATAAAAAACAGGCTGAAAAATTACTGGAAGACATCATAGCTAAAACGAGAGGAGGTTGATCGTTACATTATTATGTTGTTAGTCTATCGTTAGTCTTGGAGAAAATTTTGAAGGTACTGGTAACGGGAGCGGCTGGATTTATAGGTTCAGCGCTGAGCATTCGGTTGTTAGAGCGCGGAGATGAGGTTGTAGGGATAGATAATCTTAATGATTACTATGATGTTAATTTAAAGCTGGCAAGATTAGAGCCGCTTAGGGACTATAAACAATTTAAATTTATAAAACTAGAGATTGCCGACAGGTTTGCAGTAGAGGCGCTTTTTGGCAAGGAGAAGTTTCAAAGAGTCATGCATCTGGCAGCTCAAGCTGGGGTCAGGTATTCAATAACAAATCCCCGTGCCTATATAGATTCAAATATTATTGGTTTTATGAATATACTGGAAGGATGCAGGCATAATGCCATAGAGCATTTGGCATACGCTTCTTCAAGTTCAGTTTATGGCGCGAACACCAAGATGCCGTTTTCAATTCATGATAATGTGGACCATCCTGTATCTCTTTATGCGGCTAGCAAAAAAGCCAATGAGTTGATGGCACATACTTATAGCCATCTTTATAAGCTACCGACAACGGGTTTGCGTTTTTTTACGGTTTATGGGCCGTGGGGAAGGCCGGATATGTCCTTGTTTATGTTTACCCGTAATATTATTGAAGGAAAACCCATTGATGTCTTTAATTACGGCAATCATCGCAGGGATTTCACTTATATAGATGATATTGTCGAAGGTGTTATCAGGGTTATTGACCAGCCAGCACAGGCCAATGTCAGTTGGGCAAGTGAGAATCCTGATCCGGGTACAAGTCTCGCTCCTTATCGGATATACAACATAGGCAACAATAATCCAGTTAATTTATTAGCGTTTATTGAAACCCTTGAAAAGTGTTTAGGAAGGGATGCGATTAAAAATTTTCTTCCCTTACAGCCAGGGGATGTCCCTGATACCTATGCTGATGTTTCTGATTTAGCCAATGATTTAGGTTATAAACCCGGAACATTATTGGAAACAGGCATCAGAAATTTTGTTGAATGGTATAAAGATTTTTACAGGATAAATTTATGAATGGGCATGGCAGGAAAATTTCGGTTGTTGGTTTAGGTTACGTCGGACTGCCCGTGGCGGTAGAATTCGGAAAAAGCCAGCAAGTGATCGGATTTGATATAAGTTCTATCCGCATAAACGAGTTAAAGCAAGGCATCGAACGGACTAACGAAGTCGAAGCAAAAGATTTGGCCTCCACAGATATATTATTTACCTGTGATGCCAGCGACCTGAAAAAGGCAGATTTTCATATTATTGCGGTACCCACGCCAGTCAACAACGCCAAACAGCCGGATTTGTCGCCGGTGATCAGTGCATCAAGAACCGTCGGACGACAGCTTAAAAAAGGTGATATTGTTGTCTATGAATCAACAGTATATCCCGGTGCGACCGAGGAGGACTGTATTCCTGTTCTTGAACAGGAATCAGGGCTTGTCTGGGGTACTGATTTTAATGTTGGATACTCACCGGAACGGATTAATCCTGGCGACAAACTGCATACTTTCAAAACAATTACCAAGGTTGTATCGGGTGACTCAGCGAAAACACTAGAAATAGTCGCTGCTGTTTATGAATCAGTTGTTACCGCTGGTGTGCATAAAGCGGCTACCATCAAAGTGGCGGAAGCAGCTAAAGTGATTGAAAATACCCAGAGAGATTTGAACATTTCATTGATGAATGAATTAGCCTTGATTTTCAATAAAATGAATATAGATACTCGGGATGTGCTGGCTGCTGCATCATCAAAGTGGAATTTTTTGCCGTTTGATCCAGGCCTGGTCGGTGGGCATTGTATAGGTGTTGACCCTTATTATTTAACTTATAAAGCAACCACATTAGGCTATACGCCCCGGGTGATTTTATCGGGCCGAAGTATTAATGACAGTATGGGCGAATATATTGCTTCCCAGACGGTGAAAGAGCTTATTAAGGCTGGAAAATGTGTTAAGGGTAGTGTGGTTACCATTTTAGGTTTTACATTTAAAGAAAACGTACCCGATATAAGAAATACACGTGTCATCGATATAGTTAGAGAATTAGAGGATTATGGCATCAAGGTACAAGTGTTCGATCCACTGTCTGACCCACACGAAATACAACAAGAATATAACATTGCCGTGTTAGCAGACGAAAATCAGCTGCAACCCGCCGATGCACTCATACTTGCTGTTCCACACCAATACTTTATGAACAAAGATTGGTCTTATATAATAGGTTTATTGAAAAATAACACCGGCGCAGTAATTGATGTTAAAGCCAAACTGGATAGAAATAAGATTCCGGAGGGAATTGCTTTATGGAGACTCTGAACAAGGATAGAAGCGCGCATCGCGTTTCCACTTTACATAGACAATATTTACGACTGAGGGGATTGCTGTGAGATTTCTAAAGAAAATAAAATGGTTATTTTGTATCCTTATTGCACTTGCTTCGGGTTGCGGATACCCACCTTTAAGTCAAGAGGAGGATGCTATAATTCCTTCGGATTATACTTACATTATTGGTCCTGGGGATAGTGTGAATATTTTTGTTTGGGGAAATCCGGATATATCGACAACAGCTACGGTCAGACCGGATGGAAAAATCACTATTCCTTTAGCCGAGGACTTATTGGCGAGTGGAAAAACTCCATCTCAATTAGCCAGAGTCATGGAGAAGGCATTGGCTAAATATGTCAGAGATCCGCAGGTAGTCATTATGGTTGGAGGTTTTCAGGGGGTTTATAGTC
>Ga0209798_10000599_pt1 | contig 21890 bp, 23 predicted proteins | sample DOMMetBare3Fresh_FD_187475 | JGI IMG/M metagenome (GOLD analysis project Ga0209798, IMG submission 187475) | Wetland sediment microbial communities from St. Louis River estuary, USA, under dissolved organic matter induced mercury methylation -... | ecosystem: Environmental > Aquatic >... | reverse complement strand
GGGAGCAGATCGAGCACCGCTGGCTCACCAAATCCATCGAGAACGCCCAGAAGAAGGTCGAGGCCCACAACTTCGACATCCGCAAGAGCCTGCTCGAGTACGACGACGTGATGAACCAGCAGCGCAGGTCGATCTACCGCCTGCGCCGCATGGTGCTGGGGTTCGGGGCGGGCGTCCCGGTCGTCGAGTTCGACGAGGACCCCAAGACGCGCAAGAAGACACGGCGAGAGAAGGTCTACGCCTGGACCGACGCCAAGGAGCACCTGCTCGACACCACCGAGGACCTGGTCCTCGAGATGGTCGCCGGCTGCTGCCCGGACCGGATGAGCCAGTGGGACCTCGACTCCCTCTCGGCGAGGGTGCGGGACCAGTTCGGGACCGAGATCAAGTTCGGCGAGCCGCAGTCCTCGCGCGTGGCCGAGGCCCGAGCCGCCGTCGAGGAGCAGGTCTTCAACGTGGCGGAGAAGGCCTACCGGCAGAAGGAGGAGCTGTTCGGCGTGGACGCCGACGGCGTTCCCATCCTGCGGCGGTACGAGCAGTACCTCTACCTCCAGGCCATCGACACCCTGTGGAAGGACCACCTCCTGTCGATGGACCACCTGCGCCAGGGCATCGGCCTGCGCGGCTACGGCCAGCGCGACCCGAAGCAGGAGTACAAGAAGGAAGGGTACGAGATGTTCGTGCGGATGACCTGGGAGATCCGCGCCAACGTCATCGGCAACCTGCTCCGGCTCCAGCCCGTCCGCCAGGAGACGGCACAGGAGATCGAGCAGAAGCGGCTCGCCCTGGCCAGGCGGCAGCGCGTCATCGAGAGCCACGGCGGGGGCGACGGCGACGAGGGCGCCGCGAAGCCCAAGCAGGAGACCGTGGTCCGGACGCAGCCCAAGGTCGGGCGCAACGACCCCTGCCCTTGCGGCTCGGGCAAGAAGTACAAGAAGTGCCACGGAGCGACCGAGGCGGCGGCATAGCCGGGAACCGAGCCCGGCAGGCCCATCGCACGCCACGCCCTCCCTTCCCCTAGCGCGGCTGCGGGTCACCTCGTCGAGAGCGCTTGGGCTGACGAGGAAGCCGCGCCGGCACGACGCTACGGCCCCTCCTGCTCCCTCGGGACCGCGTACTTGGGGTCGGGCGGGAGGTTCAGGATCTCCTCCGGAACGAGCTCCACCACGTAGTCCACGACGTCGCGGATGGAGAGCATGCCGGTGGGCTTGCCGTTTCCGTCCACGATGGGGATGTGGCGGAAGCGCCCCACGCTCATCTTGTTGAGCGCGTAGGCGAGGCTGTCCTTGGCCTGGAGGGCCTCCGGGTTCGCCGTCATCACCTTCGAGATGGGTATGCGCCCGAAGGCGGGCTTGCCGATGCACTTCGTGAGAAGGTCCCGCTCCGAGAAGATCCCGGCGAGCCGCGTCGCTCCCTTCCTCTTCTCCACCACCATGACGGCCCCGACCTTCTTCTTCTTCATGAGGTCGATGGCCCTCGCGACCGTGCTCTTCACAGGCAGGGTGACGGCCTCCAGCAGCTTCACGTCGGAGATCCGGCTCTCGAGGATCTGACGGCCGACGTTGCGCTGCCGCACGATCTCGACCTCGCCCTCGTCGCCCTCCAGGACCTCGACCTCGTCGCTGCGGGTCATCTCGGTTACCATGCGGAGCCTCCCGGGTTCGGAGCCCTCGGCCAGAATGTCTTCCCAAGATACCGCACCGCAGCCGGCCTGCCCGCAACGCCCTCTACGGGTAGTAGATGCAAGCGCCCGTACCTTTTGACCTGGATCTGACGGTCCGAAGCCACGGCTGGTACGACCTTCCGCCGTGGCGTTACGACGCCGGCCGCCGGATTCTCGGCCGGCCGCTCCTGCTCGAGCCGGGCCGGGCCGTCTTTGCCGAGGTGGTGGAAGGCGGGGCGCCGGGCGGCCTCGTGGTCCGGCTCTCGGCCGAGGGCAGGCTCTCGGCGGCCGAGGCGCGAGCGGCGCGCGCCCAGCTCGCGACCTGCCTCGGGCTCGACGAGGACCTCGCACCCTTCTACCGCCGGATCGAGGAATTGGACCGCTCGGGATGGCGCGACCTGCCGCGGCTCGGCTGGGCCGGGCGCCGCGGGGCCGGGCGGCTCCTGCGCTCCCCGACCGTCTTCGAGGACGCGGTGAAGACGCTGTGCACCACCAATTGCACCTGGTCCCTCACGCGGGCCATCGTCGCGAACCTGGTCGAGCGGCTGGGCGAGCCCGCTCCGCAGGGAACGCGCGCCTTCCCCACGCCCGAGGCCATGGCGAGGCGGCCGGAGCGCTTCTACCGGGAGGCGATCCGCGCCGGCTACCGAGCGCCATTCCTCCGGTCGCTGGCGCGCGACGCCGCCTCGGGGCGGCTCGACCTCGAGCCCTGGCGCGGCTCGAGGCTTCCCACCGCGGAGCTCGCGGAGCGGATCCGCACCCTCCAGGGCTTCGGCCCCTACGCCACCGAGCACCTCCTTCGGCTCCTCGGGCGGCACGAGCACCTCGCCCTCGACTCCTGGAACCGGAAGAAGCTCGCCGAGCTTCGCGGCAGGCGCCGCCCGCCCTCCGATCGGGCGCTGCGCCGGTGGTACGCGCCGTACGGCGAGTGGGCCGGCCTCGCCATGTGGCTCGAGGCCACCGCCGACTGGCACGGCGACGAGCCCACCTGGCCGCGAACAGGGGCCAAACCGCGGTGCCGGACACCTTGACGCGGGGCGTCAGAATGGGCATCCTTGGTTGATTCGGAAGTCAACGCGAGGAGCCGCCATGGCGAGCCCGTCCCCGAAGCACCCCACCTCTCCATTGCCGCCGGGGGGCGGGTTCCTGCTCGCCAAGGTGGGCTCGGAACGCATCCAGGCTCCGGAGGACTTCACGGCGGATCAGATCGAGTTCTACCGGGCCGCGCGCAAGTTCGCGGTGGAGCGGGTCCTCGGAAGCGCCGACGCCATCGAGCGCAAGGACTTCCAGGTCATCCGGAAGCTCCTGCGGGAGGCGGGCGAGCTCGGCTTCCTGTCCCTCGACATGCCGGAGGCGCACGGGGGCCTCGCCCAGGACGAGACGACCAACGTGCTCGTGGCCGAGGCCATGACGGTCCTCGGCGCCTGGTCGGTCATCTTCGGCGCCCAGGTCGGCATCGGCAGCCTCCCCATCGTCCTCTTCGGCACCGAGGCCCAGAAGGCCCGCTACCTCCCGAAGCTCGCGGGCGGGGAGTGGGCCGCGGCCTACGCCCTCTCGGAGGCGTCGTCGGCCTCGGACGCCCTCGCCGCCCGCACCCGGGCGGTGCTCTCGCCCGACAAGAAGCACTGGGTGCTGAACGGCACCAAGCAATGGATCTCGAACGCCGGCTTCGCCGACGTCTTCATCGTCTTCGCCAAGGTGGACGGCGAGCACTTCAGCGCCTTCATCGTCGAGCGCGGCACGCCCGGCTTCGGCGTCGGCCCCGAGGAGCACAAGATGGGCATTCGGGGCAGCTCCACCTGCCCGCTCGTCTTCGAGGACGCCCTGGTCCCGGCCGAGAACCTCCTCGGCGAGGTGGGCAAGGGCCACCGCATCGCCTTCAACATCCTCAACATCGGACGGCTGAAGCTCGGCGCCACCTGCATCGCCGGCGCGCGCAACGCCATCGCCCTCGCCGTCCCCTACGCCATGGAGCGCAAGGCCTTCGGCAAGCCCATCGCCGAGTTCGGGCTCATCCGCGAGAAGATCGCGCGCATGGTGGCGCAGGTGTACGTGGGCGAGGCCATGAGCTACCGCACCACCGGCCTCATCGACCGGCGCGTGGCGGCCGCCGGCTCCGTGCGCGGGACGCCGGAGTTCGACCGAGACCACATCGCGGCGGTGGAGGAGTACAACGTCGAGGCCTCGATCCTGAAGGTCTGGGGCTCCGAGGCGCTCTCCCAGGTGGCCGACGAGGCGGTGCAGATCCACGGCGGCTACGGCTTCGTGGAGGAGTACCCCATCGAGCGCATGTACCGGGACAACCGGGTGAACCGCATCTTCGAGGGCACGAACGAGATCAACCGCCTGCTCGTGCCGGGCACGCTGCTCCGGCGCGCGGCCAAGGGCCAGTTCCCATTGTTGGCATTCGCCAAGGACGTGGCCCAGGCCCTGGAGCGCGGCGAGGCGCCGGCGGCGGGGACAGGGCCGCTCGGCCGCGAGAAGCGCATGGCCGAGCTCGGCAAGATGCTGCTCGCCTACGCGACCCGCGTGGCGCTCGACGTCTTCGGGACCGGACTTCAAGAAAGGCAGGAGGTGCTGGGCGCGCTCGCCGACGTCGCCATCGAGGCGTTCGCCGTGGACAGCGCGGTGGCGCGGGCGCTGCAGGCGAAGGAGAGGAGCCCGGTGGCCGAGGCGTGCGTCCGGCTCTACGCCGAGGAGGCCCACGCGCGGGCCTGCGTCCGCGCGCGCGCCGCCGTCCTCGCCTCGGTGAAGGACCCGGCCGCGGCCCGGATGCACCTGGCGCGGCTCCGGCAGCTCGCCGACGAGGAGCCCTGGGACCCGGTCGCCGCCCGCGAGACCATCGTCGCCGCGACCCTGGAGGCCGGGAAGTACCCGCTCGCCTGGGCCTGAGGCCGGCCCCGCGCCCGCCGCTCGCCGGCCGTGGTAGAAGGTCGGGCATGAAATCCGCCTTCGTCCTGGTGAAGTGCGAGCTCGGCCGGCTCGAGGAGGTCGCGAACCTCGTCATGGAGATCGACGGGGTCTCGGAGGTGCACTCCATCACCGGCCCCTTCGACCTGCTCGTGAAGCTCTACGCCCCCAGCTACGAGGACTTCGGCGACCTCATCCCGGACCGGCTCCAGAAGGTGAAGGGCATCCGCGAGACCGAGACGCTGCTCGCCTTCCGGGCCTTCAAGCCGGCGGGGTGAGAAGGCTCAGGCGAACGCGTCGAGCCCGGTCGCCGCCTTGCCGAGCGCGAGGGTGTGGATGTCGTGCGTCCCCTCGTAGGTGTAGACGGCCTCGAGGTTCATCATGTGCCGGATGACCGGGTAGGCGTCGGAGATCCCGTTCGCGCCCAGGATCTCGCGGGCCACGCGGGCGGCGTCGCGCGCCATCCGCACGTTGGCGCGCTTGCCCATGGATACGTGCACGTGGGTCGCCCTCCCCTGGTCCTCGAGCTCGCCGAGCCGGAGCGCCAGGAGCTGGCCCTGGACGATGCCCTCCCACACGTCCACCAGCTTCTCCTGCACGAGCTGGAAGGCGGCGATGGGCCTGCCGAACTGGACCCGCTCGACCGCGTAGGCGCGCGCCGCCTCCCAGCAGGCGATGGCGGCGCCGACCGCGCCCCAGGCGATCCCGTACCGCGCCTCGTTCAGGCACCGGAGCGGACCGCGCAGGCCCAGGCCTTCCGTCCCCGGGAGCACGCTTTCCGCCGGAACGCGCACGCCGTCGAGGTGCAGCTCGGCCGTGACCGACGCCCGGAGCGAGAACTTCCCCTCGACCTCCCGCGCCGAGAAGCCCGGCGTGCCCTTCTCGACGAGGAAGCCGCGGATGGAGCCCGCGTCGCCGTCGTCCACCTTGGCCCAGATCACCGCCAGGTCGGCGACCGTTCCGTTCGTGATCCAGGCCTTGGTCCCCGAGAGGACGAAGTCCCCCCCGTCGCGCCGCGCCCGCGTCCGCAGGCCGCCCGGGTCCGAGCCGAAGTCGGGCTCGGTGAGGCCGAAGCAGCCGATCACCTCGCCCCGCTGCATGGCCGGCAGGAAGCGCGCCTTCTGCTCCTCCGACCCGAAGGCGTGGACGGGGACCATGCAGAGCGCGCCCTGCACCGAGGCGAAGCTGCGCAGCCCCGAGTCGCCGCGCTCCAGCTCCTGCATGGCGGCGCCGTAGCCGACGTGGGTGAGCCCGGCGCAGCCGTAGCCGGTGAGGTTCATGCCGAAGAGCCCGAGCGCGGCCATCTCGGGGACGAGGTCCATGGGGAAGGTGCCGGCGCGAAAGTGCCGCTTCACCACGGGGAGGAAGCGCTCGTCGACGAAGCGGGCCACGGCGCGCCGGGCGAGCCGCTCCTCCTCCGAGAGGCGCGCCGCCACGTCGAAGAGGTCGGCCGGCGCCAAGTCGCGAGCGCCGCCCATCACGCGCCGCCGAAGTCGCGCCGGTACATGCGTGCGACCGAGATGAGGAAGGCGACGATGAGCGGCCCGGCGAGGAGCCCCACCGGGCCGAAGGCGGCGACTCCGCCGAGCAGGGCCAGGAACACCACCGCCACGTGCATGGACATGCCGCTCCTCATGAGCACGGGCTTCAGCACGTTGTCCACCGTCCCGACGACGGCGAGGCCCCAGACGGCGAGGAAGATCCCGGCGGCGTGGTGCCCGGTGGCGAAGCGGAGGATGGCGAGCGGGAAGATCACCGAGCCCGCCCCGAGGATGGGCACGAGCGCCATGACGAAGGTCGCCACCGAGAAGGCGAGGGAGTAGGGGACGCCGGCGACCAGGTAGCCGCCGAAGGCCAGGACCGCCTGCACGCCGGCCGTCGCCAGCATGGAGGCGAGCAGCGAGACGGTGACCCTGCGGAAGTCCTCGAGCAGCACCGCCAGCTGCCCGCGCCGCAGCGGCACCGACTCCTTGAGCCAGTCCACCAGCGCCGGCCCGTCGGAGAGGAGGAAGAAGAGGGCGATGAGGAAGATCAGGATCTGGAACAGGACCCCGGTCGTGGCCGACACCACGCCCCCCAGCGTCGACGCCCACTTCCCGGCCTGGGCGGTGACGAAGGACTGGATCTCCTCGGCGCCCTGGGGGAGCGCCTCGATGAGCCGCTCGGCGAGGCTGCGCAGCGACTCGGGGAGGCGGGCCACGAGCCCGGCCAGGCCCTCGCTCCGCAGCGCCTCCTTGAGCCAGTTCACGCCTCCCACCACCTGCGCCACGAGCACCGCCACGAGCGTCCCGAGGGGCGCGAGCACCACCACCACGATGCCGAGCGTGACGACGCCCGACGCCACCCCTCGCCGTCCCCGGAGGAGCCCGGCGAGGAACTCCACCCAGGGGGCGAGCGCCGCCGCCAGCGCCACCGCGAGGAAGAGGGCGGTCGCGAACGGGCGGACGAGGAGCGCCATGAGCACGACGGCCGCGATCGCCAGCGTCACGAACACGGCGCGAGATGCGTACGACGACGGCATGCCCCCTCCCTTCAGAAATTCACGTGCACGCGCTCCGGCGGGACGCCCGCGCCGGCGAGCGTCCTGCGGACGTCGTCCACCATGGTGTGCATTCCGCAGACGAAGGCCACCGCGTCGCCCGGCGGCGCGCCGCCGAAGGCGAGCGACCGCGCCACCTCCTGCACCCGCCCGCGCACGCCCTGCCAGGCGTCCTCCTCGCGGGAGGGGCACAGCACGACGCGCACGCCGCCGCGCTCCCAGGAGAGGTGCTCGGCCCGGTAGGCGAAGTCGCCGCCGCGCCGCTGGCCGTAGAAGAGCGTCACCCGGCCGATGCGGTCCCGGTGGCCGAGGACGTGCTGGACGAGCGAGCGGATGGGGGCGATGCCGGAGCCGGCGGCGAAGAGCAGCACGTCCTTCCCCTCCGCCTCCGCCACCGGGAACCCCTTTCCGAACGGGGCGCTCACCTCGATCGCGCCGCCCGGGACCGCGGCGGCGATGGCGGCGTCGGCGATCTTCCCGCCGCGCTTCACGAGGAGGTCCGCTCGCCGGGAGGGCGAGGGCGCGCTGGCGAGGGCGAAGTACCCCTCGCCGGGCGGCGTCCGGAGCTTCACGACCTGTCCGGGGAGGAGGTGGCTCGCCGCCGGAGCGGGGGCGAGCTCGAAGCGGACGGCGCGGAGGGTCGGCGTCTCGTCCCAGGAGTCGAGCACGTGAACTCGCTCGCAGGCGGTGGCCGTCGCCATGGCGGGAGAAGCTACCATCATTCCCACCCCACCGCGCCGTCCACCGGCCAGTCGCCGGCGCGGACGCAGCCCGCGCGCAGCGCGTCGAGCGGGTAGCGCGTGCCGCGCCAGACGATGCCGCGCCGCCAGGTGGTGACGGCCGCGCTGGCGAGCTGGACGCCGCCGAGCAAGAGGCCCGCGAGGGGCTGCAGGAGCCCCTCGACGCCGGACCCGCCCCCGAAGCGCCGGGCCACCGTGCCGTGGATGGCGGCGGAGACGGCATAGCCGTACAGCCCGAGGAGGCGGACGGACGGGAGCGGCGCCCACGCCGCTGCCGCCAGCGGGGCGAGGGAGAGAAAGGCGAGGGTACAGGAGACGCCGAGCGCCACGGACCACCGGTACTCGGCGCCGGCGAAGCCGTTCTTCAAGAGGCCCCCGACGGATGGGACGAGCCCCGCCTGCCACCGGACCTGGACGAGCCCTCCCGAGTCCACGGCCCCCTGGCGCACCCCGCTGCGGCGCACGACGAGCCCGAGCTTGGCGTCGTCCACCACCTCCAGCGCCAGGCGCCGGTGGCCCCCGACGCGGAGGTAGTCGTCCCGGCGGAGCAGGTTGAAGGCGCCGACGCCGATGAAGCCGCCGGTGCGAGGGACCCGCAGCTCCCAGACGCGGAAGACGAAGCTCGCGATGGCGGCGAAACCGGTGACGAAGACCCGCTCGCCGAAGCCGTGGGCGACGAGCCGCGGCAGCGCCACGAGGTGGCCGAGCCGGTGCCGCTCGGCGTAGGCGACCGCGCCGCGGAGCGCGCCCTGCCCGAAGACGACGTCGCCGTCGGCGAAGAGGATGAAGCGCCCGCTCGCCCGTTCCGCGCCCACGTGGCAGGCGTGGTTCTTCCCGAGCCAGCCCGGCGGCAGCTCGCCGAGGTGCACCACGGCGAGGCGGGGCTCGCCCTGCGCCAGCCGGTCCAGGATGCCGCCCGTCCCGTCCGCCGATCGGTCGTCCACCGCCACCACCTCCAGGTCCGGGTAGTCCTGGGCGAGGAGGGAGCGGACCGCCGCCTCGACGTTGGCGGCCTCGTCGCGGCACGGGACGACGACGGTGACCCGCGGCCAGCCGGCTCCGGGCGGCTCGACCGGACCCGTCCCGAGCCGATCGAGGCGGGCCTGGGTGAGGAGGCCGAGGAGCGCGAGGCGGGTCCACGCCAGCGCGGCGAGGCCCGCCGCGGCGAGCCAGAGCACGGTGCCGAGAGTCACGCACCGACTCTCATGCGGGACCGGGCCGGGATTCCGGCCGGCCGAGCACCTGGAGCATCGCCTTGGCGAAGGCGGGGAGGTCCTTCGGGACGCGGGCCGAGACCAGGTTCCCGTCCACGACCGCCGGCGCATCCACCCACTCGGCGCCGGCGTTCACGAGGTCGTCCCGGATCCCCACGGTGGAGGTCATGCGCCTCCCGCGGACGATGCCCGCGGAGACGAGCACCCAGGGACCGTGGCAGATGGTGGCGACCATCTTCCCGGCCGCGTGGACCTCACGCACTCGCCGCAGCACCTCCGGGTCGCGCCGCAGCCTGTCCGGCGCCCAGCCGCCCGGGACGACGAGTCCCTCGAGGCCGGCCGAGGGGAAGTCGGCGACCCGCCCGTCCACGGCGCACGGGTAGCCGTGCTTGCCGCGGTACTCGCGCTCGCCGATCCCGGCGAGCTTCACGTCGAAGCCGGCTTCCTCTAGGCGGAGCCTCGGATACCAGACCTCGAGGTCCTCGTACTCGGGCCCGACCAGGATCAGGATCTTCTCGGGGTTCGCCATGCCGTGAGCATGGCCCCCCGCGCCCGGCCGCGCCACGGCCCGCTCGGGCTGCGCTAGTAGCGGACGAGGGCGTGGACCTTGTCGGGTCCCAGCCGGCGCGCCCCGTTGAGGAAGGAGAGCTCGACGACGAAGGAGTAGCCGACCAGCTCCGCGCCCTGGCGCGTCAGGAGCCGGCCGACCGCCTCGGCGGTGCCGCCGGTGGCGAGCAGGTCGTCCATCACCAGCACCCGTTCCCCCGGCCCCACCGCGTCGACGTGCAGCTCGAGCGCGTCCTCGCCGTACTCGAGCGCGTAGATCTCGCGGATGGTCCGGTAGGGGAGCTTGCCGGGCTTGCGCACGACGGTGAGGCCGGCGCCGATGGCGTAAGCGAGCGGCGCGGCGAAGAGGAAGCCGCGCGACTCGATGCCGACGACCTTGCGGATGCGCTCCTTCCCCCAGCGGGCTGCGAGGGCGTCGATGACCTGCCGGAACAGCTGCGGGTCCGACAGGACCGGCGTGATGTCCTTGAAGACGATCCCCTTCCTCGGAAAGTCGGGGATGTCCCGGATCGTCCTGCGGAGCGCCTCGACCATGCGATCCCTATACCAGAAAGGCGGGGCGGCCGGCCCGTTCACGGTAAGTAGAAGAGGGGGTTGCGCGGACGGGTGCCATCCCGGACCTCGAAGTGCAGGTGTGGCCCGGTGGTCCGGCCGGACTGGCCCACCCGGGCGATGGGCGTGCCGGCCTCGACCCGCTCTCCCTCCTTCACCAGCACCGCGCTGTTGTGGGCGTACAGGGTCACGAGGCCGCCGTCGTGCTTCACGATGACGATGGCGCCGTAGCCGGACTGGCGCCCCGTGTAGACCACCACCCCGGCGCCCGCGGCCAGCACCGGCGTCCCCTCCGGCGCGGAGATGTCGATGCCGTCGTGCCGCTGTCCCTGCCGGACGCCGAAGCGGCTGTAGAGGACGCCCTGGAGCGGCCAGCGCAGCATCGCGTCCCGCGCGGCGGGCTCGGGCGACGGCACCGGCTCGGGCTCGGGCACGACGCCGGGCGGGAGCGGCGGGACGTCGAGCGGCCGCAGCGCGCCGGGGACGAAGATCTCCATCCCGGGCCTGAGGAACCGCGGATCGGTGAGGTCGTTCACCTCCATGAGGTCGCGCGGCTCCACTCCGTAGGTCCGGGCGATGCGGTAGATCGTCTCCCCCTTCTTCACGACGTGCGTCGCCCCCACCAGGTCGGGCTCGACGTGTAGCTCGGCGCTCGCGGCGAGCGGTATGGGGGGCGGCTTCGGGGGGGAGGCGCAGCCGGCCAGGAGGACGAGCGCGGCCGCCGCCGCCGGCTTCACAGCGCCGGCTCCTTGCGGTACCCGTCGAGGGTCCAGTTCCGGAGATCGCCGAGCATCCCGTCGTGGGTGAGGTCGAGGTGCAGCGGCGTCACCGCGACGAGCCCATCGTCGAAGACGGTGTTGCAGTCGGAGTTCGGAATGTCCTGGAAGCCGGCCTCGCTGCCGATCCAGAAATACTTGCGCCCGCGCGGGTCGAGCTTCTCCATCACGTCGGTGCCGTAGGTGCGGCGGCCGAGGCGGGTGAAGCGGTATCCACCGACCGGGCCTGCCGGCACGTTCACGTTGAGCAGCGACGGCGCCGGAGGAGGGTGCGCGACGAGGCGCCGGGCCAGCGCCGCGGCGAACGCGGCGGCGTGCTCGAAGGCGTGCGGCGGGGGGGCGGCGAGCGAGACGGCCAGGGCGTGGACGCCGAGGAGCGCGCCCTCCATGGCCGCCGCCACCGTGCCCGAGTAGAGGACGTCGTTGCCCAGGTTCGGCCCGTGGTTCACGCCCGAGACCACCACGTCGGGCCTCGTCCCCTTCAGGAGGAGGTTCAGCGCCATGTACACGGCGTCGGTGGGCGTCCCGTCCACGGCGAAGCGGCGGGGGCCGACCTCGGAGATCCGCAGCGGCCGGTGGAGCGAGATGGAGTGGCTCGAGGCCGACTGCTCCCGGTCCGGCGCCACGATCCAGACCTCGTCGTCCGCGAAGGCGGCCGCCAAAGCGGCGAGCCCGGCGGCGTGGACCCCGTCGTCGTTGGAGAGCAGGACGCGCAAGACGGGGGCAATCTACCAACGCCGGGCGCGGGCCGCCAGGAGGCGCGGCGGCCTCACCGCAGGCCCGCGGCGAGCAGCACCACCGTGAGGAGGCTCGCTCCCATGATGGTCCAGCCCACCGCCTTGAGCCGCCTCGGCGAGACCGGGAGGACGCACACCGCGAACGAGACCAGCGCCAGCGGAGCGAGGGCGAAGAGCGCCGCTCCGGGGAAGATCCCGCCGGCGGCGAGCGCGGCGGCGGCGAGCCCGATCCCCACGACGCCGGCCGCCGAGAGGGCCCCGCGGCCGCGCTCCTCGCCGCGCGCGCGGGTGAGGAGCACCTGGACCGCGAGCGTGACGGCGGTGAAGGCCAGGATCCAGGTGGCCCAGGCGGCGAGCGCCGCGCCGAGGCTCGCGCCCGAGGCCAGCGCCACCGGCAGCCCCACGGAGGAGAGGGCGATGGCGATGACGATCTCCCCGGGGAGCGTGAACTCCAGCTTGCGCGCCACGAGCACCGAGGCGGCCGCGGCGAGGACGGGCGTGGGCAGGGCCGCCCAGCGAGCGGCCGGCGGCGCGAGCCCGAGGCCGAGCCCGCCAGCGGCGAGCGCCAGGAGCGCGAGCCAGGCGAAGCGGCGGCCGGCGCGGGGGCCATCTTCCTGGAAGACGCGCGTCCCGCGCTGGCCGAGCATCACCAGCGCGGGCTCGCAAGCCAGGAAGCCGAGGGCGGCCGACGCTGCCAGCGCGATCGCGGCGGGTCCGGGCCGGCCCAGCGCCAGGGCGGTGGCGAGCGGGGCGAAGAGCTGGCCCCACGCGCCGTGCTCCTGCGGCAGGAGCGAGCGGCGGGGCGAGGGGGTCGTCTCCACGGCGCACATCCTAGCCCCGGACCTGCCGACCCGCACGGGTCGCACCCCGCCGCGCCGGCCCCGCCTATCATGCGGCATGCCCCGGAACGCATGCGCCCTCGCCGCCTCGCTTCTCCTCCTCGCGGCGGGCGCTCCCGCGGCCGGGGAAGGAGCGCGCGCCATGGCCCTCGAGATCGGATCGGCCGCCTTCCGGAGCGGGGCAGAGATCCCGAAGGCGCACACCTGCGAGGGCAAGGACGTCTCGCCCCCGCTCACCTGGTCGGGCGTGCCGGCCGGCGCGCGCAGCCTGGCGCTCGTGGTGGACGACCCCGACGCGCCGGATCCCCGGGCACCCCGGATGACCTGGGTGCACTGGGTGCTCTACGACCTCCCGCCCTCCATGACCGGCCTCCTCGAGGGAGCGGTGAGCAGGGACCTGCCGGCCGGCGCGCGCGAGGGCACGAACGACTGGAAGCGCACCGGCTGGGGCGGCCCGTGCCCGCCGATCGGGCGGCATCGCTACTTCTTCAAGCTCTACGCCCTCGACACCGTTCTCGGCGACCTCGGCGCGCCCGGCAAGGCGAAGCTCGAGAAGGCGATGGAGGGGCACGTCCTCGAAAGGGCCGAGCTCGTGGGGACCTACGAGAAGGGGCGCTAGCGTCCCCACATCCGCGTGCCCCGCTACCGCCCGAGCACGCGCTTCAGCACGTCCGGCCGGTCGCTCATGATGCCGTCCACGCCCAGCGCGAGGAGGGCCCGCATGTCCGCCTCCTCGTCCACGGTCCAGACGTGGACGTGCATGCCGCGGGAGTGGAACCAGCGCACCGTGGCCTCGTCCACGACCGTGAGCCCCTCCTCGGTGCGGAAGGGGAGGTCGGCGACGTCCCAGCCCTCGGGGCAGCCCGTCGCAGCGCCACCGGCGTGGGCGGCGAGGACGTGGCAGATGGCCGCCTGCTCGGGAAGGAAGTGGCAGGCCTCCGGGAGGAGCGCGCGGAGGCGCTCGCCCTGCGCGTCGTCCGAGGCGCCGAGGCAGACCGATTCCACGCGCCCGCGCCCGCGCACCACCCGGACGAGCGCCTCGGCGAGGGCCGGGGAGGGGTCCTTGGCCTCGACGTTGACGAGCAGGCCGGGCGCGCGGTCGAGGACCTCGGCGAGCGTCGGCACCGCCAGGCCGCGCCCGCGAAAGGGGAAGGTCCGCCCGCCGTCCCGGGAGAAGCTCCACCCCGCGTCCAGCGCGCGCAGCTCGGCGAGCCGGCGGGACGCGACCGTTCCCGCGGTGCCGGTCAGTCGGTCGGTGGTGGCGTCGTGGAAGACGACGACCGCTCCGTCGGCGGTGAGCCGCACGTCGAGCTCGACGGCGTCTGCGCCGAGGCGAACGGCTGCGTCGAAGGCGGCGAGCGTGTTCTCCGGAGCGAGGCCGGCGCCGCCGCGGTGGGCGATGAGGTACGGGCCGGGTCGCGACAGGAACGGCTTCATCCCCGACGGAGGCTACTCCCCCCGTCGCGTCGAAGCGAGACCACCGGCCGCGGCCCGCGCCTACTGCGCCAGCATGCCGAGACCGGCGACCAGACGGACCTGCTCCGCCTTCATCCAGGCGCGGGTCTCGACCGAGATCGAGTCCTCGTGCGTGCCGCCGCGCATGACGAGGAACGGCTCGCGCGAGAGCTCCGCGTCCACGTAGATGGGCAGGCCGAACACGCCCAGCGGCGGCTCGGCGCCCGCCTCGCACGGCTCGAAGCGGCCGGCGAAGTCCGGCTCGGCCACGAGCAGGGCCTCGCGCACCCCCGAGGCCCGCGCCAGGGCGGCGAGGTCGACCCGCTGGAGGGCCGAGACGACCGCGATGGCCAGCGCGCCGTCGAGGCTCACCACCACCGGCTTCGCGACCCGGGAGCCGGAGACGTGCTCCGCGGCCGCGAGCTCCTGGGCGGGCACGGCGCGGGGGTGGACGTGGTGCTCGTACGACAATCGGTGCTCGCGCAGGTAATTCTCGATTGGCGATGGGATCATGGCGGACCTCCTCCGGAGAGCCCCATGAACATCGGCATCCGGGTGCCGGATGGGCAGCCCCCGGACGAGACCTCGGAGGCCGTTCCCTTCGGGGGCCATCCGGCCCGGACGCCGGGCTGGGTCGGAGGAAGAGGGTCCATGTCCACCTCGCGAGGGACTCGCAAACTCGGCCAGCCTGTGGAAATATCAGGTACCAAAGGTTGCACGGCCGGCACGGCGCCTACAAGCTTCGGATGGGTGCTGGAAGGGCGGCCGAAACGCCCGGGGGGGCGAGATGAAGGAACGTGCAGTGGAAGGGGAAAGCCTGGTCGTCCGGCTCGACGGCACCTTCGACGTGTCGGCGGCGCAGGGCGTCCTGAAGGCCTTGCAGGATGCGCCCGAGGGCACGGAGATCTACGTGGACCTGGCGAGGGTCCGCGAGTTCCAGGACCATGCCGTGGCGACGTTCGCGGAGGCGCTCGTGCGCACCAGCCACAACGTCTCCGTCCGCGGGCTCCGGCAGCACCAGTACCGGATGCTGCGCTACCTGGGCGTGAAGACGAGCGCACTCGACCCGGGCCTCGCGCCGCGCCCCGGGCCGGCCCTCGCGCCGGAGTCGATGTAAGTCTCCGTTGACGTCCGCCGCGCGGCGCCCCCGCCAGGCGCGCTCGCGGGATCTGGCCCTCCCGGGCGGGACGTGACAAGCTTCCCGTAGCCCGTCTCGCTTCACCGGAGGGCCACACCGGCCCGAGGAGGGACGTTGAGCCGGCTCGGAGAGGCCCTCGGTCCCGCCGCGAACCTGGTGGAGGTGCGCCTGCACGGCCGGGGCGGCCAGGGAACGGTGATTGCCTCGCTCATGCTGGCGCGCGCGGCCATGCTGGAGGGGCGCAGCGTCCAGGCGTTCCCGGAGTTCGGCGTGGAGCGTCGCGGAGCGCCGGTCACCGCCTTCCTGCGCATCGCCGGCGGCCCCATCCACCTGCGCTGCAAGGTGTACGAGCCCGACCACGTGCTGGTGCTCGACCCGCAGCTGCTCCCCCGCGTGGACCTGCCGCCCCGCCGCGCCGGCTGGCTCGTGGTGAACACGCCGGCCTCGCCGCTCGCGGTCGATGTCGCCGCGCCGTGGCGCGCGGCCACGGTGGACGCGGTGCGCATCGCCCGCGCCCGCGGCCTGGGAGGCGGGGCCTTCCCGTTCGTGAACAGCCCCATGGCCGGGGCCTTCGCCCGCGTCACCGGCCTCGTCGGGCTCGAATCGCTCTGCGCCGCCATCCGCGAGAGCGCCCCGTCGTCCGCGGACGCCAACGTCGCCGCCGCGCGCGACGCCTGGGAGCGGGTGGACATGGCGCAGGAGCGCAGCCGCCGGCTCGGAGCGAACCTCCCGTGAAGCGGCTCCCCGACGGACGGGTGGTTTTCGAGACGCTGGCCGACGTGCCGCCGGTGGCCATGACCTACGCCAGCACCGCCTGGAACCGCACCGGCGACTGGCGCTCCCGCGAGCCGGCCTTCCGCGACCTCACGCCGCCGTGCGCCGCCGCCTGCCCGGCGGGGCAGGACGTGGTGGACCAGATCCGGCTCTTCGCGCAGGGGAGGGTGCGGGAGGCGGGCGAGGTCATCCTCTCGGCGAACCCGTTCCCCGCGACCACCGGCCGCGTCTGTCCCCACCCCTGCGACGCCGCCTGCAACCGCGGCCGCATGGACGGCGCCCTGGACATCCCCGGCGTCGAGCGGGCCCTCGGCGACGCCCTGCTCTCCGAGCGGCTCGACCTGCCGGCGCGGCGTGGCGGGCAGGCGCGGGTGGCGGTCGTCGGGGCCGGGCCGGCGGGGCTCACCGCCGCCCACTTCCTCGCCCTCGCCGGCCACCGGGTGACCCTGTACGGCCGCGAGGACCGGCCGGGCGGACTCCTGCGCACGGGCATCCCGCCCTATCGCCTGCCGCGCGCCGTGCTCGACGCCGAGGTGGAGCGGGCGCTCCGGCCCGGCGTCCGCTTCGAGGGGGGGCGCGCGCTCGGCGACGGCCTCGACCTCGCCCGGCTCGGCGGCGAGTCCGACGCGGTGCTGCTCGCCATCGGGCGCCATGCGCCGCGGCGCCTGGGCGTTCCGGGCGAGGAGGCGCGCGGCGTCGTGGACGGCCTGGCGCTGCTCGAGGCGCTCCACCGCGGCGAGCCGGCGCCGGACGGCGACCGGGTGGTGGTGGTCGGCGGCGGCAACACCGCGCTCGACTGCGCCCGCAGCCTCCTGCGCCGCGGGCGGAAGGTGACGGTCGCCTACCGGCGCGGCCGGGAGGAGATGCCAGCCTTCGGCGACGAGGTGGAGGAGGCCGTCGAGGAGGGGGTGGCGGTCGAGGCGTGGGCGATTCCGCTGGAGGTCCGTTCGCGCGGCGGCCGCGCGAGCGGGCTCCGGCTCTCTCGCGCGCGCCCCGGCGAGAAGGACGCGAGCGGCCGGCCGCGGCCCGAGCCCGTCCCCGGCTCGGACTTCGAGCTGCCCGCGGACCTGGTGGTGGTGGCGGCGGGGGAGTCGCTCGACGCGGCGGGCCTGCCCTCGGGGCTGGTGCAGGGCGGCGCGGTGGCGATCCCCGCGGACAGCCAGATCGCCGGAAGGCTCTTCGCGTGCGGCGACTGCGCCGGGGGCGGCGGGACCGTGGCCCATGCCATCGGCGCCGGGCGGCGCGCGGCCGCCGAGCTGTGCGCCCTCCTCGGCGGCGACGCGCCCGCCGTGGACCTGCTCGCGGCGCGAGGGGCCGGCCCGGCGGTCGCCGCCTTCGACGGGATCCGGCCGGCGTGGTTCCCCCCGGCGCCGCCCCGATCGAGGGGGCGCGCCGAGGCCGCCCCCAGGCGCCTCGGCGACGCGGAGGTGCGCCTCGGCTTCGACGCGCCCTCCGCCATGGCCGAGGCGGCCCGCTGCCTCGGCTGCGGCACCTGCACGGGTTGCGACATCTGCTACCAGCTCTGCCCGGACCGTGCGGTGCTGCGCGGCGCGCCCGGCGGCTACCGCGCCGACACGAGCCGCTGCAAGGGGTGCGGCGTGTGCGCGGAGGAGTGCCCGCGCGGCGCGGTGGAGCTCTGCGAGGTGGGGGCGTAGCCATGGCGAGCGATCGGCTCCTCACCGGGAACGAGGCGGTGGCCTGGGCGGTGGCCCGCTCCGGCGTGCAGGTGGTGGCGGCCTACCCGATCACCCCGCAGACCACCATCATCGAGACCCTGGCTTCGCTCGGGCAGAAGGGCGTCTCCCGCGCCGAGTTCGTGCCGGTGGAGTCGGAGCACTCGGCACTCGCCGCCTGCATCGGCGCGGCCCACGCCGGGGCGCGCACCTTCACCGCCACGAGCGGCCAGGGGCTCGCGCTCATGCACGAGCTCATCCACTGGGCCGCCGGCGCCCGGCTCCCCATCGTGCTCGCCAACGTGAACCGGGCCATGGCGCCGGGGTGGAACATCTGGACCGACCAGAACGACTCCCTGTCGCAGCGCGACACCGGCTGGGTCCAGCTCTACTGCGAGGACGGCCAGGAGGTCATGGACTCGGTCGTCCAGGCCTTCGCGCTCGCGGCGCGCCTCTCGCTTCCCGTGATGGTGGTGCTCGACGCCTTCTTCCTCTCCCACACCGCCGAGGCCATCTCGGTGCCGGAAGAGGCCGAGGTCGCGGACCTCATCCCGGCATGGAAAACCCCGTGGCGCATCGATCTCGAGAAGCCCAAGGCGCTCGGCTCGCTCGTCCCCTCCGCCGAGTACGAGCAGATGCGCAGGCAGGTCGACGCCGCCCACCGCGAGGCGCTCTCCGCCATCGAGGACCTCGCCGCGACGTGGCGGGGCCGCTTCGGGCGCGGCGTGGGGCTCGTCGATCGCTACCGGTGCGAGGGCGCGGACGAGATCCTGGTGGCGAGCGGTACCGCGGCCTCGACGGCGCGCGCGGTGGTGGACACCCTGCGGGCGCGCGGCCGGAGCGCGGGGCTCGTCAAGGTGCGCGCCTTCCGCCCCTTCCCCACGGCGGCGCTGCGCCAGGCGCTCCTGCCGGCGCGGCGCGTGGCGGTCCTCGACCGCAACTGCTCCTACGGGGCCTCCGGCATCTTCTTCCAGGAGGTGCGCGCGGCTCTGTGCGGGCTCGCCGGCGCCCCGCCCGTCCACGGCTTCATCGCCGGCATGGGCGGCCGCGACATCACGCCTTCCACCATCGAGGCCGCGCTCGGCCACGCCCGCGGCGAGCCCAGGCCGGAGAGCACATGGCTGACCGAGTGATCCCCCTCGCCCGCCCGCGCCCGGCCCCGGAGCCGCGCCTGCGCATGCCCGACGTGGAGGTCATGCAGCCCGGGCACCTCGCCTGTCCGGGGTGCGCCGCCCCCATCCTGCTGCGCACCTTCCTCAGGCTCGCCGGGCCTCGCACCGTGCTCGTCATTCCCGCCTGCTGCTGCTCGGTCATCGACGGGCCGTTCCCGTACTCGGCCTCCGGCGTGAACGTGGTCCACTGCGCCTTCGAGACGGCGGCGGTGACGGCGGGCGGGGTGAAGGCGGGCCTGCGCGCCCGAGGCGACTCCGACGCGCTGGTCGTGGCCTGGGCCGGCGATGGAGGGACGTTCGACATCGGCCTGCAGTCCATGTCGGCCGCCGCCGAGCGCAACGAGGACGTCCTCTACGTCTGCTACGACAACGAGGCCTACATGAACACCGGCGTCCAGCGCTCGGGGGCGACGCCCGGCGGGGCCTGGACCAACACCACCTCTGCCGGGAAGAAGCAGAAGAAGAAGGACCTCGACGGCATCATGGCCGCGCACCGCATCCCCTACTTCGCCACCGTCAGCCCCGGCTTCTTCGACGACATGGTGGCGAAGATGCGGCGAGCCATCGCCACCCCCGGCTTCCGGATGCTGCACGCCCTGTCCCCGTGCCCGCCGGGCTGGAAGATGGACGAGCGCAACACCGTCGCCGCCGCCCGCCTGGCGGTGGAGACGCGCGTCTTCCCGCTCTTCGAGGTGGTGGACGGCGTGGAGTGGCGCATCACCCAGGCGCCCCGGCCGCGGCCGGTGTCGGAGTACCTCTCGCTGCAGGGGCGGTTCGCGCGGCTCGACGCGGCGGCGGTGGAGCGCGTCCAGCGCGAGGTGGACGACGAGTACGCGCTCCTGGCGCGCCACTGCGCCGAGGGCAGCACCGACTGGCCGCTCTCGCCGCTGTGACCCCGCGGCTCAGCGCTTGAGCGGAGCGAGCTCCTCGAACTCGGGAGCGCGGGCGGTGGCGCGGAGCAGCTCGGCGAGGGGTGCGGGCGGGACGACGAGGCGGCGCGCCGCGAGGTCGAGCCAGCCGCCGAGCACCGTGACGCGCCCGGCGAGCGAGCCATCCTCCTTGAAGAGGTCGTGGCGGAGCTTCCAGCGGGCCCCGTCCGGCGAGAGGCCGACGGCCTCGACGTCGATCCGAACGCGCTCGCCGAGGCCGATCTCGCGCCGGTACTCCAGCTCCTCGCGGAGCAGCACCGGCCCCACGCCGATCTCCTCGAAGCGCTTCCAGGGGAAGCCGCCGTCCTTGAGCCAGGCGATGCGGACCTCGGCGCCGAGCTCGCTGAAGACGCTGTGGCGCACGTGTCCGTTGGCGTCGGCGTCCGACCACCGCAGCTCGAAGGTCTTCGCGTATCCCGCCACCGCTCGCTCCTTCCCCTTGCCGGCAGGGAAGGTAGCACGGCGGGGGCGGGCTCGCAGTTGCCTCGGCCGCCCCGCCGGCTATGAATCGTGGCGTGGCCGGGCTCGACCTTCAGATCCTCGATTCCCTCTCCGGCGTGTCCGCCGCCGAGTGGGACGGGCTCCTCGCCCACGAGCCGGCGAGGGCGACGCCCTTCCTCCGCCACGCCTGGCTCGACGCCCTGGAGCAGTCGGGCTGCGCCTCGCCGCGCACCGGCTGGACGCCGCGCCACCTCGTCCTCCGGCGCGGCGGGAGGCTGGTGGCGGCGGCGCCCGCCTGGGTCCGCCGCGAGTCCGACGGCGATTTCGGCCGCGACTGGGCATGGGCCGATGCGGCGGAGCGGGCCGGGATCCCCTACTACCCGAAGCTCGTGCTCGGCGTCCCCTTCACGCCCGCGACGGGGCGCAGGCTGCTCGCCGCCGCGGGCGAGGACCGCCTGGCCGCCGTCCGCGCGGTCGCGGATGCGGCGCGGGAGCTCTGCCGCGAGGATCGGATCCGGTCGATCCACGTCCTCTTCCCCGGCGCCGCCGAGGCGGAGGAGTGGGAGGCGGCCGGGCTCGCGCGCAGGCTCGACTTCCAGTACCACTGGCGGAACGCGGCCTACCCGGACTTCGACGCCTTCCTGGCGCGCTTCCCGTCGAAGCGGCGGAACGCCATCCGCCGGGAGCGGGCGGCGCCCGCTCAACAGGGCATCGCCGTCCGCACCGTGCGGGGCGCCGAGCTCGCGGCCGCGCCGGCCGGATGGGCGCGCGACGTCTTCACGCTCCACGCCGCCAGCGTGGACCGGATGGCGTGGGGCCGCCGCTTCCTGGACCGCGGCTTCTACGAGCGCGCGCTCGCCGCCATGCCCGACGCCCTGGAGGTGGTGGAGGCGCGGCGGGAGGGGCGGCTCGTCGCGATGGCCTTCAACGTGGCCTCCGAGGAGCGGCTCTACGGGCGCTACTGGGGCTGCGTCGAGGACCACCCCTTCCTGCACTTCAACGTCTGCCTCTACCACTCGATCGAGGAGTGCATCCAGAGGGGCCTCGCGGCCTTCGAGGGCGGCGCCGGAGGCGAGCACAAGCTCGCGCGCGGCTTCGAGCCGGCGGAGACGTGGAGCGCCCATGCCTTCCTCGACGCCCGCCTCGACCGGCCCATCCGGCGGCACCTGGAAGCGGAACTCGCCGAGCGGCGCCTCGCGGTGCAGCGGTGGCGAGACGCCTCGCCCGTCCTCAAGGCCCCTCGAGCCGTCGACGGGCCTTGAGCCCTCAGGCCCGGCGCGCCCGCGCCCAGTGGAGGGTGATCTCGCGGGACCAGGCCGCGCCGCCGTGCGCGGCGGCGAGCGCCCGCGCCCGGCCCAGCAGGTCGGCGAGCCGCGCCGGCGCCAGCGCCGGACCGACCGTCGAGAGGGAGCGCAGCACGGCTTCGAGCCTCGCCCCCTCGATCCGCTCCGCGTGCGCGAAGCGCTCCGAGATCGGGGGCCGGCCGGTCGCCAGCGCGAGGAACTGGCGGAGGCGACCGGGCGGGGAGGGGCGCGCCCTGGGGTTGGCCTCGACGACCAGCGCCGAGAGCGCGTCGAGGAAGCGCGATCGCGCCAGCCGCGCCTCGACGACGGCGACGGCGCCTCCCGGCGCCAGGATCCGGGCGGCCTCGCGGCCGGCGCGCACCGGGTCGAGCCACTGGAGGGCGTCCGCGACCAGGACGAGCGCGCAGCTCCCGTCGGGGATGCCGGTGTCCTCGGCGGCGGCGTGGACCGGCACGACCGGGGCCCTC
>Ga0209798_10000597_pt1 | contig 21913 bp, 20 predicted proteins | sample DOMMetBare3Fresh_FD_187475 | JGI IMG/M metagenome (GOLD analysis project Ga0209798, IMG submission 187475) | Wetland sediment microbial communities from St. Louis River estuary, USA, under dissolved organic matter induced mercury methylation -... | ecosystem: Environmental > Aquatic >... | reverse complement strand
CAACGTCGTCAAGGGCCTGAGCACCCAGGGCCACCTTGCGGTCGGCGTGCCGGGTACGGTGCATGGGCTCGAGCTGGCGCTGGCCAAGTACGGCACGATGAAACGTGCAGCCGTGATGGCGCCGGCCATCCGTTACGCGCAGGACGGATTCGCGCTCGACCAGGGCGACGTGGACATGTTCGTCACCGCCACCGCCGACTTCAAGGCCGACCCGGCATCGGCGGGGATCTTCCTCAACCGGGGCGAACCCTTTGCGCCGGGTCAGAAGCTGGTGCAGAAGGACCTCGCGGCCACGCTTCGCCTGATCAGCGACAAGGGTGCCGACGGTTTCTACAAGGGGCCGGTCGGTGCGGCCATCGTCGCCGCCAGCCAGGCCGGCAAGGGCCTGATCACGCAGGCCGATCTGGACCAGTACAGGACGCGGGAAATGGCGCCGGTCGAGTGCGACTACCGCGGCTACCACGTCGTCTCGGCGCCGCCGCCGAGTTCAGGCGGTGTGATCGTGTGCGAGATCCTCAACGTGCTCGAAGGCTACCCGCTCAAGGAGATGGGCTTTCGCTCGGCGCAGGCGGTGCACGTGCAGATCGAGGCCATGCGTCATGCGTATATGGACCGCAACAGCTACCTCGGCGACCCGGACTTCGTGAAGAACCCGCTCGAGCGCCTGCTCGACAAGGGCTACGCGGGCCAGATCCGCGCCGCCATCGATGCCGGAAAGGCCGGTGTCTCGAAAGACATCAAGCCCGGCGTGCCGCCGCACGAAGGCAGCAACACCACGCATTACTCGATCGTCGACAAGTTCGGCAACGCCGTATCGGTGACCTACACGCTCAACGACTGGTTCGGTGCCCGCGTTACGGTGCCCACGACCGGCGTGCTGCTGAACAACGAGATGGATGATTTCACGGCCAAGCTCGGGGTGCCCAACATCTACGGCCTGGTGCAGGGCCAGGCCAATGCGATCGCGCCGGGCAAGAGGCCGCTGAGCTCGATGAGCCCGACCATCGTCACGCAGGGCGGCAAGCCGGTGATGGTGCTCGGCACGCCCGGCGGCAGCCGGATCATCACCGCGGTCGTGCACACCCTCATCAACATGATCGACTACGGCATGAACGTGCAGGAGGCGGTGGATGCGACGCGCTTTCACCAGCAATGGCTGCCCGAGGCCACCAACGTCGAGAACTTCGCGTTGAGCCCCGACACGCGCAAGCTGCTCGAGGCGATGGGCCACAAGTTTGCCGGGCCGCAGCCGGCCAACCATGTGGCGGCGATCCTGGTGGGCGCGCCGTCGCTCGGCGGCAAGCCGGTGGGCAAGAACCGCTTCTACGGCGCAAATGACCCGCGTCGCAACACGGGGCTGGCGTTGGGTTATTGAACGATCAGGGTGCGGCCGAAGCCTTCAGCGCGCGCGCCACCTCGCTGACCAGCCCCGGCCCCTTGTAGATCAGCCCGGTGTAGATCTGCACCAGGTTGGCGCCGGCCTTGATCTTGGATTTGGCGTCCTCGCCGCTCATCACGCCGCCCACGCCGATGATGGGGTAGGTCTTCCCGAGCGCTGAGCGCAACAGGCGGATCACGCGGTTGCTGCCGGCCAGCAGCGGCGCACCGGACAGGCCTCCGGTTTCCTGGCCGTTGGGCAGGTGGTGCACGTTGTGGCGCGCCACGGTGGTGTTGGTGGCGATCACGCCGTCGATGCCGTGCCGCTTCAGCGTGGCGGCGATGATCTTGATCTGCTCCTCGTCGAGGTCGGGCGCGATCTTGACGAAGATCGGCTTGGGCCCGAAGTCGCGCGCCAGTTCGGCTCGCCGCTCCATCAGCAGCTGCAGCAGCCATTGCAGTTGCTCGTCGCTTTGCAGCGAACGCAGGTTCTGCGTGTTGGGGCTCGAGATGTTGACCGTCACGTAGTCGGCATGCGGATAGACCGCACGCAGGCCCTGCAGGTAATCGTCGACCGCCTTGTCCATCGGCGTGGCCGCGTTCTTGCCGATGTTCAGGCCGACGATGCCGCCTGAGGCGCGGAAGGTCGTCGCACGCTGCACGTTGTCGAGGAAAGCGTCGAGCCCGTCGTTGTTGAAGCCCAGGCGGTTGATCAGCGCCTGGGCTTCGGTGACGCGGAACATGCGCGGCTTGGGGTTGCCCGGCTGGCCCTGGGGGGTGACGGTGCCCACCTCGATGAAGCCGAAGCCCATCGCCCCGAGGCCGTCGATGCAGCACCCGTTCTTGTCCAGCCCGGCTGCCAGGCCGACGCGGTTGGGGAAGTTCAGGCCCGCGACCGACACCGGGTCGGCGACGCGTGGCTGCTGCCACAGGGCCTGGACGGGTGTGTTCTGCAGATGGGCGATGGCTGCCAGCGTCAGGTCGTGCGCGCGTTCGGCGTCCAGGCCGAACAGGAAAGGACGTGTCAGGGCGTAGGGGACGAAAGCCATAATCGGCGCGCATTGTCTCAAGAGTTCCCGGCGATGACCCAAGATGAATTGAAGGCACTGGTTGGCCGCGCGGCTTTGGCGTTCGTGGTGCCCGGCAGCGTGGTCGGTGTCGGCACCGGCTCGACCGTCAACAAGTTCATCGACGCGCTGGCGGGGATGAAGGGGCAGATCGAGGGCGCGGTGTCGAGTTCGGCGCAAAGCACTGCGCGCCTGTCGGCCCTGGGCATCCGCGTGTTCGACGCCAACGAGGTCGAGCGGCTGCCGGTCTACATCGACGGCGCCGACGAGATCGACCCGCGCGGCAACATGATCAAGGGTGGCGGCGCGGCGCTGACGCGCGAGAAGATCGTGGCCGACCTGGCCGAACGATTCGTCTGTATCGCCGACGCCAGCAAACAGGTGGACGTGCTCGGCCGCTTTGCACTGCCGGTGGAGGTGATCGAGATGGCGCGCGAGCGCATCGTGCGGCGCTTTGCCGCGATCGGCGGGCGCGCGCTGCTGCGCGAGGGTGTGATCACCGACAACGGCCACCCGCTGCTCGACGTCCACGGCCTCGCGATCACCGACCCCTTGGCGCTGGAGACCGAGATCAACCAGTGGCCCGGCGTGGTCGCCTGCGGCATCTTCGCTCGCCACCGCGCCCGCGTGTGCCTGCTCGGCAGTGCGACGGGCGTGCAGCGCATCGACTACGACTGACGCAGCGCCAGGCGAGCCGGATCGACGGCATCGGCCAGGTCGGCCTCCAGCGGCCAGGGCGCGCCGGTGGCCTGCGCCGCGATCAGCTCGCCACACAGGGCGGCGGTGGTCAGACCGCGCGAACCCAGTGCCGCGTGGATGAAGCAGCCTGTACGGCGCGGCACGAAGCGGGGCGCGTCGCGTCGAGCGGGCCACGGGACATCGAAGTCGGGTAGCGCACCGGCCAGCGGCAGGCGGTCATGCGTGGCGAGGCGCCAGCCGACGCGACCTCGCAGCAGCAGACCGGCGCGGGTCAGGTCGACGCCGACCAGGCGCCTGACATGTTCCAGGTTGACGGCATGGTCCTGCGCTCGCACGGCAGCGTCGGTGTCGTCGTGTTGCTGAGTGGCCCCCGCGAGCAGCCGGCCGTCGGCCAGGGCGAGCAGGTAGCCACCGCTGGCGATCGGCAGGCGCGGCCGCGGCGCCAGCGCGTCGAACCACGTCACCTGGCCGCGTGTCGTCCGCAGGCCGGGCGCCTGCCACCCCGCCAGGCGCAACGCGTCGTGCGCGTTGGCCAGCACGATCAGGGGCGCTTCGCCCTGCACGCGGTCGTGGGCATCGATCACGCGCCAGCCGTCGCCGGCCGGCTCGATGCGCTGCACGTCGACGCCACCGCGCCAGACGACATCTGCCTGCGCCAGCGTGGCACGGACGAGGGCGGACGGATCAGTCCAGCCGCCTGCGCCGTAGTGCCAGGCCGGCAGCGCCAAGGCGACGCCCGCCAGTGCTGACGCCTGCCCGGAGTCGAGCGCCTGGACGTAGGCTGCAGGCAAGCGCTGCGCGACCAGCAGCGCGCGCATCGAGGCGAACTCGCGCGTCGCATCCAGGCGCAGCAGGCCGTCGCTTTGTCCGCAGCCCGGGTGTTCACCGACCCAGCGCGCGGCGGCCAGGCTCGCGGCACGGTACAGGCGCGTGTAGGCGCTGTCATCGGTGCCGACCGTGCCATGGAACAACCCGGCCGGATTGCCCGAAGCCTCGCTCGCCGGGTGATCGTGTCGATCGAACACTGTGCAGGCAACGCCCTGCTGCCGCAGTGCGCGCGCCGTGCTCGCGCCAGCGAGGCCGCCACCGATGACGATGGCGGTGGACGGCGCGGCCGTCACCCAACGACGGCCGGGCGGGCGCGGCGGCGTGAAGCGCGGCGCGTAGCGCGCCAGCGTGATGTCGCGCTTGGCCCCCGCGCCACGCGCGGCCTCGACCGTGAAGCCGGCGCGCTGCAGCCCGTCGCGCACGACGCGTGCTGCACTCCAGGTGGCGGCGGTGGCGCCGGGTGCGGCCAGGCGCGCGAGCGCAGTGAACAGCCGTTCCGACCACATCTGCGGGTTGCGTGCCGGCGCAAAACCATCGAGCAGGAAGGCGTCGACCTGCGCAACGAGCGAGCGCGCCAGCGTGGCGGCGTCGCCGAGGCCCAGCAACAGGCGCACGCGACCGCCTTCGAAATCCAGGCGGTGCAGGTTGGGCGTGAACGGCGGCCAGGCGTCGACCAGCTGCGCTGCGAGTGCGGGCAGTGGCGACGCGGCATGGGCGCGCCGCAGGTCGGCCGAGGTCAGCGGATGCTTTTCGAGCGAGACGAAGTGCAGCCGGTCGCAGCGCTGCGGGTCGTCGCGCCACGCGGCCCAGGCGGCGAGGAAGTTCGTGCCGAGCCCGAAGCCGGTCTCCAGGATCGTGAACTGCGCGCGCCCGCGCCAGCGCCCGGGCAAGCCGTTGCCGGCCAGGAACACATCACGGGCCTGCTCGAACGCACCTTCGCGTGGGTGGTAGATGTCGTCGAACGCCGGCGAGCGCACGGCACCGGCCGTGAAATCGACCTGTGCCGCGACGATCGGTTCGGTCTTCACCGGCGCGCTGCCAGCCAGGCCAGCAGCGGCTCGCGCACCGTCGTGAGGTTGCGGTAGGCCAGCACCGACTCGCTCATCGAGTCGAGCGCCGCGTGCAGCCGCTCGGCACGCTGCGGCGTATCGATGGCCTGGACCAGCGGCGTGCTGTCGACCCCGATCGTGAACACCGCCTGCTGGCGCAGGGGCACCGGGATGAAGGTCTGGCGTTCGCTGCGAAACCAGGCGCGCGGGGCCGCCGCATCATCGAACGCATCGGTGGCCCAGGGGGTGTGATCGGCCAGCGCCGGGTGCGCGTTCAGGCGCGGCGAACGGGTGACGTTCCAGACGAAGCGCTCCCAGCGGTCTGTGCCGCAGACCAGCCGCATCAGGTGTTCACCGGCCTTCACGAGCACCTCGTTGTCGGCCACCGGGCCATGTACCTCGGCAAAGTGGCGCCCGACTTTGGCCTCAGGTGCCCAATGCGAGGGCAGGCAGGCCGCGATCCAGGGGATGGTGGCACTCGCGCCGTCGACGATCGCGAAGTCTTCGACGAAGGCCAGGCTGAGCAGGCCGGCCAGGCGCCAACCGTCGGGCAGGCCGCGCAGGCAGCGGCCGATCTCGTCGCCGAGGCCGAACGAGCCGGCACCCAACTCGCTGACGCGGTCGTCGTGGATCGCAACGCCCAGCGCCTGCGCGCACCGTCCGTCCCAGGCGAAGTCGCCCGGATGCTCCTGCGCGGCGAGCGTGGCCAGCGCATGCAGAGCCGGGGTGGGATCGAAGCCCGCGACGCTCACCAGGGCATGCGAGGCATAGGCCGACAGGACGGCCAGCTTCTCGCGCTGGTGGCGCGAACCGGCGCCCACGGGCGTGAGTTGCGGCATGCCGCTGGCCAGCCGGCGCAGGCCGGGCTGCATGCGAAACGGCGCCTGCACGGCGGCGTCGAAGTCGAAACTCTTGAGCATCGGTGATTGAAGTGCGGTAAGGCGGCGCCATCATGCGGTGGACGCTTTCGTCGCTGCCGGGAGTTTGCCTTGGACCTGTCGCTGCTGGCCTGGGTCGGTGTCATTGCGCTGATCGTTCTGGGGATCGCGGGTACGGTGCTGCCGGCGTTGCCGGGCACGGTGCTGGTGCTGGCGGGCATCGCATGGGGTGCGTGGCTCGACGCCTTCACGCGCGTGCCGTTGTGGGTGGTGGGCGTCTGCGCGGTGCTGGCCGCACTGGCCTGGGCCACCGACTACGTGGCGGCCCTGCTGGGAGCCAAGCGTGTTCGCGCCAGTGGCTGGGCGATCGCCGGCGCGGCGGCCGGTACGGTGGCGGGCATCTTCACCGGCTTCGTCGGCCTGCTGTTCATGCCGCTGGTCGGGGCCATGGCCGGTGAGTGGTGGGCCCTGCGCCGCGGCACCGATCACGCGGCCAACGGACGGCGCGCGTTCGAGGTCGGCTTCGCCACCTGGCTGGGGATGATGATCGGCACCGCGGTCAAGCTCGCGCTGGTGTTCGTGATGGTCGGTGCGTTCGCGCTGTCCTATTTCGTCTGAAGCTCGCGGTAGTAGTAGGTCGTGTCGCACAGGCCGCCGTGCGGCAGCAGCGCGTAGCCGGGGATCGTGCCGCAGCGCCGCCAGCCCGCGCGCTCGTACAGGCGTTCGGCCTCGGCGCTCGCGGTGTCGAGTACGAGCAGCGTCTTGCCGCAGTCGACCGCCACCTGCTCGGCCTGTCGCATCAAGGCCTCGCCGATGCCGCGCCGGCGAGCGCCGCGCAGCACCAGCATCTTGGACAGGTCGGCGCGATGCGGCTGGTTGTCGGGCTGGTCGAGCACCAGTTGCACGGTGCCGACGATGCCGGTCGCGTCGCTGGCCGTGATCAGGGCGCGCTCGCCGCGGGCCACGCCGTCGGCGACGCGTTGCCAGAACGCGACCGCCTTGTCCAACGACAGCGGGTGCATGAAGCTGACCGAGGCGCCGCCTTCGACGCAGTCGACCAGCAGGCGGGCGAGTTGCTCGATCTGCGTCGGGCTGACGGTGGCCAGGCGTTCGACGTGAAACGTCATGCCAAAAGCATAACGGGCGCCGCAGGCGCCCGTCGCACTGCCAGGCGGCGCCTCAGACGCGCTTCTTGTACTCGTGGGTGCGGGTGTCGATCTCGACCTTGTCGCCGTTCTCGACGAACAGCGGCACGGCGATCTCGAAGCCGGTGCCCACCAGCTTGGCCGGCTTCATGACCTTGCCCGACGTGTCGCCCTTGACCGCGGGCTCGGTGATGATCTCGCGCACCACGGTGGTGGGCAGCTCGACCGAGATCGCCTTGCCGTCGTAGAACACCACCTCCACCGGCATGTTGTCCTCGAGGTACTGGATCGCGTCGCCCATGTTCTCGGCCTCGACCTCGAACTGGTTGTATTCGCCGTCCATGAAGACGTACATCGGGTCGGCGAAGTAGGTGTAGGTGCAGTCCTTCTTGTCGAGGACGATCTGCTCCATCTTGTCGTCGGCCTTGTAGACCAGCTCTGCGCCACCGCCATTGAGCAGGTTCTTCATCTTCAGGCGCACGGTGGCGGAATTGCGACCGCCGCGGCTGTATTCGGTCTTGAGCACGACCATCGGGTCCTTGCCCTGCATGATCACGTTGCCGGCGCGGATTTCTTGAGCGAGTTTCATGGCGGAAGTCGGTTGAGGGGTCGGGTGGCGCCCTTGGGGGTTTGGGCCCGGCGCGAAGCCCATGATTCTACCGTTTCGAAGTGGCGAACCGCAGCAGCTGGCTGGTGAGGTCTCCCTGTTCGAGCAGGCCAGCGCGCCATTGCAGGCACTCGCCGCGCCAGGCCTGGGCGTCGGGCAGCGCGGCCGGCCATTCGGCAAGACCATTCCAGGCGCGCCAGAGCGAGCGCACCGAGGGATCGGCCCCCATGCGGTCGAGCAGTGCCTCGAGCTTGCGCGCATGGGCTTGATCGGCCTGCCGGTAGATGTGCCAGACGAAGGGCGCACCGGCCCACATCGCGCGCACGATCGAGTCTTCGCCGCGCGCGAAGTTGAGGTCGCAGGCGCGCAGCAGGCGGTCGTAGTCGCGTTGCGTGAGCCAGGGCAGGGCGTGCGCGCGCAGGTGGCGCCGAGGGTGGCGTCCCATCGCCTGCTGCGCAGGCTGCTGGCTCGCACCAGCGGCCAGCAGCAGCAGGGTCGGGCGATCATCGAGGCGATCGAACAGCGCCTCGAAGGGCGCATCGGCATAGGCGAACACGCTGACACAGCGCTCGCCGGGTTGCGGCCTGACGCCGAGTTCGTTCCAGGGGGCGGGCCCGGGCTCCAGCGCATGCGCCTCGCGCAGCAGGCCGCCGGTGGAAGCCGTGAAGCCGGGATAGAAGAACCACTTGTGGCCCCACGGCACCGGCGAGGGCAGCCCATGGCAGCGCTCGACATACGTTTCAGCGCTCAGGTACTCGAGGTTGATCCAGATCGGCCGCACGGAGGCCATGCGTTCGACGAAGGCCGGCGGCGGATCGCACCCGAACGCCTCGACCACCACGTCGCCAGGCACGAGATCGGCTGCGGGATCGAGCCAGCGGATGACGGTGACGCCGCTTGCGCCGCTGGGCGCCATCCAGGCCAGCGCAGCGGGATCGTCCACCCACAGCCTGACCGTCTCGCCACGTGCGCCGAGGTCGGCGGCGAGGCGCCAGCACACGCCCAGATCGCCGTGGTTGTCGATCACGCGGCAGAAGAGGTCCCACTGCATGCGCCGATTATCGGCATCGATAATCGGCCGCGATGAGCGAAGCCGACCCGACCCGCGAGCGAGTGCTGGCCGACGTGGCCGCGTTGCCGCAGCGGCCGGGCGTCTATCGGTTTTTCGACGCCCAGGGGGCTGTGCTCTACGTGGGCAAGGCGCGCGCCCTGAAGAAGCGCGTCGCGAGCTACTTCCAGAAGGACCATGGGGGCACTCGCATCGGCCTGATGGTCGACCGGATCGCGCGGCTGGAGACGACGGTGGTGCGCAGCGAGGCCGAGGCCTTGCTGCTCGAGAACAACCTGATCAAGGCGTTGAACCCGAAGTTCAACATCCTGTTCCGCGACGACAAGAGCTACCCCTATCTCAAGCTGGTCAGCGGCCCTTTTCCTCGCGTCGCGTACTACCGCGGCGCGGTCGACAAGAAACACCGCTACTTCGGTCCCTACCCGAGCGCGTGGGCAGTCAAGGAGTCGATCCAGCTGATCCAGAAGGTGTTTCGCCTGCGCACCTGCGAGGACACGGTGTTCGCCAACCGGTCGCGGCCTTGCCTGCTGTACCAGATCCGGCGCTGCTCGGGCCCCTGCGTGGGGCTGGTCGACGCGCCGTCCTACGCGCGCGACCTGGCCGATACCGAACGCTTCCTGCGCGGCGAGACCCAGGCCGTGCTCGAGGACCTGCAGCAGCGCATGACGACACATGCCGAGGCGCTCGAGTTCGAGCAGGCGGCGGCGGTGCGCGACCAGATCGGCTCGCTGTCGCGCGTTCTTCACCAGCAATCGGTCGACGAGAGCAGCCTGGGCGCCGCGAGCCGCGATGTCGACATCCTGGCAGTGCGCGTCAAGGGCGGCCGCGCCTGCGTCAACCTGGCAATGGTGCGCGGCGGACGCCACCTGGGCGACCGCGCCTACTTCCCGACGCACGTGGACGACGCCGCCTCGGTGGCCGAGGGGGCCGACCCCGAGGTGGCGGTGCTGGAGGCCTTCATCGCCCAGCACTACCTCGACGGCTTCGTGCCGCCGCAATTGGTGACCAGCCATGCGGTCGATGCGGGGCTGCTCGAGGCGCTGTCGCAGGCCAGCGGCGTGAAGGTCGGCGCCCAGCATCAACCGCGCGAGCAACGCCGCATCTGGCTCGAAATGGCGGCGGGCGGCGCCGAGTTGGCACTGGCACGCCTGCTGGCCGAGGAGGGCTCGCAGCGCGAACGCACACGCGCGCTGGCCGAGGCATTGAACCTCGACGTGCCCGATCTGGACACGCTGCGCATCGAATGTTTCGACATCAGCCATACCGCCGGCGAGGCAACTCAGGCAAGCTGCGTGGTGTTCGAGAATCACCAGATGCAGCCAGCGCAATACCGACGCTTCAACATCGACGGCATCACCGGCGGCGACGACTACGCCGCAATGCGCCAGGTGCTCACGCGCCGCTACGCCAAGCTGGCCGAGGCGCTGTCTACCGGGGGCGACAACGCCCGGCTGCCTGACCTCGTCTTCGTCGACGGCGGGCGCGGCCAGGTGTCGATGGCGCGCGAGGTTTTTGCAGAGCTCGGCCTCGATCTGTCGCTGATCGCGGGCGTCGAGAAGGGCGAGGGCCGCAAGGTCGGTCTCGAGGAACTGGTGTTCGCTGACGGACGCGCGAAGGTGGCGCTGGCGCCCGATTCGGCGGCCCTGATGCTGGTGGCGCAGATCCGCGACGAGGCACACCGCTTTGCCATCACCGGCATGCGCGCGCGGCGCGCCAGCGTGCGCACCGGCGGCAGCAGGCTCGAAGACATCGATGGCGTGGGCCCGAAGAAGCGCGCACGATTACTGCAGCGTTTCGGCGGCGTGCGCGGCGTGGCGTCGGCGAGCATCGACGAACTGGCTGGTGTCGACGGCATATCCAGGGAACTCGCAGAGGAGATCTATCGTGTATTGCATTGAACGTCGATGGGTGTGGGCTGCTGCTTGCATGGCCCTTGGCTTGGCAGCCTGCTCCGTGCCGCGAGCCCCGGACCCGGGATCAGCGCCCTCGTCGCAAGCTTCCCGAACGGCGCCGACGGCGTCCGGCGCTCGCGCCCGCAACTGGGATGAGTACCGCCTGCTGGCAGCACGGCGGCTGGCGGCGGCCAACCCGGGCGTGACCTATACCGAGGCCGTCCCGGACCCGCTGCTGGCGATCCCGGTGCTCGAGATCGAGCTCAACCACGACGGCAGCATCCGCCGCATCAGCGTGCAGCGCACGCCCACCCAGGCCACCGACACGGTGCAGATCGCGATCGACGCGGTGCGCCGCGCAGCGCCCTATGGCGACGTGTCTCACCTGCCCCAGCCCTGGCGCTACAGCGAGGTCTTCCTGTTCCGCGACGATCGCAGGTTCAAGCCTCGACTGCTCGACAACTGAGCACCGGCTGGCCGAACGGCTAGGATTCGGCCATGTTCTTCAACCTGCCGACGCTGCTGACCTGGGCGCGCATCGTTGCGATCCCGCTGATCGTCGGCGTGTTCTATCTCGACGTGGCGCCTGCCATGCAGAACGCCGTGGCCACGGTGCTGTTCGTGATCGTGGCGCTGACCGACTGGGCCGACGGCTACCTGGCGCGACGCCTGAACATGACCTCGTCGTTCGGCGCATTCCTCGATCCGGTGGCCGACAAGTTCCTGGTCTGCGCCGCCTTGCTGGTGCTGGTGCACCTGAACCGGCTGCACGCGCTGGTGGCGCTGGTGATCATCGGGCGCGAGATCGCGATCTCGGCGCTGCGCGAGTGGATGGCGCAGATCGGCGCGAGTCAAAGCGTGGCGGTGCACATGCTGGGCAAGGTGAAGACCGTCGTGCAACTGGTGGCCATCCCCTTCCTGCTGTTCCACGGCAAGCTGTTCGGCCTCATCGACACCCATCTGTGGGGCACCGTGCTGATCTATGTCGCCGCGGTACTGACCATCTGGTCGATGGTCTACTACCTGCAGAAGGCGCTGCCGGAGATCCGTGCCAAGGCCAAGTGAATCGCGGGCCGTCTGGCTCGCGTCGATGCCTGCGGTCTTCGTGCTGATCTGGAGTACCGGCTTCGTGGTCGCGCGTTACGGCATGCCGCACGCGCCGCCGCTGGGTTTCCTCGCGCTGCGCTACGCGCTGTCGGTGCTGGCCTTCGGGATCTGGATCACGTTGTCACGCGCGGCCTGGCCGGTCGGGCGCGCGCAGTGGGGCCATCTGGCCGTCAGCGGCCTGTTGATGCACGCGGGCTACCTCGGCGGCGTCTGGGCCGCGGTCAAGGCTGGCATCGGTGCCGGCACCGTCGCGCTGATCGTCGGGTTGCAGCCGGTGCTGACGGCAGCCTGGCTGTCGGCAACCGGGGGCTCGCGCTCGATCGCGCCACGCCAATGGGCCGGCGTGCTGCTGGGTTTCGCCGGGCTGCTGCTGGTGGTGGGCCACAAGCTCGGCGCCGGCGAGGTGACGACCGTCAATTTCAGCCTCGGGGTGCTGGCGCTGTTGTCGATCACCGTCGGCACGCTGTACCAGAAGCGCCACGTGCGACCCTGCGACGTGCGCACGGCCAACGCGGTGCAGCTCGGCGCCGCGCTGTTGGTGACCGCGCCGCTGGCCTGGCTGGAGAACGGCGCCTGGCACGCGCACCCCGAGCTGTATGGTGCGATGGCCTGGTCCGTGCTCGTGCTGACCCTGGGCGGCAGTTCGATGCTCTATCTCCTGATCCAGCGCGGCGCCGCCGCCAAGGTGACCAGCCTTCTCTACCTCGTGCCGCCATGCACCGCGGTGCTGGCCTGGCTGCTGTTCGGCGAGGCGTTGTCGGCACAGGTGCTGGCCGGCATTGGGCTCACCGCAGCAGGCGTGGCGTTGGTCGTGCGCGGCTGATAATCGAGCCGTGCTGGAGCAGTTCGCCGCCAATGACGTGATCCACGAAGGCGTGCGCCTGCGCGTGCGCCGCGCCGGGTCGGGGCCGCCGCTGCTGCTGCTGCATGGCCACCCGCAGACCAGCGCGATGTGGCACAAGGTGGCGCCCGAGCTGGTGGGACGCCACACGGTCGTGCTGATGGACCTGCGCGGTCGCGGAGATTCGGCGCGGCCTCCGGCCAGCAGCGACCACGCGCTGTACAGCAAGCGCACGATGGCTGCCGATGCGCTCGCCGTGATGCGCCAGCTCGGCTTCGGGCGCTTCGATGTCTGCGCGCACGATCGCGGCGCGCGCGTGGCGCACCGCCTCGCGCTGGATCATCCGGGTGCCGTGCGGCGCGCCATGCTGCTCGACATCGCGCCCACGCTGGCGATGTACGAGGGCACCACCGAGGCCTTCGCGCGCGCCTATTGGCACTGGTTCTTCCTGATCCAGCCGGCGCCCACACCCGAGCGCGCGATCGAGGCGGATCCCGCCGCGTGGCTGCGCGAAGGCATGGGCGCGCGCTGGGCCGGCCTGTCGCCATTCGCGCCCAAGGCCATGGCCGAGTACGAGCGCTGCCTCGCGATCCCCGGCAGCGCCACCGCGGTGTGCGAGGACTACCGCGCCTCGGCCGCGATCGACCTCGATCACGACCGCGCCGACCGTGCCGCTGGACATCGTGTCGAGGTGCCCCTGCGCGTGCTCTGGGGCGCTCAGGGGGTGGTGCACCGCTGCTTCGATCCGATGGCGCTGTGGCGCGAGGCGGCCAGCGACGTGACCGGCCGCGCGCTCGACTGTGGCCACTACATCGCCGAGGAGCGGCCGGCTGAGCTGCTCGACGAGATCCACGCCTTCTTTGGAGAATCTTGATGAGCCAGAAACACCGCATCGCCGTGATCCCCGGCGATGGCATTGGCAAGGAAGTGATGCCCGAGGGCGTGCGCGTGCTCGACGCGGCGGCGCGCCGCTTCGGCATCGCGCTCGAACTCGAGCACTTCGACTTCGCCAGCTGCGACTACTACGCGCGCCACGGCAAGATGATGCCCGACGACTGGAAGGACACGCTGGCGACGTTCGACGCCATCCTGTTCGGCGCCGTCGGCTGGCCGGCCACGGTGCCCGACCACGTGTCGCTGTGGGGTTCGCTGATCAAGTTCCGGCGCGAGTTCGACCAGTACGTCAATCTACGGCCCGCGCGACTGATGCCGGGCATCCGCTCGCCACTGGTCGACCGCAACGGCCAGCCCCTGAAGCCGGGCGACATCGACATGCTGATCGTGCGCGAGAACACCGAGGGCGAGTATTCGAGCATCGGCGGTCGCATGTTCGAGGGCACGCCGCGCGAGTTCGTGATCCAGGAGACGGTGATGTCGCGCACCGGTGTCGACCGGGTGCTGAAGTTCGCCTTCGAGCTTGCGATGACGCGCCCGCGGCGCAAGCTCACGTCGGCCACCAAGAGCAACGGCATCTCGATCACCATGCCGTACTGGGACGAACGTGTTGCCGAGATGTCCAAGGCGTATCCAGGCGTCGCGGTGGATCGATTCCACATCGACATCCTGACCGCGCACTTCGTTCAGCGGCCGCAACAATTCGACGTGGTGGTGGCGAGCAACCTGTTCGGCGACATCCTGTCGGACCTGGGCCCGGCGTGCACCGGCACGATCGGCATCGCGCCTTCGGTCAACATGAACCCGACGCGCGAATGGCCGAGCGTGTTCGAGCCGGTGCACGGCTCGGCGCCCGACATCGCCGGATTGGGCGTGGCCAACCCGATCGGCCAGATCTGGTCGGCGGCGATGATGCTCGACTTCCTCGGCCACCGCGACGCCCATGACGCCATCCTGGGTGCGATCGAAGCGGTGCTTGAACCGGACTCGGGCGCGCCGCGCACGCCCGACCTGGGCGGGGCAGCGCGCACCGCCGACGTCGGCACTGCGATAGCGCAAGCGCTCGCCTAGAATTTGCCGCGCATGCGGGGTGCGCCGCCTTGACACTGGCGGGGTGGGGGGCTGTAATCTTCTGCCAGGCCGCAGACGAGACAACGCAGCGACCGCGATCGAAAAAAGCTCCACGCGCAAGCGCCAACGCAGCCAGACATTCGAGGGGATCTCCACGTGAACAAGACGGATCTGATCGACCACATCGCCAGCCAGGCCGATATCTCCAAAGCCGCGGCGTCGCGTGCGCTCGAAGCCTTCATCGGGGGTGTGAAATCGACGCTGAAGAAAGGCAACAGCGTTTCGCTGGTCGGTTTCGGCACGTTCACGGTCAGCAAGCGTGCGGCACGCAGCGGCCGCAATCCGCGCACCGGCGCGGCGATCAAGATCAAGGCGGCGAAGGTGCCGAAGTTCCGCCCCGGCAAGGCGCTCAAAGACGCGCTCTGATTGCGCCGGCCACCCGGGCCGGTCCGTGACACCGGGCGCTTAGCTCAGTTGGTAGAGCGGCTGCTTTACACGCAGTAGGTCGGCGGTTCGAGACCGTCAGCGCCCACCATCCCCCTGGAGAGGTCGTCGGATAGAATCCGTCGCCTCTTGATTGCGGCCGCTCTACGCGGCCGCGATGCATTCGGGCTTGCGCATTCCTCAAAGGCCTCACCCCATGTTCGAGTTCGTCCGCACGCACAACCGGCTGCTGTTCTTCGTGCTGCTGCTGGTGATCTTTCCGTCGTTCGTGTTCTTCGGCGTGCAGGGCTACAGCCGATTCAACGATGCGAGCACGGTACCGGTGGCGAAGGTCGACGGCCAGAAGATCACGCGCGCCGAATGGGACGCTGCACTGCGGCGCCAGATCGAGCAGATCCGGCAGAACTCACCGGGTCTGGACCCCAAGGTCTTCGATTCTCCCGAAGTGCGGCGTGCCGCACTGGACCAGATGGTGCGCGAGCGCGTGCTGTTCGCGGCCGCCAACCGCGGCCACATCACGATCAGCGACACCCGCCTGATGCGCGAGTTGCAGGGCATCCCGCAACTGGCTGCGCTCAAGCGCCCCGACGGCAGCTTCGACATCGACGCCTACAAGGCGATGCTGCAGGCGCAGGGTCGCACCGCCGAGAGCTTCGAGGCCCTGCTCAAGCAGGACCTGGCACTCAAGCAGGTGACCGGCGCCATCGCCGACACCACGCTGCCCGGTGGCGCGGCGGGCCGCCTGGCGCTCAATGCACTGCTCGAGCAGCGCGAAGTGCAAGTGCTGCGCTTCGATGCCAAGGACCAGGCCGCCGGCGTGTCGCCGACCGAGGCCGAACTCGCGGCCTATCACAAGGCGCACGAGGCCGATTTCCGCACCGCCGAGCAGGCTGCGATCGAATACGTGGTTCTCGACCTCAAGGCGATCGAGAAGAACATTCCCGCGCCCGAATCGGAGCTGCGCAAGTATTACGACGAGAACCTGAAGTCGCGCTACACGACGGCCGAGGAGCGGCGCGCGAGCCACATCCTGGTGGCCGCGGCCAAGGACGCGCCGGCCGAGCAGCGCGCCAAGGCCAAGGCCCGCGCGGAGCAGTTGCTGGCCGATGTGCGCAAGAACCCGTCTTCATTCGCCGACGTGGCGAAGAAGAACTCGGACGACACGGCGTCGGCGCCGCAGGGCGGCGACCTGGACTTCAACGCGCGCGGCGGATTCGTCGCCAAGGCACTGGAGGATGCGGTCTTCGCGATGAAGCCGGGCGAGATCGGCAATCTGGTCGAATCAGAATTCGGCTACCACGTGGTTCGCCTGGACGCCGCGCGCGGCGGCGAGGCCAAACCGTATGAGGCGGTGCGCAAGGAGATCGAGGTCGAGCTGAAGAAGCAGGGTGCGATGAAGGAGTTCGCCGCGGCCGCCACCGAGTTCCAGAGTCTGGTCAACCTGAAGAGCGACAGCCTTGCGCCTGTGATCGAGAAGTTCAAGCTCGACAAGCGCACGGCCACCGTGCAACGCATGCCACAGCCTGGCGCGAGCGACGCGCTGGCGTCGGCCAAGCTGCTCGAGGCCGTGTTCGCCGCCGACACGTTGAAGAACAAGCTCAATACCGAGGCGATCGAATTCGGCCCCAACCAACTCGTGTCGGCGCGCGTGGTGCAGCACATGCCCGCGCGCGTGCAGCCGCTGTCCGAAGTGCTGGAGCTGGCGCGATCGCGGGTGGTGGCCGAGCAGGCCGCAGCGCGCGCCAGGAAGGCGGGCGCGGCGAAGCTGGCCGAGTTGCAGAAGGCCGACTCGACGGCGGGGCTGCCAGCCATGATCAGCGTGACTCGTACGAGCGCTCAGGCGCAGCCGCGCGAGCTCGTCGAGGCGGTATTGCGCGCCGACGCGTCGAAGTTGCCGCTGTGGATCGGAGTCGATCTGGGCGGCGCGGGCTATGCGCTGGCGCGCATCGCGGCGGTCAAGCCGCCTGCGGCCGACGCGCCGCAGGTGGCCCAGCTGCTGCCGCGCTACGCGCAGGCTTTCGCCGCAGCAGAGGCACAGGCCTACGTCAAGGCGCTGGAACGGCGCTTCAAGGTCAGCGTCGACGCGGCCGCGGCAGCGGCGTCGGCACCGGCCAACTGAGGCCGCTGGCTATAATCGCCCCCTCTCGACGGTGGCTGTAGCTCAGTTGGTAGAGTCCCAGATTGTGATTCTGGTCGTCGTGGGTTCGAGTCCCATCAGCCACCCCAAGATTGCCTGAGGCACTTCGACTTTCGGACCCGTCGGTCCAAGTCCTCTCGCCCGTTCAGTCGGAGACTCGTCCTTCGTGCTTCCAAGTCTGCTGGGCGCCCTGCGCGGCACCCTGACCGGCCTCGCGCTTGCGCTGAACACCCTGGTCGTCGCCTTGAGCCTGGTGCCGCCGGCGTTGCTCAAGCTGCTGGTGCCGACGGACGCCGTGCGCCGCGCGGCCGACCATGCGCTCAACGCGCTGGCCTCGGCCTGGGTGGCTGTCAACAACGCCTGGATCGCCGCGGTGCGTCCGGCGGCGCGCTGGGATGTGCAGGGCGTCGAGGGCCTGCACCGGCGCGGCTGGTACCTGGTGTCGAGCAACCACCAGAGCTGGGTCGATATCCTGGTGCTGCAGCGCATCTTCCACGGCCGCATTCCGTTCCTGAAGTTTTTCCTCAAGCAGCAGCTGATCTGGGTGCCGGTGATCGGCCTGGCGTGGTGGGCGCTGGACTTTCCGTTCATGAAGCGTGGCCGCGGCCATGGCGCGCGCAGCAGCGACCTGCAGACCACGCGCGAGGCTTGCGAGAAGTTCAAGCGCATCCCCACCTCGGTCATCAACTTCGTCGAGGGCACTCGCTTCACGCCGGCCAAGCGCGCACAGCAGGCGAGCCCCTACCGCCACTTGCTCAAGCCCAAGATCGGTGGCCTGGGCATTGCCCTGGCCACCATGGGCGAACAATTCGAGGCGCTGCTCGACGTGACCATCGTCTACCCGCGCGGCACGCCGAGCTTCTGGGACCTATTGTGCGGGCACCTCGACGCAGTGGTCGTGCGCGTGCAGCAGCGCCAGATCCCGCCGGAAGTGCTGGGCAGCGACCCGATGGGCGACAAGGCCTATCGCCAGCGCATCAGCGCGTGGATCGAGCAGCAGTGGGCCGAGAAGGATCGCCAGATCGACGAGTTGCTGGGGAGCGCGTAGCCGCGCTGGGCAACTAGCGCCTCAGTCCGCGAAGCGCGAGAACACCAGCGTGGCGTTGGTGCCGCCGAAACCGAAGCTGTTGGACATCACCGTGTCGAGCCGTTGGTCCAGGCGCTGGCGCAGGACCGGCAGGCCCTCGGCGGCGGCATCCAGCGTCTCGATGTTGGCCGATGCGGCGGCAAAGCCGCCTTGCATCATCAGCAGCGAGTAGATTGCCTCCTGCACGCCGGCGGCTCCCAGGGAGTGGCCGGACAGGGACTTGGTCGAACTGATGGCGGGAACGCGCGCGCCGAAGACCTCGCGCACGGCGCCCAGCTCGGCCGCATCGCCCACCGGCGTCGAGGTGCCATGGGCGTTGATGTAGCCCACCGGCGTGTGCACGGTGGACAGCGCCTGCTGCATGCAGCGCACCGCGCCTTCACCCGACGGCGCCACCATGTCATGGCCGTCGGAGGTGGCGCCGAAGCCCACCAGTTCGGCCAGGATAATCGCGCCGCGCGAGCGCGCGTGCTCCAGCGATTCGAGCACCAGCATGCCGCCGCCGCCGGCGATCACGAAGCCGTCGCGCGCAGCATCGAAGGCGCGTGAAGCCTGTTGCGGCCGGTCGTTGAATCCGCTGGACATGGCGCCCATCGCGTCGAATAGCAGCGAGAGTTCCCAGCTTTCCTCTTCGCCGCCGCCGGCGAAGACCACGTCCTGCTGACCCCACGCGATGAGCTGCCCGGCGTGACCGATGCAGTGCGCGCTCGTCGCGCAGGCCGAGGTGATGGAGTAGTTGACGCCCTTGATGCCGAAAGGCGTGGCCAGGCAGGCCGAAACCGTGCTGCCCATGGTGCGCGTGACCATGAAGGGGCCGACCCGCTTGATGCCCTTCGCGCGCAGCGTGTCCGCGGCCCAGACCTGGTTGAAGCTCGACGCACCGCCGGAACCGGCCACCAGGCCGGTGCGCGGGTGCGACACCTGCTCGGGCGTCAGGCCGGCCTGCTCGATCGCCTGCTTCATCGACAGGTAGGCGTAGGCGGCCGCGTCGCCCATGAAGCGCAGCGTGCGGCGGTCGACCAGGGCTTCGAGCGACAGCTCGGGGCGACCGCTGACCTGGCAGCGCAGGCCACGCTCGGCATAGGTCGGGTTGAAGCGCAGGCCCGAGCGGCCTTCGCGCAGGCTTTGCGTCACGTCCTCGGTGTTGTTGCCCAGGCTGGAGACGATGCCCTGACCGGTGACGACGACGCGCCGCATCAGAAGCCCTCCGTGGACGTGAACAGCCCCACCTTGAGGTCGGTGGCGACGTAGATCTCGCGGCCGTCGGCGTACATGCGGCCGTCGGCGATGCCCATCACCAGCTTGCGCTCGATGACGCGCTTCATGTCCAGCCGATAGCCGACTTTCCTGACCGTCGGCAACACCTGGCCGGAGAACTTGACCTCGCCGGCGCCGAGCGCGCGGCCGCGTCCTGGGTTGCCGCGCCAGCCGAGCCAGAAGCCGACCAGTTGCCACAGTGCGTCCAGGCCCAGGCACCCGGGCATCACCGGATCGCCCTCGAAGTGGCAGCCGAAGAACCAGAGGTCGGGCCGGATGTCGAGCTCGGCCTCGATCAGACCCTTGCCGTGGGCTCCGCCACTGTCGTCGATGCGGACGATGCGGTCCATCATCAGCATGTTGGGCAGCGGCAGGCGGGCATTGCCCGGCCCGAAGAGTTCGCCATGGCCACAGGCCAGCAATGCCTCGCGGTCATAGGCGTGACGGCCGAGGTCGCGTTGGCTCTTGCGCAGCGCAGCAGGTGGGGTGGCGCTTGGCGGTGTGGTGTGCATCTCTGGGTCCGCAGGCTCTCGGGCCGGTCAAGGGCGCGACGGGATTCCAGCCCACAGGCCACCCATCGAATGGTCGATCAAACCAGGGCGCCATTTTGCCTGCAGCCGACCCGATCGCCGGTCATCGAAGCTCATGATGAGCGGCTTCGCTTGCGCGCGGCTGTCTTTCTCGGTGTGCGCTTCTTCGGTGTCAAGATGAGTCGCTCCAGTTCCTCGAAGGCTTCGCCCGTGTAGACCGCCACGCGCTGCATGTGCGGCAGCGTGGCGTGGCAGCCGGTGAAGCCGAAGGCCATCTTGCCGGCGTAGCTGTGGCAGGTGATGTTCAGTGCCTGGCCGTGCGTGACCACCGAGACCGGGAACGTGCCCAGCAGTTCGGCGCCGCGGAAGTACAGCGTCTTCTCCGGCCCCGGCACGTTGGAGATCGTGACGTTGAAGACGGGCCGGGTGCGTCCCCCCAGCCCGGTCAGCAGCGTCAGGATGGTGGGCGCCATCAGCGCGATCGTGTACTGGATCATCGCCGAGCGGGGCAGGCTCTGCACGTGCGACTTGGCGGCCTGCACCGAAGTGCGGATCGCGTGCAGGCGTTCGATCGGATCCTCGATGTCGGTGCCCAGCGTGGCGATGATGAAGGTGATCGCGTTGCCGGTGTTCTCGTCGTCCTTGGGCCGCACCGAGACGGGGATGCCGGCGGTGATCGGACCCTCGGGCAGGTCGCCGCTGTCGTCGAGGAAGCGCCGCAGCGCACCGCCGCAGGCCGCGAGCACGATGTCGTTGAGCGTGCAATCGGCGGCGGCCGCCAACGCTTTCATGCGCTCGAGCGCGAACTGCTGCGTGGCGAAGCGGCGCTTGCTGCGCACGCGGCCGTTGAGCGCCGTGCCCGGCGCGCCGAACGGCACGCGCAGGTCTTCGTCGACGTCCTTGGTGATGCGCAGCATCTTGCCGAAGGCCATCAGCAGTTGCGGCACGGTGCCGACCTGGCCGCGCAGCGCCTCGATCACCCCGGTCAATGCGTTGGCGAACGTCGGGGCCTGGGTATCGCGCTCGGGATTCGGCGCCGCGCCCTTGCGCGTGGGGGCCAGACCGATGGACCAGAAGGGCGCCAGCCCCAGGCTCTTGTCGGGTTCGGTGGACATTGCGCGCTGCAGCAGCTTCATGCCGCTCACACCGTCGATCAGCGAGTGGTGCATCTTGATGTACATCGCGAAGCGGCCACCTTCCAGACCCTCGATCAGCGTGCATTCCCAGGGCGGACGCGACAGGTCGAGCGGCTGGCTGTGCAGGCGTGCGATCAGCTCGCCGAGTTCGCGCTCGCCGCCGGGCCAGGGCAGGGCGTTGTGCCGCAGGTGCGCCTCGAGGTCGATCTCGTCGTCGTCGACCCAGTAATGCACGGGGCTCTTCAGGATCGAGGACTTCAGGCGCCGGTTCCAGGGCGCTTCGAACTTGCGGTGCTTGCGGAAGTCCGCCATCAACGTGCGCATGAAGTCGGGCGGCGCACCCTCGGGCAGCCGGAAGGGCATCAGCGCGCCCACGTGCATCGGCGTCTCGCGCGACTCGGTGTAGAGCCACGAGGCGTCGAGCGGGTTCAGGCGGATGGCGGTCATGGGCGGTTCCTTGGCGCGAGGCGGCAAGCCTAAAGAAAAAAGCCCGGGCTGCAAGGCCCGGGCTTTCCGAGGGAGTGCCGATCCTACTTCGATGCTGCAGGCGCGGCGGGCGATGCCGCGGCCGCGGGAGCCATCACGGCCGCAGGTGCCGCGGCCGGCGCGGCCGCCTTGACGGCCGTCGTGGTGGCGGGCAGCAGCGGCACGATCAGCAGCGCCACGATGTTGATGATCTTGATGAGCGGGTTGACCGCAGGGCCGGCGGTGTCCTTGTAGGGGTCGCCCACCGTGTCGCCGGTGACGGCCGACTTGTGCGCTTCGCTGCCCTTGCCGCCATGGTGACCATCTTCGATG
>Ga0209798_10000596_pt1 | contig 21922 bp, 18 predicted proteins | sample DOMMetBare3Fresh_FD_187475 | JGI IMG/M metagenome (GOLD analysis project Ga0209798, IMG submission 187475) | Wetland sediment microbial communities from St. Louis River estuary, USA, under dissolved organic matter induced mercury methylation -... | ecosystem: Environmental > Aquatic >... | reverse complement strand
CAGCAGGATCGGCTCGGCGATCTGCTCGCCGACCGTCCGCACCGGGTTGAGCGAGTGCAGCGCCCCCTGGAAGACGATCGAGGCGGCGGCCCACCGCACCGCGCGGAGGCGGCCCCACGACATGGCGAGCACGTCCTCGCCGTCCAGCAGCACCTGGCCGGTCACCGTGGCGGTGGGAGGCTGCAGCCGGAGCACGGTGCTGGCCAGGGTCGACTTCCCGCAGCCGGACTCCCCGGCAATGCCCACCATCGTCCCTGCGTCGACCGCCAGGCTCACGCCGCGCACCGCGGGCACCTGGCCCAGGCGCGTGCGGTAAGAGACGTGCAGGTCCTTCAGCTCCAGCAGCGCCACGTCAGCGCTCCCTGAGCCTGGGGTTGAGGACCTCCTCGAGCGCGCGGCCGATGAGCGTGAAGGCCAGGACCACCAGCACCACGCACAGGCCCGGAGGGAGGATGTACCACCAGGCGCCGGTCGTGATGGCGCCATTGGAGAACGCCGCCTCGAGCATGTTCCCCCAGGACGCGCGCAGCGGGTCACCCAAGCCGAGGAACGACAACGTGGTCTCGGACAGGATCGCGATGGCCACCGTGAGCGTGGTGTTGGCGAAGACCATGGGCATGACGTTGGGGAGGACGTGCCGGGTCATCTGGTGCCAGTGGCCCGCGCCCAGGGCGCGGGCCCGCTCGAGGAAGGGCCGCGCCTCGACGGCCAGGGTCTGGGCCCGGATCAGCCGCGCGGTGCCCGGCCAGCTCGTCACGCCGATGACGAGCGCGATGTTGATCAGCGACCGACCCAGGACCGTGGCGAGCACGATGGCCAGCGGCAGGAAGGGGATGACCAGGAACCACTCGGTGAGCCGGTTGAGCAGCCCGCTGACGACGCCGCGGAAGTGCCCGGCGCACACTCCCACCAGCGTGCCGATCACCATGGAGATGAGGGTGGCGAGCAGCCCGACGGCCAGCGAGACCCGAGAGCCGTGGATGAGCATGGTCAGCACCGACCGGCCGCTCTCGTCCGTGCCGAGGGGGTAGCCGCCGGAAGGCGGCTGCAGTGCGCGGCCGGTGGCCCGGGTGACGTCCAGGCCTGCCGGGTCGGCGATCAGCGAAGCCGCCACCGCGATGAGGAGGAACGTCACCATCACGGCGAGCCCGACCATGCCGGCCCGATGCTGGCGGAACTCCCGCCACACCCGCCGGGCCGACTCCCGTCGCCGAGCCCGCGCGATCGCCCCTGGTGACCGCGCGGCGATCGACGGTTGCTCACCCTGCTGCACGCTCATCCGCGCACCCGCGGGTCGAGCCGGCTGTACAGCAGGTCCGCGACGAGGTTGGCGAAGACGACGCCGACCGAGAACAGCAGGAAGCAGCCCTGCAACAGGGGGAAGTCGGGGACCCGCAGCGCCTCGTAGGTGAGCAGACCCAAGCCGGGGATCGAGAACACCGTCTCGATGGTGATGGCACCGGAGACGACGAAGCCCAGGTTCAGGGCGACCAGGGTGACCACCGGCAACAGGGCGTTCGGGACCGCGTGCCGCCGGCGCACCAGATCGTCGCGCAGGCCCTTGGCCCGGGCCGTGAGCAGGTAGTCGGCGCCCATCTCGTCGAGCAGGGCCGACCGCATGATGAGCGAGTACTCCGCCAGGTAGGCCAGGGTCAGAGTGAGGACCGGCAGCGCGAGATGCCAGGCCTGGTCCGCGATCCCGCGCAGCGAGGATGGATCGACGCCCGGCGAGACAAGGCCGCCGGTCGGGAACACTCCTGGGAACGGGCCGATGCCGACGGCGAAAGCAGCGAGCAGGATGAGGCCGAGCCACCACTCGGGCATGGCGTACACCGTGAGTGTGCTGCCGGTGGACACCCGGTCGAATGCACTGCCGCGGTGCCAGGCCGACCGCACCCCGATGCGCAGCCCGATCACCGTCGCGAGCAGGGTCCCCGTACCCACGAGCACGAGCGTCGGCCACAGCCGCTCGGCGATGACCGAAGTGACCGGCTGTCGGAACTTGTAGGAGATGCCCAGGTCTCCGGAGAGGGTGTTGCCGAGGTACAGCCAGAACTGCTCGAGCAGCGGCTTGTCCAGTCCGAACGACTTGCGCAGCTCAGCGACCTGCTCGGCGGGCACCAGCCGGTTGCGGGTGAGGCTCTTCGCTGGGTCGCCGGGAAGCACGCGGAACAGGAAGAAGTTGAACACTAGGATGAAGGCCAGGCTTGCTGTCGAGCTGACGATCTTGCGGCCGACGTACCCGAGCGACCCCTGTCCCCGTCCGCCCCGATCCGTCCCGGGGGCAGGCGAGGCCGCGGTGCTCTCGAGCGCGACGGCCATGGCTACTCGCGGTCGTCGACGGTCTGCCGCCGAGACCTGGCCAGCAGCAGACCCCCACCACCGAGGGCAAGCAGCGCGGCGCTGATTCCCCCGACCAGCGCCCAGTTCGGGCCGCTCGACCCTGCGTCGGTCGAGTCGGCGGACACCGGTCGAACGCTTCGGTAGGTGTACGTGCCGTACTGGAAGAGCAGGACGCCACCAGGGTCGGGCTGCGGCTTGAGGTCCCTGAAGCGGTCGGACCGGTAGGCCTGCAGCTCGTTGTAGTAGAAGGTCACGACGTAAGGCGCGTCCTCATAGAGGATCTGCTGCATCTGCTTGACGATGGCGGACCGCTTGGCGAGATCGGTTTCGGAGCCCTGCTGCGCGTAGAGCGCGTCGAACGCCGGGTTGCAGTAGAAGCTGTCCGAGAGGTCGGCCGTGATGACGCCGGCGTCTTCGTAGGACCGCTTGGCACAGGTGAACGTGGACATCTGATAGTCCGGGTCGGGCTCCACGACCCAGCCCCACTCGAACATGTCGAACTCACCCTGCCCGATGATCTCGGTCAGCGTGTTCTCCTCCACCACCCGGACCGAGGTGTCGATCCCGAGCTGCTTGAGCCAGCCCTGGATGAACTGCACGGACTGCTGCGAGGTCCTCGACTCCTGCCGGGCGAACAGCCGCAGCCCCTTCAGCGGCTTGCTGCCGTCGGGCATGGTCCGGATGCCGTCGGCGCCCTTCTGGTAGCCGGCGTCGTCGAGCAGCTGGTTGGCTTTGGCGAGGTCGAACGCGTAGGGCTGCTCTGGCTGCCAGTGGTCGTTGGGGTACAGGGGTGGGATCACCGAGTTGCCCTCGCTGCCCAGGCCGCCCAGCACCTTGTCGACCAGGGTCTTCTTGTCGATCGCGTAGGCGATGGCCTGCCGGACCCGCTTGTCCTTGAACGCCGGGTGACCGTCGCCGATCGGCTTGCCGTCGGCCGTCGCGGCACCGGTGTTGAACGCCAGCTCGTCGAAGCCGGAGTACTTGGCCGGCACAGTCGTGATGCCTGCCTGCCCCTTGATGGCGTTGAACGGATTCGGCGTCAGCCCGTCGAGGAAGTCGATCTCCCCCTTCTTCAGCGCCTGCACCGCGGCGTCCTCGTTGGCGAAGATGCGGAACACCACCTGCGAGACCTTGGGGGCGCCGGCCCAGTAGCCCTTGTTCGCCGTGAACCGGATGAACTGCCCTGTGCGTCGCTCGGTCAGCACGAACGGTCCCGACCCGATCCCGCCCTCCGGCGGCTCGTTGGCGTAGGTGGCGACCTCCTTGGCGTCGATCTCCTTCCAGACGTGCTCGGGCAGGATCGGCACCGCGAGTCTCAGCATGATCGGCGTGGGCTGCTTGACCGACAGCACCAGCGTGGTGTCGTCGGGGGCGGCCGCCGCCGTGATGTTGGCGACGTAGCTGCCGTAGTTGGTCTGCTCGAACTCCCCGTTGATGATCCGGGTGAACGTGTAGGCGGCGTCCTTGGCGGTCAGAGGGGTGCCGTCCGACCAGGTCACCCCTGAGCGGATCTTGTAGGTCCAGGACTTGCGGTCCGTCGACTCGGTCCACGACTCGGCCAGCCCCGGCACCGGCGAGAAGTCCTTCTGGCTGTACCCGAGCAGCTGGTCATACATGAGCCCGTACATCTCGTACGCCTCGGCCACGATCCCGACGAAGGGATTGAGCGAGTCGATGTCCTGCAGGATGCCCACCGTGAAGGTCGTCGCTTCGGCGGACGAGGACGGCGATGAAGTCGGCGAGGCGGACGACGCGGCGGCTGACGCCGGCGCCAGGGCCAGCCCCGCGATGATGAGGGCCGCAGCCCAGCGGTGCCGACGGGTCCCGGTCATGTCCAACCTCCTGGTGCGCTCCAGCTCCTGGTCGCCGGCGGGTGGTGCCGACTAGGTTGACCTGGATGAATGCGGACGTCCAAGTCCCGCCGGTCGCCGATGTCGAGCCGGTCGTCCACGAGCTGCACGGGGTGCGTCGCCTCGACGAGTACGGCTGGCTGCGAGAACGCGACCTCCCTCGCACGCGCGCCTACCTCGCAGCGGAGCGGGCCTACTACGAGACCCGGATGTCGCATGCCCAGCCCCTTCGGCAGCGCCTGCTCGGCGAGATGGTGGCGCGCATCCGGCCGACTGACGAGTCGGTCAGCTGGACGCGAGGAGGATGTGTCTACTACACCCGGACGGTCACCGGGAAGGACTACGAGGAGCTGTGGCGGCGACGGCCTGGGACTGTCGCGCCCGAGCTGGTGCTGGACGAGAACCTGCTCGTTGAGGACAGCGGGTACCTCGAGGTCGGCGTCCGTGAGGTCAGTCCAGACGGCGCCGTCCTGGCGTACTCGGTCGACCGGGACGGCGACGAGGTCTACCGGCTGCGCTTTCGGGACCTGACGACCGGGCGGGACCTTCCGGATGCGGTCGCGCGCTCCTTCCCGGGCGGCGCATGGTCGGCGGACTCCTCGACCTTCCTCTACGTGGTGCACGACGAGGCGTACCGCCCCTTCCAGGTCTGGCGGCACCGGCTCGGCACGGACCCCCAGGACGACGTCCTGGTCCTCCAGGAGGACGACGACCGATTCGAGGTGATGCTCGAGCGCTCCCGTTCGGGGGCCTACGCCGTCGTCCACCTGGTCGCCAGGGACACCACCGAGGCCTGGCTGCTCCCCACGGACCGGCTCGACGCCGCTCCGCTGCTCGTCCATCCCCGGCGTGACGGCGTCGAGTACTGGGTGTCGCACGCCCCCGGCGCGGACGGCGACGCCCTGGTCATCGTCACCAACGACCACGCTCCCGAGTTCCGTCTGGTCCGGGTGCCGCTGGGGACGCCAGGCGCCGGTCACTGGGAGGAGGTCATCGGCGAGCACCCGGACGAGCGGCTGCTTGGGGTCGACGTGTTCGCGGGTCACCTGGTGCTCTCGCTGCGTCGCGGGGGGTACCCCTTGCTGCGGATCCTCGCTCGGGACGGGAGCCAGCCGGCGCTCGACGTGTCGTCGAACCTGGAGGGCGGCACGATCCGACTCGACCGCAACGAGGTCTTCGACACCGACCGGATCCTCGTCTGCGTCGAGTCCTACACCGAGCCTCCGACGTGGTTCGACGTCGCCCTGGCGACAGGTGAGCGTCGGCTGCGCAAACGTCAGGAGGTCCCGGGATACGACCGAACCCGATACCTGTCCCACCGGGTCACCGTGCCGGCCCGCGACGGCGTGCCGGTGCCGGTCACGCTCGTCCACCGGGACGACGTCGCGCTCGACGGTTCGGCGCCGTGCCTGGTCTATGCGTACGGCGCCTACGAGTACTGCTTCGAGCCCGAGTTCGACGCCGCCCTTCCGTCCCTGCTGGACCAGGGCGTGGTGTTCGCGCACGCCCACGTCCGGGGTGGCGGCGAGCTGGGCCGGCGCTGGTGGCAGGACGGCCGGTTGGCCGCCAAGCAGCACACGTTCGACGACCTCGTCGACTGCGCCGACGCCTTGGCGTCCGGGTTCGTCGACGGTGAGCGCCTCGTCGCCCGGGGGCTGTCCGCCGGTGGGCTGCTCATGGGGGCGGTCTTCTCCCAGGCGCCCCGGCGGTGGCGCGGGGTGGTGGCCGAGGTGCCGTTCGTCGACGTCGTCACGACGATGCTCGACCCCTCCGTGCCGCTCACCGCGCAGGAGTACGCCGAGTGGGGAGACCCCCGTCGCGCGGACGAGTTCGCCTGGCTGCTCGCCTATTCGCCCTACGACAACGTGCCGCCGGCTGCCGATCGGCCACGGCTGCTCGTGACCGGTGCGCTGCACGACCCGCGGGTCATGTACTGGGAGCCGGCCAAGTGGGTGGCTCGGCTGCGCGCGACCGGCTCCTCCGACGACAGCGTGCTCTTTCGGATCGAGACGGGAGCCGGCTCCCATCACGGCCCCTCCGGCCGACACGCCAGGCTCGCCTACGAGTCGGAGGTGTTCGCCTGGGTGCTCGACACGGTGGGGCGGGCGGACGCGAGGCCCGCTCGGTCGGCCAGCCGGTAGACCAGCTTCAGGCCGCTCCAGACGTCGTCGATGGCGCAGACCTTCACGTCGACCAGCCCGGCGGCCAGCCCGGTGTCGCGGACCCCGTTCTCGTCCAGGTCGGTCTGCTGGTGTGAGGCACGCTTGGGCCAGGCGACCCACAGCGCCGACGACTCGTGCATGAGCGGGATCGCGCGGACGAGCTCGCGGTCCAGGGCGGCCCGGTCCTTGGCGAAGGCGACCAGCACGTCGTAGGGGGGCGGGCCGGCCCGGCGCTCGACCTTGACGCCCGCGGGCAGCGGGGCGAGGGCGAGCCCACGGGGGGCCTGCACGAGCAGCACCCGATGGCCCGGCTTGATGCCGAGCTTGCGGGGCAGCGGGGTACCCGAGTAGCCCGCCGGCTGCCATTCGGCCACCCGCCAACGGTAGCCGCGTGCGACGATCGCCGGGTGTCGTTCCGTCGAGTGGTCGGCTGGGCCCTGGTGGCGGGGCAGGGGGTCCTCCTCGTGCTGCTGGTCGTCCTGCCTCGCGGCACCGCGTGGACCGTGCCGGCGGCCCTTGCGGTCGTGCTCCTCGTGCTGACCGTCGTGGGCCTGGCCATCGCCGGCCTCGGGTTGGCCGGCCTGGGGGACTCGCTGTCCGCCCACCCCGAGCCGCTGGCGAGCGGCAGCCTTCGCACGGAGGGGGTCTACCGCTTCGTACGGCATCCCGTATACACCGGGCTGCTGGTCGCTGCGGCCTCGGTGACCGCCCGGTCGGGCAGCGTGGCTGTCGTCGTCGTCCTGGTCGTCCTGGTGGTCCTGCTGGCCGGCAAGGCGTGGTGGGAGGAGTCGCTGCTGCGGGAACAGCATCCCCAGTACGCCGACTACGCGGCGCGGACCGGGCGGTTCGTCCCGAAGCTGCCGCGGCGAAGGGACAGGGGCTGACCGGCGACGTTCACCCGGGACCGTCTACCCTGCGGCGCATCGGCCCACCGACCACCGGAGGCGACGATGGGGCGCTACCGCGACGAGTACCACCGCAGCCTCAGTGATCCCGAGGGGTTCTGGCTGGACGCTGCGGCCGCCGTCGACTGGGTGCAGCCGCCGACCCGGGCGCTGGACGCGACCGATGCACCGCTGTTCCGTTGGTACCCCGACGGCTCCCTGAACACCTGCTTCAACGCGCTCGACCGGCACGTGCGGGATGGCCGCGGCCCGCAGGTCGCCCTGGTCTACGACAGTCCGGTCACCGACACCGTCCAGCGGTTCACCTACGCCGACCTCCTGGACCGGGTGGCCCGCTTCGCGGGTGGGCTGCGCGACCTGGGGGTGGGCCCCGGCGACCGGGTCGTCATCTACTTGCCGATGGTTCCCGAAGCCGTCATCGCGATGCTGGCCTGCGCCCGGCTGGGCGCCGTCCACTCGGTCGTCTTCGGTGGCTTCGCGCCGCACGAGCTGGCGATCCGGATCGACGACGCCAGGCCTACGGTGGTCGTGTCGGCGTCCTGCGGGATCGAGGTCAGCCGGGTCATCGAGTACAAGCCGCTGGTCGACGCCGCGTTGGCCCTGGCGGAGCACCAGCCGCAGCGCTGCGTGATCCTGCAGCGTCCGCAGGCCCGCGCGACCCTCGGCGAGCGCGACGTCGACTGGGACGCGCTGGTCGCCGCGGCGGAGCCGGTCGACTGCGTCCCCGTCGCCGCCACCGACCCGCTCTACGTCCTCTACACGTCGGGCACCACCGGCAAGCCGAAGGGCGTCGTCCGCGACAACGGGGGCCATGCCGTGGCGCTGGCCTGGTCGATGGCGAACGTCTACGACATCAGGCCCGGCGACACCTGGTGGGCGGCCTCCGACGTCGGCTGGGTGGTCGGGCACTCCTACATCGTCTACGCCCCGCTGCTGGTCGGCGCGACCTCGGTGCTCTACGAGGGCAAGCCCGTGGGGACGCCGGACGCCGGGGCGTTCTGGCGGGTCGTCTCCGACCACCAGGTCAAGGGACTGTTCACCGCGCCCACCGCGATCCGCGCCATCAAGCGGGAGGACCCCGACGGCCGCGCGCTGCACCGCCACGACACGTCGTCCCTTCGCACCCTGTTCCTCGCCGGCGAGCGGCTCGACCCGGACACCTACCACTGGGCCAGCGACATGCTGGGCATCCCTGTCGTCGACAACTGGTGGCAGACCGAGACGGGGTGGCCGATCGCCGCGAACTGCCGCGGTCTCGAGCCGATGCCGCTCAAGCCGGGCTCGCCGTCGGTGCCGGTGCCCGGGTACGCCGTCGAGGTGGTCGATGCCGGCGGCAACCCGTTGCCCGCGGGGACCGAAGGAGCGATCGTCATCCGGCTGCCGCTGCCGCCCGGCACGCTCACCACCCTGTGGGGCGACGACCAGCGCTACGTGGCCGGCTACCTGTCGGCCTTCCCCGGCGCCTACCTCACCGGGGACGGCGGTTACCTGGACGCCGACGGCTACCTGTTCGTCATGGGCCGCACCGACGACGTCATCAACGTCGCCGGACACCGGCTGTCCACGGGGGCTATGGAGGCGGTGCTGGCCGCCCATCCGTCGGTCGCGGAGTGCGCCGTGATCGGGGTGCACGACGACCTCAAGGGTCAGGTGCCCCGCGGCCTGGTGGTCCTCAAGGCCGGCGTCCAGGCCGACCCCGGGCAGCTGGCGGCCGAGCTGATACGGGCGGTGCGCGACCAGATCGGGGCGGTCGCCTCGTTCAAGCGCGTGGACGTGGTCCCGGCGCTGCCGAAGACCCGGTCGGGGAAGATCCTGCGCAAGGCGATGCGGGGGATCGCCGACGGCCACGAGGAGCCGTTGCCGTCGACGATCGAGGACGCGTCGGTCCTCGACGCCCTGCGTCCGCTGCTGTCAGGGCGGGGGGGCTGACCCGGCCGGGTCCAGCACCGCCGCTGCGCCGTCCCTTCGCGAGTCGCCGGCCGCGTCCGCGCCGTCGGGCCAGGTCGCGACCAGCTGCACGCCACCGAAGTAGAGGTCGCGCTCGGGCCAGACGTTCATCGGCTGGCCCGCGAGCTGGGCCGCCAGCGCGGCGTCCAGGCCCGGCTCGACCTGCCAGCGGTCGCCGTCCCAGTGCACGCGTGAGGCGCGCACCGCGCCGGCCGCGTCGTCGTCCTGGGTGAGCAGCCGGGCGGCCACCAGGGTGATCGCGCTGCGGATCCGCTCGCTGCCACCGCTGCCGAGCGCGAGCACGCTGCCGTCGGTGCGCTCGACGACGGTCGGCGCCATCATCGACCCGACCCGCATCCCCGGCGGCGCCGCGTGGAACCCCTCCGGGTGCAGGTCGCGCTCACCCATCACGTTGTTCAGCTGAACCCCGGTCCCCGGGACGAAGACCCCGGAACAGGAGCCGTTGGACGTCGTCATCGCCGCCACGTTGCCCTCGTGGTCGGACACGCTGACGTGGGTCGTGCCCTTGACCGAGCGGACGGCCGAGATCACGTCCCGTTCGGAGATCTCGCGCAACGCCTCCGCCAGCGTCCGACCCTCGGCCAGCTGGGCCAGCCCCAGGGCGACCAGCCCGCCGCCGAAGGCGGGCCGCGGGTTGGTGTGCACCCGCACCCCGTGCAGGTCGACGGTCAGCGGCTCGCGCTCCACGACCTGGTAGGCCGCCAGGTCCTCGGCGCCGAGCAGGCCGCCGCCCGCTCGCATGGCCGCGTCGAGCGGGCCGGCGAGCGCCGCGTCGTGGAAGCCGGTGACCCGGCCCTCGGCCACGGCGGCGAGGAAGTCCGCATACGCCTCGTTGCGCAGCCGCTCGCCGGCCACGGGCAGCCGCCCGCTCGGGGCGAAGACCGAGCGGCCCTCGTCGGAGCGGGTCAGGATCTCCGCGAGCAGCCGGACGATCTCGGCCTGCGTGCTGGAGAGCACGGCGCCGGCTCGGGCCATCGACTGCGCCGGCGCGAGCACCTGGGCCAGGTCCAGGCGGCCGAAACGGCGATGCACGTGCAGGTAACCGGCCAGGCAGCCCGGTACGGCCACCGACCCGTAGCCGACGTGGAAGACCTGGTCGGCCCCCGAGAACCGGACGGTGACCGGGGTGAAGTGCGGCTCGAGCCGGTCGGGTCCCAGGCCACGACCGGGGGTGTCGACGAAGAAGTCGACCAGGGTGGGTGGTCCCTCGGCCGGTCGGGCGAGCAGGAACCCGCCTCCGCCCAGGCTGCTCAGGGTCGGCTCGCAGACGGCGGCCGCGAAACCGGCGCCGACGGCCGCGTCGAAGGCGTTGCCGCCCGCCCGCAGCACAGCCTGCGCGGCGGCTGCGGTGCCTGCGTCCCCGGCCGCGACGGCCGCAGGTCGCCGGGCGCTCGGTGTCGTCACCGCGCCGAGCCTGCCATGCACGGGCAGGATGTCTGCATGGAGGGGCGAGCGGTGAGCCGGCTGACCGGGGTGTACCACGCCGACGGCGGCTGGCGGGGCGAGCTCGCCTACGTCGTCGGACGGGCGCGGGGCACCGCGCACTGCGCGCTGTGCGACGTCACGCACTCACCGGTGCGGCGCAAGCGGGCTTTCCACGAGCTGGTCGGACGCCTCGGGGTCGCGTTCGACCTCGTGCACCTGAACGAGCGCAGTCCTGCCCTTCGCGCACTGACCGACGGCGGCACTCCGTGCGTCGTGGCCCACCCGGTGGACGGTGCCGCTCAGGTCGTGCTCGGACGCGTGGAGCTCGACGCGCTCGGTGGTGACGTGGCCGCGTTCGAAGCAGCGCTGAGGTCCGCGCTGGCCGCGCGGGGCCTCGCGCTCCCTGCGCTGTCCGGTTGACCGCCTCCGGAGGCGGCCGGCCGGCGGAGTAGATTCCGTCCAGGTCACGACCGGCGATGGGGACGTCCATGGACAAGAGCGGGTGGTCGGCGACCGAGGCCGTCGCCGACATCACAGACGGCGCGTCGGTCGCGGTCGGAGGCTTCGGTCTCTGCGGGATCCCGAGCGTGCTGATCAGGGCGCTGTACGAGCAGGGCACCAAGGACCTCAGGGTCGTGTCGAACAACTGCGGCGTCGACGACTGGGGGCTCGGCATCCTGCTCTCCGCGAAGCGGATCGCCCGGACGACGTCGTCCTACGTCGGCGAGAACAAGGAGTTCGAGCGGCAGTTCCTCAGCGGCGAGCTCGAGGTCGAGCTGACTCCGCAGGGCACCCTGGCCGAGCGGCTGCGCGCAGGGGGCTCGGGGATCCCCGCGTTCTACACCGCCACGGGCGTCGGCACGCAGGTCGCCGAGGGCGGTCTGCCCTGGCGGTACGCCCCCGACGGGTCGGTCGCCCTCGCCTCGCCGCCCAAGGACACCCGGACGTTCGGTGGCCGCGAGTACGTGTTGGAGGAGGCGATCCACACCGACTTCGCGCTGGTGCGCGCGGCGGTCGGTGACCGGCACGGGAACCTGGTGTTCCACGAGTCCGCGCGCAACTTCAACCCCTTGGCGGCGATGGCCGGCCGGGTGACCATCGCTGAGGTCGAGCAGCTCGTGGACGCCGGGGACCTCGATCCCGACCGGGTCCACCTGCCGGGCATCTTCGTCCAGCGGCTGGTGGTGCTCGACGCCGAGCAGGCCGTCGCCAAGCGGATCGAGCGGCGCACCGTGCGTCCCCGCGCCGAGCAGGAGGGCTGACCGATGGCGCTCACCCGTGAGCAGCTCGCCGCCCGCGTCGCGCAGGAGCTCGAGGACGGCCAGTACGTCAACCTGGGCATCGGGCTGCCGACGTTGGTGCCCAACTACCTGCAGGAGGGCGTGACCGTCATCCTGCAGTCGGAGAACGGGATCCTCGGCGTCGGCCCCTACCCGTACGAGGACGAGGTCGACCCCGATCTGATCAACGCGGGCAAGGAGACGGTGACCGTGCTCCCGGGCGCCGCCTACTTCGACTCGGCGACCAGCTTCGCGATGATCCGCGGCGGGAAGGTCGACGCGGCCATCCTCGGCGCGATGCAGGTGTCGGAACGCGGCGACCTGGCCAACTGGATGATCCCCGGCAAGATGGTCAAGGGCATGGGTGGGGCCATGGACCTCGTCCACGGCGCCCAGCGGGTCATCGTGATGATGGAGCACCTCGCCAAGAACGGCTCGTTCAAGGTCGTCAACACCTGCTCCCTGCCGTACACAGGGCGGGGCGTCGTCCACCGCATCATCACCGACCTCGCCGTGCTCGACGTCACCCCCGACGGTCTGGTCCTGCGCGAGGTGGCGCCGGGCGTCAGCACCGACGACGTGCGGGCGGCAACCGAGCCGGCGCTGCTGGTGCCGACCGAGCCGACCGTGATGGCGGTCGGCTGACCGGCGTCGAGCCGGCAGGGGCGGTGTGCACCGACCGCGCATCGGCAGGGGTGCCCCCGGCAGGATTCGAACCTGCGCCACCGCCTCCGGAGGGCGGTGCTCTATCCCCTGAGCTACGGGGGCCAGGGTCGTTTCGCAGGTTAGCAGCCGCTCGACCGGCTCCCGAAAACGAGCGAGCCTCCGATCTACCCTGGGCGGGATGAACCGCTCCCCCCGGGTGCTCGTCGTCGACGACTCGCCCAGCGTGCGCGCGCTCATCCGGGTCAACCTCGAGCTCGAGGGCCTGGACGTCGCGACGGCGGTCGACGGCCAGGACGCCCTCGACCAGGTCGCCGTCGTCCGACCCGACCTCATCACCCTCGACGTGGTCATGCCGCGGCTGGACGGGCTGGCCGCGGCCACCCGGCTCAAGCAGGACCCGGCCACCCGCGAGATCCCCATCGTCATGGTCACCGCTCGCGCCCAGACCGCCGACCGCGAGCGGGGTCGGGCGGCCGGGGTCGACGCCTACCTGACCAAGCCGTTCGACCCTGCTGACCTGGTCGGCCTGGTCCGAGACCTCCTCGGGGGAGCGGGTGGCGCGCCGCCGCTAGCCTTGGACGGTGAGCCCTGACGACCTCGCTGCGGCGCTGGTGGCCGCCGTCCGCAGCGCGGTGGACGCCGGAGAGCTGAGCGTCACACCGCCCGAGAGCGTCACCGTCGAGCGTCCCCGCAACCGGGCGCACGGCGACTACGCCACCAACGTGGCCCTCCAGCTGGCGAAGCAGGCCGGCCGGCCCCCGAGGGAGGTGGCCGAGGCGATCGCCACCGCATTGGGCCACATGCCGGGCATCGCCTCCGTCGAGGTCGCCGGACCGGGCTTCCTCAACGTCACGCTCGAGGCCGCCGCGCAGGGCGGGCTGGCCCGCACCATCGTGGAGGCCGGGACGCGCTACGGGTGCAGCGACACCGTCGCCGGCCAACGAGTGAACCTGGAGTTCGTCTCGGCGAACCCGACGGGCCCGGTGCACATCGGGTCCCTGCGGTGGGCGGCTGTCGGCGACGCGCTGGCCCGGCTGCTGCAGGCGGCGGGCGCCGAGGTCTGCCGGGAGTACTACTTCAACGACGCCGGCGCCCAGATCGACCGGTTCGCCCGGTCGCTGCTGGCTGCCTCGCGCGGGGCACCGCCTCCCGAGGGCGGCTACACCGGCGCCTACATCGACGACATCGCCCGCGCCGTCGTCGCCCGGCATCCTGACGTCCTCGGTTTGTCCGACCAGGCGGCCGAGGAGGTCTTCCGGCTCGAGGGCGTCCAGCTGATGTTCGACGAGATCAAGTCGTCGCTGGCCGGCTTCGGCGTCCGGTTCGACGTGTACTTCAACGAGAAGGACCTGCACGCCAAGGGCGAGCTGGACGCCGCCGTCGAGCGGCTGCGTGCCCAGGGCTCCACCTACGAGCAGGACGGCGCCCTGTGGCTCCGCACGACCGACCACGGCGACGACAAGGACCGGGTCCTGGTCAAGGGCGACGGCGTGCCGACCTACTTCCTGGCCGACTGCGCCTACTACCTGGACAAGCGCGAGCGCGGCTTCGACAAGGTCGTCATCATGCTCGGGGCCGACCACCACGGGTACGTGAACCGGCTGCGGGCCATGGCGGCGTGCTTCGGCGACGACCCGGACCGCACGATCGAGGTGCTCATCGGCCAGCTGGTCAACCTGGTCAAGGACGGCCAGCCGGTCCGGATGAGCAAGCGGGCCGGGACCGTCGTCACGCTCGAGGACATGGTCGAGGCGATCGGGGTCGACGCGGCCCGGTACGCCCTCGCCCGGTACTCGGCCGACTCGCCGATCGACCTCGACCTGGATCTCTGGGCCCGGCAGACCAACGACAACCCGGTGTACTACGTGCAGTACGTCGCAGCCCGGACCGCTTCGGTGTCGCGCCACGCGGTCGACCTCGGGATCGAGCGGGGCAGCGCCGACGACTTCCGGCCCGAGCTGCTGGTCGACGAGCGCGAGAGCGTGCTGCTGGGGACGCTGGCCGAGTTCCCCCGCGTGGTCGCCACCGGGGCGGAGCTGCGTGAGCCGCACCGGGTGGCCCGCTACCTGGAGGAGCTGTCCGGCACCTACCACCGGTTCTACGACGGCTGCCGGATCCTGCCCCGGGGTGACGAGGAGGTCACCGACCTGACCAGGGCCCGGCTCTGGCTCAACGACGCCACCCGGCAGGTGATCGCGAACGGCCTCGGCCTGCTCGGGGTCTCCGCTCCGGAGCGGATGTAGCTGGTGCGCGCTCACCCGGCCGGACCGCGGCACGCGGAGCTGCTGCACGAGCACGGCCCCGCCGGCCCGCCGGTACAGCCGGACCTGCTCGACCCGGCGATCTGGGCCGGCGGCGTGCACCGGGCCGACGACGGTGTCGTCCGCGTCCACGGTCACGACGTCCGCGACCTCGCGCGGGCGTTCGGCACCCCGGCCTTCGTCCTCGACGAGGAGGACTTCCGTCGACGCGCGCGCTCGTTCGGCGACGCGTTCGCCGGCGGGGACGTCTACTACGCGGCCAAGGCGCTGCTGACCACGGGACTCGCCCGGTGGATCGACGAGGAGGGGCTCGGCCTGGACGTCGCCACCGGGGGAGAGCTCGCGGTCGCGCTGCGGGCGGGCTTCCCGCCGGACCGGCTGCTCATGCACGGCAACAACAAGTCCCCGGACGAGCTCGTCGCGGCCCTGGAGGCCGGGGTCGGCCGGATCGTCCTCGACTCCTTCGAGGAGATCGCCCGGCTGGCCTTCCACGCCGACGAGCGCGGCCTGCGCCAGCGGGTGCTCGTGCGGGTGACCGTCGGCGTCGAGGCGCACACCCACGAGTTCATCGCAACGGCGCACGAGGACCAGAAGTTCGGCTTCTCGCTCGCCGGGGGGGACGCCGCCGAGGCGGTGCGCCGGGTGCTGCGGCTGCCCGCCCTCGAACTGGTCGGCCTGCACTCGCACATCGGCTCGCAGATCTTCGACACGGCGGGGTTCGAGGTGGCCGCCCACCGGGTGGTCGCCCTGGCTGCGGACATCCGCGACGAGCACGGTCTGGCGCTCGGGGAGCTCAACCTCGGGGGCGGGCTGGGCATCGCCTACGTCGCCGGCGACGACCCTGCGGACCCCTCCGTGGTCGCGGGGTCGCTGCGGGGCATCGTGGCCCGGGAGTGCGCCGCAGCCGGCCTGCCGCAGCCCCGGTTGGCCGTCGAGCCCGGTCGGGCCTTGGTCGGACCGACCACGTTCACGCTCTACGAGGTGGGCACGGTCAAGCGGGTGGACCTCGGCGGGGGGCTCACCCGGGCGTACGTGAGCGTCGACGGCGGGATGAGCGACAACATCCGCACCGCGCTGTACGACGCGGACTACACGGTCGCGCTCGCCTCGCGTGCCTCCGCTGCCGCCCCGATGCTCGCCCGGGTGGTGGGCCGGCACTGCGAGAGCGGCGACGTCGTGGTGAAGGACGCCTGGCTGCCGGACGACCTGGCCCCCGGCGACCTGCTAGCCGTCGCGGCCACTGGCGCCTACTGCCGGGCGATGGCTTCGGGCTACAACATGGTGGGCCGGCCGCCGGTGGTGGCGGTGTCGCCGACCCGTGGCCCGCGCCTCATGCTCCGGCGCGAGACGGTCGATGACCTGCTGGCGCTGGACGTCGGGGACTGAGCGCAGGGCCGGTAGGGTCGAAACGATGGGCCACGAGGAGGGACGTCGATGGGTGCGCAGCCGCTGACCGTCGCGCTGCTCGGCTGCGGCACGGTCGGCACCGAGGTGGTGCGGCTGCTGGCGACGCAGGCCGAGGACCTCGCCGCGCGGGTCGGGGCGCCGATCGAGCTGGCCGGCATCGGCGTGCGTGACGCCGCCGCCGAGCGCGGGGCGGCGGTACCGACGGCGTTGCTCACCGAGGACCTCGACGGCCTGGTGGCCCGCCCGGAGGTCGACGTCGTGGTCGAGCTGATGGGCGGGATCGAGCCGGCCCGACGGCTCATCCTGGCGGCGCTGGCGCGTGGGGCGTCGGTGGTGACCGCGAACAAGGCCCTGCTCGCCGAGCACGGCGCGGAGCTGTACGAGGCCGCAGACAACGCAGGCGTCGACCTGTACTACGAAGCGTCGGTGGCCGGGGCGATCCCCCTGCTGCGGCCGCTGCGCGAGTCGCTCGCCGGGGACACGGTCAACCGGGTGCTCGGCATCGTCAACGGGACCACCAACTTCGTGCTCACCAGGATGGACGAGGGCGGCGCCACCTTCGCCCAGGCGCTGGCCGAGGCCCAGGCGCTGGGGTATGCGGAGTCAGACCCGACGGCTGACGTCGAGGGCTACGACGCCGCAGCCAAGGCGGCCATCCTGGCCGGGCTGGCCTTCCACACCCGGGTGACGCTGGCCGACGTCCACCGCGAGGGCATCAGCAGCGTCCAGCCACAGGACGTCGCGAACGCGCGCAGCATGGGGCACGTCATCAAGCTGCTGGCGATCTGCGAGCGCACGCCCGACGGACGTGGGGTCTCGGTGCGGGTCCACCCCGCGATGCTGCCCCGCACGCACCCGCTGGCCGGGGTCCGCGAGGCCTACAACGCGGTGTTCGTGGAGTCGGAAGCCGCTGGCCAGCTGATGTTCTACGGCCGCGGGGCGGGCGGCGCACCGACCGCCTCGGCGGTGCTCGGCGACCTGGTCGCGGTCGGCCGCAACCGGCTGTCCGGGGGGCGGGGTCCGCGCGAGAGCGCCTACGCCGACCTGGCCGTGCGACCACCGGACGAGGCGGTCACCCGCTACTACATCGGCCTGGACGTCGCCGACCGCACCGGCGTCCTCGCCACCGTCGCCCAGGTCTTCGCCGCGCACGACGTGTCCATCGAGACGCTGCGTCAGGACGGGCGAGGTGCCGATGCTGCCCTGGTCATCGTCACGCACCGGGCGGTCGAGGCCGCCCTCGCCGGCGTCGTCGCGGAGCTGCAGTCGATGGACGTCGTGCGGGCGGTGGCCTCCGTCATGCGGGTCGAGGGCGGATGATGACCCGCACCCACCAGTGGCGTGGGGTGATCGAGGAGTACCGCGACCGGCTGCCGGTCAGCGAGACCACGCCGATCGTGTCCCTGCGTGAGGGCGGCACCCCGCTGGTGCGCGCGCGGGTGCTCTCCGACCTCACCGGGTGCGACGTCCATCTCAAGGTCGAGGGGGCCAACCCGACCGGCTCGTTCAAGGACCGCGGGATGACGCTGGCCATCTCCAAGGCGGCGGAGGAGGGGGCCCGCGCCGTCATCTGCGCCAGCACCGGCAACACCAGCGCCAGCGCCGCCGCCTACGCCGTGCGCGGCGGGATGGTCTGCGCCGTCCTGGTGCCCCAGGGGAAGATCGCGCTGGGCAAGCTCTCCCAGGCGCTCGCGCACGGCGCCCGGCTGCTGCAGGTCGACGGCAACTTCGACGACTGCCTGACCCTGGCTCGCGACCTGTCCGAGCAGTACCCCGTGGCGCTGGTCAACAGTGTCAACCCGGCCCGGATCGAGGGGCAGAAGACGGCGGCCTTCGAGGTCGTCGACGCGCTGGGGGACGCGCCCGACGTGCACTGCCTGCCGGTCGGCAACGCCGGCAACATCACCGCCTACTGGCGCGGGTACGTCGAGTACGCCGAGTCGGGCGACGCGACCCGTCGACCGCGCATGTGGGGATTCCAGGCGGCCGGCGCTGCCCCGATCGTGCGCGGCGAGCCGGTCGCCCGGCCGTCGACGATCGCCACCGCGATCCGGATCGGCAACCCGGCGTCGTGGGCGCAGGCGGTGGCGGCGCGTGACGAGTCAGGCGGCGTCATCGAGGCGGTGACCGATCGGCAGATCCTGTCGACCTACCGGCTGCTCGCGTCCCGTGAAGGCGTGTTCGTCGAGCCTGCGTCGGCGGCCGGCGTCGCTGGGCTGCTCCAGCAGAGCGAGGCCGGCCGTCTCGAGCGGGGCCAGTCGGTCGTGTGCACGGTGACGGGGCACGGGCTGAAGGACCCCGAGTGGGCGATCGCCGGGGCACCCCAGCCGCAGACGGTTCCCGTCGACGCGTCCGCCGCGGCGGCGCTGCTGGGGCTCGACGGCTGATGGCGGCCGCCATGTTCCGGGCCGCTCCGGTCCGGGTACGGGTCCCGGCGACCTCGGCCAACCTCGGCCCGGGATTCGACGCCTGCGGGCTGGCCCTCGCCCTCTACGACGACGTCGTCGTCCAGGTCACCGAGGGCGGGCTGGACGTGGAGGTCGCTGGTGAGGGCGCCGACGCGGTCCCGACGGGCGAGCGGCACCTGGTGGTCAAGGCCATGCGGGTGGCGTTCAAGGCGATGGGCGGCCGGCCGCGCGGCCTCGCGTTGCGGTGCGCGAACCGCATTCCGCACGGGCGCGGGCTGGGGTCGAGCGCCGCCGCCATCGTGGCCGGCGTCACCGCCGCCCGCGCCCTGGTCGTCGGTGGTACCGACCGGCTGGACGACCTCGGGCTGCTCCGCCTGGCCGCCTCGTTGGAGGGGCACCCCGACAACGTCGCCGCCTGCCTGCTCGGTGGATACACCATCGCCTGGTCGGCGGACGACGGCGTCCGCGCGCGGACGGCGACAGTGTCCGGCTCGATCGTCCCCGTCGTGTTCGTCCCGACGACCCAGGTGAGCACGTCGAGGGCGCGGCGGCTGCTGCCGGCGACGGTGCCCTTCGGGGACGCCGCCTTCGGCGCCGGGCGGGCCGCTCTGCTGACTGCCGCGCTGACCGCGTCGGTGGCCGACCGGGCCACCCTCCTCGCGGCCACCGAAGACCGCCTCCACCAGCCCTACCGCGCGCCGGCCATGCCCCGATCGGCCCGCCTCCTGGCGCGGCTGCGCGCCGACGGTGTGCCCGCGGTCGTGTCCGGTGCCGGTCCCAGCGTCCTCGCCCTGACCGACGGGGGCTCGGCGGCAGCCGTGGCGGCCGCGGCGCCGAGAGGATTCACCGCGCACGTCCTGACGGTCGACACCACCGGTGCCCAGGTGCTGCCGCTCTAGTGCCTGTTGTCGAGCCCGGCCGAGTCGCCGGCGCACGGATTCGGCCGGAGCGGGAACGCGCAGGCGCGGGGAGGTGTTATGGTGGTGCCGCACCAGCAGCCCGACGGGCCGGTGCTCCACCCGCCACCACGTCCGCTCCCCGCATGCGACGGCGCAGTGACCTGGCGGTTCCCTTCCCGCGGAGCCCGCTCGCACCGCCCGGTGCGATCCGATCCGCTCTCCTAAGGACTCTTTGTGATCGACTCCACCACCGACGTGGTTGACGCCCCGCCCCAGCAGGCGCAGGCACCCGCGTCCGCCCCCCCTGAGCACACCGATGCCGAGCAGGGAGCCGCACCGCGCCGTCGAGGTGGTGGCCTGAACGGGATGGTGCTGGCCGAGCTCCAACAGCTCGCCTCGACGCTGGGCGTGCCGAGCACGGCCCGGATGCGCAAGAGCCAGCTTGTGGAGGCCATCTCCGCGGCCCAGGCCGGTGGCCGGGGCGCTACCGCACAGTCGGGCGGAGCTGCGCCCGCCGTCGAGCCGCAGACACCCGTCGTCGCGGCACCTTCGACAGCGTCCGTCGAGGCCCCGGCCGCCCAGGTGCGTCGTGAGCGTCCGCCTCGCCCCGACCGGGGCGACCGAGACCGCTCGGGCGGCCAGCGCCAGGGTGGCCAGTCCCAGCAGGGTGGCCAGTCCCAGCAGGGTGGCCAGTCCCAGCAGGGTGGCCAGTCCCAGCAGGGTGGCCAGTCCCAGCAGGGCCCCCGCTACGACGACGAGTTCGACGGCAGCGGGGCCCGCCGCCGCCGCCGGGGCCGCAACCGCGACCGGCAGCGCCCGGTGCGCGAGCGCGAGCGATTCGGGGGGGAGGCCGAGCCGGTCATCAGCGAGGACGACGTGCTGGTCCCGGTCGGCGGCATCCTCGACGTCCTCGACAGCTACGCCTTCGTGCGCACCTCCGGGTACCTGCCGGGGCCGAACGACGTCTACGTGTCCCTCGCCCAGGTTCGCAAGTACGGCCTGCGCAAGGGGGACGCGGTGACCGGCGCCGTGCGCCAGCCCAAGGACGGCGAGCGCCGCGACAAGTTCAATGCGCTGGTCCGGATGGACACCGTGAACGGCGCCGACCCGGACGCTGCGCGCGGTCGCCCCGACTTCGGCAAGCTGACCCCCCTGTACCCGCAGGAGCGGCTGCGCCTGGAGACCGAGCCCGCCAACCTCACCACCCGGGTCATCGACCTGGTCGCCCCGATCGGCAAGGGCCAGCGTGGGCTCATCGTCTCGCCGCCGAAGGCCGGCAAGACGATGGTGCTGCAGGCGATCGCCAACGCGATCACCACGAACAACCCCGAGGCTCACCTCATGGTCGTGCTCGTCGACGAGCGACCGGAGGAGGTCACCGACATGCAGCGGTCGGTGAAGGGCGAGGTCATCGCCTCGACCTTCGACCGGCCGGCCGAGGACCACACGACGGTGGCCGAGCTCGCCATCGAACGGGCCAAGCGGCTCGTCGAGCTGGGACACGACGTCGTCGTGCTGCTGGACTCCATCACCCGGCTGGGCCGGGCCTACAACCTGGCCGCGCCCGCCTCCGGTCGGATCCTGTCCGGCGGCGTGGACTCCAGCGCCCTGTACCCGCCCAAGCGGTTCTTCGGCTCCGCCCGGAACATCGAGCACGGCGGCTCGCTGACGATCCTCGCCACGGCCCTGGTCGAGACCGGCTCGAAGATGGACGAGGTCATCTTCGAGGAGTTCAAGGGCACCGGGAACATGGAGCTCAAGCTCGACCGCAAGCTGGCGGACAAGCGCGTGTTCCCTGCGGTCGACGTCAACCCCTCCGGCACCCGCAAGGAGGAGATCCTGCTGTCGGCCGACGAGCTGAAGGTCGTCTGGAAGCTGCGGCGGGTCCTGCACGCCCTCGACTCCCAGCAGGCGATCGAGCTGCTGCTGTCGAAGCTGCGGGAGACCAAGAGCAACGCCGAGTTCCTGCTCCAGGTGCAGAAGACGACACCGATGTCCGGCGGCGACGACTGACTGACTGGCGACTCAAGAGCCGCCTGAGGGCTCCCGATGTAGCAGACGGGGTGAACGTCACCCACCTGGAGCAACGCGGAGTCTGACCCATGGTCCGGATCGTGGTCGTCGAGGACGATCCGGACATCCGTGAGCTGGTCGAGTTCAAGCTCGTCCGGGCGGGGTACGACGTCCGGACGGCGGCTGACGGCAAAGCGGGCCTCGACGCGGTGCTCGAGGAGCAGCCCGACCTGGTCGTCCTCGACGTCATGCTGCCCGGGATGACCGGGCTGGACGTCTGCCGGGCGATCCGAGGCACCGAGCAGGTGGCCCGGACCCCGATCATGATCTTCACG
>Ga0209798_10000595_pt1 | contig 21925 bp, 19 predicted proteins | sample DOMMetBare3Fresh_FD_187475 | JGI IMG/M metagenome (GOLD analysis project Ga0209798, IMG submission 187475) | Wetland sediment microbial communities from St. Louis River estuary, USA, under dissolved organic matter induced mercury methylation -... | ecosystem: Environmental > Aquatic >... | reverse complement strand
ATGCTGGAATTTCCAGGTGATATTTGCGGCGCTGCCCTGGTAGGCCCAAGTTTTGCCGGCTTAAGCCCTTGTTATCAAAGGCTGCGCTGGCAAAGTTACGGAAAAATTGCGGCCCTGGCAAGGTCAAAAGGCATTTATGGCCGGGAATTGGCGATTTTGCAATTAGTCAGCAATCGTCGCGATCAGAATAGTCAAATTGCCGAAGTGTGGCAAAAAATACAAAACGAACGCCCCGTCAGTTTTAAAAACTGTTACCGCCAAATATTGGCGGGGGCAAATTACCGGCCTGACGATAGAAAACCCGGACAGCCTGTCTTATTGTTGCATGGTCAGGGCGACCAGCTGGTCGCGCCGGAATGTTCGAAAGCGATCCGAAACAAATGGAATCTGGAACTTCGAATCCACCCCTGGGCCGGACACGATCTGCCCCTGGACGATGGAGCGTGGGTCGTGTCGCAATTACAAGATTGGCTTGAATCCATATAAGATCACTCCCTCACTTTTTTTTAATATAAAAAATCTGCGTATTTGAATGCCTTGTCAATTCAATAATCTGGTGACCGGTCTGGTCGGTATATACGCCAATATCCAAATGCGCAGCAGGGTCTGTTGCAATCACTTTTACCACCTCACCGCTGGCGATTTCCGTTAATGCTTTTTTCAGGCGTAACAGTGGCAACGGGCACAATAAGCCGCTGGCGTCTACTTCCAAGTTAAATTCAATCATGGCTCTAGGGTTTCTTCACTGGCTTCGAAGCGCTTATAATACCACCCTGCAGTTAATCGGCGAACTTTGGCAAAATGGATTATCTTCCCGTTTTTTTAAATCTTAAAGGACAAGCCTGCCTGGTTGTGGGTGCTGGCGCAATCGCGGCTCGAAAGATCGAACTATTAGCCAGGGCTGGCGCTAAAGTCACCGTGATTGCCAAGAACATAAGTATCCAGGTATCGGGCTTGCAGGCATCAAACAATGTGACCATCCGGCAACAATCCTTTGCGCCTTCTGATGTGGTCGGGTTCAGGCTGGTCGTATCGGCCACTAATGATGAGAAAACTAACCGTCTGGTTGCCCAGGCGGCAGAAGAACACAATATTCCCGTCAATGTGGTTGATAATCCGGACTTATGCAACTTCATCTTTCCAGCGATTATCGATCGCTCACCTGTCATTGCCGCCGTATCATCGGGTGGGACTGCACCGGTATTATCAAGACTGCTCAGGGCCAAAATGGAGACGATAATTGCTCCCGCCTATGGCAAACTAGCAAGAATGGCTGAAAAATTCAGAACGACCGCCAAGCTACGTCTCAAAGAACCTGCACAGCGACGCATTTTTTGGGAAAACTGTTTTCAAGGCCCGGTTGCCGAACTTGTTTTTGCCGGCAGGGAACAAGAAGCCGAACAATTATTACAAAAAAATCTCCTTAAACATGCCGAAACCAATACTCCGGGTGAAGTCTATCTGGTCGGAGCTGGCCCCGGAGCGCCCGATTTATTGACGTTCCGCGCATTACGTTTGATGCAGCAAGCCGATGTGATCGTCTACGACCGCTTGGTGGCACCGGAAATTCTTGACCTGGCGCGCCGGGATTCAGAAAAAATTTATGTGGGCAAGCAACGGCAAAATCATACCCTTCCGCAGGAGTCCATCAATTTGCTACTGGCTGATTTAGCCAAAGCAGGCAAACGGGTAGTAAGGCTTAAGGGTGGCGATCCTTTTATTTTTGGCCGTGGCGGTGAAGAAATTGAAACGCTGATGCAGCAAGGCATCAATTTTCAGGTTGTTCCGGGCATTACAGCCGCATCAGGATGCGCATCCTATGCCGGCATACCATTAACGCATAGAGACCATGCCCAGTCATGCACGTTTGTCACAGGCCATCTGAAAGATGGTACCGTCAATTTAAACTGGACCCAACTCGCCGCACCCAATCAAACCATTGTCATTTACATGGGGCTGGTCGGGCTGGAAACAATCTGTCAGTCCCTGATTGAACATGGCAGTCCAAAAGACTTACCTATTGCTTTGATTCAGCAAGGCACCACCACCAATCAAAAAGTGATTACCGGTACCTTGCAAACATTACCTGCAAAAGTTGCTGGACAGCCTATTAAAGCACCCACTTTGATTATAATTGGCACTGTTGTCGCTTTACATGACAAACTAAACTGGTTTAACAGCAGTTGATCCAAGATAAATAATGGCGTTAATCAGGCCGGGTTATCCAAAGCTTTAGCTGGAGATTACCGTGAGAAAATTGTATATGAACTTAACTTTTTACGTACTCAGATTACCAGCGAAAAGTGAGTCTCTTCTAATATTAAGTCAGTGTTCCGGCGAATTGATCTTTAGCTTAATTAAAGCCGGCAAAAACAAGCAAAACCTGAATCGGCCGAGTAAAGAATTCTTTCTGTAAGACTTACCGCAGATGAAAAAAAAATATATAGTATGAATGCTAAAGACTTTATGCAACATTGAAAAATAACATGATCGGTTCAGTGAACATTCAGAGATTTTTTTTGATAATGCAGCCAATTAATACTATAAAAAAAATAAAACAATTGAATTTTGACGCTAATTTTTCTATCCTTTGAATATTTAGTCCTGAGTCCAATTGTATTTACCACCCAAAGGAACTCTGGTTCCTTAAATTAACCACAACTAGAGAGGTCGACATGAAAAAAACATTAGGTACATTAGCCGGTATTGCCTTAATCGCCTTAAGCGGTCAAACAATTGCAGACGAAGCCACCGACATTGGTAAAAAAATCTATGATCGTGCATTTGGTCGTGGTTGCGGCACCTGTCACGATATCGCTTCAAATCCACAATTAGCTGCCAATATTAAAGCCGGAACGCTTGATAGAGCAAAATTTGAAGAAGTCATTAGAAATGGCAAGGGCGGCATGCCAAAAGCAATCGATGAAATCATGAAAAATACGGCTGTAGTGAAAGCAGGCTATGGTGAAACACAGGCGCTTGATGCTTTATGGGCTTATTTGAGCAGTATGTAGGCTTTTCGGGATAGCTAAACAAAAAAACCGCGTTGGTCTATGCCGAGGCGGTTTTTTTTCGCGTTAATAATGATGATTTCGTAATCCTGGAACAGTAAAGGTTTTCACTGCCGGGGTTGTTTTATAAATTCGGCAGAATCATCACGCGCTCAATGACTCCCTGTTAAACCCTTTGACAGCAAGTTAACAATCCGATGCTGCTCTCTGATTCATCTCAAAAAAGTTACAAGCGATGAAGATTAAGCCAAATGAAGTGGACTGCACCAGATCAATTCCCCCCCAAAAAATCCCTTTTCACTTTTTTATACGTTAACAGCTTGCTGTTTTTTATCCAGATACCGGCAACCGCAGCCAGCATCAGTCCGCAGGATGCCAGAGTCAAGTATATCAGTGTCTTTAACTGAGTGACTTCATGCATCAATTGTTCATTGCCGATGACGGCCTCAGCTTTTTTGGCAGGCGCCGAGTAACTGCGCAATACTTGAATATCGCTTTTCAAATCTTCAATAGTCCCTAAAGAATTGGCGACGGCACCCAGGCGAACACTCTCTTCCAGGGTTCTCAATTTACTTTCAATCGAACCACTAACCAAACCAACCAGTTGCCCTTTCAACGTATTGACTTCCTGGGATAAGACGGGGTTCATTTCCACCGCATAAGCATCGGATGTAGTCATTTTTTTTAAGTCGTTTACAAAAATTTGGGTGGGAAGCCATGAAAGGCCTAAAATGACTATCACTGCCATTAAGGAACAAACAATTGTGAGCAGCAGCCTGTTAATTTTCATTAACCCCTGATTCACAGAAATTCTTTGCAGATCGCCACGCGCTTCAACAATTTCTGAATTAAGCTTATTTTTATCGCTCATTATTTACCTCCCCCTTAAACCAAAAGCATGTAGAGTTTCTGGTTTAACTTAATTTATTATTATTTGGTAAAAATTCACCACAAGAACATCAAAAGAGCTGGTTTATTGTTGAAGTTCAAACTACTGCAGAAGAAGTGCTGTTTTGACCGTCAGCCAAGCAAAATAGACCGTCTGACAAATATCGTACCCTAGATATACTGCCTCTTCGCTGCTCCTCGCTTCGTTCTTGGGCCTGCCTTCATGCAGGCCGCCTGTGTTCTTCATTAATGAAGAGTTACTTTTATTGTGAACAACACGCTGATACCGTTGCGTAATGTAGGATTATACAAGTTTAATAAAATTTGTCCTGCGTTTTTATTTTCAACGCTACTTTAACTGCTTTGAGGCTGCAATTCGCATTCTTAACGCATTTAACTTAATAAAACCTTCCGCGTCTTTTTGATTGTAAGCGCCCCGATCCTCCTCGAATGTGGCGATACTTTCATCAAACAGACTATCGGTCTCGGAGGCACGGCCAACAACCATAACATTGCCTTTATAGAGCTTGATCCTGACTTTTCCATTGACATTCTGTTGAGAAGCGTCAATCATGGTTTGCAGCATTTTACGTTCCGGACTCCACCAGTAACCGTTATAGATTAAAGCTGCATAACGGGGCATTAACTCATCTTTCAAATGCGCCACTTCTCGATCCAGGGTTAAAGATTCAATCGCACGATGCGCTTTCAGCATCACAGTACCCGCCGGCGTTTCATAACAGCCTCGCGATTTCATGCCGACATAACGATTTTCCACGATATCCAGTCGACCGACACCATTGTCTCCGGCAATCTTATTTAATTTCTCCATGACTTGCGCCGGAGAATGGGCAATGCCGTCAATAGCAACTATGTCACCCCGACGATAACTCAATTCAAGGTAAGTTGGCTGCTCGGGTGCAGCTTCTGGAGCAACGGTCCAACGCCACATGTCTTCTTCGGGCTCTGCCCACGGATCTTCCAGAATTCGTCCTTCGTAAGATATATGCAATAAATTGGCATCCATTGAATAAGGCGAGGCTTTGCCTTTTTTCATTTCAACGGGAATATTATGTTTCTCGGCGTAAGCCAATAATGTCTGCCGGGACGTTAAATCCCACTCGCGCCAGGGCGCAATAATACGTATATCAGGGCGTAAAGCATAAGCTCCCAATTCAAAACGCACTTGATCATTGCCCTTACCGGTCGCACCATGAGAAATGGCTGTTGCGCCTGTTTCATTGGCAATTTCAATCAACCGTTTTGCGATTAACGGGCGAGCAATGGAAGTCCCCAGCAGATATTCACCCTCATAAATGGTATTGGCACGAAACATCGGAAAGACAAAGTCACAGGCAAATTCTTCACGTAAATCATCAATATAGATTTCTTTAATGCCTAATGCTTGTGCTTTGGCGCGTGCCGGTTCAACTTCCTCGCCCTGCCCTAAATCGGCCGTGAAAGTAACGACTTCACAGGTATAAACATCCTGCAACCATTTTAGAATCACGGAAGTATCCAACCCTCCCGAATACGCCAATACAACTTTAGAGATTTCCGACATTATCTGAATACCTTTTAATAAAAATGTGCTGAATTATACCGGAAAATTAAATTTACAGCAGAAACCTGACACGCAGAATGTTATAATGCTTTTAGCGCAAGTACGACTTGTTTTCATGGAAACTCGCGTAATTTGATTTGAGCCGCGCTTCTTCCTTTCGATATGCTAATAGCTGATCACAAACGGAATAAAAAATTGCTGTTTGTCCCGATCTTATCGAAGAATTTAATCAGAATTTCAATAATTCGTACCGTTCAGAAACAAACATTACACGCGTAAAATAAAGCTCAACACTGACCCCATCATAATTAATTAAATTGAAAAGCCGATCATATTATGCCGTTAGACAAAACTGAAGGGTTGCAAATGATGCAGCCAAAGACCCACGAAGAAAGTACTCGTTCTCTAGCGCAGCAAAACAAATCGACATCTGAAAACACAACTACTCAATCCCCTCCCGAGGAAATTGGCGGTTTTAATGGACCAGAACCCACTCGTTTTGGCGATTGGGAAAAAAATGGCCGTTGTGTCGATTTTTGAACAACCTAAACGGCAGGATTAATGACATGGTAACGAACAACAACAGACCCACTTCTCCCCATCTTCAAATCTACAAACTGCCATTAACAGGTATTATTTCCATTTCCCACCGCATAACCGGTGTGCTGCTATCTGCCGGATTGATTTTTTTTGTGGGTATCCTATCGTCAGTTGCTGGTGGGGCAAATACCTACAAGGCCATGCAGGTTTTAGCAGATTTATGGCCATTGAAGTTGATTTACTGGGGCTTTATTTATGCGCTTTTTTTTCATTTAAGTCACGGTATTCGCCATCTGTTTTGGGACGCCGGCCATAGTTTTGACCGCGACACCTTAAATCGTGATGCCATCATTGAACTAGCTGCGTCATTAGCGCTCACCTTGGTTACTTTCATATTTATTTCGAAAGGTTAGTTATGGCATATAGATCGTCTTTAGCTAAGGCTCGCGGACTGGGTTCCGCAAAAACCGGAACCTCTCATTGGTGGATGCAACGAATTACTGCGGTAGCTTTGATTCCATTATCATTTTGGTTAATCGCTTTTATTGATTTGAGCCTAAACGCCCCCTATCAAAAAACGGTGGAATGGTTAGTTGCACCTGTAAATACCGTTCCCATAGTCGCATGGATCATTGCAGTTTTTTATCACGCTGCGCTGGGTTTACAAGTGGTTATTGAAGATTATGTTGCCAACGAAGGTGTCAAAATCATTGCGGTCTGGGCGGTAAACTTATTCTTTGTGATGCTGGCGCTAACGGCTTTACTTGCGGTATTCCGTACACTGTTAATAGGGTAACTTATGGCTCCAAACTATAACATAATTGAACACGCTTACGATGTTGTTGTTGTTGGTGCCGGCGGAGCGGGTCTTCGAGCCACCTTCGGCATGGCTGAAAAGGGTTTGAAAACAGCCTGTGTGACCAAGGTATTTCCCACCCGTAGCCATACGGTCGCAGCGCAAGGAGGAATAAGCGCTGCCCTAGGCAATATGGGGGAAGATGATTGGCGTTTTCATATGTATGACACTGTGAAAGGATCAGACTGGCTCGGCGACCAGGATGCCATTGAATATATGTGCCGTGAAGCCATTCCCGCCATTATAGAATTGGAGCATTATGGTGTACCCTTTTCCAGAACTCAGGAAGGTAAAATTTATCAACGGGCTTTCGGTGGGATGTCAATCAATTATGGCAAAGGCCGTGCACAACGAACCTGCGCCGCGGCTGATAAAACCGGCCATGCCATTTTGCACACACTCTATCAACAGGCTCTAAAACATAATGCCGAATTTTTCGTTGAGTACATAGCGCTGGATCTGATCATGGAAGGCGGCGAATGCCGGGGTGTTTTGGCCTGGTGTCTAGATGACGGCTCATTACATTTATTTAAAGCACATATGACAGTACTGGCAACTGGCGGTTATGGCCGTAGTTATTTTTCCTGTACGTCGGCTCATACGGTGACTGGCGACGGCAACGCCATGGTTTTACGCGCAGGGCTACCGCTCCAGGATATGGAGTTCGTCCAGTTTCATCCAACCGGCATTTACGGATCTGGTTGTTTGATCACCGAAGGCGTCAGGGGCGAAGGCGGATACCTGACCAATTCGGAAGGTGAACGTTTCATGGAACGCTATGCACCATCAGCCAGGGATCTGGCATCCAGAGACATCGTAAGTCGCGCCATTACCGTCGAAATCAACGAAGGCCGGGGAGTAGGCAAACTAAAAGATCATGCCTATCTGCACATCGAGCATTTGGATCCGGCCATTATTCACGAAAGGTTGCCGGGGATCTCTGAAACCGCCAAGATCTTTGCCGGTGTCGATGTTACCAAAGAACCCATTCCTATTTTGCCTACCGTTCATTACAACATGGGCGGAATTCCAACTAATTATAAGGCTGAAGTGGTAACCCTAGCCGGTGACAATCCTGATAAGGTTGTACCTGGCTTAATGGCCATCGGTGAAGCAGCCTGCGTATCGGTACATGGCGCTAATCGCTTGGGATCGAATTCATTACTTGACTTGGTGGTATTCGGTCGTTCTGCCGCAATTCGTTGCGCAGAAATTATCAAGCCAGCTACAACTCATCAACCGCTGGCAAAAAGCGCCTGCGACAGCGCGCTGGCTCGCTTTGATAAAATCAGGCATGCTAACGGCAAACGCCGCACCTCCGATATTCGCCTGGACATGCAAAAAATCATGCAAACCAAAGCTGCTGTTTTCAGGACCGGCTCAACACTCGCTGAAGGTATTAATGCCATGCAGGAAGTCAGAATGTCATTTGCTGAAGTCAGTGTGTCCGATAAATCCATGATCTGGAATACTGATCTGGTCGAAACACTGGAACTGAACAATTTGCTTGATCAGGCATTAGTTACGATTACCGCCGCCGGTAACCGCACTGAAAGTAGAGGCGGTCATGCTCGTGAAGATTATCCTGACCGCGATGATGAAAACTGGATGAAACATACGCTGACCTGGATCCATGATGATAAAGTCACATTTAATTATCGGCCGGTGCATATGTACACACTAACTGACGAAGTTGACGTTATCCCACCTAAAGAGAGGGTTTACTAATGGCCGAGTTCACTTTGCCTAAAAACTCGGTAGTAACCGAAGGTAAAACATATCAAGCAGCCGGCAATGTCAAAAACATTCGTCGTTTTCAAATTTACCGATGGGATCCTGATGCCGGCCAAAATCCGCGTATCGACAGTTATGAGCTGGATAAGGATAACTGCGGCACAATGGTGCTGGATGCCATCCTGAAAATTAAAAATGAAATCGACAGCAGTTTAACCTTCCGGCGCTCGTGCCGTGAAGGCGTCTGCGGATCTTGTGCGATGAACATCAATGGCAAAAATACCTTGGCCTGCACCAAGGCCATCGACTCCTATAACGATACCATCAAGATTTATCCATTGCCACATATGCAGGTCATCAAAGATTTGGTGCCTGACATGACTCATTTTTTTGCCCAATACGCATCGATTAAACCCTGGATAGAAACCCAAACACCGCCACCGGCTGATTCAGAGCGATTGCAAAGCAAAGAAGACCGGGCAAAACTTGATGGGCTCTATGAATGTGTACTATGTGCTTGTTGTTCTACCGGTTGTCCCAGTTACTGGTGGAACAGCGAACGCTATCTAGGTCCCGCAGTTTTATTACAGGCCTACCGCTGGCTGGTTGATAGCAGGGATGAAAACACGGGGACCAGACTGGATGAGTTGGAAGATCCATTTAAACTGTACCGCTGCCATACGATTATGAACTGTACCGATACCTGTCCCAAAGGCTTGAATCCAGCCAAGGCCATTGCTGAAACCAAGAAACTGTTACTGCAAAGACAACAGGGCTGATGAGCGAATTTGGCAAGATAAAATGGCAATGCCGGCGCGGGATATTAGAACTGGATTTGCTTCTTGAAAACTATCTGAAAACCGATTACTGTGACGCGACTGACGAAGGGAGGGCTCACTTTGTTGAATTATTAAAGCTGGAAGATACTGAATTGTTGGCAGTTATGTTAGAAATATCCCATGCAAAGTTGTGAAACATTGCCCAAATTCGGATTCGTCCTTCTTGAATACCGTTATAAGTACCTTAACAAGCATTGATATTTCTTTGATAAACCGGTCTTCTACGCCTTTTTTGACGAGGAGTTGAAAAATCTGTCATTCACTGAAAATATGGCGCGCGGTCATGAAAATGCCGCCTACATTTTCTGGGTACTGAAAATTGTTCGATCATCCTGATGAAATCACTTGCCGTGAGCAATCGAAGACGGCTGCTTTTTTCATTAAATCATAATGACGAACAGGGTTAATTGTTGCCGTCCTCATGGGATTCCTGGCCTGCTCAGATATATAGCCAAGTAATAGCTATCACTAAACGCAACATCACATTTACTGCTTTAACCACTGATCAAAACCAACCATTATTTTTCTGGCCACCGTTTCAGGTGCAACATATGACGTATCGATGACCAGGTCATAGTTGCTGTGATTTCTAAAATTCACCGAATAAAGATCATAAAATCGGTTATCTTCAAATTCCTGGCGTTTACAGTTATTCTCGAGCGTTGCTGCCAAAGATGGATTATTTTCATCGCTACGAGAAGCTTTAAAAACCCGTTCAGCACCAATTTCCGGATCTACCGATAAATATACTTTAAAGGCCGAAGGAATAAAATGCCAGGCCAGTCTGGAGTCTATTATCAGTTTGTCTCCCGTTTTGCCGATTTCGACGACAAAAGAATCAATTTCATCATCGATACTTCGATCCGTTAGTGATATTTTGTTGAGCTCTAATGTCGTCACGCCGCGCCTTTCAGCTATCGTGCGCTGTATTTTCCCAGTGCTAATCACGTCAAAGGTTGTCATTTCTTTTAGTGCAGCCGCTACCGATGACTTTCCGCTGCCAATGTCACCGGACATTGCAATAATTTTTTTCATGACTATTTCCTATCTTAATTGTCTCTTGATGATTCTCACTTTTGGAAATGATGCGTTGGGCATACGCCGGTTCTTAAACTGATAATCGGCCAGTCAGCTTGCTGGGCGAAGTGACTCAATTTCTCGTCAGGATCCACGGCTACAGGATTATCCACCCGATTCAGCAACGGCAAATCATTATGAGAATCGCTGTAAAACCAGCTGCCTTGCAGGGTTTGGGATGAATGAGTCAGCCATTCTTCCAGGAGTTTTACTTTGCCATCCCGAAAACAGGGTCTCCCACTGAATCCTCCGGTAAATTTGCCATTGACCATCTCAGGCTGCGTCGCCAACAAATTATCAATACCGAACAATTGAGCGATAGGTTCCGTTACAAAACGGTTGGTGGCGGTAATGATCAACAAGGTATCGCCTTTATTCCGGTGTTTGTCAACAAGTTCCCGAGCAGGCTGCAAAAGCAGGGGGGTAATCACTTCTCGAATAAACTGGCTCCGCCACTGATAAAGCTGTTCGGGGGCATTATCAGCCAGTGGTCGCAGGGAAAAATTCAGAAAATCGGCAATATTTAAAGTACCCTGTTTATAATCATCGTAGAATTTTGCATTTGCGCTTTCGTATTGGTCTTTATCGACGATAGCATGGTCAACCAGAAACTGTCCCCATAGATAATCGCTATCGTCGGCAATTAGGGTATTATCCAAATCAAAAATGGCTAAACTCACGTAAAATCCTTGAAATGAAATTTAATAGTATACCCTATGGTATCCGGGCTTTTTTTATGGAACAATGTAATAATTAATTGACTCCCGACCTCGGCAATAGTTTATCACACGTAGGCATAAGCGAGAGGAACGGAAAAACACAGGTTTTAACATGATAGACTCGAAAGGATACCGGCCTAATGTCGGAATCATCCTTTGCAATGATGAGGGTCGCGTGTTTTGGGCAAAACGTATGGGTATGAACGCCTGGCAGTTTCCGCAAGGCGGCATTAATGAAAATGAAGACCCTGAAACAGCGATGTATCGAGAATTATGGGAAGAAACAGGGCTGCAACAGCAGCATGTTCAAATATTGGGACGGACTCGCTACTGGTTAAGGTATCGGCTGCCAGAACGTTATATCCGCAAAAATTCTCTACCATTATGCATAGGACAAAAACAAATTTGGTATATTTTACGTCTTGTTACGCATGATTCCGATGTGCGTTTTGATCACTGCCCCAAACCCGAGTTTGATGGCTGGCGTTGGGTAGATTATTGGGAACCGCTCAAGGATGTCGTGTATTTCAAACGAAAGGTCTATCAAAAAGCAATGGATGAACTTGGCGCCATCCTGACTATTGATTCTGTACCCGTCAATGCAGAAGGGTATTTGGCAAAAGAACGAATATATCCCTTCATTCGGTAAATTGAATAACACAGCATCAACTCATCATAATCGGTAGAAAGGCACAAGGCGAAGAGCTTCAGGCGGGAAAATCACTGCTCAATGACCTGCCCTTCAGATTTTACCTTTCTACTGTCTGGAGTGGTTATTTTTTCCTTGATCGATTAGGTTTTGCGTACTGTTTTACAAAGCCGTTTATTCGTCCATTTCTTCGGGCAGCCGCGCAGATTTGTTCGAGCTATAACTTGGCGCAATGCTGATCAATGCTGTCAGTAATGCCGCCAAATAAGGAACCGATTGCACCGATAGCACGCTGAGCCATAGTTTGCCACTCATATTATCGAAATGTTCCAACGAATAGATGAAATAGATCGCTGTACCCAGCAGGGTCAGTAATAATAATTCCTGCCAGATAATCAGCAGTCCTGCCAACAAAGGACTCTGCTTTTCGTACTTGGGCGTGCGCATAAATGGCTTACCGGAAGTAAACAAGCCTTGCCAGGTACCCTTGGCCACGGTATGTGTCAATGATAATCCGGACAAGGCTGCCCCCAGCGATTGCCAGACTGAACAAGGGACACGTGCCTGATAAAGCCATAAGCCGCGTAATATCTTAAAGCTGAACAGGCCAATTGTGGGCAACAGGAAAGCATTAACAGGAAGCTCGCTGTGCAGCGGATCGGCAACAAGTATCGCTGTAAGCACCAAACTGGTTGTCGTGAACAACAAGGCCAACGCATCGGAAAACCAGGGCAGCCAGCCGGCAATAAAGTAATAGCGTTGCGCAGATGTCAGCGGCGACTTTTTGGATGGCAAGAAACTGTGCCAATGGGCTTTAATGATTTGCATGGCTCCATACACCCATCGATAGCGCTGGGTCATGTATCCAGACATGGTATCCGGCATTAAGCCACGGCCGAACGATTCCTTACAATAAACTGAATCGTAGCCTGCTTCATACAAGCGTAAACCCAGCTCACTGTCTTCGCAAATGCACCATTCCGCCCATTTGCCGACTTCCAGCAATGCCGATTTGCGAATCATCGTCATCGTACCATGCTGGATAATCGCATTGTATTCATTCCTTTGCACCATACCGATATTAAAAAAGCCGGCGTACTCCCAATAACAAATTGACTTAAAAATACTAACATGCAAATCCCGGTAATCCTGGGGAGACTGCACAAAGCCAACATTTTCGTTATCAAAATAAGGTACCATGCGCTTAAGCCAGTCTGGAGACAAGATATAGTCGCTGTCGATGACCGCTATAATTTCAGCATCGCTAGCGGTTTGTTCCAGCGCATGGTTAATAGCACCTGCTTTAAAACCAGGCCAGTTTTCCAGGTGAAAGAAGCGGAATTTTGGACCCAGGCGCTCACAATCATCACGAACCGGCTCCCAAACAGCGGGATCTTTGGTATTGTTATCCATAACCAGGACTTCGAGATTGGGATAGTCCAGCTTTGCCAACGCTTCCAATGTCTTACGAACCATTTTGGGCGGCTCATTGTGTATGGGCAGGTGCAATGATACTTTAGGGTATTTGAAGTCGGGTCCCGGCGTCAGCGGTTCAAAGCTCCGGACACCTTTCTTATGCCAAATGACTTCGGCTATTTCCAGGCTCTCGATTAATAAAATAAAGACTGCCAGAACCTGCATCAAAATCAGCAAAATCCAAAATACGATAGAGATATGGGTTTGGTATTGCTGAGCGCCAATGGAAACCGACCAAAAAATAACAGAAGCGGCAAGGTTGGCTATCAACCCGAAAAAAAGAATGCCTGGTAATTTTAAACTTCTGCGTGTGAATAGAAATATTGCGATTAACGCTAGACTAAATACAGCGGCGCCGGTTGCCCAGTGCTTCCAACCCGGCAAAACCAGTACATCGCCATCCATAGGATATTTAAGCTGCCGGTCGGCATCAAAAATGCCCCAATAAGCGCCAGCCGAACCTTCTATGGACATTTTCCAGGGCTGGTCGAAGGCTTCGACTATATAGTAAGCCAATTTTTCATCGGCAGCCCGGTTAAGGAACTCACGTAAAAATTTTGCCTGATTCGAACGGGAAGGTATGGCATGTTTAAACGCTTGGCCGTCTGAGGGCCAGCCAACCTCGGTTATAATAATAGGCTTGTTCGGGAAAGTCCTTTTCATTTCATAATAACGCTCGAAAACATAGTCGACAGCGTCATCGGCGGATATCCCTTCCCAAAATGGCAGAATATGGACAGCTATAAAATCAACTTCAGCAGCAAGTGCCGGGTGTGCCAGCCACATGTCCCAGGTTTCTGAAGTGCTGACAGGACGCCAGGTTCGTTTCTTAACTTCGCGTATGTAACCAATCAATTGTTCTTCGGTAATATCTTTTCGCAACATTACCTCATTGCCCACCATCAAGCGAACAATTCTTCGATTATTTTGGTTACTAATCTGTAACAGCGTCTCTATTTCCTGCCGATTTTTTTCAAGATCACCATCAATCCATGCTCCCATCGTCACATTGAGATTATGCCGAGCGGCAAGTTCAGGGATCTTGTGCAGTCCCTTAAGCATGCTGTAGGTACGAACAGCGTGAACCTTATTCTCAAGTAGAGCCAAATCCTGGTCAATTTCTGCCTCAGTAGGATACAAGTTATTCTTTTGCGTATGGTTCTTGCGCATGGGGTTGAAGGTAACACCCATCGTGGTCTTAGTCCATGGCTTTAGCTGGAGGGGATTGTTGACATAGCTCCAAATGCTGAAATTGATAAAGGCTAACAAGGAAATTGCAATCAGAATAGCTAGCTTTCTTATCATCTGGGTACTCGGAAGTTTTTCATATTACGAAAAATTTTTTGATTTTGTGCGGAATGAAGGGTGTATTCGGGTCTTAAATGCAAGGAATACAAATCTGAACTACAATAAAAATAGCATCAGTTCACTTGGTTACTAGATTTTATCTTTTTTTACATACAGATCGGTAATCGTGCCGCTGATCATCTCGGCGGCAAAGGCAAAGGTTTCCGACAACGTGGGGTGGGCATGAATTGACAGGCCGATATCTTCTATATCAGCACCCATCTCCAGCGCCAATACGGCTTCAGCAATCAATTCACCAGCACTGGGTCCTACCATGCCGGCACCAAGAATCCTACCGGACTCGCGGTCAGACAGAATCTTGGTGATACCTTCCTTACGGCCCATGCTTAATGAACGGCCACTAGCTGCCCATGGAAAAACACCTTTATCGTAAAGGATACCTTGTTGTTTTGCCTGATTTTCTGTAAGACCCATCCAGGCAATTTCAGGGTCGGTATAGGCCACGGAAGGGATGGTCAAGGCATCGAACCCGGCTTTCATCCCCGAGGCAACTTCGGCGGCGACTTTACCTTCATGAACGGCCTTATGGGCCAGCATTGGGTTACCAGCAATGTCGCCGATAGCAAAAATATTTGTCACATTGGTGCGTTGCTGTTTATCGACCGGAATAAAGCCCTGTTCATCAACTTTAACGCCCGCTTGTTCGGCAGCAATCAACTTGCCGTTGGGACGACGGCCAACCGCAACTAGCACCGCATCGAACAGCTCCGATTTCGGCGCGTCTTTACCGTCAAAAAAAACTTTCAACCCATCAGATTGCGGCTCTATTGAAGTGACTTTGGTCTCAAGCCAGATATTGCTGTATTGTTTTTTTATTCGGCGGAACAACGGCGTAATCAGATCCTTATCACAACCTGGGATAATCTGATCCATCAGTTCAACAACGTTGATTTCGGAGCCTAAAGCATGGTAAACAGTAGCCATTTCCAAGCCGATAATACCGCCACCAACAATCAACAACTTTTTAGGAATGTATTTTATCTCCAGTGCATCGGTTGAATCCCATAACCGCGAATCATCATTTGGAAAAACTGGAATCTTTGCTGGCTGAGAACCTGCGGCAATAATTGCATGATCAAAACGGACGCGAACGGGCCCGTTTTCTGTGGTCACAGTAACCGTATCAGGCGAACTGAACTGTCCCGTTCCCTGTATTAATTTAACTTTACGCTGCTTAACCAGGCCGGCAAGACCGTCATTCAAGGTTTTGGTAACACCTTCTTTCCAGGCCCTGATTTTATCAAGGTCAAATACAGGCTTGCCGAAACTGACCCCATGTTGCCCAATTTCCTCGGCTTCGTGAATGATTAGCGCGGTGTGCAGTAAGGCTTTCGAAGGAATGCAGCCGACGTTGAGACAAACACCGCCCAGAACTGGATATCGTTCGATTAGTACCACCTGTTTGCCAAGATCGGCCGCCCTGAATGCAGCGCTGTAGCCGCCGGGCCCGCCGCCTAATACCAAAACTTCAGCATGTAAAATCTCATCGTTCATGTTGAGGGTTTCCTTAGATTTAAAGTAACAAACGGCGGATATCGCCTAAATACTGCTTAACAACTGCCATGAACCGCGCGCCTTCTGCACCGTCAATCACCCGGTGATCATAGGTCAGGTCAAGCGGCAGCATAAGCCGTGGCGTAAATTCTTTACCATTCCATACCGGCTGCATTTTGGCGCGGGTTACGCCGAGGATGGCCACTTCTGGAGCATTGACAATCGGCGTGAACGACATGCCACCAATACCGCCCAAGCTCGAAATCGTGATGCATCCGCCCTGCATGTCAACGGGCATCAATTTGCCTTTTCTGGCTTTGTCGCTTTTATCCGCCAGTTCTGCGGTCAATTCATTGATAGATTTTTTATTGACATCGCGCAGCACAGGCACCACCAGACCATTAGGCGTATCCACCGCAATACCGATATTGAAATATTTTTTAAAAATCAGTTGCTCGCCATCACTGGACAAAGACGCATTAAAGTTCGGAAATTGCTGCATCGAAGCTACTAAAGCCTTGATGATAAACATCAACACTGTAATTTTGGGTTCGCCATTGGCTTTTTCGGCATTCAGTAGATTGCGGAACGCTTCCAAATCAGTGATGTCAGCTTCATCATGATAAGTCACCATCGGAAGATTTAACCAGACTCGGCTTAGATTCTGACCGGTCAACCTTTTGATCTTGCTGAGTTTTTGTATATCAATTGGACCGAACTGTGAAAAATCCACGACCGGAATGCTTGGGATACCGGCACCGCCACCGGAAATTGCACCTTCCATCATGACTTTTTTGACAAAGTTTTTGACATCCTCTTTCAGTATACGGCCCTTGCGTCCGCTACCCGTCACTATTTTACCAATGTCGACGCCCAGCTCCCGCGCAAATAACCGAACCGACGGCGAAGCGTGAGCTTTTTTGCCGGCACTGCTGACTTGTTGTAGCTCAATTTGCGGCACTACAACAGTAGCCGGAACTGGCTCTGACAGTTTTTCCAATGCCGCTGCGGCAACCTGCGTTTCAACTGCAGCCTTTACTGGCTGAGCGGGCACCTCCGGTATTGCTGGACTAATCAGATCCCCTGCCACATCCACTGTGGCGATTAATGTCCCTTCCGACACTTTATCGCCTTTTTTAATATACACCTGCTGCACGATGCCTGCAGCGCTGGAGGGCATATCCATGCTGGCTTTGTCGGTTTCCAGCGTAGCGATAGTTTGCTCCAACGCAACCGTGTCGCCAGGCTTGATAAGCACTTCTACAACATCGATTTCCGCAACATTGCCGACATCGGGAACTTTAATTTCAATTAGCATTGTTATTGGTTTCCTACCTTTTATTTTAACCAGGGAGCTATGGCATCGGCATTTATCCCGTATTTTGCGATGGCCACCTCCACCTTGGCAAGATCAAAATGGCCCATGTCTGCAAGACTTTTAAGTGCGGCAATCGTGACATGATAGCGATCCACTTCAAAAAACCGGCGTAGATTTTCGCGGGTATCGGAACGCCCAAAACCATCTGTACCCAGCACTGTATAAGGCACGGAAATATAGGGGCGTATCTGCTCGGCAAAAGCGCGATTATAGTCACTTGCCGCAATCACCGGACCGACCGCGCCACTAAGGCACATAGCAACATGAGACTGTTTTGGCTTTTCAGTTGGATGCAAACGATTCCAGCGTTCACAAAGTTGACCATCTCTGGCCAACTCGGTAAAGCTTGGGCAACTCCACGAATCGGATTCGATCCCCCAGTCATTGCGCAATAATTCCGCAGCGGCTTCGACTTCGCGAAAAATAACGCCCGATCCCAGTAGCTGTACTCTGTGCGCTTTCGTTTTGGCGCCCTGCCGGAAGCAATACATGCCTTTGAGTATATCCAGCTCGATACCTTTCGGCATGGCAGGATGACAGTAATTTTCATTCATTACCGTGATGTAATAGAACACATCTTCTTGTTCGACATACATACGCCGCAAGCCGTCTTGAATAATGACCGCCAGCTCATAGGCATAAGTCGGATCATAAGATACGCAATTAGACACAGTTGCCGACATTAAATGGCTATGCCCGTCTTCATGCTGGAGACCTTCACCATTAAGCGTGGTTCGCCCTGCCGTGCCACCCATCAAAAATCCCCGGGTACGTTGATCGGCAGCAGCCCAAATCAGATCGCCGACTCGTTGAAAGCCGAACATGGAATAGTAGATAAAAAAAGGAATCATCGGTACATTGTGGGTAGAATAGGACGTACCCGCAGCGATCCAATCACACAAACCACCCGCCTCGTTAATACCTTCCTGCAACACCTGCCCATGTTTGTCTTCCTTATAGAACATTAACTGGTCGGCGTCCTGAGGAGTATACAATTGCCCGACTTGTGACCAGATCCCCAATTGTCTAAACATGCCTTCCATGCCAAATGTTCTTGATTCGTCAGGAACAATCGGCACGATGCGTTTACCGATGTTTTTATCTTTGGTCAATATGTTTAGTAGCCGCACGAACGCCATTGTCGTTGAAATTTCACGACCTTCGCCGGTGGCTTCCAACAAGGCTTTGAAATCACTTAAAACGGGAACATCCAGCGCGTATGACTTTGTCCGTCTGGCGGGTAAATGCCCGCCCAAATCGGCGCGGCGCTGACGCATATAAGCCAGCTCTTTCGAGCCTTCCTCAAAGGACAGGTATGTCAGATCGTGAAGTTGTTGATCCGTTATAGGTAGGTCGTAGTTATCGCGGAAGCGTTTTAACGATTCGTCACTCATCTTTTTTTGCTGGTGAGTGATATTTTGCGCCTGTCCCGATTCACCCATGCCATAACCCTTAATGGTTTTGGCCAGAATCACCGTAGGTTGACCTTTATGATTAACCGCAGCGTGAAAGGCGGCAAAAACTTTAGCTGGATCATGGCCACCACGATTGAGTTCCCAAATATCACGGTCCGACCAATCGGCGACCATAGCTTTTAATTCAGGTGTGTTAAAAAAATGTTCGCGCACGTAAGCGCCGTCTTTTGCCTTAAAAGTCTGATAATCGCCGTCGACACAGGCCATCATCCGGGCGGCCAGCAAACCTTCTGTGTCTCTGGCCAGTAAGGCATCCCAACGTTGCCCCCAAACCAATTTGATGACATTCCAGCCTGCGCCGCGAAATTCGCTTTCCAGTTCTTGAATGATTTTTCCGTTGCCTCGTACCGGCCCATCCAAGCGCTGCAAATTACAGTTGACGACAAAAATGAGATTATCCAATTTTTCCCGACCCGCCAGGCCAATGGCGCCCAGTGACTCGGGCTCATCGGTTTCACCATCGCCGACAAAGCTCCAAACCTTGCGACCAGAGGTATCCGCGAAACCACGGTCCTGTAAATAGCGCATAAATTTAGCCTGGTAAATCGCCATTATGGGTCCCAGCCCCATCGAAACAGTCGGAAATTGCCAGAATTCCTGCATCAACCATGGATGAGGATAAGACGATAAGCCATTGCCATTCACTTCCTGGCGGAAATTGTCCATTTGTTCGGCCGTCAATCGTCCTATCAGAAAGGCGCGAGCATAATCTCCGGGTGTCAGGTGGCCTTGAGTATAAATCAGATCGCCTTCATGTTGCTCCGAAGGTGCATGCCAAAAATAGTTATAGCCGACATCATACAAGGTAGCAGCCGAAGCAAAGCTGGCAATATGGCCACCGACATTGGTATGCTTGTTCGCTCTAAGCACCATCATCATGGCATTCCAGCGCACATAAGAACGAATTTTTTGTTCAATGGCAGGATCTCCCGGAAACTGGGCCTGGCGCGCGACCGGAATAGTGTTCAAATAAGCCGTATTGGCGCTGAAAGGGATATCAAATCCTGAATGCCGAGTGACAGCGACCAACTGCTCAATTAGAAAATGTGCACGTTCACTTCCATCCTTTTCCAATACCGCCTGCAGAGCTTCAATCCATTCCCTGGTTTCTGATGGATCAATATCATCCTGTCCAGTAATTTCTGCAATTAAGCTGTTTTTCATGTTTTGTTCCTGTTGAGGAGTTTATTCATGGCCTTAAAACTATTGATTCTGAGTGGGCGTCAAGTTATCAATTTTCTTCCAGCACAGTTGCCGGAAGAGGTTGCAATAGTCAAAAATTCTAAAAAAGATTGTTCTATTTTTCACATTTGAAAAATTTGGTTCATGGCAGTCACTATAAAACAGCATAGTATATACAAATGAACACATGCAATCATCAGTTTAATATATCTTGAATGTTGCCACACGCATTTGGCTAACAGAAATCAATACAAATTGAACCGTCCATTGGGACAAATCTGATCCCTTACTATGGTTTCCTGGGCTATGGCAAATAGGGTCGAACCTAAGGCATGGCAATATCCGGTCAATTCTCCTTCTCATTATGTTAAACAGATCCCAATAACTGTTGGTAGGATTCATTATACTTTCAAAATGTCGTAACTATCGGGACACTGAATAAGTTGATTCCATTCATAGTTTGACTGCCCAACTAGCTCACAGCAGCCCACTAATGGAATCAGCAGTTTACGGTTCTAACTGAACTTGCCGAAGGGCTTAATCAAAATGTCCCTTGGATTCATAGCGATCGAGGTACCTTTCCATGAGCAACCTGAACACGGACGATTTAGAAGATATAAAAAAAACAGCTCGACTCATTCTTAAGGGTGAAGTTAAACATCTCCAGCTTGTGCCTTCGGTTGCCATCAAACTGTTAACACTGACCAATGACGATAATGCCAAAATCGACCACTTGTCGAGGATTATCGAAACTGAGCTTGCCTTGGCTGCAAAAATTCTTCGTCACGTTAATTCTGCTGCTTACTCCCTACCCAATAAAATAACCTCCATTAAGCGTGCGGTGAATATTCTGGGATTTTCAGCCGTGCGCCGGCTTGCCCTCAACCAGCTGCTCTATCAAAAGCTGATCAAGCAGAATTCCAGTCGACGATTCGACCAATTATTTTTCTGGCAGCACTGTTTGTATGTCGCATCGTTAAGCAGGGAAATAGCGGTCGCGCTTCAATATCCGGATACTGATCTGATTTATACAGCCGGTCTGATACACGATATTGGCAAAATAGTACTGGAAAACTATGGCCGAAAAAGTTACAGCAATTTTATTTCCGAAAAAAAAAATAGTTCGTCCATCCTTGATGAGGAACGTCGTTTTTTCGGGCTAACGCATGTTGATATTGGCCATGTATTTTGTCTTGAATGGCAGCTACCCGCAGCTATTACTTCCGTTGTCACCTATCACCATGACCAACCGGGCCAGTCTTCAACGTATGCTGAATTTCAACAGGAAATCGCTATTGTTTCATTCGCTAATTATATTGCCTGCATGCATGGCGTAGGTTCATTTGATGAAATTGATTTTCAGCCTGTCTTACAACCGGAGGTGCTGACAACTATTGATACAAATCAGCTTAATCTAGATTTTCTACTTCAACACGTTGATCAAGAAATGCAAATTACCCGTGAATTCTACGGCATTCAGTTCCCAAGTATTGCCAAGTTAAGGGCGACTTTGGTTAAAGCAGCTATTAATCTCAATAAAACCAAAGCCCCCGGAGCTGCCAAACCTGATCTCAAAGTGGAACCATTTTTTTTATCGAGTTTAACTGCACCCCATCAAAGCCTGAATCCCGCTGTTTTTTTACCTCGTACCCTTGAAGCCATTCGTAGTGATTTT
>Ga0209798_10000594_pt1 | contig 21932 bp, 20 predicted proteins | sample DOMMetBare3Fresh_FD_187475 | JGI IMG/M metagenome (GOLD analysis project Ga0209798, IMG submission 187475) | Wetland sediment microbial communities from St. Louis River estuary, USA, under dissolved organic matter induced mercury methylation -... | ecosystem: Environmental > Aquatic >... | reverse complement strand
TGCCGAAGTAAACGTGAGGCTGCTAGCCGCGGAGGGCAACCTGATTTATGTGACCGGCGAGGTTGCCAAGCCGGGAGGCTTTGTAATGAAAGGGCCCACCGATGTGATGCAAGCCTTGAGCATGGCGGGTGGCGTGACCAAATTTGCCAAAAAAAATAGCATCATAGTATTGCGGCGTGGAGCAGACGGTCGAGCGAAGTCCATTCCCTTCGAGTACGGCGATGTGGAGGATGGCGATAACATAGAATCGAACATTCTGTTGCAAAGTGGCGATACTGTTGTTGTGCCCTGATATTTTTTGGAAAAAAATGTATTGTGTCAAAAGGGCTATATTATGCGTTCTGGTTTGCTTTGGTATCGGGAAAGATTTAGTCGCAGCTGAATGGGAATTAAAAGGATCCCTGGGCCAAGAGCTCCAGTATAACGATAATATATCCCTAAATAATACTCAAAAAGACTCTGTTGTTGGCTACCTTTTGACTCCGAGTATATTGGCCACTCGAAAGTCAGGGGCGTTGGACATCGGCTTTCAAGGACAGTCGCTTATTAGCCGTTATGACGATTCGAGCTGGGATTGCGATAACTACACCCTTGGCTTAAACAATAGTTATCGGACCAATCGTAGTGTTTTTGGTTTAACTGGCGGATATGGTGTTAGCTGTGCCTACCAACAACAAATCAGAGCTACAGGTATAATTACCCCCAACAACCAGTCTGAAAGTTATCAGGTTGCACCTTCGTGGACCTGGCAATGGACATCCGTCGATCAATTGATCCTGAATACTTCATACTCCAAGACAAGTTTTAGCAATTCACAAGGCACCGCCATTTCAAGTACCGGTAACAATTCCTTTAATTTCAGCGGGAATGAAACTTACGCCGTTAATTTGGACGAGAACCATGAGTGGAGCCGAAATCTTGTGCTCAATGGAAAACTTAATTATTCCAACGTACAATATACAGGATCAAATGGATTGACTCAGGATTTATATGGCTTTCAACTGGGGGCTAATTATCTGATCAATCAATACTGGACAACTAGCTTCGGTGCAGGAGCGGTCTGGATTGATACACAACAAAGTTCGAATGGCATTTCATCTGGACAGAATGCTTCGTTATCCGTGGACCCTGTTGCTAATATTAGCTTAAGCTACGCGGGCCAGTTGACTCGATTCAATATAGGCTATTCAAATGCGGTTAGCCCCAGCTCCCTCGGCGAAACGCTGCAAACCGAGTCCTTTTTTGCGAATTATTCGTACAATTTAGCTGAGCATGTTTTGTTTGATGTATCCGGTAATTATTCACTTAGCCAATCAACTGGCCAGTCGACCGATACTGCAAACCGCCAATTTGATCGTACCTTCCTCACTGCAGGGACAGGCATCGCTTGGGATTTTGCGAAAAACTGGAGGCTTAGAGGCAGCTATATTTACCGCAGGCAGAATTTTCAGCAAGACACGAATGTGCCCAATTTAACAGTTGGGACGAGTGAGTCTAACGTTGTGATGCTCTCTCTGGGCTATTCTTGGGATGGTATCCGTATATCCCGTTAGTCAACACTCTGTAAGGAGGGCAGCAAGATTAGATGGTTAAAGACATTAACCGGTTATTTTGGCCAGGCGCCTTGACTTCAAAACTGTTTGCAGGCATATTGCCAATTCAAGAATCACGTATTATGCGGCCAGCATTTCCGCAGTTGAGGAAATAGCTTCTAGTCGATCCGTCATTTTTTCCAGTAGTTCATTGCACACCGAAACCGGTAACTGCAAACGGGTGAATATTTGATCCGGACAGACTTGATGGCGGGCATCGCCTATATTAATCTGCCCAAGGAGACAATCGCTGAGAAAGGTAAGCTGGTTAAGCTGGTAATTATCCCCGCGGTAACTGGGATTATGATGATGATAGACAACATCGGTTAATGGTTTTGGCATCGACCAGGTATTCATCAGCCATGCTCCCAGCATGGTATGATCAACGCCCAATGCAAAATTTTCCAGATTGACAACCGTTAATACCGGATTAGCCGTAATTATAGTGTTTAAATAACTGAATTCTTCTGGAAATTGATCACCCAATAACGGAAAACCGATATTATGTAAAAGCGCCGCCAGAAAAATTTGTTGCGGTTCCGGGCGCTGATCAACGGGCATTTTGTCAGAGAGTGCTTTCATCAAATGCGTGCTTGCCAACGCATGTGTCCAGAACATTTTGATGCCGATCTGTCCCTCCCATGGAGCTTTTAGTGGCGCCAGAGCAGCCAGTCCCAAGGCAAGATTGAAGACAAAATCAAATCCCAGTACGCGGCCGATGGCGTCCTGAACCGAGCTGATTTTCCCCCGATAACCATAAAATGCCGAACTTGCCCAGCGGATCACCTGGGCAGTCAACAGTGGGTCCAGTTCGATCAATTCGCCCAGTTTTTCAGCATCCGCCAACGGATCGGCAGCCAATTGCAAAATGCGTTGTGCCATAGATGGCAATGGCGGCAATGCTTTAATTTGGCTTATTTTTTGCCTCATATCAGCCGGCGGCGTAAAATGGATCCCACGCTGATCGATCGCGTTAAGCGTCCAGTTTACCAAGGAGGGCTGCATTAAAGTTTTTGGCATAGTTTAGCACCGTTTATTTCCCTGCAATCAATCGAAAATTTCATTATGGTTTAGTTTAAAAAAGTTTAACTATTCAGCGTATTTTGTCATTCCGGGCAAAGCGAGAAATCTCAAGGCTTACTTATGTTCCAGCGTTTATAAGATTGTTCCCGATGGTCGAAATGACACTAAAATCATGTTTCTTGCAAAAAAAGCTGAATAGTTACAAAAAAATTAAGCATTGCAGCATCGGGTTTTAAGTCAAATTAAAGCGACTTAGTTTACGGTAAAGAGTTCTTTCACTGACATTCATTTCAGTAGCTATCTGTTTACGGTTACCGTTATATTTATTAATCAAGCTGTTCAGAAAGTTAGCTTCAATTTGTTCCAAAGGATTCATCGGATTGGCCTGGGTTATGGTTTGTCTCTCAAGATTTTCAGGGGGGCGCAAATCAGAAGTTCTCGAACTGCGCCGCATGATAATAATATCCTTTTCTTCAATCCGTTGGTTACCACATAAACTAGTCGCCAGCTGCAGACAATTCCTGAGCTCACGGATATTGCCTGGCCATAAATGACGCATCAGTTTTACTAAAGCCTCTTTACTCAATGAATAGGACTGGTCGTCGCGCAAACTTAATTGTTGTAATAAATGTTCAACCAGAACTGGCAGGTCCTGTCTTCTGTCTCTGAGCGGCGGAATTTCAACAGGAAAGACCGATAACCTGTAGAACAAATCCTCACGGAATTTCCCTTCCTTGACCATATCGGCAAGATTCCGGTTAGTAGCGCACACAACCCGTACTTTGGAGTTGAGTGTTGTTGTTCCGCCCACCCGACGGAAACTGCCGCTTTCCAGTGCCCTCAATAGTTTAGGTTGTTGAGAAAGCGGCAATTCGCCAACCTCATCGAGAAACAACGTGCCATTATTTGCCAGTTCGAACAAGCCTTTCTTACTGGTTGCGGCACCGGTAAATGAACCTTTTTCATGGCCAAACAGTTCGCTTTCAAACAAATTTTCTCCCAGTATGGTGCAGTCAACGATGACAAATTCCCCATCCCGTAATTTGGAATGTCGATGAATAAATTCAGCAGCAAGTTCTTTGCCAGTGCCGGTTTCTCCTGTCAAATACACCGGTGCCTGTGTTTCTGCGGCTTGTTGCAGTTTGGTTTTCAATTTCATAAATGCAGCCGATTCGCCTAACATCCGTGGGTCTTTAGCAACGCTTGTGGACTGAATTGAAGCGGTTAATGACTCGGCAATATACAAAGTACCGTCCGCATCAAGGAGCGGGTAACCGCGTACTCGCAATAGCTTTTCTTCTGCGGTCAATGAAGTATTTGAAAAAATGCCGGCATAAGGCTCAAGTTTCTGAAGAAGCCTATGATGCCGGCATTCTTTTATATTGTCGCAGCAGGGTTTTCCAATAACATGCTCGCGCGTTATACCAAATTGAGTTTCGCAGGCCCGATTAATCCCTACAATTTTAAGGCCCGCATCAATTATGATAAATGGTAAATCATGCGTTTCCAGTAATGATTCAAGGGTAAAAGAAGTTTGCAGCATAAGCTCAATGGAAGAAGGTAAGCAAACCGGGAAATCTGACAATAATTCCAGCTAACTGGTCAGATTTGTCAGGCATACTGACAATTCCTGCAGTTATCAATGTTAATTTTAGACCAATAGTCCGATATTTGAAGGTTGCTAACAGTCGGTAATTAACTATTGGATTAACATGAGCCATTGGCTAGGTATACTTATACGACCTTGTTCAGGCAGGCAAATCAACCATGATTTTAAGATTTATCTCATGCCAACAGAATCTAGCGGCTGCGAAATCCTGTCTTCTTTAAAATGCGGGTGCTATACAAAACTTCGCTGCCGCCATTGGCATTGCCCAGGATATTGGAAATCTTCTGGATTTGTCGGTCAACGTCATGACGGCTTTTACCATGTACCATTGCGAACAGATTATAAGGCCATTCGGGCCGGTGTCGGGGACGATGATAACAATGACTGACAAAATCCAGTTGTCCGATTTTTTGCCCAAGTTCATCGATCATTTCATCCGGGATATCCCAAACCGTCATGCCGTTAAAGCGATAACCGAGTTCATAATGATTGGGTATTACACCAATGCGGCGGATGACGCCGTATGTTTGCATGAGGACCATGCGTTTCATCACTTGTTCGGCGGTCAATCCCAGTTGTTGGGCAATATGTCGGTACGGCTCGGGAACCAGAGGTAGCCCCTTCTGGGTACAGCGCATTATCGCCAGGTCCGATTCATCAAACGAATACATTATGCCTCCAGTTTTAAGCCGACAAAATATTCATTGATTTTTGGCATATTGTAAACTGCCAGTCCCGTTTGCTGTTCTATTGCCATCAACGTGTGCTGAATTTGAGCTGGTGTTTCTGTAGCTATTACAAACCACATGTTAAGACGATGATCGCGAGCATAATTATGAGCAACTTCCGGAAATGCGTTGATAATTCCAGCTATTCGCTCAAATTGGTCTTGTGGTGCTGAAACAGCAGCAAGGGTGAACGCGCCACCCATCAGTTCAGCATTATATAGCGGGCCGAAACGGGTTAAAGTGCCGTTATCCAAAAGTATTTGAATTCTGTCGATAAGTTCTGATTCAGTTAGTCCCAATTTAAAGGCAACGCCTTGATATGGCCTGTCGCAGACCGGGAAGCCTTCTTGCAGCGAGTTAATGATATGCCGATCTATGTCATCCATCGGCTAATTCCTGGTCAGAGTGGTAATATATAGCGCCGCGCTGTTTAAAGCAGCGAACGCTGAACAATATTTCTCGAGGAAAACTTTGAGTCTGGCAGCATTGTTCAAGAAAGTTGAACTTTTTCAATACGCTTTCTCTATTTTTGCCATGGATCATGCAATATAAATTGTAGGGCCAGTCCTGGCCACTGCGAGGCCTGCGATAACACAGATTAACGAATTCAAATTCGCTGATTTGACGGCCGACTTCCTGAACCTGGTGATCAGGAATATCCCATACTATCATCGCGTTAGCCAGATAACCGAGACTACGGTGTTTTACGATAACGCCCATACGTTTAATCAGCCCAATCTGTTTTAATCTGTCTAGACGTTCAATTACTTCATTTTCGGATAGGCCGAGCAAGTCGCCCAATCTGGCATAAGGCCTGGGCGAGATTGGCAAACCCTGTTGAATGGCTTCAAGCAGTTTTTGATCCCAGCCATCAACAATCATCAAAATCCAACTTGAAACTTAGATCAATGAAATAGTCATCCAACAAGGGCAATGACATAATGCTATAACTTGTTAGGCGCTCTAGCTCGGCAATTACATGATGTAAATGAGCTTGATTGGAGGCAATAATGACAAACCACAGGTTGTAATGATGTTCCCGTTCGTAATTGTGATTAACTTCGGGCCGCTTATTGATTATCTCAGCAATAGCCATTATGTCCTCTTTAGGCACTGACATAGCCGCAAGCGTGCTGACGCCAACGCGGTTGGGTGGTATGACCGGGCCGATACGGGTAATTACGTTGGCTTCATACAGTTCCGTCAATGCTTCCAGCACTTCGTGCTCCGAAATGCCAAGTTCTTCCGCTATATCGCGATAGGGCGTGGTTGATAACGGAAAATCACGCTGGTAGTCGTTTAATAATTGCTTATGCAACGGTGTCAGCATGTGGGTTATAAACCTATTTTGTGCGCACGCGCGCTAAAGAAGATGCCGTTAGGATGATTAGCAGGTAAACGGGTGAGTTCGGCAAACGTAGATGTATCGTAAACTATCAGCTGATTATCATCTCTGGCTGCAACCCAGACCTGTTCGCCGCGCGGCGTGAATTCCATATGCAACAGGGCCTTGCCAGGAGTTAAAGTTTTTATGATGGTTAAATTTTTGACATCGATAATTTGCAATTGGCTGTTATCGGGCGTGGCGAAATTTACCCAGACTTGCCGGGCATCGGGCTGGGCCATGACAAAAACTGGTTGACCAAGCACGGGTATCGCTTTGATCAACTGCCATTGTTGTTTATCGACAACCAAAACTTCATGTTTACCGATTGCCGGCACAAATAAAAAGTCGCCTGCCATCGCCCATCCTTCCAGATGCGGCATTTTATAAACTGGCAGCTTTTCGTCATCTTTAACATAATCAGTTAAGATGCGTTTTGTTCCACCATCCGTATTCCATAAATCCAGCAGTGCCAGACCGCTTTCCCCAAATAAACCGGCAATATAATAACGTCCGTCAGGCGATATTAGCGCATCATAAGGCTGTTTGCCGATGGTAGGGAATTTTTCGATCTTGGGTTTTTGCGGATTTTTAAGATCCAACAGCCAGATTTCACCGGCATCAAACAGGCTGAAAACAAAACGCTGCCCCGGGGCATCTACTAGACCAACCACTTTGGAGCGTTGTCCATCGCCATAGGTCGCTGGTATATCGGCAACCAGTTCCAACGTCTCGGAAGAGAACACTTTAATGCCGCCGGGCTCATAGTTGGAAACAGCAATTAAACGGCCATCCTGAGAAATAGCACCACCGATACTGTTACCCGCCTGGACGATCCGTTTATCCAGTTTATCTTGTAATAGGTCGATCTTGCTTAATCCACCATCCCGTCCGAAAACAAAGGCATAGCGCTGATCACGAGAAAACACGACCGACGCATGGGATAAGTCCCCTAGCTTTTCAATTCTGGCTAATTGCTTATGTTCGGTGGTGTTGATTATCAGCACAGTTCCAGTTTCACGTTCAATGACTATGCCAAGATCACCGGTCGCACGCAGTTGCGCCAGTGTCGGGAAGGAGAGCATCAAGCCCAAAAAGATTAATATTTTTTCCATACCACGTGTCAGTCATGAAAACAGTAATGGTTATTGTCTTCCCGGTTAACGATGCAAAATCCTTTATTCCGGCAGGTTTTTTGGCAAAGTGAGTCTGGGTTCAGTTGGGTTTATTTTATCAACCAGCTTTGCCTAACGTTATGCTGAGCAAACCACCGACTATAATAGCAAAGCATTTAAAAATGATTTGTCGTCGAAATCAGACATTTTGTTTATGCGCTCTAGCACGAAACAATATAATTGCCTAATGACCAATTAATTAATCATTCTTATTGCTTAGTCTCACGCAAAACTTTTACCAGCCACAAAGCTTCATTTCGGTTCATAAACGACTGCCATGGCGGCATCGCTGTTCCTTTACGACCGTTAAGGATCGCAGCGGCTAGAATTTCATCTGTTTTACCCGCCAGGGTTTCCGGCAACAACGCAGGCCCCATGCCACCTTTTAAGGTCAGGCCGTGGCAGGCACCGCAATCGTTCTTGAGCAGATTTCTCAATTCGGTTTGTCGATCCAGGGCAGGTTCACCAGCCAAACAACCGATTGCCATTAGCGCTAAAACCAGCCGCTTGATCATCACTATTCAGGTTTCAGCTTGGAATAATAAATGGCAACATTGGCGATATCGGCATCACTCAAAGAGCCAGCAACCGCATTCATGATGTCGGATTTGCGGGTTTTATCGCGGTATTCCTTCAGCGCTTGTTGCAGATACTTTGGATCGCGTCCCGCCAGAGTCGGGAAAGGCGCATCTGCAGAAGGAACCCTCACACCATGGCATTGCGAACAAACCGCAGCGGCTCTGGACTGTCCGGCGTAAATACTAGCAGCATTAACACTGTGGACAGTTAATAACCCGACTATCAACAATCCTGAATGCACCTGTATCTTCATGGCTGCGCCCCGCCCTTTTTGCTGGCATCGTCAAATTCATCGGGAGAAAGGCCACGTGTCACATATTTAACGCGGCCATGAGAAAACAAACCAGCCGGACTTTCCATCGGCAGGGCAGCTACTTTTTGCAATGAGGTTGAGTCGTAAACGGCCACTTCATCGCCGTTATAACCGGCACTGACGTATAGATATTTACCGTCGGCACTGTATTCAGGGAAATAGGCATGTCCGCCGACATCCAGTGTTTTGACGACATTTAGTGTTTTCTTGTCGATCAGCTGAATGGTGCGGGCACGTCTGTCCTTGGAAATAATATCGACCGCCACATATGGGGCATTAGCATGGGCGGCAGGCGATTCGGTGCCACCGGACACTGGTACCTGCTTGACCACTTCCATTTTGTCCAAATCCCAGACACTGACCACCATTTTGTCGCAATCGCCAAAATTAGTGCCAAAACCCAATGTGCGGCCATCGACTTCAACCGCGGCACCGCCGCCGACATGAGGTACGCAACCAGCTTCCAGTTTTTTGATGATCTTGCGTTCGTTCAAATCGATCGCCGTAACAATGCTGTCGTCATAAGAAGCCACCATTAATTTGCTGCCGCCGTGAGTCAGAAAAGCGTCATGCAGGTGGCGGCCAACATTTTCTATTTTCGTAACCGGAAAATTATCTTTTAAATCAACCACCCAAACTTGTCCGGCATTTTCGAGCGCAATTGCAAAAATATCGGCAAACGGAGTTCCTATCACCATGCCCGAATCGGAAGTAACCATTTTCCCGTCCGGATCGACGCCTTCCAGCTCAAAGGCTTTTAAAGGTTCCAAGGTCTCGGCATTCAGGATGACGGCGTTGTGCGGAACATACGATCCTGCCATTATATATTTACCGTCGCGGGAAACACCCAAACCCGGTCCGTTGAATCCAGTTTTAATGCTGCGGACGATCTGCATCGAATACAGGTCAACTTTAAAAATTTCCGCGGTGTCGTTTTTGACATAGGCCCAGCGCGGATTGGCCGGATCATAGTCAATGATATGTGCCGCCGTCCCAGTTGCAATTTCACCAACTTTCTGGTGCGTCGTACTGTTGATGAACACCGCTTTGGAACCCGAACCGCGTCCATATTTACCACGGGCTGCCGCACCAATGATATTATCCATGTTGTCTATCTGGTAGGTCGGCTTGGAAGGCAGCTTGGTTTCATCGGCGATATACACTTTTAACGAAGTTTTCATGTCCTCGATGGTCCAGGCAGGATTGGCTTGTTTGGGCGTACTTTGTAAATATTTCACCAGTCCCCGGATTTCATCATCTGTTAAACGTCCATAAAAAGGCGGCATTAAGGTATCGAAACTGCCGGTCATGACGATAGTCCGCAATGCAGTTGCACTGCGGCCTTTCAGCGTCTCTGAATTTAAGGCAGGAGCCAGAAATCCGCCGTGATCCGAACCATGACAACTGGCGCAGTTGTCTTCATATAATTGATGCATATCGCTGGATGCCGCCTGTGCAATCGATAGCGATTGAACAGCGGCTAAAATGGCAATAATAAATTGTGGCAGAAGTTTCATTGTTGTTTTCACTCTTTAGGCCCCCTTTATTAGTATTGAATCGATATTAACATGGGTAATAATAAAGCTCAAGCTTGAATTTTGTCATCATAAAGTATGACTTTTTATCGACTCCTTTAGTATCTATGAAATATTTGGCGCTGGGAGACATTTAGCAGAGGACGCCACGAATCCATCCATGGAGATTTTCGACAGCATTATTGCTGCATACCTCTCCCACATACCTGAAATATATCCATGGTCAAGCCATCATTTGAACGGCGATGGTCAGAATTACAAAGCCAATTAACGACTTATTTTTTCACGCTCTTTAGCTTTAATTAGTGTGGTTAAATTTTTTATTGCTTGCCCTCTATGACTCAGGGTGTTTTTAATTTCCGGGGATAATTCTGCCGAAGAACAACAATGATCTGGAACCCAGAATATCGGATCATAACCAAAACCGTTTTCACCGACGGGCTGATATAAGATCCGGCCTTCCCAAACACCATCTGCGATAATGGGGAACGGATCCTCAGCGTGCTCCATAAACACCATAACACAAATAAAACGGGCAATGCGTTGTGTATCGGGCACACTACCCAGTTCACTTAGCAGTTTTTGCAGATTTTCCTGATCGTTAGCGCCTGCTCCCGCATACCGGGCTGAAAGAACGCCGGGGGCGCCTTGTAAAACATCAACGACTAGACCAGAATCATCGGCAATAGCCGGGAGATTGCAATACCGGGCTGCATTTCTGGCTTTTATAATGGCATTCTCTACAAAGGTACTACCGGTTTCGTCTGCTTCTTGGATATTAAATTTTGACTGGGGTATGATAGGGTGATCGGCAAGAATTGCCTGAATTTCTTTGATCTTGCCTGGATTGCCGCTGGCCAGAACGATTTGCTGTGATTTGGAAAAGGTCATTGAATGGCGCTCTATAAGAGAAATATCCAACACTAGAAAATTTAATGAAAGTGATTTTAGAAGGTTTTCACCGGATTTTAGTCGTCAGGCCATAATTAATTATTGGAACCTCCCAATATGGCCAGTGTAGCTTTGAAGTTCAGCCAGCCTAAAACCTGAAAACTAAACTGCCTGACTGAAAATGAATATCTTAATGGTTTGCCAACGAGTTCAACTCATCAAGGTACTTTTTGATACCTTGGTCAACCGTCAGGAATTCGTCGGTGTATCCGGCTTGTCTTAAACTAGAAATATCAGCCCTCGTATAGCTCTGATAGGAACCTTTTAAGTGTTCCGGAAAAGGAATGTATTCAATTGAGCCTTCTTTATGCCAATTAATTACAGCCTGAGCAACTGTATTAAAAGTCTCTGCCCGGCCTGTTCCTACGTTATAAATGCCGCGCTGACCAGGGTGATCTAGAAACCACAGATTCACTTTTATGACATCTTCAACATAAACAAAATCACGTTTTTGTTCACCGTTCGCCAAACCATCGCAGCCCTCAAACAAGCTGGCTTTTTTTTGCTCGATCACCTGCCGGTTAAAGTGGTATGCCGTGCTGCTCATTGAGCCTTTATGCTGCTCTCTTGGGCCATAGACATTAAAATACCGGAAGCCGGCTATCTGGCATTTTGTTTCCGGCAATATCTGCCTGACATATTGATCGAATTGAAACTTGGAATAGGCATACATATTGATCGGATACTCGCACTCGCGCTTGACACGAAAGCCGTGTTTGCCATTTCCGTAAACGGAAGCGGAAGAGGCGTACAAGAAATTAATGTTTTTTGCGTTGCACCACTGCAGTAAGCGTTTCGAATAATCGTAATTGTTGCTCATGACATACCTGCCATCCCATTCGGTCGTCGCGGAGCAAGCGCCCTGATGAAAAACGGCGCGGATGTCCTTAAAATAATCCGGCGATTTAATTTTCTCGATAAACTCCATTTTGTCGATGTAGTCGGCAATATCAAGATCGGCAATATTATGCATTTTTCGACCATTTGCCAGATGATCGACCAGCAGTATATTTTTTTCGCCCCGCAGGTTTAAGGCCTGGATCAGATTGCTTCCAATAAAGCCTGCGCCACCGGTTACAATAATCATTCTGTACCTCTTGCCCTTATAATCATCGCTGTTGTCGATTGCCCGTCAACAAAGGGTAATATTTTCACTGCTCCACCTGCTTTGATCACGCAGTCGCCACCTGCTACCTGATCTAGATTATAATCCCCACCCTTGACTAAAACATCCGGCAGCAATTTGCAATATAACCGTTCGGGTGTTTCTTCGCTAAAGGAAACTACCCAATCCACACAGGCCAATGCTGCTAAAACGGTCATACGTTCCTGCAAACCGTTGATGGGGCGTGATTCGCCTTTCAGTTTTTTAACGGAAGCATCGGAATTGACCGCAACAATCAAACGATCACCCAGCGCTTTCGCTTGTTCTAGATAAGTGACATGGCCAGCGTGCAGTAAATCGAAGCAGCCATTGGTCATGATAATTTTTTCATCATGGGCTTTAGCTCTGGCAATGATTTTTGCCAATTCATCTTCCGAAACAATGCCGTATAGTGAATCTCTGTCGCCATGCATGGCGCGTGTCAACTCCTGCATTGAAACGGTTGATGTCCCCAGTTTGCCGACCACAATACCTCCCGCCAGATTCGCCAGATACATCGCCTCAGTCAATGGCATAGCCAGGGCGACGCCCAACGCCATTACCGCAATCACCGTATCTCCAGCTCCCGTTACATCAAAAACGTCCTTGGCTTGAGCCGGTAACGAATGTACCTGATTCTCCTGTATCAGGGTCATACCTGCTTCTCCGCGAGTTAACAGCAGTGACGAAATTTGATGCTGTTTTAACAGTGCTCTTCCTCTTTCAATCAAGCAGGTTTCATCTCTACAAACTCCAACAACAGACTGTATCTCAGACAAATTGGGTGTAATCACGTCCGCTCCCGCATAACGCTGATAATCGACACCTTTTGGATCAACCAATACTTTAACGTCTGTTCGTTTTGCCAATTTGATGTATTCTGCTATATCTGCCAAAGTACCCTTTCCATAGTCTGAAAAAACAATGGTTTGTTTTTCAGGCAGATGGTGTAATATTTTGGTCAATAATGCTACCCGATCAAAAGAAATGGGAGTATCTTCAAAATCCAGGCGGATTAATTGCTGATGCTGGGCCATGATCCGGAGCTTGCAAATACTGCGAGAACCTTTTTCGACGACAAAATCACAAGTCACGCCCTCAGGTTCCAGTAATTGTCTGAGCGTTTCCCCTTCGTCATCATCACCGACCACGCCGAGTAATGTCACCTTACCCCCCAGTCTGGCAATATTTAGAGCGACATTGCCGGCTCCTCCGACACGTTCTTCAATATCTTTGACCTGTACCACCGGCACAGGGGCCTCTGGAGAAATACGCGCAGCCTTCCCGGACCAATAGCGGTCCAGCATGACATCTCCGATGACGATAATCTGGGCTAAGCTAAATTCAGGCGCGGCTGCCAGCATCGAACTCCTCCTCGCTGAAAGCCTGCTCAATGACGCCACACCACCAGTGACCGATTAAGATATGAGCTTCCTGTATCCGGGCCGTCACCTGCGAAGGAACGATAATTGAAACGGTCGCTTGTCGAACTAAGTCACCGCCTTCACAACCGGTCAGCGCCACGATTGGCAAGCCCTTTAACTTTGCCGCAGCTACTGCTTTTATAATGTTCTTGCTTTTGCCAGATGTGGAAATCGCGATTAAACAATCTTTATCGGTGGCCAATGCTTCGACTTGACGCGAAAAAACGGTTTCAAATTCAAAGTCATTAGCATGCGCTGTCAGAATTGAAGTGTCGGTGGTCAGAGCAATCGCAGCCAATGCTTTGCGTTTTAGTTCGTAACGCACAACAAATTCAGCAGCGATATGCTGACAATCGGCGGCGCTGCCACCATTGCCGCACAGCAATACTTTACCGCCCTGTTTCAATGTATTAACCAGTACTTTGGAAGCCGCTTCGATCTCGCCGGAACAGGTCCTCAATCGCTCGATCATTGTCAAATGATCTTCAAGGTCGGAAATAAAAGTCTTCAAAATAATGTTCTCTCTACGGTGTATTGCTTTTCAGTTTGCATTGTAATTTTTAATTTGCAGGCACCACTTGTTCCGGCTGATCCTTAAATTGCATTTGATGTAAGCGGGCATAAGTCCCATTTTCCATGATCAGTTCATGATGTGATCCCCGCTCAACAATTCGGCCACGATCGATCACCAGAATCATATCGGCATTTTCAATCGTCGATAAGCGGTGGGCAATCACCAGGGTTGTCCGATTACTCATGACTTTTTGCAAAGCAGTTTGAATATAGCGTTCTGATTCAGTATCTAGTGCCGAGGTCGCTTCATCCAATATCAGAATTGGGGCATCCTTCAACAACGCCCGCGCCAGGGCCAGTCGTTGCCTCTGACCACCGGATAATTTAACTCCATTCTCGCCGATTTCAGTATCAAGTCCCAGGGCCAGTTTGCCGATAAATTCCATTGCGCAGGCATCATTAGCCGCGGCGATTATCTCATCGCGACCAGCCGTCGCCAGAGTTCCATACGCAATATTATTGGCTATCGTATCATTAAATAATGTCACTTGCTGATTCACCAGCGCGATTTGCTGTCTGAGTGAATTTAACTTATAAGAATTGATTTCTATACCGTCGAGTAATATTTCACCTTTGTCATGCGGGTAAAAGCGCGAAACCAGGCTGGCCAAGGTGCTTTTTCCACCGCCTGAAGCGCCTACCAGAGCAATGGTTTGTCCCGGTTCAGCTTTAAAATTGATATTGACCAATGCCGGTTCATGGGTTCCCGGATATTGAAATGACAGATTTTTAAATTCCAGCGCACCCCGGCATCTTGCAACCTGATAGTTGCCTTGATCGGGTTCGCCGGGTTCATCCAGAATTTCAAATAATGATTCGGCAGCCGCAATCCCTTTTTGGATATCGCCGTTGGCATCACTTAATTGTCGGATCGGTCTAGGTAATAAAAACGCCGCCGTCAAATAGCCGACAAATTCACCAACACTGGCTTTTTCCATAAACATTAAAGCCATGTACATTAAAAACGATAGGGCTATTGCTATGATGAATTGCATTATCGGATTATGGACGGCCAGGGTCGTCGCTAGCTTTAATGACTGTCGGCGGTTATACAGGCTACTTTCCAAAAATCGGCGCCTCTCGTAGTCTTCGCCGCCATAACTGCGCACCACCCGGTGCCCGCCCACGAGTTCCGAGGTAATATGGGTCATGTCGCCTATCGATTCCTGTATTTTCTTGCTAATTCTCCTGAGCCTTTTACTGACATAACTGACTAATACCACAATAATTGGTGTTATCCCTATAAAAACCAGTGAAAGCATCCAGTTGGAGTAAAACAGGTAGATCAATAATCCAATTGACGTCAAACCCTCACGTATAAATGTCCGAACGGCATCGGTGGTCGCTTGTGTCACCTGTCCCACATTGTGGGTAATTCTGGAGATCATGTAGCCGCTGTTGTTGGCGTCAAAATAAGCAGTGGGCAACTCGATATATTTGTTGAATATTTCGCAACGCAGCGCATGCACGACATTGGTGGATACTTTCGCCAGAAAATAATTGCCTAAATATGCGCCAATGCCATGCACAACAATCAATCCGCTGAACAACAGCGGCAAATAATACATGCCCTCGCGCGCTTCGGTCTGCAATGTATCGATGATGTGCTTGATTAACGCCGCGAATAAAGTTTGGGTGCCGGAGTACAGCAAAAAGCCGAAAATACTGATTACAAACAAGCCACGATGCGGCTTTACATAGGAAAGTAACCGCTTATAGATTTGAATGCTGGCTTTCGACGATTCATTCTTCTTTTTTGAAGAGCGCATGGTGGGATGACAATTATGTGTTGGTGGCTGTATTCAATACTAAGCCAGAATCGATTGAGCAGGATGTTGTTTATTCATAGCCTACAGATATTAAGGCCGTTTGATCTGGAAAGTGTGATTATTAAACTCAACGACCAGACTATCTGAACGAATTTCTTTGAGTTCTACTGAATCTTTGATGCGCTGGCCAACGGTATATTTCATCATATCGACCATGACAAAACGCTCGGCCGGTTGTTCAGAATAGACAAATACATTAATTTTAAAATCCGGTATCGTTTTTCGAAAATCTGGGGGAAGCTCGAATATAAAGGGGATCGTCTGATATTCAGGCACTGCTTCCGATTTCCTTTCAACGATTTCGAGAGTTTCTGTCCGCACCTCAGGGAGAGACGTTGACTCTATCTCCAATTTGATTTGATCGGGCTTAGGCTGATTGGAGACCGTATTTTTCTTGGTAACAGATTTAATAACCGGTAATTCTGCAGCTGGCGCTTTTGCCGATATAGCTAATTCAGCTATGGACGGTGACGACGTTGGTTGTGATTTGTTGGTTAATGACGTAATGGGCGGATCCATCATCTTTATGGGTGCCACAATCTCGGGCTTAACCAGAACTTTTTCCGGTACTGCTGCTTTCAGGTTCTCGACAGGTAACGGCGAGCTGGGCTCTTTGCGAACAAACCAAAAAAAGCAGGCCACGACGATTATATTGCTGATGATCAGCAATATAATTAATTTACTTGTCGTCGGCCGGTGGGGTGGTTGATTAACAAGGATTCTATCGGTTATGGTATCAGGTTGCTGAGCTAGTCGCTCCTGCTCAGACTTACGTAAAGCATTTAATATATACGACATGGTGTTAATCGGTTATTTTTAAATGTGGTGAATCAACTGAGCCGGTAATATTGTCAAGATAAATGATGGTCTGTGCTCCAGCGATACCGTCTTCAAACAAATAATTTTGGCGTTGAAAATCTAGTAAGCGTTTTTTTAATAATCCATCAAAGTATTGTGGATTCTTTGAATTTTCCTGTATCCCATTTATATCATTTAATTGCTGACGTAACCAGAGCACATTATCAGAACTTTGCGCAGGATAAATCCCCTTCATACCGGGTCTTGGCGATTTCCATAATAGCAGATAATAGCCATTCCAATATTTAAGGACATCCGTTAAAGGAAATGCCATGTCTCGTTGCAACAGGGCAAGCGATTGGTTTTGCTGAATACCAGTCAGCACAGCGTATCGTTTTTCTTCGGCAGTTAATAAAAATTCCAGAATGACGGGACGATTCATCGTCAATACTTCTTTCCAGCTGGCTTTGCCAAACAGACAATTAAGACCGGTTGCCGACATATTATCGCAGTCTATCAGTTCTGGTGCAGGTGGTACTTTTCCCCAGATATTAAGCGTCTCCAGTAAAGCAGCATTTAAAGTGAGTCCTGCGCTATTGATCCAGGAATAAAAATCGATTCTGGGCTTGGGCTTGGCCTGGCTCTTTTCATGTGCCGCTTGGGTTATTTTCTCTGTTTTTTCTATTTTAATGGCTGGTTCAGCTTTAATGACTGGCTTCATCACGTTCGCCACCCGGATACTATTGTGTTTAACAAGTGAAAGCGGGTGAAAGCCAATCATATAAACTGCGGTTGCTATACAACCTAACAGTATCAACGATATTAAGGTTGTTGTGCGCGGAGCGTCTCTATCTGTCTCGGTCAGTGATTCCCTGGCGGCTTGGTTAATAATATTCGGCGTAATAAACCGTAAATGAGTCGAGTAAGCACCCAGCAAGGCTCGGTCGCAAAGTATGTTAATCACTCTAGGTATGCCAGAAGAATACTTATAAATTTTCCGGATGGCCCCTGGCTTAAAAAGGTCTGGATTGCCCTGGCAGACCATTAAACGATGGCGAATGTAAGCGCGCGTTTCATTCAGCGATAATGGCAATAAATGATAACGCGCGGTAATCCGCTGATTTAATTGGCGCAAATCCTGCCGTTTAAGTAATTTCTTCAATTCAGGCTGTCCAACCAGAATAATTTGCAGCAGTTTTGTTTTGCTGGTTTCCAAATTGGTCAACAGCCGTATTTGTTCCAATACTTCAAGGCTCAAATTTTGTGCCTCATCGATAAGCAATACCGTGCGCCTGCCACTAGCATGAACGGCGAGCAAATGCTGATTCAATGAATCAATCAGATTTTTAAACGTTGATAACTTTTTATCATAGCTGACACCCAGCTCATCACAAATGGCAGCCAGCAACTCCGTTGCATTGAGCTTTGGATTCAATATCAGGGCAAGATCGATATCGTTGGGGAGTTGTTGTAATAGACAATGGCAAAGTGTGGTTTTGCCGGTGCCAACTTCACCTGTAAGTGCGACAAAACCACCGCCTCGGTTAAGACCATATAACAAATGCGCCAATCCTTCCTGATGACGAGCACTCATATACATGAAATGGGGATCAGGCGCGATCGAGAAAGGTTGTTCTGTGAAATGGAAGTATCTGTTATACAAGGCTTAAATATTCAGGGCAATACAATAATAGGTGGATCGTGATTTTTGAGTCTATCTTGTCGGTTAACAATCAGCCAAATTGTCCATCATAAACTCTACTTGGCGAGCAGAATACACTACATCAACAACGGAGTACAGGAGCTGCAACGTCAACGGAATCGAGTCCGACGTTCATTTGCCTTATATAGGGATGATGATTATATTGACGATGGTTGAATTGTTAACCAAAAAATATCAATCAACGGCTTGGCAGCAGAGAAGAAAATAGAATTTTTGAAATTTCTAACCTCATTAAGTTTACATTTAAATTAAACTTCTCTTCGGCTCCATGGTAATCAACTGTAACATTTTTACAGCATAGAAGGTATTGGGACAATAGTTGGAACTTGTGTGCGTCCAAGTCATGCGAAGTTCGAATACTCAATGCAGGTTAGCGATGGAGTAATCCACAGGTCATTTTCGCTGGTAAAATTATGAAACCATTATAGATATACAGAATTTTCGGTTAATCAGGCAGTTTTTTCAATTGCCGTACTTAACGCGAGTAAAAAAGTGTACAGAAAAGAATCAAACAGTTTAAGGAGTCTACTTGGAAAAGATATTTTTTAATCTTCCGATTAATTGTCGTCGGGACTGGGGACTGGCAATTTTGCAGCTGTGTTTGGTGTTGTTTCATTATACTTCATGACCATAAAGACCATCTCGCCTGGGTCAAAACGAAAATGGCAATTAACGCGTTAGTGGTCATATGAGCTATGACGGCGTCGCCGATCTGCCCGCGGCGATAAAGGGCGAAGGCATAACCCATCCCGGCCAGAGTCCCGGCAATCCAGCGGTCATGAAGTAATCCGAACATTACTGATGAAACAATGAAAGAAAACCAAGTGAACTGCCCAAGAGGAACATTTTCGAAGTCTTTTGAAATCAGCTTTCGGATTAAGTAACCGCGGAAGGCAAGTTCTTCAGCCAAAGGCACGGTTATTACCGATCCGAGCACACGAAAAACCAACCAGGTGGCTGCTGACGATTCCGTAAGTTCCGCCAAACCTTTTGATAACGGTGTTTTACTGCTGTCAACATCCGGTTCCAGAAGCATCCAGATCATGAACACACCCACCCCAATCGCTGGTGATTGCCAAGCCCACTTCCAGCCAAGGCCTTTATAACTCTTGTGGAAATAGTAAAGTAACATGGCGATAGCTGCGACACGCAGGGGATATAACCAGTCAAAACCGCTGGAGGAGGCTGCTGACAACATCGAAACAGCCATTAGAGCCAATAAGGGTGTGAGTAATGCGGCGGCAAGTGATTTTTTAATTCCAGGAACTGAAATACTGGGCTGTGTTAGAGTAAAAAAATGCAGCCGTTTCGACAGGGCAATCGCACCGATTGCAATCAGGGTAAAGGCTATCCAGCCGGCTTGTTTGTGAAAACCCTCTATAGCTATTTCAGGCGAAAAAGATGATCCGATTGCAATCAGCAAAGCGATACGGACGGCGTTTGCTAACCAGATAACGGTTATTCCGAGAGGAAAAAGCCAAAAGGCTTGTGGAAAACGCAGTTCCTTTCGGAATAGCCAAAGATAGATCGCGAGAAATATGCTAATAAGTGTAACGCCTTCGAGGCCTGAGCACTGGTAAAAGATTTCGACTTGAAAAGAGGAGGTGCCCAGTACAAAGTTCTCTGGCTGATAGATCAGGTCGGCATAAATCAAGCCGAGCAGCCAATGGACGATATGCAGTGTCGGTATAGACAGAAAGTTCCAAAATTCTTTTTGACCGAGGGGAGCATCCATTCGAAGGAACTTCCAAGCACATATTCCGAGCAGCACCCCCAATAAGAATGAGGTCCGTTCCTGGCGAATCAGTTGTAGCCAAAAATGACTTGGAGCCAGAGCGAGCAGCCATAAAAGCAAAGTTATGCTTGCCAGTCCAAACCAGCTTCCAAACCAAGGCATCGACAGGCGAGTGGGATCGGTGGGTAATTCAAAGATGAGAGAGGTGACAACTGCGAACGCCGCGAATGCAAGCAGGTGAAATAATAGCCAAACCTGCCATTGATACCGATTGGGCTGTGCCAATAAGTCGTCCAGAATGGCTCTAAGTCGGGGACTCAGTGTGGCGAGACAAGCCCCTAAAACCCAAAGACCTATCGGCCAAATTTCTGTAGACAAATTGAAAAGCCACGCTGACCAGTTGGCACTATTCGCCAACGGTTGAGGCGCTTCATAGACAGAAGTCATAAGCACTAGCTCAAAGGCCAGCACACTAATAAGTAACAACCAGCGCAGTTTCATTTGCTTTAAGGTTGCGATGAAGTGGGCTTGAATTATATCTTCAGAAACCATTTACTCATTATGTTTAAAAAAATTTAGACATTGATATTTGAAACACCGATTCCTTAAATCTTGATAATTCGATTGAGCTTGTAACCAACTGCTTAGTATAGTGTTTAATTTAAAGAAAATTTAGTTTAATTTTACAAATGAGCACCTGACCCGACATAGCTACTGGATTAATTGGAAAGTCTCAACGCCAATAAAATATTAAGAATATTTGGGACGAGATCTTTCAGCCAATAATAATAAAACGCCCGTTATCAAAGCGATCGCACTGGTTCCGGATGCCGCATCAATTTCGGGAGCCGCGATAATTTTGGGAGCTCCAATGGGTGACACAACCGAGACCGTGAAACCATTGCTTCCAAGTATATCTGCGATACATTGGGCAATCAATGTACCTTCATTTATATCATAATGAACAACGTATGTTAATACCGCTGCTCCTACTGATATTGCTGATATAATCCAGGTCAATATTGTTGAATTCATAATAGTTTCCTCACCTTGTCTTTATCTATTTATAGTTGCGAATATTAAAACCGAACTATCTACTGAATTTAGCTCATACCAAAAACAGTGCAATAATTCCTAAAATTATTGCTATATCCATATGAATATTTACATGGAATAAACATTCATAATTCTATTATCAGCAAAAGTCATACCATTATCGCAACATCTTGAATTGAAAAGTTAATATAATTTGTCCTGTAAAAAATTTAGTCCTGTAGTGTAAAAAAAGCTGACACACTTTGAATTACTTATAGTAGCTGTAAAGCGCAATCAAGGCCTTTAACAGTGAAACCTGGATTTCATATCCTTTGGCTCGATTTTTGTAGTCAAGTTGAAATTTTATCCACAGAAATCTCTGTACACAGCAAAAAATTAACTGCTCCCTGGCAGAGCCCCTTTGCAGAGAGCGCCGGCGGTACTGGCGACAGCAATGAAATCAATTTTCTGAGCCGTTTGTTTGACCTTGAATAGACATTAAAGAACTCAGAACGGATACAATCCAAACCATACCTAAAAATGCTTTGGGCCTTGCGCCGGTGGGTCTTGATCTTAATGGGCAAAACGCAATCGTGCATCCAGTCACCCACTTTATGGGTCCAGCAAAAAGCGATCACCGGCAACACCAAGAGTTTCTTGATGCGCAGATAGCCAACTACACGGGTTTCTTCGAGCTTAAAGCCTCGCCCCTTCAGGCACCCGAACAAGGTTTCAATTTCCCAGCGCAAACCGTAAATTTTAATAGCGCCCTGTACCAGGCC
>Ga0209798_10000593_pt1 | contig 21938 bp, 20 predicted proteins | sample DOMMetBare3Fresh_FD_187475 | JGI IMG/M metagenome (GOLD analysis project Ga0209798, IMG submission 187475) | Wetland sediment microbial communities from St. Louis River estuary, USA, under dissolved organic matter induced mercury methylation -... | ecosystem: Environmental > Aquatic >... | reverse complement strand
AAGTCCGGTTCTTAGGGGGGTCGGGAGCTGAGAGGCTCCCCTCCTACCCGGTTCGAAAGAGAGGAAACAGAATGCCAGGGAAATTTAACTCAACGGACAGGAAGATGGTGATCAACTATATTCAAGCTTCCTCAGCGAAGAGCCTTCAGAGAATCAATCCATTTCAGAAGTACCTTGAAGATGAATCTGGTGAGAGGTACTGCATATTTAAACCTTAATATTTTACCGCCTGCACCGCACCAAAAGGCGAGATATAACAAGGCCTCGGAGCGTGACCGGGCAAAAACCCGCCCGGCAGCTCAAGTCCGGACCTGCTGGGCCGGATCAGACTAATAGAAGGTCACCGTGAGAAGGAGGGAAAGATTATGATTACGAGACGTGATTTTCTGAAAGGTGCAGTGATCGCGGGCGGAGCGTTTCTGATCGATCCCCGTATCACGTACGGCTCGGACAGCAGCTGGTACGATATCGTTATCCGCAACGGGATGGTCTATGACGGAACTCTGGCAAAGCCCTTCAGGGCTGACATCGGGATTCGCGGCGACCGGATAGCAGCCATCGGCAGTAACCTGGATAAAGGTACACATGTTATCGATGCCACCGGTTTAATCGTAACGCCTGGTTTTATCGATGTTCACAATCATGGCGACCTGACCTTCCAGCGTCTCGGGAAGGACCCGGTAACTGCTGCCTCCAAAATTCCCAGCCTTGCCGGAAATCACAGCTATCTTTACCAAGGGGTAACCACTATTGTTACGGGGAACTGCGGGTTCGGTTATACCGATACCAACGATTTTCTGGATATCATCGGCAGGGTGAAATTCGGCAGCAATGTTTGCCATCTGGCTCCCCATGGGGCGATCAGGGAGGAGCTGTTCGGCTATAATCAGCCACAGAAACTGACCACGCAGCAACTTGAGGCAATGAAGAAAAGGATAGCCGAAGAAATGGAAAAGGGTGCCATAGGCATGTCAACCGGTCTGGAGTATGCCCCTGGCGCGCTCACGGACACGGTGGAACTGATTGAACTGGCAAAAATAGTTAAGAAATATAACGGCATCTATGTGTCCCATATCAGGGATCTGACGGGGAAAAGGTATGACGACGGGCGCTTCGGGGTGCTTGAAGCTCTGAAAGAGGCGATAGAGATCGGCAAAAAGGCGAATGTCCCGGTTCAAATATCGCATATTCAGATCAATGAACCGATCACGAGCATGACGGCAGAGCCAATGATCCAATTGATCATAAAGGCGCGGAGCGAAGGCGTGGACATTACCGCCGACGCCTATCCGTACGATGCCGGCGTTACCTGGCTGACTATGCTTACTCCCGCAAAATACAAAACAGACAAGGGCATCAGGAACGAATACAAAAATGCCAGCGGCAGGGCGGAGCTGAAAAAAGCGGTTGAAGAAACATTTACCTATCTTGCGCCCGAGAGGACGATGATCATCATATATCCTGAACGGCGCCATTATGAAGGAAAAAACATTCGGGAAATTGCCGACATGGAGAAAAAGATACCTTCAGACATGTACGTGGATATGGTCTGTTCCAATGATGCGCCGCAGGCCATCATGAACGATCAGGATATGCGCAACGTACGGGCCTTCCTGAAATGTACCGACTTCGTATTTCCAAGCACGGATGGCTGGACCACCATCAAAGATTACGGGAAACCGCATCCGCGATGCTACGGCGCCTATCCGAGAATGATCAGGAAATTCGTGGTGGAGGAGAAGGTTCTGGAGCTGTCTGCCGTTATCAGGGCCATGACCTCGCTGCCCGCCGACAAGTACCGGATGAAAGACCGGGGGAAACTGGCAGTGGGGTACCTTGCGGACATTGCGGTTATAAACCTGCAGAATTTTGCGGATCATGCGACGTATACCAACCCCCACCAGTATGCAACAGGAGTGGAGTATCTTTTCGTCAACGGAACAGCTTCCATTGTCCGGGGCACAGCCACAAATCAACGGGGGGGAAGGGGTGTGAAAAGGCTGGTGTAAAAACCACTCATTCCCACCCATAGGGTCGCTGAAATATTTGGCCCTTTTTTCGACATGATTCATTGTAAATCAATATGTTATATCAAAATTCCGGCATGCCGGAATTTTGTAAAAACCGGGGATGTTCCGGTTTAGCGTTGGATGGTTTCAAAAATGTCGGCAGCGTCCCTGGCTTTTCCGGACGGCAACAGATACGTGGCAAATCAACGAGGAGATACGCTACATGGAAACGTCACCCGGCTTGATACTGATTACCGGCGCCACCGGCTTTATTGGCCAACGCTTGACTCAAAGACTGATCAATGACGGTTTTTCTGTGCGCTGCATGGTGCGGCAGACCGCCTCTGGCATCCCGGACGGCGCCGAAATCGTTCGGGGAGATCTGCTTGAACCGGCTACACTCGACTCAGCAATGGCCGGGATTGATATTGCCTATTATCTCGTTCATTCCATGTCTGGTGGCCGGGCCGGCTTTGAGAGGCGCGACCGGGATGCTGCCCGTAATTTCGTTGCTGCCGCCAACAGGGCTAAGGTACGGCGTGTGATCTATCTGGGAGGGTTGGGGGAAACCGGGGATGACCTCTCGGAGCATCTCAAAAGCCGCCTCGAAGTGGCTGATATTCTCAAGACCGGTACGTTTGCCACTACCTTTCTCCGGGCTGCCGTCATAATAGGAGCCGGAGGCGCTTCATTCGAGATGGTGCGGGCGCTTGTGGAACGTCTGCCGCTCATGATTACCCCGCGCTGGGTGTCAACCCGCTGCCAACCGATCGCCGTAGATGATGTCATCAGCTATCTGGCTGCCTGTCCGGCCGATGAGCGGACCAGCGGAAGAACCTTCGACATCGGAGGCCCCGAAGTGCTGACCTATCGGGAGATGATGGAACGATTGGCCCGTATCGAGGGGAGAAAACTTTATATCATTCCGGTACCGGTGTTGACTCCGAAGCTGTCATCATACTGGGTCGGTTTCATAACCCCGGTATCTCCATCAGTGTCAATGCCCTTGATTGAGGGATTGAAAAACGAGGTGATCTGCCGTGAAAGCGCAATCCGCGACCTGATTCCCGTGCGGTTGACTCCCTACGACGAAGCGGTTCAAAAGGCGTTGATCGGATCATGACCGTATCTGGAAAAGCTGGGAACTCTCACCTGTTTGCCGTTGGATTACCTCAAAAATAATGGGCTGTGTCCATTGATCTCGTTGCCTCTCCACAACTATTTTACTGCTGCCGATTATATTCAGCTCTCTGTACGAATTTGTTGAATTGTAAAACAATGTTAAATAAGTCGCAAAATGTGTAGTAATTAGGTGGTGGTTCTGATATGAAACTCGCACAAATATTTAATTTTGAAGATTTTAACAAGCATTTTGCCGTAGAAAATAAAAACAACTAAGAGGAGACGATCAAAATGTCAGTAATACCAACAGGTGTGAATAAAACGGCTGTAAATCTGATGTGCTTCGCTTTATTCAGCACTGTGATCATAGCAGGTGCCTGCTTTGCAGACGATTATGACAATGATGCTCTGCCCAAAAAAGCCTATTCTCTCGGTCAGGAACAGCCGAAACCAAAGCCAAAGGTTATTATTAAGGAAAAAATAGTCATTCAATGTCCGCCAGGATCTCACTGGAATACGGACGTCAAGCGCTGTCAAAATGAAGATGGTGAGGATATAGCTCCTGCGGCAAAGAAAAAATCTCGACCACGGATGGCAGAAGAAACTGTCGAACCGGCATCAAAACCAGCATCAGGAAAACAGGTTTCTGCTCAACGTGATGAGCGTTATGTTTACCCGAACTCAAAGCTGCGTTTCAAAATGGTGAACTGCTCCATGAAAGGAGAAAGCGTTACCTGTAAGGTGCAGTTGACGAATACTTCAGAAGGCAGCACAAAAATCCTATTTGGTAATTTCAGCATTACCGATGAAAATGGTAGAACATACAAGAGCAAATCAAATTATTGCACTGAGCATATGAATAGTGCCTACACGGTGGGGTATGGTGATAGCAGGGGCTTTGGATTTGTTTTCCCCTTGGTGGATGCTTCTGCAACAACAATCAGGTTTTCGGGCTCGGTAACTGCCAACCATGGCAGTGATGCACTGTCATTCGAGAATATCGCTGTTTTTATGTAAGCAGCAACCGGGAGAAGCGCGAACCAAGGGGGCTGGACTCCGCTTCGCTCCATCAGAGTGCTCTCTATCCGTTCTTCCACCATAGGAGACCAAACATGCACGACATTCCCGATATCCTGGAAACACTCAGACGCTCCCCCAATATCCTCACCCGGTTTGTCCACTCCATCCCGGAAAACAGACTGGATCTGCGCAGGGGTGAAGGGTTCTGGACGATTGCTGAACATTGCAGCCACCTGGCCCAGGTGCAACCGATGCTCCTGAAGCGGATCGAACGCTTCCTGAACGAGGATGCCCCCGAATTCGTTCCCTACAATCCGGGGGTGGGAGCGGAAGAACCGGCCACTCCTCTTCGCATGAACATGGAATCGACCCTGGAACAGTTTGCCCGGGACCGGGAGGCTCAAATCAAACTGCTGGAAAGCGCCGATGAGTTGTGCTGGAAAAAGCAGGCGACCCACCCGGAATATGAACATTACTCGCTCTACATCCTGGCCCGGCATATCATGATGCATGATCACTGGCATATGTACCGGATGGAAGAATTGTGGCTGACCAGGGATGCCTATCTGACACTGCTGACATAGCGAAAACCATCATCTCCACGCAGGTCATGTCCCACCTTCCGATGCTGCTCTTTCCCCCCACTGTTCCCGCTCGCCCCGAAAGTGCAGATAGGCCAATACCAACGCAGCGCCTTGCAGCACGGCACAGAAATACATCGGTGCGCCGATCCTCCAGTCGCCATGGGGAAGATGCGACACCAGGGAGAGCAGCGGCGTACCGCACAAGGGGGCTACCACCGCCATCAGGCTGTTGACGGAACTGACCGCCCCCAGTGTCTGCCCCTGGTTTTTGGTGTCAGCGGCGCTGGAAATAATGCTCTGCAGTGTGGCGGTAATCGTGTAGCCGAATACGTTCAGACAGACTACCGCATACATCATCCACCCTTGGCTGGCGGCGCCCCACAAGGCATAGGCCAGTGATGATGACACCAGGCCGGCTACCGCCAGTCGCCGGGGAGTGAAGCGCTTGAGAAGACGCCCCAGCAGGAAGCCTTGAACGATCAATGACATCATGCCGACTGCCGCCAACGACCAGCCGTTTTCCTTCGGTCCCCAGCCGAATTTGAAGGTCGTGTACAACACCCAGCTGGTGTAGAGCACGAATTGGGCAAGTCCGCTCAGGGCCACCACCGCCACCAAGCGGCCGACGCCGCTCAGACGGGCCAGCTCGCGTAGCGATGTCAACGGGTTGGCCGCCCGCCAGTGGAAGGGGCGGCGCCGCTCAAGCGGCAGCGACTCGGGGAGCACAAAATAGCCGTAGAGCCAGTTGAGCAGGGCGAAACCACCGGCCACGAAAAAGGGGAGCTGGATATTGATCGCCCCCAGCAGTCCCCCCATCACCGGGCCGATGATGAAACCGAGCCCGAACATGGCGCCCAGCATGCCGAAACGCTTGGCACGCTCTTCGGGTGGGGTGATGTCCGCCACATAGGCGTTGGCCACGGCTGCGTTGGCCTGCATCGCGCCACCCACCAGTCGTACCGCGATCAGCATCCAGAGGGCGGTCGAGAGACCGGTGGCGAAGAAGTTGAGACCGAGTCCGCAAAAGCCGAGCAGCAGCAATGGCCGGCGCCCATGGGCGTCGGAGAGCGCACCGAGGATCGGCGAGGCGATGAAGTTGGCGATCCCGAAGGCAAATACCACCACCCCATACCAGAAGGCCTGGTCAGCGTGCGAAGCGGTAAAGCTGCCGACCAGGGTCGGCAGTACCGGGATGATCAAGCCGATCGAGACTATGTCGATCAGCACGGTCAGCATGATGAACGGCATGGCCGCAGTGCGGTCGGCGCGGCGTGAAAAGAGTTTGAAGTCGGTCATGGGTAACGGGTTGAGCCTCTTGTTTGCTGTTGGTGAATACAAACGTGGGATGACAAGGGAATGTGCAGAGTTATTGTGGGACAGGAAGTTGTTCTGTTTATCTGCCAGAACTGCAAGGATATTTTATGAGGCATAGCCGGGGTGTGTTGCTCGATTGATGGCGATCATTGCATACCCTTTGTGCTGCCAGCCAAATCATTCCACGGCCACTGTTTTCCTTTTATATTGTGCGTAATGTTCGTTAAAACATGCCGGACAGAGGCCGTGGCTGAATTGCGCATCCGAGTTATCGGAGATGTATTTCTCCAATTGTTCCCACGATTGATCTGCCGTATGGATTTTCTTGCAATGCATGCAGATGGAGATGATCCCTTCCAGACGTTTTGTCCGGGCCAGCGTCGCCTGGAGTTCCTCTTTCTGGCAGGTCAGTAACTCCTGTTGACGTTTCTGTTCCGTTATATCGGTGATGGAAAACACGGCATAGGCCTGGGATCGTTCCGGGAAGATCGTGGTGCCGTGATCCAGCGCCCAGAACGGTTCTCCATTCTGGCGAGCGTACAGCACTTCTCCTTCATATCGCCCCTTCTGTGCAATCTCACCATAAATCTTTTTGCCGTATTCATGGAAGGTCTGCTCGCTGCCGTACAAACAGCGCACCGACTGTCCCTGCAGTGTTCCGGGAGCGAAACCGTAGATTGCTTCCAGGGCAGGATTGCAGCGATAAATCACCCTGTTTTTAACGATACATAATCCGGTCGGCAAGGTTTCCAGGATGGCATTCTGCTCCTGTGATAGTTCAAACAAGTCACGATCGGCTTTTTCCTTGCTCAGCAGTAAGGTGCCGAACCCATTGACCAGGAGCAGATAATATAATGCAATGAATGCTGAGTATTGAACCGAGTTATTGGTAAAGAGCGACAAACCGCTTGTTGGTGATAATGCCAGAGTCCCCCGTATCAAAACGATCAATACCGCCAGCCACATGCTCCAGCCGATGGCAAGGCGCAGTGGTGATCTTTTTTCAGCCGATGTCAGCAGAATCCAACCGGCCGGTGCAAACAGAATCACGGTAACAAACGAGGCGGCGGCAACCCGCCCAGAGCCGGAGAACGGCGTAGAGGCAACACAAATAAGTACTATGGAGGATAGTGTCGTAATCTGGAGTAATTTGCTGACGGGACGACCGGAAATGTGAAACATGGCGCAACTTTCATAGGCAAAGCCGGCCAGCAAACAGCTGTTGCCGATGGTGTAGCTTAGAAAGTCGGGGATCGCTCCACGCTGGTAGAGCAGCAGCCATCCCGCGAACTGCAACAGCTTGGCAACGGTCCAGTACGTGTTCCGCTCGGCTTGATCCTCATGCAACTGGTAGAGGAACAGCACCACACCAAAAATAATGTTGCCGATCGCCAAGGCAAAGATAAAGGTTTTTATATCCATTCGCTCAGCTCCGTTTTCAATGAAAGCATCATGAACCCTGCGTAGTGGATAATGGGCAAGTTCTGCGCTGTCGTTGTCTACTGCATAGCTGTGAGATTGTGCTGTGTCAATATAAATGTAATTTTAGAAAGTCGGTAGCTGTTTTGGGTGCGACATGGCTGGACATTAATAAAAGATCAGTCCTTTTGCTTACTCAGCTCCACAAGGCGAGTCATGGTGTTAAAGTTCCGCGTTGTGGACGCAACTTTCAGTTTGCTCTCGAAAAAGTTGTTGGTGAACCTGGAGTCGCTCAGTTTGGTGGCGTAGAGCGTGTAGATAGTGTCGCCAACCACCCGTATGTTGTCGGGAGTGAAGTCGAGGGCGGAAAAGGCCTCCAGGAACTGCGGGGAAGGCGGCGCCGACAATAATGAGTAATACAGCCGCGACAAATCTGCTTCGGGGAAGGGATTTTCGTCCAGAATGCGTTGGAGCTGCTCCGGAGTCCTGGTGATTACCGTGATGTCGGCGCCTATTTTCAGTTTGATCGTTTCATGGGTCAACTGGCTGACAGCGGTATGATCCAGGATGGATCGAGCGATGACATTACCGCTCTGAATATAGGTGCGGACATCGATCAGACCGGCTTCGGAAAGGGCAACACGCAGATCCGCCATCGGCACCTTGTTTTTTCCGGTCGGCATGACGCCGCGCAGCAATATGACATAGGTTTGCATACGGTTAGTGCCCCTTTGAGTAAAACATGAAACTACCGCCACCCGGTAATATTTCTATGTATGCCGAATGACATTGAAACCTTCATCCGGAGATGGTGGCACAAAGTAGTGGTAATTTCTGGTAAAGGTTGATTTTCCCGAACCAATTTTTCCGCACACGAGATAGAGGAGCGGCGCCGATTCAAGCCGTATCAGTTCTGTTCCGTACGAATTATCGACGACGCAACGCCAGACACCAGCAGAATCCCGATTACTCAGTGCAAAAACAGCCGCACTCCCGTGTGAAACATAGCCATGCCATACTGCTCCGCCGCCACGGTAACCTCTTCATCGCGCAGTGAACTACCTGCATGGGCCACGAACTGCACGTTGCTTCTGCTGGCCCGGTCGATATTGTCACGGAACGGGATGTAGGCATCGGACGACAGGCAGATACCCGGAAACTGCTTCACCCATTCTGTCCGTTCCTGGGCGGTGATCGGGGGAGGGGATTGTACCAGGCCGGAGAGCATCTGCTCTCTCTCCGGCTCGGAGAGCTGATCCCAGAGCAGATACTGATCCACAATGTTCGCCTTTTCCGGCTTCTTCAACCCTTCCTTGAATGGCAGGTCAAGGGTCTTCGGATGTTGCTGCAACAGCCACTTGTCGGCCTTGTCACAGGCAAGCCGGGTGCAGTGGACCCGTGATTGCTGGCCGGCGCCCATGCCGATGACCTGCCCCTGGTAGGCAAGGCAGACGGAGTTGGATTGCGTGTATTTGAGCGCAATAGTTGCAACAATAAGTGTCTCAAGCACGTCGGACGGCACCGTCTTGTTGGCGGTCACGATGTTCTGAAACTGAGCCTCCGAAATCCGGGCCGTATTCCGCCGTTGCTGAAGCCCGAACCCGAAGAGCTCGCGGTACTCAAGCTCAGGGGCCTCATAGTCCGGATCAATCTGGAGGATGAGGTAGGTGCCCTTTTTCTTTGCCATAAGGATTTCCAGTGCGGCCGGTTCGAATCCCGGCGCGATGATGAGATCCGAAACCTCGCTTTTCAGGATGTTAGCCAGCGATACGTCCACAACGTCGCTGACGGCGGCCACATCGCCAAAGGAACACATGCGGTCGCCGCCCCTGGCCCTGATGTAGGCGGAAGCTACGGGAGAAACGTCGCTCTTTGTCAGAAATTGCGATGCGAGGTAGCTGTCCGAAAGGGCTCCGGCCACGGCGGCTCCGGCGGGGCTGGTATGTTTGAATGACGCTGCTCCCGGCTTGCCGGTGGCAATCTTGAGTTCGCGGGCAAGCTGCCATGCACCGAGAGCGTCGAGGATATTGATATAGCTCGGCGTGCCGTTCAGTACCCGGAAACCGGAGTTGTCGGGAACGATCATCTGCGCTGGTGTTTGCTGAGGGTTGCAGCCGTATTTGAGGGCAATTTCCATTTGTTTCATCCTTTCGTAATTAAACTGCGCGTGAACCGGTGATGTCATAGACGGTGAACTTCCGGTCGAGCAGACCGCATGCACGGGCAGCAATCCGCCACGGTTCAATGTGCGGAGCCTGAAGATGCCGCGCGAGGGTTTCGTGATCCGGCCATAGAACTGAAATTTGTGAAAAAATCAGGTTAAATATTCTTCTTTTAACGGTAGCGTGGCGCACCGGCGGAGCGCACAGCGAAGACAGCGTGCTGTCGAGTTGTTAGATGTTCTTCAGTTCTTCTTTGCTGCCTGTGTAAGATCTTCTAGGAACTTCTTAGCTTCAACATGGCCTGAAATTACTGGGTACTTGTCGTTGAACTTGTCTAGTAATTCTTTCGCATTTTGTTGTTTCCCTTGTGCGATGAGGCGGCTGACTTCCGCTGTAAAGACTGTAACGTCATGAGCCTCAGATTTTCTTTGGCCGATATTTCCTTTTTCATTCATGAGCTGAAAAGAAATAAAGAGGAATACTCCAAAGAAACAAATGCACAGGCCACGTCCAAGTCTTGCCCATTTTTTTGATGAAATTTTTGGCGTTGACAGTCCCAAAAATATTAGGAATGCAAAAACAAGGGGGAATGGTGTGGAAAATAAAAATCCCATTTTTATTTCTCCATCTAACGGGGTGCCCGGTTCACCCGCTTCGCCCAATTTCTCTGGGCGGGGCGGCGTGCAACCGGCTGGTTGGGATATTATCTGCCGCCATGTCTCTTCGGCGGCAAATACTCTGCTTTTCTCCGGCTGTCCATGCCAAAGCTGATGTCAGCGGCGTCTCCGGTTTTGCAACTTCCAGTTGATTCCTCTCTTGGTTTTTCCGCTCTTTCCTTGCTGCTCCACCAGTTTGCTTCACCGGTAAACGTCTGCAACACGAGATGTTTCCTGGCTTCTCAGGTTTTATGCTTTTTCCGCTCTTTCAAACTACTCCACCAGTTTACTTCTCCGCTGCCGAACGCGAATAGGGCAGCCCATGTGAGTAAGAAAGGTATGACTGTCACCGCAAGTTGCGGTACGATCCATTTCTTTATCGGGACCACCCAGCGGCCACCTTCGGCTATAAATTGAAGAATATGCCAAACCGGGGTCAATAACACAAAGGTCGGGACGGGAAACATGAAATACCAGTACAACCCTGGAGAAAAAAGGGCCGCCGTAATGCAGGTTTCAAACAACCGTCGTTTGACACTTCTTGACGCTGTGCGTCGCGCCCGTCGATACAGCAAAATCGCCATACAGAGATAGAGAAGGTGGATGGCAAGAAATACGACGAGGGGTAAGTTGATGCTCTTGTTCATCATGGTTTAATCCTTACTGCTCCACCAGTTTACTTCTCTGGTGAAATGTCTGCGACACGAGATGTTTCCTGGCTTCTCAGGTTTTATGCTTTTTCCGCTCTTCCAGACAACTCCACCAATTTTCTTCTCCGGCTTCGAACGCGGCACCAGTAAACTCATCTTTGTTTTCGCTGCCAGCGCTGCCACGCTTCTGCCATTCCGGGCACCTCCGCCAGCAAGGCCGCCATACTCCACGGTTTTTCGTCGTCCAACTCATTATTGACCGGTTCACGCGCGAGTGCGCGTGAACCGGTGATCTACTCAAATGGAACATTTATCCGGTAAACTTTACAACAAGAACCGAGCCCCATCACAGCAAACTTACCAGCATCTTGGTTCCCATCACAATCAACAGCAGGGCAAAAATCTTCTTCAATTTGTCAATCGGCAGGCTGTGCGCCAGCTTGGCACCGAGCGGAGCGGTGACGATGCTGGCTGCTGCAATGCCTATTAACGCGGGGAGATAGATGAAACCGAGGCTGTAGGGGGGGAGGGGGGCTGACAGGCCGTTGACTAGATAACCGGCTGCGCCGGCCAGGGCGATCGGGAAGCCGATGGCCGCCGAGGTGCCGATGGCGCGGTGGATGGCCACGTTGCACCAGACCAGAAACGGCACCGACATGCTGCCGCCGCCGATGCCGACCAGGCTGGAAATACCGCCGATCAGGCTGCCGACGCCAAACATCGCTGTCAGGCCGGGGAGCTGGCGGTGCGGCTTCGGCTTGATGTTGAGCAGCATCTGGGTGGCGACGTAATAGAGGAATACGACGAAAAAACCTTTCAGGAAACGGGTGGAGAGCTGGGCTGCTACCCAGCTGCCGCCAAAGGTGCCGGCCATGATGCCAAGGGTGATCCGCCGCACCACCAGCCAGTCAACGGCGCCCCGCAGGTGGTGAGCCCGCAGGCTGGAAACCGAGGTAAAGATAATGCTGGCCAGGGAGGTGCCGAGGGCCAGGTGGAGGATATGGGCCTCCGGCAGTTGCTGGGCGGTGAAAATGAAGGTCAGCACCGGCACGATCACCAGACCGCCGCCGACACCGAGCAGCCCAGCCAGAACACCCGCGAATGCCCCAAGGGCGATATACATGTACCACGCCGTCATTCAGTTTGCTCGGGATCCGGGTTGTAGATACAGGAACGCTTGCCACCCGGGCAAACCGGGATGGTCGAGCAGCTCCGCAGTTCTTTGGATATCTGGCACTTTCTGCAATTATCGGCCCAGCGGATCGCTCCACCCCCGGCTTGTTTGGCGTTGTACATGGCCTGATCAGCGTCAGCCAGCAATTCGCCCGGCAGATTCTCACCGTTTCCGATGGCAATGCCGATGGAGACTCCCAGATGGCGCAGCTCTCCCTTCAATTCAAAGGGAGTCTGGAATATCTCCTGGCATTTCCCGGCCACCGCCGCTGCTGTTTCCAGTACCTGGTTTCCCTGGTCGGCCAGGAGAATTACGAATTCGTCTCCGCCGACGCGCGCCAGGGTGTCTTCGCAGCGCACGATCTTGTGAAGGCGGGAAGCTACCTGGCGTAAGGCCTGGTCGCCGGCATCGTGTCCCAGTTCATCATTGATCGGCTTGAAGCCATCCAGATCGAGAAACAGGAGGATAATCCGCAGGCCATTGCGTTGGGAACGGGCAAATGCCTGCTTCATGTTATCTGCCAGCAGTTTCCGGTTGGGGAGGCCGGTCAGGATGTCATGGTGAGCAAGGTGCTGCATCTCCTCCCGGCTTTCCAGCAGCTTGGTCAGGACCCGGTTGAACGCTTTGGTCAAGTGGCCGACTTCATCATTGCGTACCACCGGCAACGGTTCCAGTGGAATTTCCTCAAGCGTCATCCGGTCCGCATACTGGGCGGCATGCCGTAAGGGACCGAGCAGGTAACGCAGTCCGGCCACCAGAATAAGGACGGAGATAATCATCATGATGCCGGCATTGCCGATGATAAAACGTTGCAACCTGGTGATTGGTTCGTAAACTTCCTTGGTTGGCAGACGAGCAACCAGGAACCAACCGCTGCTTGGCACGGAAACAACGGCCGCCAGTTCCTCCTCTCCGGCGAGGTTGACATCGATCCCGACACCACGAAATCCCTGCATGGCCCGGTCATGTTGCCGATGTTGTCCCTTTTTTGGGGTCGGTGTCAGGGAGAGATCCCGGTGTGAAGCTCCGACGAACAATTCGTCCTGGGGCGATACCAGAACCAGACCGCCATCGTTACCGACGCGGGTTTTTTTCAGCGCATCGAGGAAATTGGGAGAATCGAGCGCGCTTACCCCCACCAGAACCGCGCGAATCTTTCCCTGTTGATCGCGGATCGGCATCCCCATGGGGAGCACCGGCAATTTAGACGCCCGCCCCAGAACCGGACGGCCAATGGCCAGCTGACCCTGTAGCGCTCTGCGGAAATAATCACGATCAGCAAAAGAAGTTCCGACACGTCCAGCTACGGCCGGGTAGTCGGTCAGAGCGATACCGTTTGTGTCCAGCACCAGAAAGCCCAAGGAAAAGAGCGGATTGATCTCATGTCGTTCTGCCAGCCACTGCCGCAAGCGTTCCGGCTTGTCCAGGTAGTTCAGGGGGAGTTTTCCTGCGCTTCGTTTCAACAGCTCGCAACGCTCGGTAATATTGTGGTCGATGTCTTGCGCGGCATACTTGGCAAGTGTCAGCAATTGGGCCGAACTCATTTTGACGATGTCTTTGCGCAGGTAGTTGCCAAGCAGCAGTGTTCGACCGATGGTGCCGACACACAGGATCGTCAGGCCGAATATGATCAGGCGGGACATGATGCTGGTAAGGTTGGGACGAAACTTGGTCACGTTGTTTTCTCTGTTCTCGTGATGACCTCAATGAGGTTGTCGTGCCTGATTAATCATTGAATGCTGCGATCAGATCGTTACGGTCAAGTGTAATCATGGCGGACGTGAAGTGTACTTTTTTACAGTGAATCGACCGGCGGTTGACAAGCGCCGATAAATGTGAATACTTAACCAGCTTAACCGATAGTTACGGAGGTACTTACCATGGCGCTCGTGGAATGGCAATCTTGTTATAGCGTGGGGAATGAACGGCTTGATCAGCAACATCAACGGATTATTGCCATGATCAATCTGTTGGGTGAAGCAATGAATTCGGGAACCGAACGACCGACTCTGATGAAGATCTTCTCCGATCTGGCCGGGTATACCAAAACCCATTTTGTGGAAGAGGAAAAATTGCTGGAAGAGCATGGCTACCCGGCGCTTGTCGAACATCGTGAACAGCATGGTATGCTTACCCGCCGTCTGGCTGACTTCTATCGCAACTTTTATATCAACTCCCGCCCCCAGACCGATGAGGTGATGGCCTATTTGCAGAGCTGGCTTTATGACCATATCCTGGCTCAGGACAAACGCTATCAGCCTTTTCTGGTGGAAAACCAACCGCAACCATAGTCATCCCCCTCGCGTTTGCTCTCTCCATACGCCGTGCTAGACCCGGACAAAGCGTGGCGCAGCTGCCGCAGGTGAGAACCGTAGCGGTTTACCGCCCGGCAGCTACCCCATCTGGATCCCCTTGATCGGTTCTTCGGGCGTTGCCGAACGTAACGACTTGTCCGCTTTTTCCAGCAGAATTTCCATGGTCATCCCCTGCTTGTCCTGAGAGGCGTTAAACCCCGCAATACCGAAATTCATGGTCACCTTTACCACCTGGCCATGCAGCGGGATCGCCAGGGAAGCAACTCGTAATCGCAACCGTTTGGCCACAATCATCGCCTCCTGCACACCGGTTTCCGGTAGTGCGATCAGAAATTCACTCTCCCCGTAGCGAGCTACCCAGTCCACATCCTTTCGCAACGCTTCCACACAACAGGTGGCAACTGTCTTGAGCAGTGTATCACAGGCAAAATGCCCGTGGGCTTCCCTGAGTTGGTCAAAGTTGCAGATTCCGGCAATGTTGAGTGACAGAGGGCGCTGGTAACGATAGGCCCGCGTGATTTCCTTGTTCACCCGATCTTCCATGTACGCGCGGTTATAGACCCCTGAAACCGGATCAACCAGAGAAAGACCCCTGATCTCGGCAAGATGGCGTTCCCGCTCCGCTTCCAGCTCCAGAATCCTGCGCGCGGTCTTGAGCCGGGCGTGCAGTTCCGGTTTATGGATCGGCTTGATCAGGTACTCGTCTGCTCCGGCCTCCAGTCCGGCAATGATATCGTTCTTGCTCTCCTGGGAGGTCAGAATGATCAGGTAGGTGTAACCGGAAGTGGAAGCATCCTTTCTGATCGCCTGGCACAGTTCCAGGCCACTCATCTCCGGCATGATCCAGTCGGTTATCACGATCGGATAGTAGCCGGAACGGTACAGCTTGAGGGCATCTTTACCGTTCTCGGCGCTGGTCACCGGGTAGCCGGCCTGTTTCAGTGTGTCTTGCAGCACGCTTCGCAACAGGATGCTGTCATCAACGATCAGGATCGGTGGGCGGCTTTCAGCCGGATTTGATGAGTCTGACATGCATCCTCCGCAGATATATGATGTCGTGCGACTTGTACAGCGGGTACGCCGGTTGGCGCTTGTCAAATTTTCTGGTAACAGGTTGCATGTTTAACAGAAACTCAAGGCAGGCGCAAGGAATCGTCAGGAAAGGTAACCTGCTGCCACTGTTTTACCACCTGTACAAAAATGAACAGGGGGATCGTTGCGGCACTATTTCCCGATACATGAAAAAGGAGCATGGAGAGTTTGACTCCCATGCTCCTTTTTATTCCGGTCTCTTCTTCTATTGCCGATCAGCGAGCGAGGTGTGATTTTAAGAAATATGCTATCCGGAGGATGGCATGATTTGATCCGGCGTTCCCCCGCAATCAACGAATTTGAGCCCGATGTGGGATGCCGTGATGTTGGTGACATGACAGGTGATATCATCACGTCCATCGCCAAAATGCAGGGTACACTGGTCGCCTGGTAATGTCTCCTTCAGAAAGCCCAAACAGTTGACTCGTGCGCCCGAAGCAGAGATGTTCTCGAGCCTGCATTCATGAATTGAACCGCTCAAATCAATTTTGCAGCTGTAGCTGGAAGCTTCTCTTGTGTCGTGTCTCGTCGGCATGGCAATGGTCCCTTTCCGTCTGAATCACCAGTTCAATTGTTTTGCTGTGGTGACCAGCGACTTCAGGTACTTGACGAGTGATGCCATCTCGGGAGAATCGAGTGGCAGGGGAGGACCATCAAGTGATGCATCAATGCAGCGATTGATAATCAGCTGCAGTTTTGCATCATCGTAGTTGTTGATATTTTCAAGCCCCTTGCCGTTCTGGTGGCAACTGGCGCAACTCTTGCCATTGGTGCCGAGCGTTGTACTTTCGAATAGTTGTCTGCCTTGCTCGCCTGAAGGCTGGTCGGCAGCCATAGCCATCGTTGCCGACAAAGCCAAGGCCGTTAGTGTCATGTGCCATATTTTCATGATCTGTTTCCCCCTTTTGTTTGGTATGATTCAAGTCTACCCAATCAGGGGAAAATAGATAATCAGCGTTTGTCTTATTTTTACCTCGGTTTTGGTTTCAAGGGTGTCAGCGGATCTCCTATTCACCATCAGTTTGTTCTGATCAGTTATTCCCCCTGCCGTGTTTTTTGTTTTTTCCTTTACCTCGCGGATTATCTGATTCATCTGGTTGACCGGTAAAGTGCAGATTACCGCTTTTGAGGGCATGAAATTCAGCTGAGCCCGGTTTGATTCCCAGTTCCTTGGCAATTGCTCCCCATCCTTTTTTCTTGTTGGGCGTATAGACATTCATGACCTTGTCCGGTTGTTTCCCCGTCATCTGGCCAAGCTGAAAAATCATGAACGCATCGGCCGGTTCCTGAACTGTCTGGATAATCGCTTGTACTTTGGGAGCAGGAACACCGAATTGTGTACTGATTTTTGCGGAAAATCCCGGCAGGTCGGCACGTGCCTGAATGTTTACGTTAGCCAGGAAATCTTCAAGACCACCGGCAAAAGCAAGTAAAGGTGAAAGAAGGAAAAGGGAAATAGAAAAAAGGATCAAACGTTTCATGGTGTTACCTCCAGGATATGATGTGTGCTGCCGTGAATTGTGACGAATCGGTCAGGTGGCTTCAAAGAGTTGAAGCGTAGCACGCTCTTACCCGATGTCAATCATGGTCAGCTTTTCGGAGGAGCTGAGTAGACAACGCCAAGCTTGCTGTGCCGGATATGAAAAGGGCTGACAGGTAATATATCTGTCAGCCCTTTTCATATTTGATGTAGCCGTTCTATTATTGTGCTGGCGGTGGATCAGCCGGTGGCGGTGTCGGCGGCGGATCGCTTGGTGCCGGAGTTGGTGGATCACTTGGTGCTGGAGCAGGTTCATCATCAGCATACACCAGTGGTACCGTAAAGGCTAAGAGGCTACATAACGTTAGTAAAATAAATAAACTACGCTTCATTGTACTCACCTCCTTTTGCAGGTTCTGTGCTTATGCTTTACCTTTTTGAGCTTCACGCAACTTTTCCGTTGAACTTTCTTGAGCTTCCAATGCGCTCGGGTCTCCATCGCTGGCGAGCTGCTGCGCTTGTGGTGACAGTGATACCGTGTCTGTCTTTGGTGCCTGTTGGGGTGCTTTCGCTGGTTGCTGCACTTGCACTGCCGGTGCCGAATATACTGAAGCCAGGTTGCCTGATGATAGAGCTGATATGTTCATGGGAGTACCCTCCTGTTATCCATAGATACAATCTTTGATTTGATTATCAATATATCGGCAGACAATGTAAAGGATAATTATTATCTTATTTGTCTGCTATCAATTAAAGAAATAGCGGACGCCAAAGGTCATGGCGGAACTCATCGGGTCGAAGTGAGCGGCGTGCTTCCCTGCGATCTTCAGGTCCGCATCGGGAGCCACTACCATCTTCACTTCGCCGTTCAGCGCCACCCGTTTCGTTATGAAATAATCAACGCCGGCGCTGAAATGTATGCCGGGCACCGTATCCACATCACCCTTGAGTCCGTTGTGAGAGGTGAATTCATTGAACAGGATGTCAAGACCTCCTCCCACATAGGGAGTTATATGTTCCACTGGATTGTTGAAACGGTACTGGGCGCCAAGCGATAAGTTGATGGTTTCAAAGTTGCCGAAGGGAGCTCCCGACACATCCGAGTCGAAATCGGTGTGGGTAATATCCAGTTCCAGTGCGATATTCTTGGTAATGCCGTAGATGAATCCGCCGCCACCGATGAAACCGACATCGGTACTGATGTTGTATGGCCCGGCAACGGTTTCACTCTCGGCTGGCAGCAAGAAACCGAGCCGGCCGGTTACACCGATTCGCTCCTTGATACTATCATTCGCCTCGGCAGTTGCGCCGGTACAGGCAATGCCGGCTGCCAGGCAGATAACGGTCAGTGAAGCTTTAATTGTCCTTGTTTTCATGTAATACCAACCTCCAGGTTTTACTTGAACGTGTCAAGTTGTTAGAATTGTTGTGACAATAATGCATTGCTGTTTCAATGTCAAATACGGGATAGCTCTGCCGCAGCCGTGTGAGGGGGGCGGCGTAGCTCCCTTAGTCTGATCATTTCCAATCATGGCTCACGTTCAGCTAAAAAAAAGGCCACCCGATTTCGGGTGACCTTATGAGTCCATGTGGATAGTCTTGCTCTCAAGCGTAGGTCGAGAATCCTTGCGAGGAATTTTGAGATGGCTGAGGAATTTGTTTTGCATTTTGTGCAATCATGTTGGCAAGCTGATCCATACTCTGGGCGTTAAGCTTGATCATCGAGGTGGAAAGTGCCTGCTGTGTCTGGGAAGATTGCATCATCGTTGCTGCGCCTGCTACTGAACTGACATCCATGGCATCACCCCCGTTTGTATAGCTAAACTATTACACTCTCCCACAAGGATTGCAAATAGATTCTCACTCTACCTGCGGTTACAATGATGGTCATGCTTTCCCGCTCCATTACCCCATAATCTGATTCTCGTTGTTTGTGGTGCCAATGATTCAGGCCAGTTTTTTGGCAATGCCAGCCACATGACTGCCCTGAAAACGGGCCCCAGCCAGTTCGTTGGCTGACGGAGTCCGCTCTCCTTGTGTGCCGGCAATCGTGCTGGCGCCATAGGGGGAGCATCCTGAAATTTCTTCGTTGCTCATCTGCCCACCAAAGGAATAGGGAAGGCCAACCACCACCATACCCTGGTGAAGCAAGGTGGTGTGAAAACTCAGGATGGTTGACTCTTGTCCGCCATGCTGGGTTGCCGAACTGGTGAACACACTCCCGACCTTGCCGACCAATGCACCTTTCAGCCAGAGCTGGCCGGTGGCATCGAGAAATTGCCGCATTTGTCCGCACATGTTACCGAAGCGGGTCGGGGTGCCGAAGATGATGGCATCGGCTGAGGCCAGATCATCCATGGTTGCCACGGGGATATGGGCCATGTTCTTCTGCGCCTCAAGGGCACCCATGGCTGTTAGAACCTCCGGCGACAAGGTTTCGGGAACGCGCTTGATGATCGCCTCGCATCCGGGAATTTCACGGACACCGGTAGCAATAGCTTCGGCCATTTTGTTGATGTGCCCGTACATGCTGTAATGAACGATTAACACGTTGATCATGATCTTCTCCTTTTGGCTGGTTGGATGCAATTTGGTTGATGACAGAATCGGATGACTGACTCACACCAGCTGGTTTTCGATGGCGTAGCGGGTTATTTCAGCATTGTTTTTCATGTTCATCTTGCGCAGGATCAAGCTGCGGTAGGTGCTGATGGTTTTGACGCTCAGCGAGAGTTCGTCAGCAACCTTGCCGACCGGTTTACCGGAAGCGATCAGGCAAAAAACCTGATACTCGCGGTTGGAGAGGTTGTTGTGTGGTTTTTCCTGGTTGGCATTAGCCAGCCCGGAGAGGAAGCATTCTGCAAATTTCGGGTTAATGTATTTTTTCCCCATGGCAGCTTTTTGAAGAGCATTGATTATCTCGCTTTTGGGACTCATTTTGGAAATGTAGCCAGCGCCACCAGCCCGGTAGACCCGCAGAGCGTACTGTTCTTCCGGGTGCGAACTCAGGATCAGTACCGGCAGTTCCGGTTTGATCCTCTTGATTTCCGTCAGGATATCGAGACCGTCGCGTCCGGGCATGGATACGTCAAGCACAACTACATCGTAGGAATTCTCCCGGATTTTATTGAGCGCCTCCTGGCCGTTACTTGCTTCGTCGGCTACGATCATGTCAACAGTCGAGTCCACAACCTGCCTGAGCCCATCTCTCAAAAGGACATGGTCATCTGCTATCAGTACTCTTTTCAGGTTGATCATACGGTTCTCCTTCGCGCGGTGATGTCATATCCGTCAATATTCCGGCAGTCGGATTCTAACTGCCGGTACCTGTGATTACTATCATTTGTTCCTGGCTCAAAGTGAAAAAAAGATGGTCGCGCCGCGCCCTTTTTCTCCCTCAGCCCAGATTCTGCCACCATGGCGTTGAATAATTCTTCCTGCCGTTGCCAATCCTATGCCGAATCCTTCAAACGCGCCCTCAGGTTGCAGGCGTTGAAACGGCACAAAGATATTGGCTGCTTCCTCCGGCTCGAAACCAATTCCATTATCCCGGACATAATAGACCAGCTCATCCGCCATGTTGCTGACACCGAATTCGATACAGGCGGCATCATTATGGGCGGAATACTTCCAGGCATTCCCCAGCAGGTTCTCCAAAACAACGTTCAAGAGGATCGGATCTCCGAATGCTTTTATTCCATCGCCGATGATAAAGGAAACCTGACGTTGCGGTTCCCGTTGCTGCAAATCAGCTTTGATTCCGTAGGCGATACTACTGAGATTGGTCAATTGTTTGGCAACACTTTTGCGAGTGTAACGGGAAAAATTAAGCAGCGACTCGATCAGGTTATGCATGCGCATGGTTTCCGAATAGATCAACTGCAGATACTTGTTGCTTCTTTGATCCACATCTTCCGTTATCTGATCCAGCAATGACTGGGAGAAACAGGCGATACTGACCAGGGGAGAACGCAAGTCGTGAGCCACGGTGTAGTTGAATGCCTCCAGCTCCATATTCAGAAATTCCAGTTCCTCGGTTCTGGCCGAGAGCGCTGTATTAAGATCGCTGATCTGCTCATATTGATCCCGTAGTTGTTGTTCCTTCCTGATGGAACTGATCGATTGTTCAATCACGGAGCAGATCCGATCGTAATGGATCGGTTTCATGACGTAATGGGAAATACCGATCTCAATGGCCCGCATCAATTGCTGGGTTTCGGAATGGGCTGTCAAGGCGATGATGATGGTTTCCGGCGCCATCGACTTGATCATGGATGCCATGGTGATGCCATCCATTTCCGGCATGGTAATGTCGGTGATAACGATGTCGGTGGGGCGTTTCCGGAACAGTTCCACTCCCTTCAGACCGTTGTCGGCGGTAAGGAAACACTGCTCGGGAAAGCGTGGTGCCAGCATTGAGAGCAAGGTCTCCCTGGTCTCTTGCTCGTCTTCGACGTACAGAATCGAAATACTAGCTTTATTTTGTCCGATTGATGTCATGTTCATTCTCATGGGGTAAGGTAGCCATCATCTGGTATGGGATCTGTTCTCTCTGGTTGCATCGTGTGCAATCTTCAGGGAGCATGCTGTTTCGAAAAGGGAAGCACGGTTTTTGCCCAGGATGAATACATCGCTCCATCTTTCTTTTCCATGGTGTAGACAGCACCAGTGGATGTGTTCAGCAGTTGGACGGTTGCTCCTTGTGAAAACAGTACAAACCTGCCGATACTGCTCTGATTACAATACCATAAAGTAACAAAGCCAACCGCAACGAGTGCGATGGTTGTCTTGAAAATGTAATCAAACATTGTCGCTCCACGTGACGGAATGATATCGGTTTTATGTGCTGTATCTTCTTTATGGTATGGGGAAAACAACGGTGAATATGGCCCCGCTGCATTAATATCAAAGTCCACACCATAAAAGTCCTGGTTAAACGTG
>Ga0209798_10000591_pt1 | contig 21947 bp, 19 predicted proteins | sample DOMMetBare3Fresh_FD_187475 | JGI IMG/M metagenome (GOLD analysis project Ga0209798, IMG submission 187475) | Wetland sediment microbial communities from St. Louis River estuary, USA, under dissolved organic matter induced mercury methylation -... | ecosystem: Environmental > Aquatic >... | reverse complement strand
CGAGCTGAGCTGGTCGTTCCCGTTCGGCGCCAACAGCAACCGGATGGGCATCGAAGACGTCGACGGATCGACGATCTACGAGGTGGCCCAGTGGTATCCGCGCCTGGCGGTCTACGACGACGTCCGGGGCTGGAACACGGAGCAGTACCTGGGCCAGGGCGAGTTCTATCTCGAATACGGCAGCTTCGACGTGAGCCTCACCGTTCCAGCCGACATGATCGTGGCCGCGACCGGCACGCTGCAGAATCCCGACGAGGTGCTCACGGCCGCGCAGCGAGCCCGGCTGGCCCGGGCGCGGACGAGCGACCAGACCGTAGTCATCCGCGGCAAGGACGAGATCGGCGACCCGGCATCACGTCCCCCGACGCAGTACCCGACCCTCACCTGGCGCTTCACCGCCGATAGTCTCCGCGACTTCGCCTGGGCCGCGGCGCGGCATTTCATCTGGGACGCGGTGGCGGTCAATGGCGGCAAGACGCTCGCCATGAGCTTCTATCCGCCGTCGGCGGAGCCGCAGTGGAAGGAGGCGAGCCAGTACGCGAAGACCGCCATCGAGTACTACTCCAAGCAGTGGTTCCCGTATCCCTACGCCGTGGCGAGCAACGTGAACGGGATCGAGGGCGGGATGGAGTACCCCATGATCGTCTTCTGCGGGGACCGGACCTCTCCCGAGGGACTCTACAGCGTGACCGACCACGAGTTCGGCCACATCTGGTTCCCGATGGTCGTGGGCAGCAACGAGCGGCTGTACGGCTGGATGGACGAGGGGCTCAACAGCTTCATTAACCACTACAGCTTCCCGCGGAAGTTCCCGGACTCGCCGCTGCCGACGGCGCGTGGCGTGCAAGACACCTACATCAAGAACGCGCTCTCCGGTGACGAGCAGACGATCATGTCGCCAGCCGACCGGATGCGGACGAGCGAGAACTGGCGTCAGGCACTCTACAACAAGCCGGCGGTGGGCCTCGTCCTCCTGCGGGAACACATCACGTCGCCCGAGCGGTTCGATCCGGTCTTCCGCGAGTACATCCGCCGGTGGGCGTTCAAGCATCCCACCCCGGCCGATTTCTTCCGGACGATGGAGGACGGGCTGGGCGAGGATCTGAGCTGGTTCTGGCGCTCGTGGTTCTACACCACCGACCGGCTCGACCAGGCGGTGGACTCGGTGGCGCTGTCGGATTCGGCGGGGGTGATCTCGCGCGTCTACGTGCGGAACGCCGCCCAGATGCCGATGCCGGTCGAGCTCGCGCTCCTGATGGACGACGGGAGCACCCAGCGGCTGAGGTTGCCGGTGGAGATCTGGGGGTTGCGGGATCGATACACGGCGCTGATCCCGGGACCGAAGAAGGTGAACAGCGTAACGATCGACCCCGACGGGTGGTATCCGGACGTGGACCGCTCGAACAACCGGTGGCCGACCGGGGCGCCGGTGCAGTCGACGGGGGCGAAGTAGTGCAGCCCAGGCCCCCTCAGGGGGCCTTCAACTGCCACAACCCGCTGAGCATGTCGATCGCGTACAGCGACCCGCCCGCGAGTTGCACCCCCCAGGTGTACGTGTTCCCCGGTCCTCCCGGCCGGATCTGCGCGATCAGCCGATTTGCCAGGTCCCCCAGCAGCTGCCCCGAGACGTCCACCGCCACCACGCCGCCGTTGTAGTACGCGGCGTACAGGATCTGCCGGCTCTCGTCCATCCAGAAGTTGTGCGTGCCGGCGCCAGCGAGATGGAAGAAGGCCACCTCCTTGGGGTGCACCAGGTCGGTGACGTCCACGACGTGGATGTCGCCGCTCGACTGCGAGCCGATCACGCCGGCACCTTCCTGGCCCACGAAGAGATAGCGGCTCTCCCCACGCACCGGATTGTGGAACCACCAGCCGTTGTGCACCGCCGACCCGCCGGCGACGCCGTCGTCGGCCGTCAGCAGCCGGCTGATTTCCACCGGCGCGTCAGGGCGTCCTCCGCGGATGCCGTTCCCCACGTCGTAGATGATGACACCGGTGTTCCATGCGAAGACGAACGCCAGGCCGTCGCGCACGTAAGTGTCATGGATGCCGTAGGCCGGCGGGATGGGGACCGCGGCGACCAGCGCGATCGAAGTCGGGTCGGTGATGTCGTAGATCAGCAGCGCCGGGTTCTTCGGGTTCCGGGCGCCGAACACGTAGCGGCGGCCACCCAGCTCTGCGATCGTGGCGGTGTGGATCCCATCCGCCACGAGGGAGCTGTCGCGAAACGCCGGCGACCGCGGATCGGCGAGATCATAGACGTAGAGGCCCGCGTTGGCCCCGCGTTCAGCGCTGAAGACCAGCACGGCCCCATCCTCGCTCACCTGCACGTCGCTGACGGTCCCGATCCCGGGCACCACGATGGAATCGGCCAGCGTGGGGGCGCCGCCGGCGCCCAGCGACCAGATCTTCACCACATTGCCCGGCACCCCATTCCGCGCGACACCACCCCAGGTCCCGGTGTACGCCCAGGACCCCCGAACCCAGAGGTCGGAACTGAACCGTTCGGGGACGTTGTCGCCCCCGGCCTCGATCTGGAAGCTGGAACCAGGCCGCGGGCCGGTGCCACCGGTGCCGGAGCCGTCACCCCCGCCGCACGCGGCGAGCAGCACGCCGAGCGCGCTCCCCCACGGCCGTACCAACCCTCGCGCCCCGGTCACCGTGCCACGCCCCCATGATCGTGCATGCTCATCGATTCCATCTCCTCCGCGGCGCCGTAGCGCCCCATGCGATGCATCGGCGCCCCGGCAGCGATGCGCACCCCGAGAGTGAACGACCAGACATGGTCCCGTCCATAGAGCCCGACGACGTCGAACAGCCCGCCGCCGACCTTGGCGATCCGGGCATACTCCACTTCCACGATCGGGCGGAGATCGAGCCCCTGGCGCCGTAGCGCCAGGACCTCGTAGCCGGCCGCATGACTGGTCCAGCGGGTGATGCCCAGGATCGAGTTCTCCACGTGCGGTCGGAGCGAGCGGTACCGCGAGATGCGCTCCTCTTCGGGGCGCTCGGTCCGCTCGAACCGGTACTGGAGACGATGGCGCCCGGTGCTCCATGCACCCTCCGCCAGGAGGCTGTGGAAGACGAAGAAGCCCTGCGCCTCCGACGTGCGGGCCCACTCCACCAGCCCATACACCGGATGCCCGCGCAGCGGCCGTGCCCAGCGTACCGCGACGCTCCACTTCGCCTGATCCGTGCCAGCGCCGGGCCGGTGCTCGGGCGAATGCACGTGCGCGCGCGAGGCCTGAACGGTGAGACCCGACAGCACGCCACCCGTCGCGCGCGCGCTCCACGAGTCGCCGAAACGCCCGCCGACCCGCGGCCACTGCCCGGGACGCTCCGGCTCGTCACCGTTGAACAGTCCCGCCTCGACCGCTACCGGGCCCCCGCGGACGGCCACGATCGCGACGGCCCGCTCGAGGATCTGCGCCCAATGATGGTTGACCGGATACCGCAGGAAGGGCCGGGTCATCGGATCATCGGTGCCGAACGGGGCGAACCCCTTCCCTGCGGCGACGGAGACGCGGGTCGCGCCGTCGTGCCCACCGAGTAGATCGTCGGCGCCGAGGATCAACTCGTGGAGGTAGGTGTGCGGGTGGCGCCGGTCCACGAACCCCTCGCCCCAGTTGCCGGGGGCGAGCTCTCCCTGCGAAATGGTGGCGCCCTCGAGATTGAGAACGCCGGTGAGCCGGAGCCGGCCGAACGCGCCCGCATGGAGATGGATTGCGGGTTGGACGACGCGAATCTCGCCCAGCGCCGCGCCGCCGGGTACCGGGTCGGACTGCTCGAAGGCTACGACCGCCTGGGCTCCCACCCGAGCCCAGGCGGTCTCCTGGGCCGACGCGACGCCGGGCAGAAGCAGCGCCAGCCCGAGCGCGGCGATCGCTCTCAGTCCGACTCGGCCACCGCCGCCCGAACGGGCGTGATCGCCGCCCGCAGGAAGTCCCGGTTCATGCGCGTGATCGTGTCGATACTTATCAGCTTGGGGCAGGCCTCCTGGCACTCGCCGTAGAGAGTGCAGCCCCCGAACCCCTCGATGTCCATCTGCTCGACCATCTGCCGGGCCCGGCGGATTCGCTCGGGTTGCCCCTGCGGCAGGAGGCTCAGGTGGGTGATCTTGGCCGCCGTGAACAGCGAGGCGGAGCCGTTGGGGCACGCCGCCACACAGGCGCCGCACCCGATGCACTGAGCGGCATCCATCGCCGTGTCCACGTCATCCTTCGGGATCAGGGTCGCGTTGCCGTCCACCGCGCTGCCGGTGGGCGCGCTGATGTAGCCGCCTGCCGCGATGATCCGGTCGAATGCCGCCCGGTTCACCACCAGGTCCTTCAGCACCGGGAACGCGCGGGAGCGCCAGGGTTCGACGCTGATCTCCTGCCCGTCCCGAAAGCTCCGCATGTGGAGCTGGCAGGTGGCGGTCCCCTTATTGGGGCCATGGGCCTGGCCGTTGATCATGAGGCTGCAGGAGCCGCAGATCCCCTCGCGACAGTCGTGGTCGAAGGCGATCGGCGTCTCGCCGGTTTCCTGCAGGCGCTCGTTGACGACGTCCAGCATTTCCAGGAACGACATGTCCTGGCTGATGTCGCTGGCCTGGTACGTGACCATGCGGCCCGGAGCGTCCGGCCCGGGCTGTCGCCAGACGTGGAGGGTGACGTTCATCTGTAGCTCCGTTGGGCCAGATGCACGTATTCGAAGTCGAGCGCCTCCTGGTGCAGCCTGGGGGACCGAAGGTCGCCGGTATGCTCCCAGGCAGCGACATAGGCGAAGTTGTCGTCGTCGCGCAGGGCTTCGCCGTCCTCGGTCTGGTACTCCTCGCGGAAGTGCCCGCCGCAGGATTCCTTGCGTTGCAGCGCGTCCAGGCACATGAGCTCACCGAGCTCGAGGAAGTCCGCGACGCGACCGGCCTTCTCGAGCGCCTGGTTGAGCTCGGCATCGCTCCCGGGCACGTTCACGTTTCGCCAGAACTCCTCGCGCAGCTCAGGGATGCGCCCGAGCGCTTCCTGGAGGCCGGCCGCGTTGCGCGCCATGCCGCACTTGTCCCACATGATCCGGCCGAGCTCCCGGTGAAACGAGTCCACCGTCCGCTTGCCTCTGATCGACAGGAACTTCCGGGTCCGCTCGGCGACCTCGGCCTCCACACGCCGGAACTCGGGATGCGAGGGGTCCACCGGCCCCGCCTTGGCCGAGGCCAGGTAGTCGCTGATGGTGCTGGGGAGAATGAAATATCCGTCGGCCAGGCCCTGCATCAGCGCGCTGGCACCGAGCCGGTTGGCGCCGTGATCGGAGAAGTTGGCCTCGCCGATGACGTGCAGTCCCGGGATGGTGCTCATCAGGTTGTAGTCCACCCACAGCCCGCCCATCGTGTAATGCGCCGCGGGGAAGATCCGCATCGGGACTTCGTAGGGGTCTTCGTCCGTGATCCGCGCGTACATCTCGAAGAGGTTGCCGTAGCGCTCGCGGATGGTGCCGACACCGAGCCGCTTGATGGCGTCGGCGAAGTCGAGATATACCCCGAGCCCGCCGGAGCCCACGCCGCGCCCCTCATCGCACACGGCCTTGGCCGCCCGGGAGGCGATGTCCCGCGGCGCCAGGTTGCCGAAGCTCGGGTAGCGGCGCTCGAGGTAGTAGTCGCGCTCGCTCTCGGGGACCTGATCGGGCGGCCGGTGGTCGCCGGCGCGCTTGGGCACCCAGACCCGGCCGTCGTTCCTGAGGGACTCGCTCATCAGGGTAAGCTTCGACTGGTACTCGCCGCTCACCGGAATGCAGGTCGGATGGATCTGCGTGTAGCACGGGTTGGCGAACGCCGCGCCGCGCTTGTGGGCGCGCCAGATGGCGGTGGCATTCGACCCCTTGGCGTTGGTGGATAGATAGAACACGTTGCCATAGCCGCCGGTGCCAAGCACTACCGCGTCGGCCGCGTGGCTCTTGATGGCGCCGGTGATCATGTCGCGTACGACGATCCCGCGCGCGCGGCCATCGATCACGACCAAGTCCAGCATCTCGGTGCGCGGATACATCGTCACGCCGCCGCGCGCCACCTCTTTCTCGAGCGCCTGGTAGGCCCCGAGCAGCAGCTGCTGGCCGGTCTGGCCCCTTGCGTAGAAGGTGCGCGACACCTGGGCTCCACCGAACGATCGGTTGGCCAGGAGGCCACCGTACTCGCGCGCGAACGGGACTCCCTGCGCCACGCACTGATCGATGATGTTCACGCTGATCTGCGCCAGGCGGTAGACGTTGGCCTCACGGGCGCGGAAGTCCCCACCCTTCACCGTGTCGTAGAACAACCGGTAGACGCTGTCGCCGTCGTTGCGGTAGTTCTTGGCCGCGTTGATCCCCCCCTGTGCGGCGATCGAGTGCGCCCGCCTGGGCGAGTCCTGGAAGCAGAAGCACTTCACCTGGTAGCCCAGTTCGCTCAGGGTGGCCGCGGCGGACCCACCCGCCAGGCCACTCCCGACCACGATGATGGTGTACTTTCGCTTGTTCGCGGGGTTCACCAGCTTCATCTCGAAGCGGTGCTTGTCCCACTTCTGCTCGAGCGGACCGCTGGGGATCCTGGACTGTAGTTCCATTAGGCTCTCCGTGGCCTGCCATGAGTCACCCTGAGCGAAGCGAAGGGGGCATGCGCCGACGCATGGCTCCTTCGCTCCGCTCAGGATGACTCGCGGTGTTCCAGCTCCCCCCCCCGGCCCTCACCGCAACATCCCCGCATACACCGCAATCGGAATGATCGTGAACCCCGCCCACAAGACGACCGAGAGCACCAGCGCCAGCCTCCGCTTGATCGGCTGCGGCGACGGCGGGCTCATACCGAGGCTCCGGCCACTGCTCCAGACACCGTGGTACAGGTGCAGCCCGATCGCGGCCAGCGCGATCTCATAGAACAGCACGACCAGCGGATTGCCGAAGCCGGCAGCCACGTTGTGATACGGATCGGCTTCGACGAACGAGGGATGCACGGTCCCCAGAGTGAAGTGGAGAACGTGATAGACCAGAAAGACCACGATGAGCACGCCGCCCCAGCGGATGGTGCGTGACGCGAGGGTGGAGATCTGGGGGCGTCGACCCGCGGCGTACGCGACCGGGCGCGCCGCCTGCCGCCGGCCCGTCAGTTGCACCGCGGCAGCGATGTGCAGGACCACGGCCGCGATCAGCACCAGCCGCGCCGCCCAGAGCGCCCCGCCGGCCCCGTGCAGGAACCGGCTGTATGCATTGATCTTGTCGGGACCCTGGAAGACCAGGAGGTTGGCGAGCCCATGGGTGATCAGGTACGCCACCATGACGATCCCGGTGACGGCCATGACCGCCTTCTTCCCAACCGCCGTATGCCAGAACGCCAGCACCCGATTCATGAATTCTCCCAGGTCAGACGGCGTCGAGGACCACCTGGGTGGCACGCACCGCCTCCGCCGACTTCCTCAGCTCGGCGCGCTCCCCGTCGGACAGCGCGATCTCGACGACTTCCTGGAGACCGGCGCGGCCCAGCTTGCAGGGCACCCCGCAGAAGACGTCCCGGAGCCCGAATTCCCCCTGCAGCCACGCCGAACACGGAAGGATCCGCCGCTTGTCGAGGGCGATCGCCTCGACCATCTGGACCGCCGCCGCGCTTGGCGCATAGTACGCCGAGCCCGTCCTCAGCAGCGCGACGATCTCGGCGCCCCCATTCCGGGTCCGATCGACGATCGCCTTGAGCTTGTCCGCGGGGATCAGCTGGCTCACCGGAATCCCCGACACAGTCGTGTGGGATACCAGCGGCACCATGGTGTCGCCATGGCTGCCGAGCACCATCGCCTGGATGTCCTCGACCGAGACGTCCATCGCCTCGGCCAGAAACATCCGGTAGCGCGCCGTGTCGAGCACGCCGGCCATGCCGATCACCCGCTCCCGAGGGAATCCGCTGGCCTTCATCGCGACGTAGCACATGACGTCGAGCGGATTCGACACCACGATGATGATGGACTTGGGGGCCACCCGAGCGATCTCCTTCGCCACCGAGCGGACGATGCCGGCGTTGGTCTTCGCCAGGTCGTCGCGGCTCATCCCGGGCTTGCGGGCGATGCCGGCCGTCACAACGAACAGGTCGGCCCCCGCCGCCTCCTCGTAGCCGTTGCTACCGATGACCCTCGTGTCGAAGCCTTCGATGGGGCCTGACTGCCACTGGTCGAGCGCCTTGCCCTGCGGAACCCCTTCGATCACGTCGACCATGATCACGGTGCGTGCGAGGCTCTTTTCGGCGAGGCGCTGGGCTGCCGTCGCTCCGACGTTGCCTGCCCCCACGACGGCCACTTTTCCGAGCATGGCGGCTCGCTTTCACGTGTGCGGGTTGGTCTCGTAGTCACCCTGGGCACCCACTTGCTCTTGCGCCGCGGAATCTACCGGCTCAGGATTCCGCGGCCAACCCCGCCGGCAGCTCCAACCCGAGCTGTCGCAGCCCTTCGTAGAGAACGACGCTGACCGCATTGGCCAGGTTGAGGCTGCGCACGCGACCGGGCATCGGGATGCGGAAGCAGCGCTCGGGATGCTTCTCCAGGATCCGGATCGGCAGTCCCTCCGTCTCACTGCCGAACACGAGCACACCGCGGTCGCGGAACGGCGCCTGGCGATAGTCGTTGCCTGCGTTGGCCGAGAAGTATAGGCAGCGATCGCGGCTGATTGCGTCCCGGAAGGCGAACCAGTCGGAGTGGACCCAGAGATCCACCTTGTCCCAGTAGTCGAGCCCGGCGCGCTTCACCTCGCGGTCATCCAGGCTGAAGCCGAGCGGCCCGATGAGATGGAGCGGCGAGTCGGTCGCCGCGCACAAGCGGGCGATGTTGCCCGTGTTCGGGGGGATCTTCGGTTGGATGAGCGCGACGTGGAGCGCCATCAGCCGCCGCGGGTATGCATCTCGCGCCGCGGGTCGGCGCGCAAGCTGTCAATCTGGTGGAGCACGCCCCGCTCCGCCAGCGCGGCGCGGGCCTCGGCGCCGCGGTCGGTGCGCGAGGTCCAGGTTGCCCCGATCCGGCTGGCGATCTCGGCGTCCGACGCGCCCAAGCGGAGCAGCTCCCGAAGATCAAGGCCACGCTCGCCGTAGAGGCAGAGGAACAAGGTCCCGTCGGCGGTGAGACGCGCGCGGTCGCAGGTGCGGCAGAACGGCGCCGTGGTCGAGGCGATCACGCCGAAGGCGGTGCCGTCGTCCAGACGGAACCGCTCCGCGGGCGCCCAGTCGCCTTCACGCAGCGGCGTCACGGTCCCGTGCCGGCGCGCGATGGTCTCCAGGATGTCGTGCTGCGAGACCACCCGCGCGAGATCCCACTGCGTGGCCCCGCCGACGTCCATGTACTCGATGAACCGGATCTCGAGGCCACGCCCCCGGGCAAACTCGAGCAGATCGAGGATCTCGTCGTCGTTGTAGTCCCGGATGACGACGGCATTGAGCTTGACCGAGTCGAAGCCTGCGGCCGTCGCCGCGGCGATCCCCTCCAGCACCTCCCCATGGCGCGCGCTCCGGGCAAACGCCACCATCCGTTCGGGCCGGAGCGTATCCAGACTCACGGTGACCCGCCGAAGTCCCGCGGATCGCAGCGTTGCGGCCCACCGACCCAGCAGGATGCCATTCGTGGTGAGGGCGAGATCCTCGATGCCGGCGTGGCCGGCGAGGAGCCGGACCAGCGCCGGCAGATCGTGCCTCAGCAGCGGCTCCCCGCCCGTCAGGCGGAGCTTCCGAACGCCGAGGCCCGCGAAGATCGCCGCGAGGCGATCGATCTCCTCGAAGGTGAGGATCGACTCCCGAGGGAGCCAGATGTACTCCGCCTCCGGCATGCAGTACCGGCACCGCAAGTTGCAGCGGTCGGTTACCGAGATCCGGAGATTCCGGAGGGGCCGGCCCAGCGCGTCGATGGGCATCAGGCGTGCTGCAGCTTGACGGTGGGATCGACCCAGGCCGCCGTGCCGTCGGCGTAGAACTCGCGCTTCCAGATCGGCACCCGCCGCTTGACCTCCTCGATCACGTAGCGGCACGCCGCGAAGGCCTCGTCGCGGTGAGCCGACGCGGCAGCCACCGCCACGGCCGTGTCGCCAATCGCGAGCGAGCCCACCCTGTGGCTGAGCGCGACCGCCACCCGCCAGCGCGCTTCCGCTTCCGCCACGATGCGGCCGCACTCGGCGACGGCCATGGGTGCGTAGGCGGAGTACTCGAGCCGCAGGACCCTGCGCCCCTCGTGGTGATTGCGAACCAGGCCGAGGAAGCATGCGAGCCCGCCCCGGTCCGGCGCCCGGACCGCGGCGAGAAGCGGGGCGAGATCGATCGGCTCGGCGGTGATGAACTCCATGTTCAGCCCCCGGCCAGCGGCGGAAGGATCGCGATCTCGTCGCCCTGCTCCACGGGCTCCTCGGCGTCCGCGTGAGCCAGGTTTCGCGCGCACAGCGGTTTGGAGGGCAACTGATCCCCACCCGGCAAGGCCCGGAGCCGGTGGACCACGGCGCCGACCGTGGCCGGGGCCGTCAGCGTCAGGTCGAGGGTCTCGAGGCCCAGGTGGTCCGCATAGCTGGCGAACAGGAGGACGCGAACCGTGAGGCTCGTTGGGGCTGCGGCGGACATGAATAGAAGTTACAACGAAATGGGGCCGCCCCGCGACACGCGCGCGGAGCAGCCCCATCCCCGACTCAGACGGGCCCCGGCCCTACAGTCCCTGCGCCGCCTCCGCCTCCGGCTCCCCCTCGTCGGCCACCAACGCTCGCAACTCCTTGCTGGGCTTGAAGACGGGCACCGGGCGAGCGGCCACCTCGACCGGATCACCGGTGCGAGGGTTCCGCGCCATCCGCGTCTTCCGCCGACGGATCTTGAAGGTCCCGAACCCGCGGACCTCGATGTTGTGCTGCTGCTTGAGCGCATCCTTGACCGCCTCGAGGAATGCGTCCACGACACGGGCGCAGTCCTTCTTGGAGATCATCGGACCCGCCGTCTTGGCAATCGAGGCGGTTACCTGTTCGACGAGATCGGCCTTGGTCATGCGTCCCCCAGACGGGTTGCAGGCAGCGGAGCGGGCAGGTCTCCTGCGCCGATACTAGGAGCTTAAGTGTTGTCTGTCAAGGGGTTGGCCGCCAGTGCGCCGTTCCGGTCGCGCAGTAGTGCCACGAATTCGGCGAAGTGGGGGAAGGCGTCGTGCGGTCCAGGCGCGGCCTCGGGGTGATACTGCACCGCGAAGAGCGGCAGCTCGCGATGCCGCACGCCCTCGATGGTGCCGTCGTTCAAGTTCAGGTGCGTCACCTCGAGCCCGGCCGCACCGGGCACCCCGTTGGCGTCGCCAACCACAGCGAAGCCATGGTTTTGCGTGGTGATCAATACCTGTCCCGTACGCAGGTCGCGCACGGGGTGGTTGCCGCCCCGATGACCGTAGGGCATCTTCGCCGTCGAGCCGCCGAACGCGAGCCCGACCAGCTGGTGGCCCAGGCAGATCCCGAAGGTCGGAAGTCCACCCCCGGCGAGATCGCGAATGTTCGCGAGCGCGTAGCCCACCGCGGCGGGATCGCCTGGGCCGTTTGAAAGAAAGAGCCCGTCAGGGTTTAGCGCGCGCACTTTCGCTGCCGAAGTCTCCGCGGGCACCACCGTCACCCGGCATCCCGCACTCACCAGCATGCGAACGATGTTGCGCTTCATCCCGTAGTCGTACGCGACGACGTGGGGGCCCACCCCCTCGCTCCATGGCTCGCGCACGCTGGCTCGCGAGGCGAGATCGAGACCCTCCATCGAGGGTGACGCCAGCAGCTGCGCCGTGAGTTCACGGCTGGGTTGCCGGCCTTCGGCCACGACCCCGCGCATCGCGCCCCGCTCGCGGATGTGCCGCGTCAGGCGGCGAGTGTCGATCCCCTCGAGCACCGGGATGCCCGCCTCCGAGAGCCAATCGTCCAAGCTCCTCGTGGCCCGCCAGTTGGACGGATGGCGGCTCAACTCCCGCACGACGACGCCCGTCACCTGCGGCCGCCCCGATTCCATGTCTTCCCGATTCACCCCGTAATTCCCGATCATCGGCGCCGTCATGACGACGATCTGACCGAGGTAGCTCGGATCGGTGAACGTCTCTTGATAGCCGGTGAGGTTGGTGGTGAAGACCACTTCACCGAACGCCGGCTCGAGGGGACGCGCCGTCGTCCCGGGGAACCAGGCGCCGTCCTCGAGCAGCACGAACGCGGGGCGATCCGTCATCCGGTCACCCCGCGGTCGGGCGCTGTCACTTCTTCGGCTGGGTGGGAGCCCGCGCTCCCGGGGAGGGCGCGGGTGCTCCTGAAGTGGGGGCAGTCGCCGGGGCGGGCGCCGGCGCGGTCGCCGGGGTAGTCGGCGCGCCGCCGAGCGGCAGTGGTGCGCTGGGCGCGGGGGCCGGCGTCGTGGCGCGGAGCCGTTCCTGCAACGCGTTCGAGCCTCCGCCGCGGGGCACCAGCGACAGCGCGAGCGCGAGCAGGAGGAAGATGCCACCGCACCACCACGTGGCCTTGGTCAGCAGGGTGACCGCTTGCCGGCCGCCGAGCACGGTGTCGGTGGTGGCGCCGCCAAGCGAGGCGAGTCCCCCACCCTGACCGGCCTGAAGCAGCACCACCACCGAGAGCAGCAGCGCGTCGAGAATCAGTAGCGTCAGCAGAAATGCGAACATGAGCGGCCTCCTGGGCAGCCGGGAAGTCTAGCCTGCGGCACAGGTTGGGTCAACCGAACCCGGGTGGCGCCCACCGCGTCAGGCCGGTGAATGTCTGCGGATGGGACGCCCGACGATGATAGTGATGTTATCCGTGCCCCCGCCGTCGAGGGCGTCCTGGAGCAGATCCTCGCAGACCTGGCGGGCAGAAGTCATGGCCCGGAGCCGCTCGCGGATCCGCTCATCGGGAACGCAGCTCGTGAGCCCGTCGCTGCACAGGAGCCCGACGTTGCCCCACTGCGGATCGAGGCGGGTGACGATCGGCGCCGTTTGCCGGCCGCCGATGGCGCTCGAGAGGGTGTGCGCCCACCGGGTGCGGCCGGCCTCCGCGCGGGCCAGCACACCCGCGTCCACGAGCTCCTGGGCCATCGTCTGATCGCGAGAGATCTGGGTCAGCTCGCCGTCGTGGAGGACGTAGCACCGGCTGTCCCCCACTTGCAGCAGATAGGCACGGGGCCAGAGGCCGAGCCAGAGGGTCAGGGTCGTGGCCATGCCCGCCAGCTCGGGCTGCTCCTGTCCCATGGCCAGGAGCTCGTCATGGCACTTCATGGCCGCGTCCTGCAGCGCCGCATGAAACGCCTCGTCCTCCTGGCCCTGCGCCGCGTAGTAGCACTGCATGCCGGACGCCACATACCGTGTGACGGCGGCGACTGCAAGGCGACTCGCGGTCTCGCCGGCAGCACTGCCGCCGACGCCGTCCGCCACCATGGCCAGAAACGCGAGCCGCTCGGCGAGCACCGGAAGCTGCGCCAGATCGGGAAGACTCGTCAGGTGTACCTGCACCTGCTTTCGGAGCGAGCAGATGAGGAAGTGGTCCTGATTGGTCTTGCGGACCTTACCCGGGTGCGTGAGGCCGTAGACGTCGAGCTCGTCGTCGGTCGGCTTGCGAAGTTCCTGCCCGGCGAGGGCGTCCTGAACCGATTTCATCCGATGCCTCCGTTACTCCACGTTGCCCGCGAGCCGCTCGAACCGGGGATCACCGCGACGCGGCGCCCAGGACGGGCGAGGCGAAGGATGACCGGCGTGAGATTCATGGGAATCGAGAGCAGGTGCTCGAGCCGGTCGATTGCGGCACCCCGGTCGCCGAGCAGCGCGTAGATCCTGGCAAGCCCCAGCACCTCCGGTAACGGTCCGCCCGGACCGACACGAAGGAGGTCGCTGCTCCCTCGGTCATCCGCCGATTCCCAATCAACTGCTGGTGGTGGTGCGTGGAGGAGAGGTGTGGCCTACTCCCTAAGGATACGAGTCGCGCCGACTCGTCGCCAGACGACGGAGCGGCCGCGGCCGGTTGTCCCCCTACCCAACCCACCCCATGTTTCGCGGTGGGCTCACCTCGCTTCCGCCGGGGACCGAATGTCACGCATCGCAGCCGCCTTGTTCCTCGCACTCTCCGCCGGAGTCGTTCCTGCCAGCGCCCAGATCGCGCCCGCGGAGTACGCCGGACGCCGGGACACCGTCGCGGCCCACCTCGGGTCCGGCGTGGTGCTCGCCTTCGGGGCCCCGGCGCCGGTGACTGACGAGGCCGCCTTCCACCAGCTGCCCTCGTTCTCCTATCTGACGGGGTACACACGGATGGACGCGGCCTTCGTGATGGTGGTGCGTGGCGGCCGGCCGGTCTTCCAGCTGCTGTACGAGCCACCCACCGATCCGCGGCTCGCGCTCTACAACGGGTTCCGGCCGGACTCCGCCACCCTCGTCCGAACCCTGGGCCTGGGCCTGGGCCAGATCTCGTCGTTGCGGCCGCTGGTGGACTCGATCGCGGCACAGGGAACGCTGTACGTGATCAGCGACGTCCACACCCGCGATGCCCTCGACAGCGACTCGTTGACCCGCGGCCGCCGATTCGTACGGGACTTCCGCACGGCCCATCCCGGTGCCACCATCGCAAGCGCCGACCCGCTGCTCGACTCGCTCCGGGTCAGGAAGAGCGCGGCCGAAGTGGCGCTGCTGCGTGAGGCCGTGGCCATCAGCGTCAAGGGAGCGCGCGCGGCGATGGCCCATGTACGGCCCGGCGTCAACGAGGGCGAGATCCATGCGTTGACCGACTACACCTTCCGCACCGCGGGCGCCTCGGATCCATCATTCCGGGGGATCATCGGCTCGGGCCCCAACTCGACGAGCTATCACTACCGCGCCAACGACCGCGTGATGCAGGCCGGCGAGGTGGTGGTGATGGACATGGGCGCACTGTACCAGAGCTACGCGGGCGACGTGACGCGCACGGTGCCCGTGAGCGGGCGGTTCACGGCCAGCCAGGCCGCGATCTACCGGATCGTCCGCGCGGCACAGGCAGCGGCCGAGCGCCTGGTAAGACCCGGGGCGACTGTGGCCTCGGGCGACTCGGCGATCCGGCGGGTCGAGGCCCGGGAGCTGGCCCGCCTCGGGCTCATCGAATCGCCCGACGCCACGTTCGATCCGCCCTGGACCGACGCGGCGACCTGCGCCAAGGTGCCTACCCCCACGTCATGCCGCCAGGCGTTCCTGTACCAGGCACACGGGCCGGGACACGGGATCGGGCTCGAGGTGCACGACGCGGGTGGCTACTCCTACTCGCCCACCGGACGCTTTCAGGAGGGCGAGGTGTTCACCATCGAGCCCGGGATCTACGTCAGCACCGCCCTGCTCGACATGCTGGCCGACACCCCGAAGAACCGCGCGTTCATCGCTCGCGTGCGCCCTGTAGTGGAGCGATACGACCACATCGGGATCCGGATCGAGGACGACTATCTCGTCACGCCCACTGGAGTGGAGTGGCTCAGCCGGGCGCCGCGGGAGATCGCTGAGATCGAGGCCGCGATGAAGCTGCACACCCGCCCCCCCGTGACGCGCTGAGCGCATGGCTTCCCATCCACTCGCGGGCCGCCCCGCGCCGGCCGAGCTGCTGGTGGACGTCGCGAGGCTCGAGCGTCTGTTCTTCGAGGGCCGACCCGATCCCGACAATCCCGCGCAGCGGGTCGGATTCGGCACCAGCGGCCACCGGGGCACCCCGCTCGACGGCAGCTTCACCGAAGCGCACATCCTGGCGATCAGCCAGGCCATCGCCGAGTACCGGCACGGCAAGGGGATCACCGGTCCGCTCTTCCTCGGCAAGGACACGCACGCCGTCTCCCGTCCCGCCGAGCGGACGGCGCTCGAGGTACTGGCGGCCAACGGGGTCACCGTCGTCATCCAGGAGGAGGACGGCTACACGCCGACCCCGGTGATCTCCCGGGCGATCCTGGCGCACAACACCGCCCGGGCGACCGGTCTCGCGGACGGCATCGTCATCACGCCGTCGCACAACCCGCCGGCGGACGGCGGATTCAAGTACAACCCGCCCACCGGTGGGCCGGCCGACACCGACGTCACCGGGTGGATCCAGAATCGGGCGAACGCGCTCCTGGCGAAGCGGAACGCCGGCGTTCGGCGCATGAGCATCGAGCAGGCGCGGGCGGCAGCCACTACCCACGAGGACGACCTGGTCGAGCCGTACGTCGCGGCACTTGCCGAGGCGATCAACCTCGAGGCCATCCGGTCGACCGGCGTGCGCATCGGCGTGGACCCGCTCGGCGGAGCGTCGTTGGCGTACTGGCCCCGGATCGCGGAGCGATACGGCCTCGATCTGACCGTGGTCAACTCCTCGCTCGATCCGGCCTTCAGCTTCATGACCGTGGACCACGACGGAAAGATCCGGATGGACTGCTCGAGCCCATGGGCGATGGCCGGGCTGGTCGGGCTCAAGGACCGCTTCGCGGTCGCGTGGGGGAACGACCCGGATGCAGACCGCCATGGCATCGTCACTCCGTCCGCCGGCCTGCTCAACCCGAATCACTATCTCGCGGTGGCGATCCACTACCTCCTCACGCATCGCCCGTCGTGGTCCCGATCGGCGAGGATCGGCAAGACGCTGGTCTCGAGCGCCCTGATCGACCGTGTGGTGGCGGACCTCGGCCGAGCGCTGCTGGAGGTGCCGGTGGGGTTCAAGTGGTTTGCGCCGGGATTGTACGACGGAAGTTGCTGCTTCGGTGGCGAGGAGAGTGCGGGGGCAAGCTTCCTGCGCTTGGACGGGGAGGTCTGGACAACGGACAAGGACGGGCTGTTGCTGGGGCTGCTGGCGGCGGAGATCACGGCGGTGACGGGCCGCGACCCGGGGGTGCACTATGCGGAACTGACGGCCCGCCTGGGCGCGCCGGTCTACACGCGGATCGACACCCCGTGCACGCCCGCCGAGAAGGCGGGGTTCACGCGGCTCACGCCGGAGGCGGTCACGGCCGCCACGCTCGCGGGTGACCCCATCGAGTCGAAGCTGACGCGTGCGCCCGGGAACGGCGCGCCAATCGGCGGACTCAAGGTGACGACGGCCCAGGGGTGGTTCGCGGCGCGGCCGAGCGGGACCGAGAACGTGTACAAGCTGTACGCGGAGAGCTTCAGAGACGCGGGCCACCTCGACCGGATCGTCCAGGAAGCGCGCGCGATGGTCAGTCGGGTGCTGGGGTGAGAAGCGGTCAGGCCACCGCGCGCGCCGTAGGTGCCGACGGCTGCTCGGCGATCGCGCGGTCGGCTGCCGTGACCAGCCAGATCCCCGCGGCGGCCAGCGCGAACAGCGACCCGGTAGCGAGGGCCGCCGGCCACCCGAGCCGCTCGACGGTCAACGGCACCATGAGGGCACCGATGCCCCCGACGACGTTGCCGCCGGTGTTCATCAGTCCGCACGCCGCCGAAGCCCGCCGGCCGGCTACCGAGATGGTGGCGGCCCAGTAGACGGGGTCGGTGAACTGCTGCGCACCGAGGCAGAGCGACAGCAGCACCACCGCGGCCACCGGATGCGGCGCGGCCGCCGCCGCCACAAGAAACACCCCCGAGAGCATCATCCCCACCGCCCCCGGCACCCGGCACGCCAGGCGCGCCCCTGCCCACCGCCAGAGCCGGTCGCAGACCAACCCGCCAAGCAGCGCCCCGAAAGCCCCCGTGATCCACGGCGCGGCGGCCCAGAAGCCGCCCTCCAGCATCCGGAAGCCGCGGCTCTCCACGAGATAGATGAACAGCCAGTTGAAGAAGAAGTAGAACACGTAGTTGCTGCAGAAGTAGCCGGCGGTGAGCAGCAGCACCTGCCGGTCCCGGAGCAGCGCCTTCCAATCGCCCCGCCTGGCCGGCAGGCAGTGCGCCGCCGGCCGATCGGCGTCGATCAACGCGCGCTCCTCCGCGTTCACGCGCGGATGCCCCACCGGCGTGTCCCGCGCGTACCACCACCAGACGGCCGCGAAGGCAAACGCGAGCGGCGCCGTGATCAGGAACGATGCTCGCCACCCGAAGCGACCGGCCAGCCACGCGATGAGCGGGCCCGCCGCCGCGGAGCCGAAAGTCAGACCGAAGTTCTGGAGCGCGTTGGGTAATCCCCAGCCGGAGACGGGAAACCAATTGCATACCGTCCCGCCGCCGATCACCGGATACAACGGCGCCTGCGCCGCACCCATCAGGAACCGGAGCACGAGCAGCGTCAGCAGGAGCGCCGTCGAGGAGCCGATCGACCGCGCCGGGAGCAGTCCCACCAGCAGGTTGAGCGCGCCCCACGTGACCGCCATCGCGGCCAGCGCCCGCCGGACGCCGACCAAGTGGCCGATGACGCCCCCGGGGAACTGGAAGACGGCGTAACCCCAAGCGAACGCGCCCAGGATCAGGCCGAGCTGCACCTTCGAGAGGCCGAGGTCGGCGGCGATCGGCGTGCCGGCGATGGACATGTTGGTACGCAGCAGGTAGGCGACCGCGCTCGCCACCGTGAGGAGCACGCAGATCCACCAGCGGACGCGCGTGGGCCGGGCGGCGGTCGCGAGGTGCGGACTCTCGGACATTGCGCGTCCTCCTGCCGGGGTAAGCGGATCAGTCCAGGTCGTCGATGGAACGCGGCCAGTCCTCGCGCAGGAGCCGCGACATCGCCCGGTCGGCCAACAGTCGGCCGCCGGTCTGGCAGCGGGCGCAATAGTTGGTTTCGTTGTCAGCGTAGCGGATCCGCTGGACCGGGGCCCCGCAATTCGGGCACGGCTGCCCGTACCTCCCGTGCACCGCCATTCCGTCGCGGAACGCGGTCACCTTGTCGGGGAACCCTTCGCCGACTTCGGCCCGGAGGCGGGCGGTCCACTCCTGCAGCGTCGCGCGGGCGGCCTCGAAGAGGCGCCCCACCTCGGCCGGGGCGAGCTTGCGCGTCAGAGCGAGCGGCGACAGCCGCGCCCGGTGGAGGATCTCGTCCGAGTAGGCGTTGCCGATCCCGCTGAAGAGGCGCGGGTCGGTGAGCGCCCGCTTGAGCGTATGGCTCTCGCTCACGAGTCTGGCGGCGAACGCGCGGGGGTCCGCCTCGAGCACCTCCAGGCCGCCGCGGTCGAAGTCGCGCAGGCCGGCCTCGCCCCCGACGAGGTGCAGCGAGGCCCGGCGGGCGGTGCCGGCCTCGGTCAGAACCAGCACGCCGGTCGGGAACTCGAACAGAGCCAGCGCGATCTTGCCGGGAGGCGTGGCGCCGGCCGCATGCCACCGGAGACGGCCGGCGATCATGAGGTGAAGCACGATGAACCGATCGTGCTCGAGTGCCAGCACGATCCGCTTGCCCATCCGGCGGAGTCCCGTCACCCCCGCGCCGGCCACCTCGGCAGGCGACGGCGTCACCGACCGGAGCACGAACGGATTCTTGACCACGAGGCGCTCGAGCGGCTGGCCGAGGACGCGTGGAGTCAGACAGTCGAGGTAAACGGCGATGTCGGGGAGCTCGGGCATCGGGCGCCAGGTTGGCGTGGGACGCGGCGTCACCCGGAGCGCAGCGAAGGGGCCATGGGTTGGGCCATGACTCCTTACGCTCCGCTCAGATTGACATGGCCCGGGTGCCCGTCGCCCGCCAGCGCCCGCCCACGTAGGTCCCGAGGATCACTTCGTTCCCCGCCCCGAAGATGATTGCCTCGAGCAGCCGCTCGGGCGGCACTTCGGCCAGCGCCGGCGCGGTGAGGTCCACGGCCGCGAGGTCCGCCCAGCAGCCGCGCGCAATCCGGCCCGCCAGGAGCCCCAGCGCGCGGGCTCCTCCGGTGGTGGCCGCCTCGAGCAGCGTCCGCGCGACATTGCCCTCCCAGTCGGGCAGCGCGCCCCGGATCTCGCCCCGGAGTCGCTGGCCGTACTCGAGCCAGCGCATCTCCTCGAGCATCGCCAGCCGGAGATTGCTGTCCGTCCCCAGGGCGAGCCGCCCTCCCGCGGCATGCGCGCGACCCAGCCGCGGGAGCCCGTCACCCAGGTTGCCCTCGGTGAGCGGGCAGAGGCAGACGATACCGCTCGCGACGAGAAACCGTTCCATATCCGCCGCGGAGGTGTGGGTACAATGCACCGCCGTCAGCGCCCCGCCTTCCACTGCGTCGAGGATGACCGCCATGGGCGTGCCGCCATACGCCGCCAGTGACTCCTCGACCTCACGGCGCTGCTCCTCGACGTGCATGTGGAACGGCAGGCCGCGGCGGCCGGCCTCGGCGTGGATCTCCCGGATCTCGAGCGGGCTGGCCGCCCGGATGCTGTGCGCTGCCACGCCCAGCGTCTGGGTGGCCGGGTCGAGCGCTCCGGCGAGCCGGTCCACCTGGCGCCAGAAGCCGTCCACCGACGGCGTGGCGAACCGGCGCTGGGCGCCCTCGAGGGGTCGTCCGGGCGCACCGGTGGCGTAGTAGCTGTAGAGCAGCACGATCCGGATACCCACCTCGGCGGCCGCCTCGAGCACCGCCGCGTCGAGGGCGAAGTCCCCGTCTCCCTGGTGGTGCACGTAGTGGAACTCACCGACCGCCGTGATGCCGGCGTCGCGCATCTCCGCGAACGCCCTGGTCGACAGCCTTCGGAGCGTGGCCCGGTCGAGGGAGCCGACCAGCGCGTACATGGCTTCCCGCCAGCTCCAGAAGCTGCCCGCCCCGGCCGGGAAGCCCTCACCGTGCCCACGGAGACCCCGCTGAAAGGCGTGCGAATGGGTGTCCACGAACCCCGGGAGCAGTGCGACGCCGCGCAGGCGCTCGGCCTGCGGCTGCCCGAGCCCGCCCACCGCCTCGATCCGACCGTCGGCGCCGATGACGATCTGCACCGCCGGCTCGAAGCGCGCTCCGGTCCAGGTCAGGTCGGCCTCCAGGACGGTGCTCATGCGCGGGCACAGCTCCGACGGATGAGGCCCTCGAGGATTGTGCCAGCGTGCCGAAACTCGGCGACGGGCAGGAACTCGTTGGGCTTGTGGGCGACCTCGATGCTGCCCGGTCCGAACAGGACACAGTCAAAGCCCGCGCGCTGCAGCCATCCCGCGTCGCTGGCGAACATCACACTGAGCGCCTGCTGCTGTCCCACGGCCTCGCACAGTGTTCGATGGATCGGGGCGTCCGCGTCGAGCATCATGGCCGGGCTCTCGCTCAGCGACTCCAGAGTGAACGGCTCCTCCACCGCTCCCCGCACGGCGGCGAGGACCCGCTCGGCCATCTGCTCGGCCGTCATACCGGGCAGTAGCCGGATGCCGATTTGCACATCGCACCGGTCGGGAATGACGTTGGCCGCGGTGCCGCCGGAGATTGTGCCGACGTTGAGCGCCGCGAACGGCACCGTGGGAAATACATCAGCGTTCGGCGCCCGCTCGACTTCCATCATGCGGCGCAGCGCCGCGAGCGCCACGACGGACCGCGCCGCGGGCTCGATGGCGCTCCGCCCGAGATGGGGATACCCCGAGTGAGCAGCCTGCCCCGTGAAGCCGAGTCGAAATCGTACCATCCCCTTGTGCGCGCGAACCACGCGGAGCTCCGTCGGTTCCCCAATGACCACGTTCCGGGGCAGCCGGTCGGTATCCGGGAAGCTCTCGACGAATCGGCGGGCGCCGAGCGTGCCCACTTCTTCGTCGTACGTGAAGAGCAGCGCGAGCGCCCGGTTGAGCGAGGCGGGGTCGACCGCCGCCAGCCGGTTGGCGGCCAGCGCGAGGAAGCCCTTCATGTCGGCCGTACCGCGTCCAACGTACCGGTTGTCCGTCTCGGTCAGCGTGAACGGGTCGGAGTGCCAGCCGGATTCGTCCGCCGGCACGACGTCCATGTGCCCCGAGAGCACGAGTCCCTCACGGCTGTCCGACGCCGGCCCCACCACCGCGAGCAGGTTGGTCTTCGCGCCATCGGCGGACCCGTTGCGGGTGATGCGCACGCCGGGCCGGTCGAGATAGTCGCACAGGAAATCCGCGAGGGGGAGGTTGCTCGCGCAACTGGTGGTATCGAACCCGACGAGCCGCGCGAGCAGCGACCGGTCGTCGAGCGGGGGCGTCGTTGCGCTCAGCTTGAG
>Ga0209798_10000590_pt1 | contig 21970 bp, 17 predicted proteins | sample DOMMetBare3Fresh_FD_187475 | JGI IMG/M metagenome (GOLD analysis project Ga0209798, IMG submission 187475) | Wetland sediment microbial communities from St. Louis River estuary, USA, under dissolved organic matter induced mercury methylation -... | ecosystem: Environmental > Aquatic >... | reverse complement strand
CACCGGTATGCTTGGTACTTGATGGCCATGGGACGTCTGGACGAAGCGCTGCCCGAAATGCGACGCGCCCAGGAGTGCGATCCCCTTTCCTTGATCATCGGCACGAATGTCGGCACAGTGCTCTATTGCCAACGTCATTACGACGAGGCGTTGGGCCAATTCCAAAAAATATCCGAGATGGATCCGAATTTCTATAAGACTCACGTGTGGCCCGGAATGGCTTACCTTGAGAAAGGCGAGTTCCCTAAAGCTATCGCGGAATTCGAACATGAGAAGGCGCCCTGGGAGGAGAGCGTTTGGATGCTGGGAATGACGTACGCTCGCATGGGGCGCAAGAGCGAGGCGCGGAAGATTCTCAAGGGACTGCAGGAGTTGGCGAAGCAACGCTATGTCTCACCATCAGCTTTTATTCTGATCCATACAGGGCTGGGCGAGAAAGATGAGGCCTTCGCCTGGCTCGACAAAGCGTGCGAGGAGCGCGACTTTGATCTGTGCCTGCTAAAGGTAGATCCGAAGCTGGACAGCCTGCGCACGGATCCACGCTTCGCTCGCGTACTCCAGCGCGTCGGTCTGGCGCAATGAAGCTAGTACGCAATGCTAAACCTTCAAATCAGACCGCCTGCCAGCCATCACAAAGTCACAAAATGAAGACTTCTTGTGTCAGTCAATTCAGCAAAGCGGCGCGTGCAGTAGATGTGTGCAGCTTTCTGAACGATCTCGTCGGGATTCCAAGGTAGCCGTGGGCGACTCCAGCTAAGCTTCGAACCCCAGCTTTCTTAGGAGAGGCGCCCCCTTGAATCACTCTGCAGAGGGCGAAACCGCGGGTTGACCTTGGCGTGGGTCACCCCGGAATCGCGCTCAGCAAGGGCGCGTTCTAACCACTCGAACGCCCGATCTACTTGATTCAAGGCGGAGGCGGCTTGCGCTTCGCGCTCAAACCTCAGGAGCCGGTCGGTGTCTCCGGCAATGCTTTCCGGCAGAACTTTCAAGGCCACGCTGCGCCCCAGCCGCATGTCCTCGGCCAAATAGACTTCGCCCATTCCGCCTTCGCCGATCTTCGAGACGATGCAGTAATGCGACAGAGTGGTGTTGGCTGACAGATCGTTATTCATCTTTCATTTGGCAAACTCGACAATAAAGCAGCGTGTCATCGTAATTATCCTGCCGACATTCAGGGCATCGTTTCATGAATTGACTCTATTGGGGGAAACCGGCTTTCTTCAGCACTTCCTGAAAGCGCGGGTCGTCACGCAATGGATCCATGTATGGGTCGAACTTCATTTGGGCCGTATGTTGATCTTTTGTTTCGAGCGCTTCGTTTATAGCAGCGAAGGCCTTATCTTTCTCGCCCAACTCCGCAAAGAACGTTGCCACAAAAAATGGGTAGAGTTTTAGCCGCGTTCGGTCCCCGGTGATCTTCTTCAGGAATCCCGGCCAGTCGCCGCGCGTAAAACTCTCCCGGATAAACTTTGCCGCATCGGGTTCGCCTCTTGCGTCCTGGAGTTTGGCAAGTTCTTCGACAGCTGCGGCATAATCGCGCTTCTGACGGTAAACGTAAAAGAGCTGCAAATGCGCGTACCAAAAATTTGGATCGAGGTCGACGTTCTTTTTGCTCAGCGTTTCACTTTCTTCATATTTTCTTTCAAAGAAAAGCAACTGCGCATAATCGAAGTTTGCTACTGGTGACAAGGGGTCGATCTCCAATGCTCGTCTTAGAGCGATACGGGCTTCTTCGAATCTGCCCATCTCATAAAGATACAAACCGTACCGACGATGACCTTCCATATAATTTGGGTTGAGTTCTGTTGCACGTTTTTGCTCGTGTTCCCCGCAAGCCATGTCCCGGTCATAGCCAAAGCAGACGGCTCCTAAAAGCGAATGCGGCTCAGCTAAGCTCGGATCCAATTCCAGGGCTTTTAGTGCGAGCTCCCGCGCTTTGGGAACCACTTCATTTACCTGCGGGTAACTGTAAAGCGCGAGAAACCAATTTGCCTCGGCGAGTCCTGCGTAAGCCAGCGCGTAGTTTGGATCAATGGCAACTGCCTGTTGGTAGTACTCGATGGCTTGCCTGGCGTCTTTTGCGGTGCGCTTAACGGCGTAGAACCGCCCTTTCAGATACTGTTGATAAGCTTCCGCGTTGGCGGTGTAATTCTTTTCGACTTTCGCTGACTCCGAACCTGAAAGTTTGCTTTTGAGTTTATTTGAAACATCACGGGCAATCTCGCTCTGAAGTGCGACAAGTTCAGAGGATTTGCGTTCATATCTATTGCCCCACAAAATGTTTTCCGTCTGTACGTCGATCAATTCCAAATTGAGTGTCAACTGATCGCCGCGTTGGACGACCCGCCCGGTTAGTATCGCTTGCACATTTAGTTCAGCGGCAATCTTTTTCGAGTCAATCTCTTTGCCTTTGTAACGAAAAACGGATGAACGCGCCTTAACGTTCAGGTTTGGAATCTTTGAAAGACTATTGATAAGCGTTTCCGTCATCCCATCCGAGAGATATTCAACATCAGCATTTCCGCTGTCATTGACAAACGGCATCACTGCAATAGACTCGATTGCGACTGCCGCATAGCGCGCGCGCAGATAAAGAAAGAGACCAACCGCGCCGCCAACCAGCACTACGAGCGTAATCATCGCACCTAGTTTATGCTGCTTGATTCCAGTGATGACGTACTCAGCGCTCGAGGCGGGCTGCTCGCTAACGGACGCCTTGCTGGACGCGCGCACGTCCTCATATGTGCTATCGACCGAGCTGCTCGCATTCGTGGACGGCGCCACCGAGCGCCCTACATCGCTCACGCCCTTCATCTCTTCGAGCAACTCTTCCAGATCGTTGGCAGTGTCGCGAATTGTCTGGTAGCGCTTCTCCGGCTCTTTCGCCAGACACTTGCGGATGGCACGCTGCAATTCCGGAGACGCTGAAGGATTAAGATCAGTGATGGCCGGCGCCGGCTCATAAATGATCTTGTGCAGCGTATCAACCACTGAAGCGCCGGCGAAGGGCCGGTGACCAGTGGCGGCCTCGTACAGGAGGCAGCCGAAAGAGAAGATGTCGGAGCGCTGATCCACGGGTTTAGCCTGGGCTTGTTCAGGAGACATGTAGCCGACTGTGCCCATCACGGCGCCGGGCGTCGAGTGCTGGACGGGCATCATCGCGGTCGCAATCTCGCTTGAACCGAGCCCTCCCTCACGCTCGGGCTTCTGCCCCGTTGCCTCAAGCAGCTTTGCCAGGCCGAAATCCAGAATCTTTGCGTGGCCATCGCGCGTGATCATGATGTTGTCTGGTTTGAGATCGCGATGCACAATTCCTGACGCGTGTGCTTTCGCCAACCCTTCCGCAACCTGGAGCAAGTGTTTGAGGAGCACCTTCAGCTCACTCTTTTCCCGGTAGATCTTCTCTCTCAGGGTCATGCCATCGACAAACTCCATCGCGATGAAGTTCGTGCCCTCGCTTTCACCAATCTCGTAGATATGCGCGATGTTCGGGTGATTGAGAGCCGCAGCCGCTTTCGCTTCCTGAACGAAACGGCGCATGCGGTCCTGGTTTGCAGCAAGGTCAGCAGGCAGAATCTTCAGCGCCACTTTGCGATCGAGCTGTCTGTCCTGCGCCAGATACACCTCACCCATTCCGCCCGCGCCAATCTTTGAGCGGATTTCGTAGCGGCCAAGTCTAGCGCCAGGGGAAACCAGTGTGCTCACTCGCCGCCTTCCTAAATGTGCTGGCTGCCTGCTGGAGAGAGGCTCCGTATTTCGAGAGCCCTCAGTTCAGATAAGGCGGTGATTGTATCGGAGTTGGAGTTGACGTGCTAGCGCTTGATGATTGTGGCCTGGTCAGGAGCTGTGCAGGTTTCACCTATTGAAAGTGTTGTTAGGCGCGTGGAGATTTGAACCCCGGACCTACCGTCTCAAATCTTTCACCGATGTTCGCCAGGTAGCACTGAACAACAGCGAGGCCACTATCTCACAGCGGCTTTACTCTTCTCCGCTGTCAATATCCAACCGATGTTTTGCAGGGTATTGAGTGCTCGCTCCCCTTAGTGGCGCACCAGAGTTCGATCTCAGTCGATTGAGCAGCGATGGCGGGGGTGTCTTTGCTTTGACACTCCTTAGGGCGACGCCTATACTGCCGCCGAACAGCGAAAAATTTCTTTAGGAGAGATTTCTATGTGCAAACTTAAATTTGCTTTTTTCTTCCTTATTCTCTTCGCATCAGCAAGCCTGAACCTTGCTCAAGCCCAGCCCAGCGTGCATCAACCAACACTCACTCCGCAAAACAGCGGAACGACACTGGGGTTGATCGCGGTGAGTCCCGTAAACTCACGCGTGGTTTGGGCGAGCGGGCGCGCCGGCACGTTTGTGGTCACAACTGACGGCGGTCAGACCTGGAGGTCCGGTGTAGTACCTGGAGCCGCAGGGCTGCAATTCCGCGATGTGCAGGGAGTGAGCGATAAGGTTGCGTATCTCTTGTCGATCGGACCCGGCGCCGCTTCCCGAATCTACAAGACGACCGATGGCGGGGCAACGTGGACGCTGCAGTTTCAGAACCAGGATCCAGACGCATTTTACGACTGCTTCGCGTTTTGGACGCCCAAGCGTGGCCTGACACAGAGTGACTCTGTCAACGGGCGTTTTCCTGTGATTAGCACGACTGATGGGATGACCTGGCTGGACATCGGCGACAACCTGCCGCCGGCACTCGCTGGCGAAGCTTCCTTCGCGTCGAGTGGCACTTGCGTCGCGGCGCAAGGCAAGAACAATGCGTGGATCGTAACCGGTGGTGCTTCCCCGTCGAGAGTCCTGGCGACGGGAGATGGGGGCAACACGTGGAGCGCTTACAGTTCGCCGCTCCGTGGATCACCGAGCGCGGGCATATTCAGCGTCGCTTTCCGGGATGCGTGGCACGGAATCATTGGGGGCGGAGATCTTGATCCGTCAGCCCCGCCATTCGATCAGACCGCCACCTCAAGCGACGGGGGCAAGACCTGGACAGTCACACCCCAGCAGCCGAATATCGGAACGGTCTTCGGACTGAGCTATGCAGGTGAAGTTGGCATAGGCCGCGGATCCGAAGGCGAGGACAACAACTCGGCCAACGCGAACCAGACGGTAGTGGTCACTGGCCCCGGAGGCGCAGCCTGGACACCTGATGAAGGGAACACCTGGTTCACCTTGCCCGGCGTGACTGGCTACTGGGCCGTCGCATTCGGAAGCCCGAAGGTCGGTTGGTTTGTTGGAACTGGTGGACGCATTCTGAGGATTGATTTCTAGCTCCAGTTAAGAACTGAGGAAATCAAAGGACAGAGGCGAAAGCCTCCGCCAACCGGTAAGAGGCCAGTGCCAAGCGCTGGCCTTTCGGTTTTTGCGCAGTCCGCAGGAATTATGACGACTGCGATTGTTCATAATGAAAAGGGGCCTATTGCGGGCCCTTTTCAGCATGGAGTCGCGCCATAAAAACGGTGCAGCAGCTTAGAATCAATAGGAGATTATCAAGCTGAAAGCGGTGCCAGAACCGCCTACGGTAGCAGGCGTGCACACGCCTCGCGCACCACCAATCACGTTGCAGGCAATCTCAGAGAACCGCCTGCGGGGGTGGGGGGAAGGATTGAATAGCCGTGCGGCTCGAATTTTTCAAAATATTCCGGTCGGATACTTCGCATTTCTCAATTACTGCGCCGCATTGATCTGCATAAGTCTGTTAATTGTTCTACCCAATCGAAACATACTGGCCTGCACAATCGTAAAACGAGATTGATGAAAGCAGTCGTCTACCACAAGAGTGCCTCGGGTGACGTCCTCAAGCTGGAAGAGGTCGAGCAGCCGGTTCCGAACGACGATGAAGTGCTAATCAAGGTTCGTGCCGCTTCAGTCAATCCACTTGATTCTCATTTATTGAAGCACCCTTGGATGCGCCGCATCATGTCCAGATTAAGCAAAGCGCGGATCACGGGGCCGGGGCGCGACGTGGCGGGAGAAGTCGAAGCAGTAGGCGCGAGCGTTAGGCAGTTCAAGCCGGGCGACAACGTGTTTGGCGGGTGCGGCGGGGCGTTTGCCGAGTATGCGTGCGCTCGCGAATCATCTCTGGCGCTGAAGCCGGATAACGTGTTGTTTGCGGAGGCCGCGTCTGCACCGGTGGCGGGACTCACCGCCTTGCAGGGTCTGCGCGACAAGGGAAAGGTTCAGCCGGGCCAGAAGGTTCTGATAAACGGGGCGGCCGGCGGCGTCGGCACGTTCGCCGTACAGATTGCCAAATCATTTGGCGCGGAAGTCACCGCGGTGTGCAGTGCGAGGAATGTAGAGATGGTTTTGTCGATCGGCGCAGATCATTTCTTTGATTACACACAGGAGGATTTCGCCGAGAGCGGCCAACACTACGACGTGATTTTCGACCTCGTGGCGAACCATTCGTTTTCAGAACACGCGCGGGTCCTGAATCCCAAGGGCATCTACATTGGCGCCGGCATTCTGGGTTTGGAGCCTTCGATAATCGAGATGCTGGCCAGCCAGATCAGCGAGTTTGTTTCGTCCCGCTTTGTCAGCCAGAAGTTCACCAGCTTTATGGCCAAACTGAATCAGGAAGATCTAAACAGGCTCGGCGAGCTGATGAGCGCGGGAACGATCAGGCCAGTGATCGATCGGAGTTACAGCTTAAGTGAAACGGCCGAGGCTGTTCGTTATCTCGCCGGAAAGCACGCGCAGGGGAAAGTAATAATAGATGTCAGTGGAGCGTGATTAGAGGTTTTGAGAGGTCGAGTGGGACCGACAAATCATTAACGCGGAAGATGACACTATGAAGGGGCAAAGATATGCCCGCATGCAATTTGCAGACGCTTCATGCAGATCTCTTTCCGGATTACTCGTTGACTTCCCTTTGGCTTCTAAAGATCGAGCTGCTGTATAGGTTCACCACGCTCGTACGGAGGTGTTAGTGCTCTTGGTTCAACTGCCGATCACGTCTGGACGTCCCTCCTGTAGCTGACGTTCGTAGATTGCCTCAGATTTTCCGCATTTCTCGCGTAGCAAATATCGAGGTCGTTGGTCAGGATCGTCGAACCGTCGAGAGTTGCCGCCACTCCGCCGATGATCACGCACTCAACAGCATGTTCGCCGAGCAGCCTAAGCGGTTCTTCAATTATTTTGATGATTGGCGGCATCTCTTGGGCCCAATCGGCGCGCCGAGGCTTTCAGCCTCGCTACAGCGATTATGAACTCGTCCAGTTTACGAATTCTTTCTTCCGGCGTGAGCCGCAGGTTCTCGAGGGTGAGCGTCAGGTCTATTCCGAATTCAACCGCGCGCGCTGCTGCCGAACCAGGCGGAGGATTGAGGAAGTAATCGTCAGCTTCTTTGCTCATGCGGACAGTATAGCACTCGATTGTCGACTGGAGCGCAAGCGTCCTCGCTTGCAGTGTTGCAGTGGACTGGAGCGCAACCGTCTCGGTTGCGATGAGCGCGAAGCGCGAAAAAGCCCTACATCGCTAACGCGACGTCTGCAAGCGGGACGCTTGCGCTCCAGTCCTTACGCTCCAGTCCAAAGACGCTCCGGGTAAGGCGTATACTTGCGAATCCGATCTATTGAGCTTCGGTGAAGTGAAACCGTGAGTGATTTCAGATTCCAACCAAAAGGGTTTCGGTCTAACCTCGGTTGGTATGACCGCGGTTACATTCCGCATTTCGACGGCGGTGAGATTCCGCAGTTCCTTACGTTTCGACTGTTTGATTCATTGCCGCAATCCGTTGTGAAAAGGTGGCGCGAAGCCACTGCAAACCAGGGCGAAGAAGGAAAGGTACTCTTTCGGAAGAACGTGGAGAATTATCTTGATAAGGGTTATGGCAGTTGTCTTCTAAAGGACAGGCGGGTAGCGAAATTGGTAGAGGACAGTTTGCTTTTTCACCACGAAAAGAAATACCTACTGACCGCCTGGGTGATCATGCCGAATCACCTCCACTTTTTAGCCACTCCGCTTGAGAACATTGAACTAAGAGAGATTGCGCATTCGATCAAATCCTACACCGCGCACGAAGCCAATAAGCTGCTGAACCGCCGGGGTCAATTTTGGCAGCACGAGCCATTTGACAGGTATATCCGCAACCGAAGGCATTTTGTTAATGTGATCCAGTACATTGAAAATAATCCGGTGAAGGCAGGACTCTGTGCGGCCGCGAAGGATTGGCGCTTCTCGAGCGCATTTCATAAAGCACGACTGACGCGCTGACGGGAGCTGACTGGAGCGCAACCGTCTCGGTTGGAGGAATGGAGCGCGCACGGACTGGAGCGCAACCGTCTCGGTTGCAATGAGCGCGAAGCGCGAAAAAGCCGTACGTCGCTAACGCGACGTGTGCAAGCGGGGACGCTTGCGCTCCAGTCCTTGCGCTCAAGTCGGTCAGCTCACTTCACTTCAAACTTCACGGTGTAGAAGAACGAGCGATCGTTTCCGACGTAGAAGCTCAAGACATACCCTCCGGACTTTAGTCCCTTCGTACTCAAGTGCGATGAGGAACTAATCTGGGATGCAGCGAAGACCGACAGATGAGCAGTATGGGCGGCGGCGAGTTAAACCGAGGGCGACAATTGATAGGTACTTAAGGCGGAATGTGGCGCAACGGAAAGCGAGGATCTGCTGGCTAAGTAATGAGAGGATTGGTAGGCGCGTGGGGATTTGAACCCCAGACCCCTACCGTGTCAAGGTAGTGCTGTCGTCAATTTCAAATCCTGTGCTTAGACCACTTACGAGAAGGCTCAGCAAAAACCACTCTGCATTGACTGCATCCCCTGCTTCTACTGCCTGTTCGGCACATTTTTGTGTGCCAAACTGTGTGCCACTTCTTACCGCACGTAGCGGTCCAGGTTAGCCAGCACTTGCTCTGGTCCACCGAAGGGGAGCCTTGGCGTAGACCGATCACTCGCGCGCCCGCAGACTGTCGAGTGGTCGATTGAAGGCAAGCGGCCAGGCCGAGTAGGCGCTGGCGCTGTGGAAGCTGAGTCTGCTTTGCTCGTAAGCGCGCGCCAGACCTTGCACGAAGAGACGACGGAACAATCTTGCGAGCACGTTGACGGGCAGAAAGAAACCCTGGCGACAACTAAGCCGGCGCTTTCCATCAACAAACAAGCCGCCGCCCGTTACCTTAAGTCACTGACGAAGAGAGTAGGGAGACGGTCTTGCCGTTCTTAACTTAGTCTCGCTACTCAGCGGCGCTCAGCGAACGTTGAGTGAAGGCGTGGACACCCCGGCCACTTTCTCGCCTGATGGCCGGCGAACTCGAAAAGCCTCGCGCGTTACAGGGGCAATCTTAGCCGCGCCTCGCAACCTCGCAGGCGTTGACGATTCTCGAGAATTAGTGTGCCGCCGTGAGCCTCGGCAATCTGGCGCGACAGGACCAGCCCGATGCCAGACCCAGTCGCCTTGGTAGAAAAGAAAGGCACAAATAGATTCGCGGTACTAGCAAGGCCGGGTCCCTCATCGCTGATTCGCACTTCCAAATTGCCGTCTTGCTGAGTCCACCCAACTTCGACTGCGCCGCCGGTTTCGATTGACGCATCCACCGCATTGCGCACCAAATTTATCAGCAACTGCTCTAACTGCACGTCGTCGCCGCGAAGAATGATCTCCGGACCCGGACGCACCTTGACCGGCAACCGTGTCTCGAGGCTGGCAACGCGCCGTACCATGGCGCCAATGTTCAGCGGCTCACATTTCGGCTGAGGTAAGCGTGCCAGTTTGGAGTAGGAATCAACAAAACGCGCCAGCGAATCGGCGCGAGAAGAAATCACCGCCAGGCCTTTTAGCATGTCTTCGTCCCAATCAGCAGGCCGGGGCTTTCGCCCCAGGAGATCCGCCAAGCTCCCGGCTACCGATTTGATTGGCGCCAGAGAGTTATTCAGTTCATGTCCCAGGACCCGCAACAAGCGCAGCCAGGCGGTGCGTTCTTCTTCGCGAAGCGTTCTGCTGAGATCTGTCAATACCAACAACTGGTGCTGTGCGCCGTGTTCGCGAAACGCGCTGCGGCGGATATCCCAGCGGCCGGCCCCGCCAGGAAAAACGATCTGCATAGTCTGTTGGCAATCGGCATTCTCGGGATTGAGACATTCGAAAAGGCCCAGCTCTCGGCTCGTACGGCGCAACAGCCTCTTGCTCGGTTGGGCCAGCAACCTTTCGCCGGCCCGATTAACCAATTGCAGACGTTGTTCGCCATCGAATGCGAAGACCGCAACGTCAATTTCCGCCATTACGGCGCGCAGCAAGGCAGTCGCCTCGAGCGCACCCAGCCTTTGCTCGCACAATGTCTGTCCGAGCTCATTGACTTCGAGCATTACTTCGCCCAGCGCGTCGCCCGAGGACGCCCGTCTCCCACGAATGGAAAAGTCCCCTTCGCGAATGGCCGCGAGAATATTAGAAAGCGTCTGCAGCGGTCTCACGATTCGTCGCTTGAGGCTGAACGCGACACCCAGCCAGGTAAGCAAGAGGAACAAGTCGACGGTAAACTGAACGCGTGCTGAATAGCCGTCAAACCAAAGCAGAGATGCGCACATTGCCACGCCCGGGAAACCCGCGGCCAGCGCCAGCACCGTGACGAGTTCCTCGAATTCCAACCGGGCGCCACGCTTCAACGGGGGATCGAGGCTCGAGAATGTGGTGCCATTTTTCAGTTTAAGGGGCACTCTCACGTCGCTATCATAGGCCATACTTTTGCAGCCGGCGATAAAGCGCACTGCGACTAACGCCGAGCGCTTCCGCGGCACGATTGGCATTACCCTCAGCCCGAGCCAGGGCCTTCTTGATCAACAGTCGCTCAGCCTCTTCCAGGCTCATCTCTTCCAGACTAGCCGAGAGACGGGCCGCAGGCGTGGATTGCAGCGCCAGATCGAAGGCCGTTATTACACTACTCGAACTCATTAAGACAGCACGCTCAATCACATGGTCCAACTCTCGCACGTTGCCCGGCCAGGCGTGCTCGACAAGCGTCTCCAGCGCCTGCAGGCTGAATTCCATGGCCCCTCGACGGTAATGCTCAGTATGTTTCCGAAGAAAATACTCAGCCAGCGGTTGAATGTCTTCGCGACGGTCCCTGAGCGGAGGTAGATGTATCTCAACAGTGTTCAAACGGAATAGCAGATCCTGGCGGAACCGGCCTTGAGCGACCTCGGCACCCAGGTCGGCATTGGTTGCCGAGAGTACTCTCACATTCACGCTCCGCGTTTTCGAGGAGCCGACGCGTTCAAACTCGCCTGTTTCCAGAACCCGCAGGAGTTTAGCTTGCAAATTGAGCGGGACGTTTGCGATTTCATCAAGAAACAATGTTCCGCCATCAGCCAGCTCGAACCTTCCGACACGATCTGTCTTGGCGTCAGTAAAGGCGCCGCGCACGTGACCAAACAGTTCGCTCTCGAATATGCCTTCCGCCAGCGCACTCGCATTAAGAGAAACCAGCGGTCTTGCCGATCGCGCCGACGTTGTATGCACGGCGCGCGCGATGACCTCTTTCCCGGCACCATTCTCTCCGGTGATCAGGATGTTAGCGTCTGCGGGTCCAATCCGCTCCACCAGCTTGAGGACCGCTTTCATCGCCGCCGATTCAGCGATGATTCCAGGCCTTGAGCCCGCACCATCAGCCCTGTCGCGCAACGCCAAGTTCTCCGCTTCCAGCCGCTGTCCTCGTCGCAATGCCGCAGCCAACTCAACCTGAGTGCGCACTACGGTAAGCAGACGTGCGTTGTCCCAGGGTTTTTGAATGAAATCGCGTGCGCCGCGCCGCATGGCCTCGACCGCAAGATCGACGGTTCCCCAGGCCGTCATCACTACCACAGGCAGCGTCGGATCCGCAGATTGAATGCGTGTGAGCAGATCCAGGCCTTCGTTGCCGGACGTTGTATCGCGCGCATAGTTAAGGTCGATGAGAACGACGTCCACTTCCTGTGACCCCAATGCACTTGTAACCTCAGCCGGCGATGACGCCGTTTCGATTTCAAACCCCTCGCCTTTAAGTAACAGGCGCAAGGCCGCAAGTACGTCCGCTTGATCATCAGCGATGAGAATTCTCGACATCTTTCACACTACTCTGCAACAAACGCCAGAAGGAAACACAACAAGAACACGAACGCCTCAGTTATGACTCGCTGCCGACCATGCCACTAGTGAACAGGTATTGATTTCGATCCGTGTGAAAGCCAACACGATGACTAGCTTTGCGTCGACGCCAACGAGGGGTCAGCACGGTGAATATTTTAGCAATCCTCTCAGCGCGTGGCTAATCTTTGAAGAAAGTTGGCGCCGCTCCCGAGTGCGAGGGCGAGAATCAACAGGAAGGAAATACTTGTGGGCAGCACGCCGGCAAACACCCGCCCCACGATTTCAACTGCAGGCGCAGAATGCGCGGCAAGGAAACTCGCCGGCACCGTACCGATGATCGAGACGAACTCCTGGCTGAATATCGAGGTCGACCCAGTGGCACGCAGGATCTCGTCAGGCCGAGCGCGAAGGATCTCTCACATGGCGTAGAATGATCATCCTGCCATCCCAAAGCCGCTCTCTTCCGTCTGCCGTTTACTGTCTTCGACTTCCCGACGGTTGGCTCCCGCCTCTTCTTCGACGACGAGGCCGTCAAACAGATGGACGATGCGATCGGCGTGCTGTGCGTAACGGGCATCGTGGGTCACCATGCAGATCGTTGCGCCACCGCGGTGCAGCTCGCGCAGGAGTTCCATCACCGCTTCGCCATTTGTGGAATCCAGGTTTCCGGTGGGCTCGTCGGCGAGGAGAATGCTTGGCTGCCCTCCGACCGCACGGGCCACCGCGACGCGTTGCTGTTGACCGCCCGAAAGCTGGCTGGGCAGATGCTTCGCCCGATGGCCCATGCCAACGCGCTCAAGCGAGTCAGTTACGCGTGTTCTGCGCTCGCTGGAACTCATGCCGCGATAGGTCAGAGGCAGCTCGACGTTCTCATAGACCGTTAGGTCGCCGATTAGATTGAAGCTCTGGAAAATAAACCCGACTTCGCGATTCCGAATGCGGGCGCGTTGGGATAACGAAAGATTTTCCACGGGGATGCCATTCAGAAGGTATTGACCCTCCGTGGTCGTGTCGAGCAGGCCAAGAATAGATAAGAGACTTGATTTGCCGCACCCGGAAGGACCGGCAATCGAGATGTATTCACCTTTCCTGATGTCGAGATGTATTCCTGAGAGCGCATGCGTCTCTACTTCGTCTGTGTAGAAGACTTTCTTGACCTCAGAAAGGTGAATAAGAGTATCGGATGAACTCATCATGCTCTCCTTTTGAAATGGCCGGGTGGTGTTCTTTGTCACACTACCGCATTGGTGAGTTAAGGCTGCGCCTTACACACTGCTTGTATCTTGAGGCTGTGCCTCCGTTTGGCGCCTCACGAGGTGGTAGCGTCCAAGACACCAGAACGGTGGCAAGCCGCAGACCTCGAGGGGTCGACACTCAACGCAGGCGAATGCGATTGTAGCTGTCCATAGCCGACGTGTCAGACAGAATCACTTGATCACCTTCGCGCAGGCCGTTGATTATTTCAACCGTACTTACCGAACTGTGGCCCAGTGTCACCGAGGTGCGAACAGCTTCCTGTCCGTCCGGGCTTAAGCGAAACAGTCCCAGGGTGTCCTTTCCCTGCCCAAACGCGGGCCGGCCCATGTACAAAACATTACTAAGACGTTCAAGCTCAATCGTTCCATCAACGCTCAAATCCGGTCGCGCACTCGGCGGCAGCGGTCCGGTGAGCAGTACATCTACTACTACCGAGCCTTCGCGAGCGGCAGGGTCTATGCGCAAAACACTCCCTTCAATCATTCCGTTACGAGTGTCTACCGTGACTTTTTGGCCCAGTTTGACGTCCTTGATTTGCGTCTCGGAAATCTTCAATTCAGCTTTGAGCGAAGCAGGGTCGGCCACTCGCGCGATGTTGAGTCCCGGAGTAACCTGCTGGCCGACTTGCACAGATACTTCCTGCAACACGCCACTCGTCCCGGCGCGCACCCTTAGACCGGTAACTTGTTCTCTCTTGAGCTTAGCTAACGCTCGGAGCTGCGCGATACGCGATTCTTGCGCGCTGATTTGCGCCTTGACTGATCTGCCGCCCACTACAAGGCGCTGCTGCTCGACCTGCAAACGATTTGCCAGATCCACCACGTGCATGCGCGACATCTTCAGCATTAACTCCGGCACCAGTCCCTGTTTGCCGAGCACCTCGTCGGTATCAAGCTGCAGTTTCGCCTGACCGTATTCAGCCTTAATTCCGGCAATCGTAGCCTGCTGCGTCATGCCTTCGCTCTCCAATCGCGTGCGCAAACTCTCTTCATCAGCCTGCGCCGCTTTCACTTGAAAGTCTGCGTCCATGGCCTCCTGTTCCAGCTGCGGGTTAGAAAGCTCGGCGATCACAGTGTCGTAGCCAACGACGACCCCTGCCTGAACGGGAATCTTTTCCACTCGACCATCAGCGGGCGCAGGCACCCACCGAACTAACTGCGGCACCAACGTTCCGACACCTCGCACCTCACGGACCATCTCGCCCCGCTTTACCGTATCGACCACTGCAGTTGAACGATCGAATGCAGGTGCTGCAGGCTTCAGCCTTGCCAGGCCAAACGTGATTCCGCCAATAGCAGCCAGTCCGACGACAGTGAAGACGACGGTGCGGATGCGCTTCTTGAATTTAGATCTTTCGGGACGTTTGATATCCATAGCTAGCGTTGACTGTGACGTGTTCTCAGCAAAACCTTCTTGACCGTGAAAGACTTATCTGGGGATCCCTACGAAATTTGAGCCAGAAACGATCGCAAGCCGGTATCGTCGCGCTGACCTTCCGAGTGTATTTCAAGTGGCGCCTAATTCCGTCCATCAAACAACTTTCAAGTAAAATGCATAGAGTTCCGGAAGTTGACAAGTCAAAGGGTATGCCAGCCAGATCTACTTAAGCAGTTTTCGCGAATTGCTGCAGGATCGGGTGCAGGTCGATGGATCTGTTGTCCGCTAGTGTCGAAGCCAGTCAGCGGCCTACTACTACAATGGGATAGCATTTCGCTTTCGGGACGAGTGAATCCCAATTTCGAGAAAGACGTGGCTCATCTTCTAGAGTTCCGCTCGGAGGGCTTGCCTTAGCTATGACCGTACGCGTGAAAAGCGGCAAGAGAGCTTTCGGAAAGCTTCCTCGCCGCTTGCTCAAAACTCCTGGGCAGGAGGTGGCGATTAACGTCCTCGCCCTGCCACCTGAACGAGACCCCCGTGATCGCGGTCCTAATAGCGCCCTACAAAACGCAGGACACTCAAGACGCCCGAAAATCCAGCGTCGCAGCCGCAGTCGCTCCCTGGTGACGATCTCTTTTCAGGTTAGATCTCTACCGCATGTTGAGGGCACTAATCTCTTAACGGTCGCTGTTACGTGCGCTTCGGGCTTCCCGGAAAGGCTAACTCCCTGAGCAGGGACCCGGCGCCGCCGAACTTATCTGTAACAAACAGCACATAGCGTATGTCGACCGCGATTGACCGACTTTTCTCCGGGCGTTAGAAAAAATCGCTTCCCAGACCCTCGTAGTTGCCGTCAAAGATGATTCCTACTAGTTTTCCGCGACCGTTTAAGACCGGACTACCAGAGTTGCCGGCAATTATGTCCGTGTCGGTCAGGAAATCGACAGGCACATTAGAACCGTCAGCAGTTGCGTATTGCCCAAAGTCCCGCGCGTAGTAAAGCTGTTTGAGTTTGGCTGGTACATCAAACGGCTCGCGGCCGGTATCTTTTTCCAGGACACCTGACAAGTAGGTGAACGGCCGATAAATGGACGCATCACGCGGCACGTATCCTTTGACTGTTCCATGGGTAAGACGAAGCGTACGATTCGCATCCGGGTACGGTTGCGGGCCTCTAAACGCGGTCATAGCCTCCAATAGAAGACGACGGCAACTCACAATCGTGGTGAACTGTGGGCGGTCTCGCATCTGGGCAAGAAGCGCACTCAGCTCAATAGCGAAATCAACGAACGGCTCGTGAACTTCGCGCAGCTGCATAGTTGAAAGACCATAAAGGCTGCCTATCGACTCTGCAGTTGCGAACCTCTTACATCCTGGTTGTAAGCGACTGAATAGCTTTCACGATAGCGGCGTGTAAAGCTTGGGTATCCCATTACCATCACGAAATCGCCTTCTTTGACGCCGCGCATGGATAGTGACAAGAACTTTCTTGGCTTATAAGGAACGTTGGCGGGATCGTACGACGCCGGCTTCCCGTTCAGGCCGACATAAGCGCGCATGAAACTAAAGTCGCCACACTGCCGTGGCCATTTGAAATTATCCTGGTCGCCGCCAAAGAAGCCGATGCTTCGTGGAGGCGCATAGACGATGCGAACGTCACTCAACGTTAAATAAGTGAACTTGTAATAAGAGAGACCTTCATTCATCGGGAGCACTTGCACGCTAACGCTATTACTCTGGTCCATTCCCGCCCGCTCGATCTCGCGGGTGTTTCTTAAGATCGTGTTAGTTCGTTGAGCCGGCGACATGCTGTCGGTAACGCCGCTAAGTATTTGGCTCGTGACGTCCCGCAAGTCCTGGGTGATTGTGACGGTATAGTCTTTGGCCCAAAGCTCCTCGGCCCGAGAATCAGCCTTGTAGCCGTTGCTGGCGTAGTCTTTGGTCGGATCTGACGCCGCGACCATGGCAGTCAGGGCGACGTGATAATTTGTGAGCAAGAGCCCGTCGGGCGACACAAACTCGCCGGTGCCACCACCGACCATTACCACCGCATCTTTAATGCTCACGCCGGCGGGGTTATAGATGCTCGTCAACGGAATACTGAGGCCGCGGCGTTTGAGTTGTTTCTCCGAAAGACGACTCAGAGTGTCGGGCAAGAACAAGCCTTCGTCACCAAGTGTCTGACAAGGCGCTGCTACAAACAGCAGAGCGACAAGCCCCGTTACACCCAGACGCGAGAGTTTCAAGCCCATAGGAAATTCCTCTGGTTAGTTTAGGACTGATAATGGAAGGCGATCTTACGTGACAGATTGTGACCAAGCCGTAGAGAATAACTGCCGGGGCAGGCGCTGGGTTCTCCTAAGCGGCTAATATTGCTTTCACTTCGGCGTCATTAATAGAACCTGGCAGGCGGCGTTCGCTATAGCATCCAGGTTGAAGTGTAAGACGCGTGGCGTAACCTTCTGCCATTCCGCGAGCTGATCGTCACGGTGCAAGCTCAATGGTTCACCCGACTCTCCAAGTGGCAGACAGAGCCTGGTGTTTGTCCAACTACTCAGGTCTGCGACGAAGCGCATGGAAACCCTGCCTCCGGCGTTGACCGTTGGCATCGAACCACCAGTATGTTGCGGAAACGTTCCCACAGCGAACTGGGAACCTGCTGCTCCCAATTTTTCAAGTGGGTGAGGAAATCGTACCGGCGCAAGCCTACCCCACGTCCACTGTGCCTGATCTGGGCCCAGCCGCTGCGTAAGCGTGTTTCTGGCCTCACGGTAACATGCCAAAATAAGGGACTCATAAGAAGCAATTCCTCTCGGTAGCCAGGCGAGTGGGCGTTCGGTAATCAACTTATCAATGAATGTCCCCTCGTTTCTCCATTCGAATAGTTCTGCCCGCTCTCTGCCAAGAGCTTCGACGAGAATGTGTTGGCGAAATGCCTTGCGCATTTCTGTGACGATCGGTAACTCCCTGGATTCGGAGGTAGAGTATCCTTCCCACCCGTCGAGAAGATTAGCCATCTCACGCCATTCTGCTGAGCTGGAGGTAAGAGGTTCGGCGAGCTCAACGATTGCAGATGCAAATATTGCGTCCGGATAAGAGTAGGTGTCGGCCTGAATGGCCAGGAAATCGTCTATCGTCAGTTTTGGTTTCATCTTGAGGAGATCATGGATGCGCCGGGCGCGATACGGTGTCCTCCAGTTGTGCGAAAGATGATGTGGATAGCCTTCGCTGACGGACCGTTGATTTGCCGAGACGATAATCCCTGAGGGCGGATCAAAGACCTGCGGAAGTTCTTCAAATGGGACACTCCCAAGCCACTCGCCATCGTCGGTAGTGCCATCATACGGCAAGCTGCCGTCCCCGGTTTTCCTGACTGGAATACGACCGGCGACGTGGTAACCGATATGACCTGCAGTATCGGCGTAGACAAAATTTTGTGGTGGCCCGGCAAAGCCGCTCAAAGCGTTAACAAACTCGCTCCAATTGCGCGCGCGGTTGATCGCGAGAAATGACTCAAGGTCTATCACCTCAGAGTCGAGTGCGGTCCAGCGCACCGCCAGACCCAACGAGCCACTTTCAAAGTGGATCGGACCGTGTCGGGTGACCTTAACCTCCAGAGTCACGGTCTCGTCTGCAGACCCGTTTGCTGATTGACGAACTTTGATCTCTTCTCGGTTCACCTCGGCTTGGCGCCAGCCTCCCGGGGTCAGGTAGACGCACGGATCATTCTCGTCAAACTTTTCAAGATAAAGGTCTTGCACATCGGGGCAGAGATTCGTAATGCCCCACGCAATATGTTTGTTATGCCCAATCATCACGCCGGGCAGCCCAGGAATAGAAACACCCGAGACCTCGAGCTCGGGTGAGCACAAATGCGTGATATGCCAGATCGTGGGGGACGTTGGAGGCAGATGGGGATCGTTGGCCAGCATAGGCTTTCCCGATGCGGTCAGCCGCCCGCTAACCGCCCAGCCATTACTGCCCTCGTGTCCGTCGACGCCAGTCGCCGCCCGTGTTCGTCGCATCGCGCCTAACAGCTCAGTCAACGCGGTCCGTTCGGTTTCGCCTATCTTCGCATAGCTGGGAACGTGGCTGCGTTCAGCAGCCGGGGGCCGGTTTTGGCTTTTCACGATATTGTCTACGATTACGACGTCATGCGGCGAAGTCTCTGGCAGGAGTGCGGCAAGTTTCTCGGCCGGCAGGTCACGGAGCAGAGCCCGCAGAATATCTACATCCACCGTGACAGATAGACTCTCGGCCAGCAGCTTTCCCAGGGCTAAAGAATCAACCGCAGTCCATGCCCGTGGCGTATATGCCAGAATGTGGAACTCGCGCGGCAGTGAGAGACTCCCGCAGCCTTCTATGAAGGTATTGACGCCCCGGGCATAGGATTCAAGCGCCACTCGCGTTTGCGTCGAGGCGTGTGCGAGCAGCCTTTCGGCAAGCTTTGTAAAACCATAAAGGCGATGAAGCTTGTCCTGCTCGATCGCATTCCGCCCAAGGATCTCCGACAGTTCGCCGCGCGCTGTGCGCCTCAGGAAATCCATCTGCCAAAGCCGGTCGAATGCGGTGGCGTAACCCTGTGCCAGGTATAAGTCCGCTTCGTTTGAGGCCTCGATGTAAGGAATGCCCCGCTCGTCACGCCGGATGGTGACCTTGTCATTCAACGACGAAAGCTCGATTGAGCTATATTTCATGTCCGATTTCAATTCCACAACCATCAGATGAGGACCTTTGATTTAAGAGCAGCAGTGGATCTCAAAATCGGATCATCTCGTCAATCCAAAATCGAATTAGATGTGAGTCTTCACCCATGGGAGCCAGCGACGGAGACAACACCTCAAAGGGCACGCGGAGCCTTTGCAATTCGGTCCTGAGTCGGGCGATCACAAACCCGTAAAAATGCGTTCTACCTCGTGCCGCGCAGTGCCTGCAGGCGGCTTTGATCAACTCAGCCAGGACTCGATTGCCGTCATATGAAGGCTGGGAAATCGCCAGCCGCCCAAATTCCACTCCCTTCTCTTTGTCGTATTCGAAGCTAAAATAATCTTCTATGGTCCACCTATCACCCGCGATGATCCGGACGGCTCCGATGATTTCCTGGCGTTCGTTGTACATGAGAACATGAGTCGCAGTCTGATCGAAGTCGTCGCCACTCCATTCCTGGACATTCTCAGGATTCCTGCCACTCCTGGTGTAGGTCTCCCTCCTAAAGCGAATGATATCGTCAATCAGCCGGGGATCGTATTCAGCTATCCTGATCATGGATTATTTCCCTATTACATGGCCCATACGAACCAGGATCCTTCTACGCGTATCTGTAAAGGCTGTGCGACCATGCATAAACCTTGAATTATCAATTAGCAGAATGTCGCCTGTTTTCCAGCGCACGCCGTAGGTTCTTGCGCGGGCGCATTCTGCTATTTCTTGTAGCATGTCCGTGGGAAACGGCGACCCATCACCTAACGTCGGCGTATAAATATTCTTTGGATAATACTCGCTCACTGAGCGATAGTGATAGATTAGCAGGGAGTTACAGAAGGACTTTTTTCCGCCCCATCTCGTCGGGATTACACAAAGCGTTTGAAATACACCATGCAGCACATCGCCCTCGAAATCGGCGTCGAGGGCTTCCCAACGGGGAAGGCTCGCTCTGATCTTTTTCATTCTGGCTTGCGCTGCTTCTTTCGAAGTCACTCCCAGAGTAGCCATCCAGCGTTCCGGCGAAATCGTCCAACTCCATTTAAGGACTGCATTCTCAACGAAATCTCGGGCGCGTTCGGAAAGGCCTTCTAACAGGGCAACTCCGTCACACAGAGTGGTTTCTCCTCCAGCACTCGCCGGCTTAACACAATAAAGCATCAACATATCAGGACAGCCAGGCGCGTAAGAACCCTCTCGATGTAGCGGTATTGAATCCATCCCTTTGTTGACTGTGGAGGTGGTTGCATCCGCGTTAACGGGATCTCGCTCGACTGTGGTGCTGGTGCTGTGATGTACCATCGGCGTTATCAGCCCGTTGCTGAGAGCCTCAAAATCATCAAGGCTGGCCCTCGCTCTCACGATCACCACGCCATTCTCCTGGAGGCAGGTTTTTACGGTGGACAGGTCACATTCCGTTAATGCCACCGGCTGTCCGTTATCGTCGCGCACAGTCTTTGTAGTCATCTGCATAAGGTCAACTCCCGTCAGAGCAAAGGTTTCAGCACTTTAGCTTCTGGTCCGCGTTAATGATCCTCTTAGTCTCTCGATGAAGGATTTGCAGAAGCAACGACTCACAGGTATGAAGAAAGAAATGATCTCCCGGCAAGAACCAGACATCAAGAGAATTGGTGGTTTGGATCTGCCAGGACTCCAGGTCCTGACGCGAAACTAGATTATCTTCGAGTCCGCCGAACGCGGTAATTCGGCAATCCAGCGGCAGCCTGGCCAAACATGCATACGTCTCCGCAAGCTTGAAGTCGGCACGCAGAGTCGTCAGCATGATCCGCAGCAATTCGGGGTGTTCCCACACTTCAGGCGGCGTTCCGTTGAGTGCTCTTAACTTGGTTATGAATTGATCGTCGGGCAGGTGGTGGGTATCAGGGGTGCTTCTTGGAAGATGCGGACCGCCCGCTCCTGAAACGAATAAGTGGTCGACGTTAAGATCGAACTCCTGACGCAGTGCGTGGCAAACTTCAAAGCTCACTATGGCTCCCAAACTATGCCCGAAAATGCAGAAGGGACGATCAAGGAAGGGTTTGATTGCCTGGGCCAGGTCATTCACAAGCGCGCACATGTTGCCGTAAGGAGTTTCCCGGTAACGGCCGCCTCTGCCCGGCAGTTGTACCGACCACACTTCAACTCCTGTCGGCAAATATTGATTCCACCCTCGAAAGATCGAAGCTCCCCCTCCCGCGTAGGGAAAGCAGAATAAGCGCATTTTCGCCTGAGGATCCGCCTCTTGGCAGGTAAACCAGGGCGTAGGATCTATTCTTTCAAGCCTGCCTGACATGTCCATTCGATCTACGCACCAACCCTCAATGCCCAAAATACTAACCAGCGAACTAACGGGAGGGCGCTAAGGGAAGTGCAGGCCAAAGACCATGAACTGAAGTTTAGGAGATCGTCGCTTGTAGGGCGGCGGGACTGGAGAAATGCTTCAGTTTTATTTCCTGAGAGATTTGTTGCAGGTTGTTTTCAGCTGCGAGTCTATCGGTGAGGGGCGCACCTCTGGGTACGCCAATCTCCATCGAGAGCAGGTCGCCGCAAGCATTGACGAACTGCT
>Ga0209798_10000588_pt1 | contig 22002 bp, 16 predicted proteins | sample DOMMetBare3Fresh_FD_187475 | JGI IMG/M metagenome (GOLD analysis project Ga0209798, IMG submission 187475) | Wetland sediment microbial communities from St. Louis River estuary, USA, under dissolved organic matter induced mercury methylation -... | ecosystem: Environmental > Aquatic >... | reverse complement strand
TTCCTTTTTCCAAACCTACACCATCATTTACTCCGGCATTATTCACAAGCCCATCGATCTTTCCAAATTTTCCAATCGTTGCTTTCACTGCGTTCTCGCATTCTTCGGGATGAGTAAGCTCTCCGGTTACTGCAAAGCCAGCCCCCATTTCCATTACTATTGCTTCATTATCTTCTTTGCTTCTTCCTACTACTACTGGTATTGCGCCTTCTGCAGTAAGTGCTTTTGCTATACCGGCGCCAATTCCTTTTGCTCCGCCGGTAACAATAATGATCTTATCTTTTAAACCCAGATCCATATTCATAAATTATAAAATTCAATTGCATTCTCTCCAAACACTTTCAACCGATCTTCTTCGGTAAAATTTTCCATGTACTTCTCCAATAAACTTTTCCATTGCACATAAATACCTGAAAGTAACATAACAGGCCAATCACTTCCAAACATCAAACGATCTGTACTGAATGCATCAAACACAACATCAAGATAGGGATAAAAATCTCCTGCACTCCATTGCTTCCATTTTGTTTCTGTGAATAATCCTGAAAGTTTGCAATGAACATTGGTATGCTGAGCGATTTCCTTCATCAAAACTTTCCATTCATCGATATTCTTTTTTCCGATATCAGGCTTGGCGCAATGGTCAATTACAAATTTCTGATTTGGAAATTTTGAAACAAATTCTACTGCCTGCTTTAACTGGTGATGATAAATAAGTATATCATAAGTGCATTTATAAGTTGCTAAAGCTTTAATTCCATTTTGAAAATCTTCTCTTAATAAAAAATCATCCGGCTCAGATTGTACAATATGCCGCCAGCCTTTAATAATATTATATTGAGAAAAAAACTGCAACCTTTCTTCCAAATTTTTATTTAGCAGATCTACCCAACCAACTACTCCTTTTATTTCAGGATGAGTTTTTGAAAGCTCAACCAAAAAATATGTTTCATACTCACTTTGCCCCGCTTGCACCGCAACACAAGCATCCACTCCATTTCTTTTAAGTGTAGGTAATAAATGCGCAGGTAAATGATCCTGTTTCAGGATCTTCATATCATCAGTGATCCATGCATCACGAACCCTATCATATTTCCAAAAGTGTACATGTGTATCAATGATCATGGTAGTTCAAAAATTTTATCCATCAATATCCATTTCTCGCCGGTCTTTGCCCATGGCAATGCTTGTTGAAATTTCCACATCAGTTTTTCCCATTCATCTACTTTAGAATTACCCGCATCCATTGCCGCTTTCCTTTCAAAACTAAAATCATCATTTGCTTCGATGATCATAAACATTCTATTTCCCGTACGATAAATATCCAGCACTTCTATACCCGAATCTTTAATGCTTTTAATTACATCTGGCCAAACATCTTTATGATAGTTTTCATACTCGGCAATAAGCTTTGTGTCTTCTTTTAAATCTAAAGCAAGACAATATCGTTTAAGATCACTCAATCAAAAGAATTATTAATTCTTAATTATTAATTTTTAATTCGAATATGCCTTAGCAACTTGCCGACTGCTTCCTAAACCATGAATACCTAACTCCATAACATCACCTGGTTTTATATAAACTGGTTCTGGTTTTTGTCCAAGGCCAACACCGGCTGGAGTTCCGGTTGAAATAATATCGCCGGGTAACAACGTCATGAACTGGCTGACATAAGAAACAAGATGAGGAATTTTAAAAACAAGGTTTTTTGTATTTCCATCCTGCATCATCGTTCCATTCACCGTTAACCAAAGTCGCAGATCATTTACATCGCTTATTTCATCTTGTGTTGCTAAAAATGGACCAAGTGGCGCAAACGTATCGCAACTTTTTCCTTTTACCCATTGACCGCTTCTTTCCAATTGAAATTCTCTTTCACTGTAATCGTTATGCAAGAGATAACCGGCAACATAATTCAAGGAATCAGATTCATCAATATATAATGCTTTTTTCCCAATCACAATGGCAAGTTCTACTTCCCAATCGGTTTTCTTACTGTTTTTTGGAATGACCAGGTTATCATACGGACCAACAATAGCAGTGGTTGCTTTAAAAAAAATAACAGGCTCGGGCGGTAACTGCATTTTACTTTCAGTTGCATGATCTGAATAATTCAAACCGATACAAATGATCTTTGATGGTCTTGCCACAGGTGAACCAAGACGAATATCTCTTGAAACTTCTTTTAAAGTATTTTTACTGATAATTGTATTAAGCAGCGAAAGCCCTTCACTTCCAAAAAAATGCTCATCGTAATCATGGATGTGTTCAGAAACATCATACCAGATGTCATTAATAATTACACCGGGTTTTTCTTTGCCGGTTTCACCAAAACGGATCAGTTTCATCTGATTTATTTTAAATCCAGTTGAATAATTGTATCAATATCATCAAGAATAATTCCATCGAGATAAATAAAAGTTCCCTCCGGTTGCTGCTTGAATTTTATTTCCTTATTCCCATTTAGCAAAAATGCTTTTGATATTTTCTCTTTTAATTCAGGAATAAAAATGAAAGCCGGATTTTCAGGTCTATTCAAAATATGCATATAAATCGTTTTGTTTTTTATCGTCATAGTTCCCCAATCTTTTGGCGGAATAACTCCTCCTCTTGTTCCATAAATAGTTTGCCCATATTGCTGCATCCATTTACCAACTGCCTTTAGTGTATCAGCAAATTCGGGTTGGATCGTACCATCGGGCATAGGACCAACATTCAATAAAAAATTTGCATTGTAGCCAGAGGCTTTTACCATGTATTGAATTAATCTCTTTACCGATTTATAATTTCTATCAGTAATATTAAAACCCCAACTATCATTCATTGTTTCGCAAGTCTCCAATGGCAATTCAGAAACCGAAGCCCCACCAAAGCCCGTTGTATTATGCCCCGGCAGATCTTTTTCAAATGCCTGGAAATCTTCTCCGGGAATCGGCATCAAATGATGATTGTTACTGATCAAACATTTTGGCTGTAAACTATGAATGAGTTTATAAATTTCATCATAATGCCAGTTTACCTTTGATTCCTGTTTTTTATCATGATCATTCTCCAACTGATCCCAGTGTCCATCGAACCAGATGCCATCAATTTCTCCATAGTTAGTAAGCAACTCCGTTAGCTGTGCTTTCATAAACCTGACATAATTTTCCCAGTTACTTTTTTCTGTCCTTCCTGTTCCTTTTCCTGTCCTTCCTGTTTCATATTGATAATCGCTGCGGTACCAGTCAAGCAATGAGTAATAGCAGAAAAGTTTCATGCCTTGTTTATGACATTCCTCAGCCAATTGCCTGAATGCATCTTTAGCATAGGGTGTCTTTGTTATTTTCCAATCAGATTGCTTTGTATCCCAATTGCTGAATCCATCATGATGACGTGTAATGAATGTGATGTATTTCATTCCTGCAGACTTGGCAATACCAACCCATTTAGCAGCATCAAAATTTTGCGGATTGAAAATATTGATCAGTTTAGTATAATCACTTACTTTAATATTCCTGTTATTCATCACCCATTCACCGTGACCCAATACACTCGAAGCACCCCAATGAATGAACATACCGAATTTCATATCCTGGAATTCTTTTCTTGCATTTAGGTTTTCAGGTGTTGGGGTATAAGTATTTTGTGCAGTTGAAAAAATTACAGCTAAAACAAATGTTGTAATGAGAAATAGTTTTTTCATATTGAATTCAATTATTTAGTTTAACAAAACCGCCATCGATCAAATAATCACAACCTGATATAAAAGTTGCTTCATCACTGCAGAGATATAATGCAAGAGCAGCGATCTCATCCGGTGTTCCCATTCTTCCGATCGGTTGTGTTTTTGAAAGTTTCTCAAACATCTCAGCTTCTTTACCCGGATAATTATTTTTCAAAAACCCATCTACAAATGGCGTATGCACTCTTGCAGGTGAAATAGAATTGCAGCGGATGTTTTCATGCAAATAATCTTTTGCAACACTTAATGTCATCGCCATTACGGCACCTTTTGCTGTACTGTATGCAAACCGATCCGGTATTCCCACTTGTGCAGCAATAGATGCCATGTTAATAATGCATCCGCCGCCGGATCTTCTTATTTGAGGTATCGCCGCATGAATACAGTTGTAAACTCCTTTTGCATTTACCGACATTACTTTATCAAAATCTTCTTCTTTGGTATTATCTGCTTTACCGATATGGGCAATGCCGGCATTATTTACGAGAATATTTATTGCTCCAATGTTCACAAATATTGCAATGACTTCTTTTTGATCAGCAACATTGCATTTATGTACAAAAGCTTTGCCATCGTTTTGCTTGATCTCATCAGCTGTTTCATTTGCAGTATCCGTATTCCATTCAAGGATATGAACAATGGCTCCTTGCTTTGCAAAAAGTTTTGCAATGGCTTTTCCAATTCCACTGCCACCTCCAGTGATCACCGCAATTTTATTATCAAGACGAAACATTGATCTGTTTTATTTTATAACCTTTCCAACCAAACCATGCAACCGCTATGAAACAAAGTAAAGGTATGATATAGGCTTTTTGCATGCTACCGGTAGAATCTGAAATTCCGCCCATCAGTAATGGCGCCAGTGCGCCGCCAACAATCGACATGACCAATAATGATGATGCCATTTTTGTTTCCTCACCCAGTTCTTTTATACCTAAAGCAAAAATTGTTGGGAACATGATCGACATAAAGAAAGGAACCGCCATTACACAATACACAGCAATTTTTCCCGATGTATTTAATGCGATCAAAAGCAATGAAATATTGATCAACGCATAAATCAGTAAAAGCTTTTGTGGTTTTATATATTTCATTAAAAAAGTTCCGGCAAATCTGCCAACCATAAAACCCACCATGGCGATATAGCCCCACCAATAAGCGGCTTGCTTTTCAGGTAAGTCCATTACTTGTTTTGAAAATTTAATAAAGAAACTATTCACTCCAACCTGTGCTCCTACATAAAATAACTGTGCAATTACTGCCCAACGAACATGACTATGACGAAGCACTTTGAATGAAAACCCCGTGTGTGCATCGGCTGCATCGGATTCTTTAACCTTAGGTAATCTGGCAATTATAAAAAGTATCGCCACCAGGATAACAACAGCTCCAATAATTAAATAAGGGATCTTCACTGTTGAAGCTTCACTTAATAAATATGTGTTCAATTGATCAGGGTTCATGGCTTTTATTTCCTGTTCTGTATGCTCTACACCTGACAAAATAAATGTGCCCCCGATTATTGGCGCCACCACTGCTCCCACTCCATTAAATGATTGTGCAAAATTTAATCGTTGCTCAGTGTTTTCTTTTGGACCTAATACAGTAACATAAGGATTTGCAACTGTTTCCAAAAAAGTAGCTCCCGCTGCCTGAATAAATAATGCGGTCAGGAATAAAGCAAAACTTTGAGAAGATGCTGCAGGGATAAATAAGAATGCCCCGGCAGCAAATAATAACAATCCTATAATGATACCCGATTTATACCCTGATTTATGCATCACATACCCCGCTGGTATAGCAATTGAAAAATATCCAAAATAAACTGCCAGGTCAATAAATGAAGATTGTGTATCGCTTAATTGCAATGCTTTTTGAAAATGCGGGATCAATATTCCATTTGTATTATGCAAAAATGCCCAGAGGAAAAAAAGACTGGTGACAAGTATAAAGGCAAAAAGAAATGAGTTCCTGGTTTGATTCATATAGCTGGTTGATTAATGAAACAATAATGCCGCTGGTATCACTGCTTTCTTACCACCGTCGGGTTGCATAGATACTTTTAATGCATTGCCACCGCCGCTATCAAAGTAAAGCACTTTTATTTTATGAAAACCTTTTTTCAATGCGGCCTTGCCGCTTTTTTCCACGCTGCCATGATCACCATCATTGTTTACTATTTCTTCATCATCAATATACAGTTTACTGCCATCATCAGAATCCGTAAAGAAAGTATAAATGCCATCTTTATCAATTTTAATATAACCGCTGAATTCAAATGCAAACTTATCGGTACGTTTTTTATTTTGGTGAGAGATCACATCCGCAATTCCCGAAGCAGCTGGAGTATTATTTATTGAATTCAAATCAATTTTTCCTGTTGGTTCAAAATATTTATATGTTATTCCTGTTTTTGCATTTGCAATTTTTAAGGCTGTTTTCCACTCATATGTTTTTATTTCTTTTGTTACTATGCCACTTGGAATTTGTTCTGGAAAATTTACAAGCGAACCGCCCATCATTGCAACTGCTTTTATAGTAAACGTTTTCTCTGCAATAAAAGGACCTTTGTATAAAATAGATGATTGATTTGGATCGGATCCGTCTATCGTGTAAAAAATCACATTTGTCATATCTGTCTTCATGGTAATAGTTGGCTTCATTGCATTCTTTGAATAATCAATACTTATTTCAGGTTTTGATGCATACCTTCCAAAATTCTCAATCTTCAATGCATAAGCATAAGGCGATCTTATTTTATTAGGATTGTATTCCGGTAAACTGATCTCAATATTTGCACCACTTTGTTTCCATGTAAGATTTTCTTTTGTCGAAAGAAAACTGATCTTAGTTCCTGCAGGCGGGCTTATATTTTTCAAAACAAGTTTTTTGTTATCCGGATATTTTGGAAAAATTGCATAAAGAGAATTGGAAGTTCGGTTGTAAGTATAAAAAACTTCTTTCACTGCATAACCGGGATCGGGATCAATAGTTAATTTCAGCATGATATCGCCACCGGTTTTCCAATCGCCTGTTATGTGTTCGTTGCTTCCTTTATAATCTCTTCTTCCTTCACTCCATTGCAACGGTGTTTTCCATCTCGATGTATTGTAAATAGCTTCGCCATTAATATTTAACCATTCTCCCATTTCCAATAACCGTTCCTGCATGATGGGTGGAATTTTTCCATGTTCATCAGGACCTATATCCAATAAAAAATTTCCACCACGACTTACTTTATCTATTAAAGCAATAATTAATGATTGGGTAGAATTATAATCCCATGCATCCTCTTCACGATTATAGCCATAACTATAACCCATACCACGGCTTTCTTCCCAATCATGATCTTCAAAATCAAGATCAGGCTGATACTCGGGTGTGTAAATACCGCCATGATTAAACCGGACACCGCTGCCCCATCGATCATTCACTATCACTTTATCTTTTACCGGGCTTTCATTGTATAACCAAGCAAGAAATTCCTGGCTCTTCCATATTTCAGCAGGTGCATCCCAATCGCCATCTGTCCAGAAAACATCTGGCTGATAAGTATTGATGAGTTCTTTCATTTGCGGCCATGCATGATCGGCTGCATATTTTTTCGGATCGCTTTTCCAAAGCGGGTTGAACCATTCGTACAATGAATAATACATACCGGCACGAACAGAAGTTGTTCTTACTGATTTAAACAAATCTCCTAGCAAGTCTCTTTGGGGGCCTATATCCTTTGCATTCCATGGAAAACCCCATGTTTTATTTGCATTTTCATTTGGCCATAATGTAAAGCCATCATGATGTTTTGATGTAAGCACAATATATTTTGCCCCGGATGCTTCAAATAATTTTGCCCAATCATCAGGATTAAATAGTTCTGCTTTGAAATCATTGGCCAGATCATAATAGCTCCTATTCCCGAATTTGGCCTTATGAAATTTCTGTCTTGCTGTGTCTGTGGTTTGTAAACCCTGCTGATACCATTCGGAATAATTGCCTTTGGTGCTCCAACCCGGCACTGCATAAACGCCCCAATGAATAAATATCCCGAATTTGGAATCCTTGAACCATTGCGGTGTTGGTCGCTTATCAAGCGATTCCCAATTGGGTTGATAATTCTGTGCAGGTAATTGAAGTGTTAAAACCATCAAACAAAATGCTGTGAGATTTCTCATTTGGAGTGATTTATTTCTAAAAATAAAACATTGGCATCAACCAATCTAAAATTGGCGAAACCGTTTGCCGCATTGACTTACCTTTGCGCCGTTATTAAAAAGCAACTAATTTATGGATTACAGGATAGAGAAAGACACAATGGGAGAAGTAAAAGTTCCCGCAAATGCATACTATGGGGCGCAAACCCAGCGCAGCATAGATAATTTCAAAATTGCACAGGATATTAACCGGATGCCGAAAGAGATCATAAAGGCTTTTGCCTATTTAAAAAAAGCGGCTGCTATCACAAATCTTGAAGCAGGTATTTTGCCAAAAGATAAATCAGACCTTATCGGAAAAGTTTGTGATGAGATACTGGATGGAAAACTTGATGATTATTTTCCATTGGTAGTTTGGCAAACCGGAAGCGGCACACAAAGCAACATGAATGTAAATGAAGTGGTTGCTTATCGCGGTCATGTTCTGAATGGCGGACAATTGAGTGATAAAGAAAAATTTTTACACCCAAATGATGACGTAAATAAATCTCAATCTTCAAATGATACTTTTCCAACTGCAATGCATATCGCTGCATATAAAATCTTAGTTGAAACAACTATTCCCGGAATTGAAAAACTGCGAAACACATTAGCAGAAAAAAGTAAACAGTTCATGAAAGTGGTGAAGATCGGACGTACACATTGCATGGATGCAACACCCCTTACGGTTGGTCAGGAATTCAGTGGCTATGTATCACAACTTGATCATGGATTAAAAGCGATCAGGAATACATTATCACATTTAAGTGAATTGGCTTTGGGTGGAACTGCAGTTGGAACCGGGATAAACACACCGGATAATTATTCTGAAAACGTAGCTAAGCATATTGCAAAACTTACCGGCTTGCCATTTATTACCGCCGAGAATAAGTTTGAGGCATTAGCTGCACATGATGCTATTGTAGAAAGTCATGGCGCATTGAAAACAGTAGCGGTTAGTTTAATGAAGATCGCAAATGACATTCGTTTGCTTTCGTCTGGTCCGCGAAGCGGAATTGGTGAAATATTTATTCCTGATAACGAACCAGGCTCATCTATTATGCCGGGAAAAGTAAACCCTACACAATGTGAAGCATTGACAATGATCGTTGCACAGGTTTTGGGAAATGATGTGGCAATAAATATTGGTGGTGCTACAGGTCATTTTGAATTAAATGTTTTTAAACCGGTGATGATCTTTAATTTTCTTCACAGCGCAAGACTGATCGGTGATGGCTGTGTTTCTTTTAATGATAAATGTGCAGTTGGAATAAAGCCAATTGATGAGAATATTAAAAAACATGTTGACAATAGCCTGATGCTGGTAACTGCGTTAAATACAAAAATCGGCTATTACAAGGCCGCTGAGATCGCACAAAAAGCACATAAAGAAGGCACCACTTTAAAGGAAATGGCTGTAAAACTTGGCTATGTAACTCCTGAGCAATTTGATGAATGGGTAGATCCGGCGAAAATGGTTGGAAAGATCTGATCAGACTATTTTTCTCTTGATTGCTTTTACAACTGCTTCTGATTTTGAATGCACTTGCAGTTTTTCATAAATGGTTTTAATATAGCCTCGTACTGTTTCAATGCTGATAAAACATTTATCAGCTGCCATTTTATAACTCATTCCTTCTACAAGGCATTTTAATATTTCTTTTTCTCTTGCAGAAAGATTAAAAACATTTCCCGATTCGGCTGAAAGATTTTCCCGGAACATGTGCATCACTTTAAGTGCAATGACCGGTGTCATAGGTGCTCCGCCACCATAAATTTCTTTTATTGCATCGAGTATCTCATCCGGTGGAGTGTTTTTCAGAATATAACCTTCTGCTCCATTACAAACGGATTGAAAAACTTTATCATCATCTTCAAAAATGGTTTCCATTAAAATTTTTACACCCGGAAATTTTTCTTTGGTCAGGCGTACCGCTTCAATTCCATTGATGCCGGGCATTTCAATATCCATCAGCACAACGTCGGGCTTTGTTTCCTCAACGTTTTCTAATACACGTTTGCAGTTAGAAAACGCCCCACCACAAATAAACCCTTCGCTTGAATCGATCAGGTTGAACAGACCTTCCCGCAATTGAGTATTGTCTTCAAATATGGTAACACGAATATTTTTCATGTTTTTAAATTTAATTCAATGCTCGTTCCCTTTCCAATTACTGACTCTATTGAAAGAACCGCATCAATTTCTTCAGCTCTTTTTTTCATATTGCCAAGGCCATTACCTGCAAACTCCTGTGTATTGTCAAATCCCACACCATCGTCCCGGACAATGCAGGTGATACTCCTATGCTCACGGGATATGAGTATGGAAGCATGTGCTGCCTGAGAGTATTTTACAAGATTGTTCAATGCTTCTTTGAAAATAAGATAAAAATTGCGGCGGATCTCCATTGGTAGTTTTATACCGGATAAATTTTCATCGGCACTGAAACTACACTCAATTTTTTTAGCTTTCAAAAGATTATACGATAGCGAACGCATCCGGAAAATGATTTTATCCAGGCTGTCATTATCCGGGTTGATGGACCACACAATATCACTCATAGAATCGACAATTCTTCTTGAACTTTCGCCGATCATCTGTAAAGCATGGTCTCTCTTAGCACTGTCTTTTTTTGCAACTTCGCTGAAAACGGAGATACTATTAAGTGTTGAACCAATGTCGTCGTGAAGATCGATGGCAATTTTATTCCGGATCCTATGCAATAAAAGTATTTGTCCAATACGATACCGATAAAATAAATATAAAGCTGCCACCACTGCCATCGCAACTAAAATTCGGAACCACAGTGTTTGCCAAAAAGGTGGGGTTATAATGATTTTTATTTCAGCAGGTATATCGTTCCAATGACCATCATTGTTACTGGCTTTTACTTTAAAGACATAACTGCCCGGTGCAAGGTTGGTATAATTAACAAAACGGCGGGATGCATCGGCAATGATCCAGTCTTTATCATAGTTCTCCAGCATGTATGCATATTGATTCTTTTCCGGGTGAATAAAGTTGAGAGCAACAAAGGAAAAAGAAAGAATATTTTGCTTGTAATTCAGTTTTAGTTCTTTGGTAAATTCAACAGGGGCTTTTAATACACTCCCGGAATCAGCGGCAGTAACAGGTTTATTCATTAAATTAAAACCAGTAATATGAACCGGCGGACTAAACTGGTTATCCTGCCATTCCTTCGTATTTAAATAAAAAAAGCCTGCTGTGCTGGTAGAGAAATACAAAATACCTTCCTCGTCTTTGTGAGCTCCCAAAAAATTCAGGTCGTTGGATGGTAAACCATCACTAATATCATAGTTGCGGAAGTTTATTTTTACATTTTTATCAAAAGGATTCTGAGGCAGCTTGCAACTAGCCAGACCATTATAAGTTCCCATCCAGATTTTACCATCATTATCATTTATCATACTTACAACAGCATTACTTGGAAGATCATCCTTCATTGTAAATGTTCTGAATAATTCTTTTGAAGGGTCAAATACATTTAGCCCGCCACCCACCGTACCTATCCATATAAATCCATTCTTATCTTCATAAAGAGGCCAGGTTATATCATTGCTGATTGTGTTGGGGTTGGATGACTGATGCCGGAAAATTTTAAATGTTTCTGTTGCAGGGTTGAACTGTATCAATCCTCCATGCCAACTGCCGATATAAATGATTCCATTGGAAGCTTTGAACAGTTGTTGCAGGTAATTGGTGCTTACAGAATTTTCTTTGTTGCTTGCTCTATAGGATTTGAAAGTTTTACTTAAAGGATCATATAAGTCAAGCCCTCCCCCAAAAGTTGCTATCCATATTTTACCATTATTATCTTCAGCGAAGTTAGTGGCGGAATTGGCGCTTAAAGAAGTTGAATCGTTTTTATCGTGACGGAAGTAACGGTGAATTTTTGTTTTCGGATTGTACATCACTAATCCATTAATGGTACAAAACCAAAAATTGTTTTTGCTATCCTGATTTATCTTCCAGGTAATATTGTTGCTAAAAATATCCTGGCCCCCATCTATAATCTTAAAAGGTTGCAGCGTTTTCGAAGCAGTATTAAACAGATACACTCCCTTTCCGCCATAAACGAATAATTCGTTATTATGAAATGGATAAAACCCTGTCAGGAAGTTTGATTGAAGTAAATCGTTTTTATCCGGGCTTCGTTTTATTATTCCAATCTTTTTATTTGCCGGATCATAGGTGTAAACTCCTGCATCGGTTGTAGCCATCCAGATTTTACCGTCCCGTGTTTCAATTATTGAACGAACTTCTGATTTTACCTGATCTGAAAAATAGAGTCCACCGGAAGCCGCTTCATAAAAATAAAGCCCGTAATTAAAAAGCCCGATCAGCAGGTTGCCTGCTTCATCTTCATAACAGACATTGAAGCCTTTATTTTTCAACGAAACATTATTTCCGACTTCATTAAAAATATGTTTCCAAGTCTTGGTTTTTCCATTATATCCATATAAACCATTGTCTTCGCTCCCGATCCAGATATTACCGTTCCTTCCTTTAAATACTGTATATAATCCGGGCTTACTTTTATTTCCGGGCATTCCTTCGGAACCAATAGCAAACCGCGCCGTTACTTTTTTGCCTGTAATACTAAATACATCCACTGTATTGGCAGATGTAACTGTCCAGATATTGTTCTCATCATCTGCGCAAATCCATAAAATATTGTCTGAGCTCAATGATGCAGGGTCATGCTCTTTATGCCTAAACAATTCAAATTTCTTTTTTATAGGTTCAAAAGAATTCAGACCTGCCGATGTGCTTATCCAAATTGTTCCCGAGGAATCAATTGTTATACCTCCTTTGTGTATATCGCCTGCTAATGAATTAGCATTGCCCGGTTGGTGATAATAGCGGGTAAATTTTTCAGTGCGGGGGTCAAAAGAATAAAACCCGCTTGAAGCGGTAGAAAACCAGATAAGGCCATTCTTATCTTCCAGCATTGAATAATACCAGCCCGGTGAAATAGAATTGCTATCTGCTGGATCATAATTATAAACTTTAAAGTTGTAGCCATCATAACGATTCAGTCCGTAAGTAGTAGCGATCCATATAAAGCCGCGGCTATCCTGCAGCAAGCAATTGGCTTCATTGTTTGAAAGACCCTGCCTGGTAGAAATATTTTCAATTCGTGAGAAATCATAACTGGCATTTTGAGAAAGACAATAAGAAGCCTCTACCAAAAAGCATACACAACAGATAAAACATCTGATCACTTTATAGTAAGGTGGTTTCATAAAATTTCAAAGCTATAGGAAGTTACAAAGTTTTTCGACCCCATGAATGTGGGGTTTTGCTTAACACTTCAACATCATTATGGGCTTGTTATACTTTTTCAATTAATGCACCTTCGGAAAAGCATTTCTCTTCCACCTTAAAAAATAAACAATGAAAAAGCGATCTTTAAAAAAAAATTTTGCTTTCACAACAACTGTAGTTACGATGTTTCTTTTTTCAACGGCGGATGCACAAGATATTTATCCTTCTGCAATCTTCCAGATACAGAAAGCTGATGCGGAGAAGGTGAAGAAATTATCGTCACAGGCCTCCAGCAATTATGAAAATGAATTTGTGGAAAAATTCAGCAATGGAAAACGAAGAATAAAAAAAAGCTCAATAGAACATCCTCCAAACAATTCTATTTTACTTCCAGAAAAAAAACCCCGCATTTGCTCACCCATTGTGCAAGGGGGTTTTGAAGGTAACCCGCTTACCCTACTTTACCTGCTGCCAGTGGGGTATGGTCCGTCTGAATGTGACATTGCCGTTTCTAATGCAGGAAAGATCGTCAGCATTTCAAATTCCTGGATTCGTTATTATAATGAAAACGGCAGTTTGGTTTTTTCTGATAGTCTGTATGACTTCAGCAACGGCATAATTGATGTTCATGTGTTATACGACCCGAAAGGTGACCGGTTTGTTTTTTGTGCCAGTTATGGTATTTACAATGCTGACCCGTTTATTTTGAATACTCACGGAACGTTGATCGGATTCTCTAAATCCAATGACCCGATGGATGGATGGAATTTATACCAGTTGCCCTTTACTGACTTCCATGATAATTCTGGTGGAGATTATCCGCTTTTAGCAATGAATGACAACGAAATTTTTATCACCCTTGATTATTATAACTCAGGAGACAGGTATAAGCATATAGAGGTAATACAAATAAACAAAGGAGAGGGTTATGCAGGTTCCGCATCTCTTATCTCGCAAAAATATGATGCTACTATATCCGGAAACACAAAGGGAACCATGGTGCCGGCCCAGGGAGGCTCTACTACTTACGGACCCAATATGTATTTTATCATGGCAAATGAAAGCGGCAATTCTCCCAAAAATAAATACTATGTATATGAAGTTACCAATACGATTGCTTCCGGTCAGGCAGTTTTAAAAAGGTATGGACCGGTTACATCAAATATTTCTTATTCTGCCCAGGGAACCTCTTATCAGCCGGGCGGTCTTCCCTTATGGAACCCAAATGCATCGCATGATGTTTATATGGAAAACGCATTTTATGAAAATGGATTAATTCAGTTCTCTCAACATACTAATGTAAATGGAAAAGCATCAGCGTTGATTGGACGCATCAGTGGCATTCCATATAATCTTAATTGCACTGCAAAAACAATCAGCGATCCTAATCTTTACTTAAGCTATCCCAAAATTGCTTATGCTGGCAATTCTTCCACTGATAACAGTGCAATTTTAGGGGTTGAGCATTCAGGTATTAATACATATCCCGGGCTTTCGTCAGTTTATGTGAACAGCAATTTTGATATAAGTGCATTAACAACTGTAAAAGCAGGCTCCGATACTATTAATGGAATATGGGGCGATTTTTCTGGTATATGCCGCAGATACAATCATCCCGGTGAAGTTTGGTTTGAGGGTCAGTATGGAAGTACTGTATTTCCTAATATCAACTGGATCGCAAAGCTAAACAGCCCGGCTAACTGCGAGGAACAAACCATTGTTTCTAAGAATATTTCAACAGAAAAGTTGAACCCTGGTTTAAAGATCTATCCTAACCCTTTCTCAAATTCCACTTCCATTTCATTTACACTTGATGAACCACAAAATGTTTCTGTAAAAATTTTTGATGCCAATGGAAAATTGATAAAAGTATTGGCTGATGCAAAATTTGAAAAAGGGCGATATGAACTTAAATGGAATACGGAAGGGATCAGTGCGGGCATATACTTTCTCAGGTTCGATTCAGGTAGCTATTCAGACACAAAAGAACTTTCTGTAATTAAATAATCAATTTATTAAACCTAAAAAAATGAAACACGAATTAATTCAAAAGCTTTTTGCCTTCATCATTTGTATGATGTTTTCCTTTTCTTTTTTACATGCTCAAAAATGCAATGGCCCCAATAAAATATTAGTGTGTCAGTGTTCCCGGGCTTCAGATTTCTATTGCGTCTATGTTTGCAAATGTATTCATGTGAACCAACTTAAAGAACATCTGAAAAATGGATGGAAATTAAGTGATCAGTCAGATGCTGCAAAAATCAACACCACTTCATCTGATCTTGTTTCTGTTTCAGCGATCAATTCAACATCAATAGACGTAGCGTTGGACGAATCACAAAGTGTATCACTCAAAATTTATGATGCAACAGGAAGATTGATAAAGACAATTGCCAACGGTAAAATGCCACAAGGCTATCACCAAATTGAGTGGGATAATAAAGATGAAGGTGGAAAGAAAGTATCTGCCGGCATTTACGTTTTACAGATTGTCTCAAACGGTAAATCAGAGACAAGGAAATTATCGATCATAAAATAAAAGCAAACCTTAAAAGAGCTATTTCATGATTGTGGTGATGACATAAACTCGGCGATTAAAACAATTAAAATGTAAAATCGTATATCTACTTTAAAAGACCGGGGAATTTCCCGGTCTTTTAGTTTAAAATTACCTATTGGCTTCACCATAAAATTTATAATTTAACGTTTCCAATATCTATGAAACTTTTATCACCAAACCCGTCCCATATGAAAAGCTCAAGCCGACCTAACTTTTATTTTTCAGCGTACCCACTCAAAGTGCTGAATGAGAAGGAACCTGAAAAAAAATCTTACCTCCATATTTATACAAATCCTAAAAGCAAAAAGAAATATGCAGAGGGATTGAAAATTCTTCCAATGGTAAATCCTTATTCTAAAAAAGATGAGGAAAGATTAGAAAATTCAGGTAAGCAAATTCAGCCTGATAATATAGAGCATAGAGACAGTGATTGGTTTGCCAGTTACGAATAAAAATCCTGAACTTATAAAAAACAAAAGTCCCGCTGATGCGGGACTTTCTTGTATAAAAAGGTTTTATTAATAAACAACAAGCCGTCTCACATTCTGCTCATAAAGAAGTGTATTAGAATTATCAAAAAGATCCTGCTTTATCAGGCCCTTATCTCTTGCATAATAACTATCAAAATAAGCTGCAAGCACCCAGCTTGTTCCAACTAATTGTCGTAGTTCCGATTTTACCCGAATAGTATTGGGATAAGAAGTAGGAGTACCGGAAGCAGGGGTTACCGTAGTAGTCACATTCTGACCAGTAATTGAAAACTCCCATCTTAATGTCAATGTGCTTGTCATTCCACCCTGATCTGTGTATGGTCCTGAAAACTGAGCCGAGGTCCATGTGGCACCAGTGGTCAAATTATCTTTTAGAAAAGTCCATTCCATCCAAAGCGGATCATCAAGGCCAACATAACTGCCCATGTCTATCCACTCAAAATAATCAGCACCGGATCTTCTGTAGTAACCAAAAGTATCTACCGGAGGAAAGCCGTCATTATAAAAGAAAACATTATACGTATTGCCGTTTTTTGTAACTGTTGGGGCAATCACATAGATCAGTAATGAATCATCGGGGTCGCCGTCAAAATCATAACTCCAGTTGCTGAATGTGGTTCGAGGGAAATAATCCGGCACTACAACCGAGGTAACAGTGCATTGAAAAGTACAGGTCCCGGTTCCGCCAGTTACAGTAAAAGTAAATGTTCCTGCTGCGGCAGGTGTGCCGCTTCCTGTTAGTACAATTGTCTGAGCACCGGTAGCGGTAAATGTTCCGGTGCCACTAAATATTATTCCATTCACTGCCGGCGCTGTAGTCACACTCCATGAGCCAATAACAGTTACAGTTACGTTCAGTGTAATTGTATTTGAAGCAGTAAGAGCAGTGCCCGCAACATAAGTGCCCGTCGGTGTTGCACCGGTACAGTTTACAGTAAATGCTGAACTACCACCGGAAGGCGCAGTTACAGTAACAGTAAAATCACAAAAAGTTCCGTTGTATGATACGGTAAAAATATTTGTGCCAACAGCTAATGGTTTACCACCGCCGATCAGGCGAATTACCTGTGCGCCGGTTGCAGTAAAAGTTCCTGTTGCTTTGAAATAATAACCATTAACTGTATCTGAAGAAATTGAATACGTACCTGCGGTATCAACCTGCACACTTATATCTACATAGTTTGATGCTTTAATAGCAGTGTCTTTATAATAAACACCGGAAACAACGGCGCCTAAACAATTGCCCGATCCGTCAACCGAAAGAGAGCCGACAGAGGCAGTTGAATTGCCTTTTTCAAAGCTTACTTCCTTTTGGCAAGCCATGAAAATTACTGATGCGACCATGAGCAAAGAGGATATCCTTAATAGGGTCTTCATGAGGTGATATTTGGGTTATGAAAATACTGCTTTTTTCTCAATGTAGGGGAGTATGACTTGTATAAACGGTTATAGTTTATTGGTTATTGTACCTGGACTTTGTCACTGATATCAGCGCTGGTTTCAATTGTTGCATAAGTTTCCTGGGGCTTTTTCCTTTTGAAAAATCTTTTTTGAAACAAAAGAAGGGTGATAACCCCAACAGAAATAGATGCATCAGCAATATTGAAAATAGGGCTGAAAAACTCGAACTGATCGCCGCCCCAAAAAGGGAACCATTTTGGAAGATTTACATCAAACAAGGGGAAGTAAAGCATATCAACTACACAACCGTGTAAAAAAGATGAATAACCATTAGTAGAAAACGCAGCAACGCCGGTATATGCGATATAATCTTTTACTGATGGGTCATATACCAATCCTTTGTCAAATATCATTCCGTAAAACATGCTGTCGATCAGATTCCCTAAAGCACCGGCATAAATTAAGGATGCACAAATAATAAATCCCTTGTGGTAATGGTGCTTTACAATTCTGCCCAAATACCATGTACCAAAAATTACAGCGGCGAGACGAAAAAGGGTTAGGATCACCTTGCCAGTTTCGTTCCCGAATTTCCAGCCCCATGCCATACCGGGGTTTTCAATAAAATGCAAATGAAACCAGGGAAGAACCTCATCTACTTTTCCAGTTGAATAGCTGGTTTTGATCCAGATTTTCAAAAACTGATCAACAATTATGATCAAAGCAATAATGAAAACTACATGTTTAAGTTTCACCAATAGGAATTTAGTGGACAAATATAAGCGTTTCGAATTTGGGGTTTGTGCTTTAATGGATGTTAAAAATCATTCACTCTTCGTAATAAACTCTTTTTACTCTCTGCGAAATACCGGTCATTATTTCATATGGAATTGTACCCGCCCAATTAGCAAGATCTTGAATAGAAATTTCTTTTCCAAAAATTATCACTTCATCACCTTGTTTTACTCCCGGAATATCAGTTACATCAATCATGGTCATATCCATACACACTGTGCCAATAACGGGAGCAAGTTGCCCTTTAACTAACATTTTTCCGGCGCCATTTCCAAACCGGCGACTAAAGCCATCAGCATAGCCTATACTTACAGTAGCGATCACCGAATCTTTTTCAATAACTCCTTTTCGATTATATCCAACTGTTTCGCCAGCTTTCAAATGCCTGACCTGAGCTACAGTAGATTTCAATGTGGCTACTTGCTGAAGGTCGAGTTGTCCGGAGGCAGCACTATCGACACCATACAAACCGATACCTAACCTTACCATATCTTGCTGCATATTTGGTTGCCGGAGTATCGCTGCCGAGTTTGAGATATGACGAAGAAAATTATAACCAAGATAAGTTTTCAATTCGGTACATCCTTTTACAAATGCATCATATTGCCTGTTGGTAAATTCGTCCTGCATCGGGTCTTCACTTGCAGCAAGGTGCGAAAAAACAGATTGTACCCTAAATGATGAAGTGCTTTTTATCTCCTTGCACAACTTATCTATTTCATTCACTGCAAAACCGAGACGATTCATTCCTGTTTCAATTTCAAGATGAACAGGATAATTTTTTATTCCTTCTCTTTTTAAAAAACCATCCAGCGACTTCAACATCGTGAATGAAAAGATCACAGGTTCGAGCTGGTTGTTTACAAGCGTTTCAAAAGTTTCTTTTTCTGCGTTCATCACCATCATTGGTAATGTAATGCCAGCTTTACGCAGCTCTGTTCCTTCATCTGCATAAGCTACTCCCAGGTAATCTACTTTATGATATTGTAATGTATTTGCAATTTCCGCTCCCCCGCTTCCATAAGCAAAAGCTTTTACCATCGCCATCAATTTCGTTGATGGTTGCAAAAGCTTTTGGTATTGCTGAAGATTATGTGCAACAGCATTCAGGTTTATTTCGAGCTCTGTCTGGTGAACTTTTAGTTCAAGTAATTGTATGATCTGCTCAAAACAAAAAACTCTTGCACCTTTTACAAGAATTGCCTCATCCCTGAAATCTGAAAAACGGAAACGTGAGATAAAATCCTCGGTTGAAGGATAAAATTCGTTTTGTATTGTGTGAGAGGTTAAGTCACTTCCAAATTTGAGGTATTTGGAAATATTTAAACCGATACCGATCACACGATCTAGCTTATGCTGGTTTATATCTGCAGCTATCCGTGCATAGAGTTCTTCATCATTCATTCCGGTTTGAAAAAAATCTGAAAGAATGACTGTTTTCCTTGAAACACCGCTCATTTGTTTTAAAAAATCCAATGCTATATGCAATGAATTAAGATCAGCACTATAGCTATCATTGATAATTGTGCAATGATTGATCCCCTTTTTTAATTCCAGCCGCATGCTCACCGGTTGCAGCAGCTTCATTCTTTTTGCGATCACAACATCAGTAATTCCGAAATGAAGCATTACACACCAGCAACTAATTGCATTTTGCACAGAAGCATCATCAGTAAATGGAATTACTATTGCCGTTTCTGCATTTTTATAAACAGCAATGATCTCCGTTTCTGTTTGCTTTTTGTTTATCTCCAGTATCTGCAGATCAGCTTTCTGAATTTTGCCCCAGGAAAATATTTTGAATGGGTGTTTTCCTGTTTTATGAAGGATAGATTCGTATTTTAAAACAATAGCTTTATCAGCCTGCCATTCATCGCTGCAATAAATAACAAGACTTGCATTGTTAAACAACTTTATCTTCTCTTCCACTTTTTGATCTGCACTTTCAAAACCCTCACTATGTGCTTCGCCAATATTTGTAAGGATAGCAATAGTAGGTTGAATGATCTCATTCAGCTTATCCATTTCACCAGGTTGTGAAATCCCGGCTTCAAAAATCCCCAATGTGTGAAATCTATTCATCTCCCAAACACTAAGAGGCACGCCAATCTGCGAATTATAACTTTTCGGACTTCTTACAATATTGAAATTGGGTTGAAGTAATTGGTAAAGCCATTCTTTTACAATTGTCTTTCCGTTGCTCCCGGTTATTCCGATCACCGGTATATGAAACTGCTTTCGATGAAAAGCTGCCAATTGCTGGAGTGCTGTCAAGCCGTTTTTTACAAACAGGATGTTTGCTTCGGGAAGGTCTTCTATGTTTATTTCCTCGCAAACAATAAAATTTCTTATCCCTTTTTTATATAATTCGGGAATGAAGCTGTGTCCGTTTCTTCGCGGGCCTTTGAATGCAATAAATAAAGAGGTGGCTGGAAAAAAAACTTTGCGGCTGTCAAAAAAAATATACTCAATCGAGTTGTCGGAAACAATTCTTGCGTTGGCATCAACTGTTTTTGCAATATGACTGATCAAATAGCCCAAAAGAAATAAAATGTAAATCTAAGATTTGTGGTCTTCAGTTTTTACCTCCGGCGGTATCCCTTTTTTCTGAACGAAAATTGAATAAAAAATCGAGCCAGATAAACAAACAAGGATGATACCAAGAGAAATAAATACCTGGGTGGTTTTATCAAGCCATTGATCAACCCAATGAGCACAAAGCATTTTTAAACCAATAAAACCAAGAACGATGGCGATGCCCTGTTGCAGATAATCGAATTTGGAAACTGCACTGCGTAACAAGAAAAATAATGAACGTAAACCCAACACAGCAAAAATGTTTGATGTATAAATAACAAGCTGCGCATCTGCCCGGTGAGCCGGTGAATTATCCACCAGACCCATAATGGCAGGAATAGAATCAAGCGCAAATACAAGATCAATAGCAGCCAGCATTATTATTACCACAAAAAGAATGGTATAACGTCTTTTACCATGCTCGTCTTTTAACCAATATTTTCCTCCGTGATCACCGGGTATCATGGGTAACACCTTTTTCATGAATTTATAGATCTTTGTTTCATGCGGATCAAATTCCTCATCGTCACTTGCAGTAAACATTTTATAACCGGTATAAACCAGGAAGGCACCAAACAAGTAAAGTATCCAATGAAATTTATTTACCAATGCCACGCCTGCCGTAATGAAGATCACTCTGAACAATATTGCCATCAGGATACCGATCAGCAATACTCTTCCGTAATATTTTTCCTTGACCTTAAATGAAGAGAAGATCAAAATGAATACAAAAATGTTATCGATGCTGAGGCTCCATTCCATCAGGTAGCCGCTGATATACTCGAGTGCGGTTTGCTGGCCCCGTTCTATCCAAACATAAACGAAAAAAGCAAGGGCAAGGGTTACCCAAAAGAAAGTTTGCATTAATGCCTGCCTGATCGAAATTGTTTTATCCTTTTTACTGAGTAATCCTAGATCGAAAACGAGGGCCAGGATCAAAACACCTCCAAACACTAAATAAGTAACCAGCTCCT
>Ga0209798_10000587_pt1 | contig 22019 bp, 22 predicted proteins | sample DOMMetBare3Fresh_FD_187475 | JGI IMG/M metagenome (GOLD analysis project Ga0209798, IMG submission 187475) | Wetland sediment microbial communities from St. Louis River estuary, USA, under dissolved organic matter induced mercury methylation -... | ecosystem: Environmental > Aquatic >... | reverse complement strand
AAAGACTAGCGTTGCTGAAAAAATGCAGCAGTTGCACCGGAATATCCGTTTGGTTTTTGACTATTTGCGCATGACTCAAAATTCTACACGAGGTGTCACACCTTGATTAGGAAGTCAGCACAAAATTACCGTGTGGTCTCCAGACTTAATCAAATTATATTTTTTCCGAGGGTGGGCACAATATGGAGCGCATAATATTTTGAATGCGAGCTCTATCAGCTATGTCTTTTTATGAAAAAACCGTCTTAATTTGTTGCAGTTTATTGTGATTTGTTATTTTAAAGCGCCCCATCAGTGTCCCATGCGCAATAAAAAAGGCCTTGGTAAATTACCTAAGGCCTTGAATTTATTGGTGGGTCGTCCGCGATTCGAACGCGGGACCATCGCATTAAAAGTGCGGTGCTCTACCGACTGAGCTAACGACCCTACAAAGTCCGCTAATTATAATGATTTTTTATAATCTGGCAATATTTATTCTAATTTCCAGCCTAATAAAGGCTTGACGCTCAGTTTTTGATTATTAGCCACAATGTGCTCGGACACTGAGTTTGAACCTAATATTCATTCATTCAAACTAAAATTGGTATTTCCAGTCCATTGATTATCAATCAATAATTGTATGGGTTGATAGTCGTTCTTATAAGCCATTTTGTTACAGTTTTTTATCCAGTAGCCCAAGTACAAGAATTCTTTCTGTTCTAACTTCGCCTGTTCAATTTCCCATAGGATTGCAAAGACGCCAAGACTGTAACTTGAAAATTTTGGCTCAAAAAAAGTATAAACGGCCGACCATGCGTCATCAAGCAGATCGATAACTGCAATGGCTGCAATTTCATTATTGATGGAAAACTCAACAAAACGGGTATCACACCACGAACTAGTCAAAAAATGGATGTAATCATCTGGACTGAAATGCATCATCAAGCCATTCTTATGTCTGACGGTCTGATAATGCTTATACATGTCGAAATGAGTTTGGCAAAAATCAGCGGGTTTTAAGATTGCCTGCGTATTTAGGTTCTTTTTCAGGCAGCGCCTCTGTTTTTTGTTAGGTTTGAAATCAGCGACCACCAACCTGGTTGGTATGCAGGCGGAACATCTTGCGCAATGGGGCGCATAAACCTCATCACCACTGCGACGGAAACCTTGTTTGATGAGTTGCCCATAGTGAGATGCATCTATTTTAAATGCTGGGTGCACAAAAAGTGACTGGGCGCGTTCATTCTCAAGATAACTACAAGGATGTTCCCGAGTTAAAATCAGAGGGATGCGGGACATTATGCTTGCCATGCTGATTGAGCAACAGGTTTATTGCAGTGCTGATTTAATAGCTGGGCATAATAGTTTCGATCAATGGCTTCCGCGCCAAAATTTACGAGGTGGCTGGTATGGACCTGGCAATCAATCAGTTGATAGCCCCAGGCTTTTAATTGCTCAACCAAGGTAGCAAAGGCTACTTTAGAAGCATCCGTCTTTGAATGGAACATCGATTCACCAAAAAATACCCGGCCAAGTGCCAGTCCATATAACCCTCCAACCAGTTCTCCATCCAACCATGCTTCAACAGAATGCGCTATTCCTAGCCAATGCAACTCATTATAGGCATGATTGATCTCGTCGGTTATCCAAGTACCGAGGCCCTCCTTTCGGGTATTGGCACAGGCAGAAATAACTTTACTAAATGCTTGATCAAAGGTTATGGAAAAAATCTTTTTTCTTATAGTTTTACGCAGACTGCGAGAAATCGCCAGCCGGTTCGGAAATAATATCAGCCTTGGATCAGGAGACCACCACAATATTGGCTCATCCTGGTTATACCATGGAAAAATCCCGTGCCTATAGGCATTGATCAAACGTGATGTCGATAAGCACCCGCCAACTGCAATTAAGCCGTTGGGTGTTTTTAAAGCTTTGTTTAACGCGGGAAACTCTTGCCCTGGATTGCGGGGATCGAGAACGGTCAGTTGCATAGTCCTGGTTCACATAATTCGGTTTTAACTATGCGGGTTGTTACGGGTGTTCATCGAGAAATTTTTCTGCATCAAGGGCAGCCATACATCCTGAGCCGGCCGATGTTACTGCTTGTTTATAAACTGAATCCATTACATCACCGGCGGCAAACACGCCGGCGATATTGGTTGCTGTGGCGTTACCGTGAATGCCGCTGTTAACTTTGATATAACCGTGATCCATTTCTAGTTGACGATCAAAAATAGCCGTGTTCGGTATATGGCCAATGGCTATAAAAACACCATGAACATCAAGATCTTTAGTGTCGCCATCAAGAGTATTCTTGATTCTAATACCGGTAACGCCCATGTCATCGCCTAACACCTCGTCAAGAATACAATTCCATTCAATCGATATATTTCCACTTTGGGATTTTTCAAGCAGTTTATTAGCAAGGATCTTTTCGGATCGGAATTTGTCACGACGATGAACAATAGTGACTTTTGAGGCAATATTGGCTAAATAAAGCGCCTCTTCGACAGCGGTATTGCCGCCCCCTATAACAGCTACCGGTTTATTCCTGTAGAAAAATCCGTCGCAGGTTGCACAAGCAGAAACACCCTTGCCTTTATAGGCTTCCTCGGACTCAAGACCTAAATAACGCGCCGAAGCTCCAGTGGCGATAATTAGGGCATCACAGGAATAATGACCTGAATCGCCTGTTAATTTGAAAGGACGAGTGGACAGGTCGGCAGTATGGATGTGATCAAAAATAATCTCTGTTTCGAAACGTTCCGCATGTTGACGCATTCTTTCCATCAAATCAGGCCCCTGCAAACCTTCAACATCACCTGGCCAGTTATCAACATCCGTGGTGGTGGTTAATTGTCCGCCTTGCTGCAAACCGGTAATTATCACCGGTTTCAGATTTGCACGGGCAGCATAGACGGCTGCGGTATAGCCTGCGGGACCAGATCCGAGAATCAGGAGACGGCAATGTTTGGCCTCATTCATTAAAAAACCTCTAGATTAAGTATAAAAATCAGTGAAAATTCGTAACTATTCAACGTTTTTAGCAAGAAGGGTGCTTTTACTGTCATATCGACCGCCGTGAGAAATTATTCAAGCGCTGGATCATCGGCGAACCTTAAGATGCCTCGTTTTGCTCGGAAAGGCTAAATACGCTGTATAGTTACAAAAAATATTGAAATTATGAAGCTGATTCACTATTTCGTAAACTTAAATTGTTAATTGATACCCGACATAATTAAAAGTTCACCGCAGACTGTTGATGCCCTCAGTTTAAATGTCACCAAATTTAAAGAAAATCTGAATAAGTTGTTGCCATTGAGGGATCGGGTTTTTGCTAAATGCATAGCTCATACAGGGCAAAATCAGAAAGTCGACATTCGTTTTCGCTCTGAGCATGGCGAGGGAGTTTATTAGATTTTCCTTACAAGTAGCGGTATAGTTTTCAGACCACCACTTCCAAGTGGTCAGGGTGGCCAAAAAATTAAGGGATAGGTTCAGCAATGAAAACTTAGTCACCATATTTTATTTTTTAATTGATTGATAATATTATGATAAATATTAACTAATCGATTTCTAGCAAAGAAAATAATTAACTGATTTTTTATGGGGTTGCTTTTAATGTAAATTATATAATTATTGATCTATAATGATGTTTTCGTAGTATTAATTTATCGAGTTGTAACATGTCTGCTGTGATGGAAGAAAAAACGTTTCGTGGGTTACGCGAAGTCGCTGTTTTGGCCTTTGTAGCCAGCGCCTTGTTTTTTTTAATTTCGCTGGCCACTTTCAGTAACGAAGATGCGGGCTGGACACACAGCGGTGCGGTTCAGACCGTCTCCAATGCATGTGGTGTTTTTGGGGCATGGCTTGCCGATTTCAGTCTCAGTTTTTTTGGACTTGTGGCCTATCTTTTTCCGGCTTTTATTCTATGGCATGGCTATTTATTGTATAGCCAATATACAAAAAGCTGGGAGAAACTGACCATCGCGCTCCACTGGGTGGGGACGGCAGCAACGGTTATTTCAGGCGCCGCCTTATCGTCTCTGCATTTGCTCAGAATAAAAGTTGAGCTGCCCGGCAATACCGGCGGGATCATAGGGGATGAAATTAGCAATTCGTTAGCATTCACCTTGGGCAATTCAGGGGCTACACTGTTTTTGCTGGTGCTTTTTTTGTCGGGGATTACGCTGGCCACACGGATGTCATGGATGGCGCTGATTGATCTGGTTGGCAGATATACGCTGTTTTTCTGCCGAGTTATTTTCCACAGCGCTACAGGTTTGCGCTACGAACGCATAAACCAGACCGAACAACCTGTCGAATCGAGACAAACTTCTCCTTCCGTCAGCTTTTTTGAAAAAAAGGAAATTAATAGAACGGCCTCCGCCAAGCATGCTGTTATGACAACTCCAGCGCCAATTATCGAAAAAGATTTTGAAGCCATCGATAAAATCGCCAAACCCGTTAAAAAACAGCCGCAGACATATATAGTGGACATGGAGAATATATTACCGGCGTTGGCTTTATTGGATAACCGCGATACCCGCGTCCGGGGCTACACTCAGACCGATCTGGAAGAAATGTCCCGATTGGTGGAACATATCCTGCAGGATTTCAATGTAATCGTTGAAGTGGTTGGCGTTCTGCCTGGACCGGTGATTACTCGTTTTGAACTGTTGCCAGCCGCCGGTGTTAAGGTTAGCCGTATCAGTACGTTGTCCAAGGATCTGGCGCGGGCCTTATCGGTAACCAGCGTCCGTATTGTTGAAGTGATTCCGGGTAAATCAGTGATCGGCCTTGAAATCCCGAACCGGGAACGGGAAATGGTTACGTTACGTGAGCTTCTGGCATCATCCACCTTTGAAAAATCGAAATCATGGCTGACATTAGCGATGGGTAAGGATAGTTCCGGCGCACCATTGGTCGCTGATCTCGGTAAAATGCCGCATGCCCTGGTTGCGGGCACAACTGGCTCGGGCAAGTCGGTTGCCATTAATACAATGATTTTGAGTCTGTTGTACAAATCGACCCCGCAACAGGTGCGCATGATCATGATCGATCCTAAAATGCTGGAGCTGTCTGTTTATGAAGGTATTCCACATTTATTGACGCCGGTGGTCACCGATATGAAGGAAGCCAGCAATGCATTGCGCTGGGCCGTTGGAGAAATGGAAAGGCGTTACAAGCTGATGTCCAAAATGGGGGTCAGAAATCTCGCCGGTTTCAATCAATTGATCTCCGATGCACAGGCCCGGGGTGAAACAATCAGGGACCCGATGTTTCAGTTAGTCAATCCACTGGAAGATGGCGACGAATTTCCTACGCTGAGCCTATTGCCCAGCATCGTCATTGTCATCGACGAATTGGCCGACATGATGATGATCGTCGGCAAAAAAGTTGAAGAACTGATCGCTCGATTAGCGCAAAAAGCCCGGGCAGCAGGCATTCACCTGATTCTGGCGACACAAAGACCCTCGGTGGATGTCTTGACTGGCTTGATCAAGGCTAATGTGCCGACGCGGATTTCCTTTCAGGTCTCGTCACGTATCGATTCACGCACGATTCTCGATCAAGGGGGCGCGGAAGCGTTGCTAGGTAACGGGGATATGCTGTTTTTGCCATCCGGAACAAGCATTCCAATCCGCGCCCATGGTGCTTTCGTTGACGATCATGAAGTACATCGCGTTGTTGAGTTTTTAAAACAGACGGCACCTCCTAATTATCTGGATGACATAACTAAGGAATCCTCCGATTTAGGAGATGGCTTCGCTATGAGCTTGGGTGGCAATAATGCTGATGCGGAAGCCGATGCCTTGTATGACGAAGCGGTGCAATTTGTCACGGAAACACGGAAAGCCTCTATCTCCAGTGTGCAAAGGCGCTTTAAAGTAGGCTACAATCGGGCGGCGACCATCATTGAAGACATGGAAGCGGCTGGTGTAGTCAGTGCTGCAGAATCGAATGGCTCCAGGGTCGTTTTAGCCCCGCCGCCGATCAGAGACTAATCGTGCATTACGCAATGATAGGTGTCGTCATAGTAATGGTTTCAGCCCTGTGCAGTATTTATTTTGTCAAACGACATACTATCGAACAATCTAAAGCCGTTAAGGCGGTTTTATTCGGACTTTATTTTTGGGGACTTGTCTTTTTGCAACTGATTATTTCTGCATTGGTTTACGTATTAATGGATAACCGCGGCGTATAAATTGGGCATAAACAACAATGATGGTTTTATAACTTTAATTTATCAGGCAACAATTTTTCTCTGCGCTTCGTCTTCAATTCAAATGCAAAGTTTTAGGAAATGTAAATATTTTTCTTAAACTAGCCATCAATTCACCTCAATAATGTTTTTTAGACAGGCTGGATAAATACTCATTTATAACAACTTTGGAGAAAGAGCATGAATAAAAAAATAATCTTGATCACTATATGTGGCCTGATCTTCTCGACTCAAAGCATTGCGCTTGATAGAGCCCATAGAATTGACCGCCGTTTGGATATAAGGGGCGACCGGATTAATGACCGCCTGGATACCAAAGGCGATCGTATTAATCGAAGACTTGATCATAAAGCCGATTGGCTCGATGCACACGGATATGATAAAGCAGCGGATAGATTGGATCGTAAAGGCGACAGAATTGACCGAAGACTGGATATCAAAGGCGATAGAATAGAAAGACGTCTGGACAACAAAGGTGATCGTATCGTCGATAGATGGTCAAATCGTCATTAACGCCTTATGTCGAGGCGAGGGGTTAATAACGACCCAATTTTGAAAAAGTCAGCCAAGCCGCTAATTTTTTAACTGAACACATGCAAATTGAGATAAGCACCAATACGATTATGTCCAGTGCAGAATTTCGCAAGGGGTCTAGCGTTGACGTATTTTTTGCTGGCTAGACCGCGTAAAGTATCTTTTTTCGTGATAATTACAAATCGTGGGACTACGGTCAAAAATTGATTTCTTTTTAGATATCAGGTCTATACTTCAATGGTAGACAGGGCAGAAAAAATCAAAAGCTGTCCTATAACCATTAACGCAAGGAACACCGGAAATGTCAGACAATACCGAAAAAATGAATCAGCTATTGGATGCTCAACTTTTAGAACTGGAAGATCGCTTCAATCAGTTTCTTAAAGAGCTCGAAGAAGACTTTAATTTTGTTCCCTCCGTGGTCAAACAGGGTAAAAATATCCATCAATCGGACTACGAGGACTTTCCCGAAAGAGTCGACCGCCTGGCAGACATTGAAAAACGTTACGACAGTATCGATAGAAAATACACTATTGTACTAACCCTGACCTCAGCAATGGCGCTAGGTGCCCTAATATATCTTGGATATGTGCTGTTCGGCTAAGTCCGCTTGCAATCAGGCTTTTCAATTATTGTCATTCTAGCCTAAGCCCTGCCACGGTGTATATAAACCCTCAACATTGACACCGAACATACCCAATACACGCCCGACCGTTTCATTAATCATGGCCATCAAAGAATCCGATTTACTATAGAACGCAGGCATCGGTGGGAAAATAATTCCGCCCATTTCAGTTACGGTCGCCATGTTTCTGATATGCACGAGATTCAGTGGCGCTTCGCGAGGCATCACCACTAGGCGACGGCGTTCCTTCAAGACCACATCGGCAGCGCGTGAAATCAAATTATCGCCGAACCCATGCGCAACCGCTGACAGCGTTTTCATCGAACACGGTGCGATAATCATGCCCTCTGTCTTAAATCCGCCACTGGAAACAGTGGCGGCTATGTCATCAATCCCATGTGTCACCTCGGCCAGCTTTATCAATTCAGCTCGTTTCATATCCAGTTCATGCTTTAAATTGACCACGCCTGCGGAAGAAATTATCAAATGTGTTTCCCATTCTGCCTGCGCTTGCAAAACCTGTAGCATCCTGACTCCATAGATAGCTCCTGTTGCACCGGTTATGGCAATAATTAAGCGTTTTTTTTGATTCATTTTTCTAACTCATGGGTATTGAAAGATCGGTCGGACACGTACAGTCAAGAAATCATCCTGCCAATCCAGCAGCAAATCGGTCAGTTGCAGAGACCAGAGCATCAATCATATCGGGATCTTGTGCAATATGTCCGGCTTCTGGCAAGATAATGTACTCGGCATCCGGCAACGCTTTGTGCAGTTTCATCGCAGACTCCAGGGGGCAGACCAAATCCTTGCGTCCATGGATGATAATAGTTGGAATTGCTGACAATTTGTCACAGTTCTCCAGAATCTGATTTTCCCTGATAAAATAGTGATGGTTGGCATAATGTAACTCCATACGTGCTTGTTTTACCATTTTATCAGTGATATGCATACCTTGAGGGCTGGGCTGAAAAGCATTACCTAATGCTACTTGACCGCTCCATGCAGCCCATTCTCTGGCGACTCTTCTTTTGATAAGCTCATCCTCTCCTCCAAGAGCATCGTGGAGCGCTTGCACTAAATTTTCCCGCCGCTGCATCGGAATGCTTTCCTCCAGTCGCTGCCATTGCTCTGGGTAGATTCGCGGTGGGCCATCTTTGATAAACCAGTCCAGATCTTGTTGCCGTGCCAGAAACACGCCACGAATAATCATTCCAGATACCCGTTCCGCATACTGTTGAGCATACAACAAGGCTAAAGCCGCTCCCCATGAACCACCAAACAGCAACCATTGTTTGATTTTCAATCGTCGCCTGATGCGCTCCATATCGGCGCACAATTCTTGAGTTGTATTACCTTGTAGTTCGCCAAATGGTCTCGACAAACCACAACCGCGTTGGTCGAACAAAATAATTTTATAGTGAGCAGGATTAAAAAAACGCCGATGATCAGGCTTGATGCCAGAACATGGCCCGCCATGCAGAAAAACAACTGGAATACCCCTAGCATTTCCACTTTGCTCTACATAAACTTCATGTTTGCTGTCCGTCTTTAGATAAAAAGCGTGATAAGGTTTAATTTCGGGATAAAGATATTGCATTATTTGAAATTATGCGCGGGTCGAAAAGCAACGGTTTGGTCACCACGAAGGACTGAACGGTTTAAGGCTAGTTAATAGCTTGGTCATCCCTATTCAAGCAATTGAACGCGAAGTTACATTAAATTTCTCTATTTTTTATTGTTCGTGGTGAATAGTTAGCATTATTTATATTTTCGGGGTGGCAATTCTGTGTTTCTCCATTCATGTGGGTATAAATCGCGGTGGTTAAGGCACAGGTCAAAGCCATGAAAGCTTGATCCCGAGGGATCTTGCTCATGGAAAAAAGTCTATTGGGACAAGCCAGGTTTTGAGAACATTAATGAAAAGCCCTATTGTGCCACAGACTGCAATCACCGGGATTACACCTACTTTATAGCGCATCAAGGCTAGCAGTGCGACCAGGCCTATCGATGCTGAGATTGCATCGAAACGACCTGTAAAGCCATGTGGCCAGACTACTCGATAAGCAAAAAATGCCGCCAAGTTCACTATAACACCAACCACAGCAGCGGTGATGCCGGTCAGCGGCGCGGTGTATTTCAAATTGCCGTGGGTGGACTCAACCAAAGGTCCACCCGCCAAAATGAATAGGAAACTGGGTAAAAAGGTGAAATAAGTGGCGACGAATGCCGCTGCAGCGCCGGCCAGGAATAGCTGATCAGAGCCAAACAGTGTTTTTGTCCATCCGGCGACGAAACCAACGAAGGTAACGACCATGATCAATGGCCCCGGAGTAGTTTCGCCTAAGGCTAGTCCATCGATCATTTGATGGGGCGTCAGCCATTGATAATGCTCGACCGCGCCTTGATAGACATAGGGCAGGACGGCATAAGCGCCACCGAATGTCAGCAGTGCGGCCTTGGTAAAAAACCAGCCCATTTGCGTCAATGCGCCATCCCAGCCGTATCGCGCGCATAGAAACCCGATACTTCCCCCCCACAAAATTAATCCGGCGACAATTACTTTGCTTAAGTTAAACCAGTTAAACTTGGCGTGCAAGGGAGTAGGCGTGTCGTCATCGATGAGTGCCAAACCATAGCGGTGCTGAGCTACATCGTGACCGCCGCCGACGGCGAATTTCTGCGGCGCGAATTTACCGCCAATGGCGCCGAGCAGTGCCGCCACTAAGACAATTAAGGGAAATGGTGCATCCAATATGAAGATGGCGAGAAATGCCAGGGCGGCCATCATCCACAGCAGCTCGTTTTTCAATGCACGAGAGCCGATGCGGTAGGCTGCGAACAGGACAATGGCGGTCACCGCCGGTTTGATACCGTAGAGCACTCCGGCAATCGTGGTCAGGTGGCCGAACGCAAGATAGATCCAGCTAAGTCCAATTAAAATGAGCAGTGATGGCAGTACGAATAAAACCCCGGCGATTAGCCCACCCCAGGTGCGATGCATCAGCCAGCCAATGTAGATTGCCAGTTGTTGAGCTTCAGGGCCCGGCAGCAACATGCAGTAGTTGAGCGCATGTAGATAACGTCGTTCGGAAATCCAGCGTTTCTTCTCAACTAAGTCCTGATACATGATGGCAATTTGTCCGGCTGGGCCACCGAAACTGATGAAGCCGAGTTTCAGCCAATACCAAAAGGCTTGCCCTAACGTGACTGGCTGCGGGGGAGTTGGCGATGGCTCTGATATATTCATGACTCGGTTCCTAAAAAGTCCTGGTAAAAGGCGTTGAAAAATTTACCAATTTGAAGAGCATATTATTGACGCATCCTGCTAATGTGCATCACCAGTCTCGCCGGTTCCAGGACTCTAATTCATACCATATCAGGTTGATGCACAAATGCCAGGAAGTTGCGTTGCTAGTCCTCAAAGGATGTGCTGAATAGAAAAGACACCGCTGGCTTATGCCAGCTAACGCAGTTTTTTCCAAGCCCCGATAAAGGATTTTCCGAAAGCCTACATGTGTATTCCAAATTGGTAAAGCTGGTTTGGATAGGCTCGGCAAATTTTTTAATGTTTCACTTAATTTGGTACTATTATCACATATTTATTGATTGAATCAGCGCTTCGCTGGTGGTCAGCCATTGAAAAAGGAAAATATGGAGTAATTTTTTTCAGGATTTCCTTACACTCAATAATAGCGAATCAATAATATTTTGACAGAAAAAAGGTTGATAATAAAAACGCATTCATAATTTTGGATCGAAAATTTCGCTTTGTTATTTTAAACTTTGGACAGATTAAACCAGAGGTTTGCCGCTTTATTAAGGGTTGCCATAGCACTCTTTGCGTTCTCATCCGGAGGTCACTCTGGCGGAACCGAAATACCCTAATCGTGAAGGCTATAGTGACTGGTCCCATACTAAAACCCTATTGATAAAGCCAGGACATAAACTCGAATATCCATTGCCGTGCAACCATCAGGTATATGAAAATTCAAAACAGTTTATGATTTAAATGAAAGAACCTATTCTGATGGTGATGTGTTGGTGTTTGACCTGCTCAATTAATCCGATAAAGATCTGACAATTCAGGAGGGTATAAGGAATTTGTTTGGAATCTTAGTTTAAGGATTCAAAGCAAAATGTCGCAACCGGGGGTAATAACTTTGCGGGTGACAGTAAACCCGAAAAATTGGAAAGATGTCGGAGCATTTTGCTTTGTTTGTCATGCACCAGAAAAAAGCCGTGATTAAGTCTTTTCACAACTGAATAAATACAGGCTTCATGAGCCGATGTTCAAACTTCCGTTCTTTTTTTGGCACACTTACATTACCCAAATCCGAAGTAATCGTTATAAGCTTGCAAATCGAAAGGCCTTGTAAGATTGAAAGAACGTCATGGGCCAGCATTGCCTCGGAAGCTGCCGGAAAAAAGACCACTCCGTAAAACTTAGCGCCCAAATATAGTTGGCGGCATGACATTGCTAAAACCAATGCAGGATCCTGTCACCTAGGTTTTGAAAAAACTAATCTCTTCCGGACAAAAAAGGTACAAAACTCACTGGTTCCAGCTGTTCGACTTCATAACCGGATTCTGTCCGTTTTACTCGTTGCAATTCCTGCCGTCCAGTCATGCCGATTGGAATTACCATGACCCCGCCCATAGACATTTGCTCTAGCAGCATTTCCGGAATTTCCGATGGTGCGGCGGATACCAGAATGCCGTTGTAAGGGCCATATTCCGGCCATCCCCAACCGCCATCACTGTGTAAGTAACTAACATTCTTTATTTTTAAGTCCCATAAGTGACCTTTGGCTTTTTTTTGCAACGGCAGAATTCTTTCAACGGAGTAAACGTGATCGACCAGTTGCGCCAGAACGGCGGTCTGGTAGCCGCAGCCGGTACCTATTTCAAGAACTTTTTTTAGACGACCGAATTCCAGCAGCAGTTCCGTCATCTTCGCGACAATGTATGGCTGGGAGATGGTCTGATTAAAGCCAATGGGTAATGCAGTGTCTTCATAGGCGCGACTGGCCAGCGCTTCATCCATAAAAATATGCCGTGGAGTATTCCGCATCACATCCAGAATTTTATTGTTGGTAATGCCCTGTTCCAGTAAGCGCGTGACCATACGTTCGCGCGTACGCCGCGAAGTCATACCAATACCCTGTAGACTGGGGTTCATACTTCTTGCTCCTTGGACAGCCAGGCCTTCAACGGATTAATCCGGTCATACCAAGTCAAATCAACCTGTAAAGGGGTCACGGAAACATAACCAGAGTTTATGGCATAAAAATCCGTCCCAGGCCCTGCATCCTGTTCGGCTCCAGGTGGGCCCACCCAATAGATGCTCCGTCCACGCGGATCGATGCTTTTAACAACTGGTTCCGATTTATGCCGCTGGCCAAGGCGGGTAGCCTGATAACCTTTCAAAGCCATAACTGGTATATCCGGCACATTGACGTTAAGAATAGTATCACGGGGCAATGGGGTCTGAATTAGTTTTTGTAATAGTACTATCGCGACATGCGCCGCGGTTTCAAAATGCACAGGATCATCATGCGAAGCCAAGGAAATCGCAACGGCTGGCAAGCCCAAAAAGCGTCCCTCGGTCGCTGCAGCAACGGTACCTGAATAAAGGACGTCGTCTCCCAGGTTCGAGCCATGATTGATGCCTGCAAAAACCATATCAGGCTCTTTTGTAAGTAAGCCTGTTATGGCCAAATGAACACAATCGGTAGGAGTTCCGTCCACTTTAATAAAGCCGTTATCTTCTTTCACAGCCCTAAGCGGCATTTCCAGAGTTAAGGAATTGCTGGCGGCGCTTCGGTTTTTGTCCGGTGCCACGACTGATATTTCAGCATGTTCGCGCAATGCATTCGCCAGTGTGGTAAGACCTTTAGCCAGGTAGCCGTCGTCATTACTTAACAAAATATGCATTATCAATCGCCCTGAAGCAGAATAAGCTATAAAATTGATCATCTTAGCAACATTGGTTTACAAAATCAGCTTCCGTGACAAAAAAAATCCTCACAACCGAAGATAGTATTTTATTTAGACAGTCAGTTGGTAACGTGCGCACTGTTAAAAACGATAAGGTATTGTTAGTAAAAGAGCGAAAACCTAAACCTTTATTTGGGTCACAAGTTGTTGGCGCTGACCATCATTTTAATGATTTTACCGCTACTGAATCTGAAAAACTTGGTATTGAGGACTCGTTGAGCTATAGCGCTCCAGGTTTACAAAAAAACGTATTGAAAAAGCTGCGTAAAGGCTATTTTGGCCTTGATGCAGAAATTGATCTTCATGGCCTGAACAGTAACGAAGCCAAACGTCAATTGCTGAATTTCCTGCATTTGTGTATAGAAGACGGCTGTCGTTGCGTATTAATAGTTCACGGCAAGGGTTTCCGTTCGCCTGATAACCATCCAGTGCTGAAAAATAACCTGAACAGTTGGCTTAGACAGCATAAGGATGTTCAGGCATTTTGTTCCGCTTCACCTAAAGCTGGCGGTACCGGCGCCATATTTGTGTTACTGCATTTATCTGAAAAATATAAGCAGGTAGATGGAGAACACCCATAGCGGCTATAAAAGCGTCATGCGCAGCCTGAAGGCTTAAATACTAGAATGCAGATATTGTATTTACCAAGGGTTTAGATCGCCGCGAACGCTGCAATCAGGTCTTGCAGTAGCTTTTGCCAGATATGCTAAGATGGGCTCTACGTTTCGCGTCATTATCAAGTGGACATCAGCACATTTGTATTATTTGGCTGGCCGACAAGATAGCAGCAGGGTATTAAAAACATGCTGGGTAATTTGAGAGCAATTATTGATTCCACTTCAGACTTAACATGCCCAAAGTCAATTCTTGCGATATTGTCAATTACCCACTGGTAAGGGCTTATTTAAGTTTTAAGGAGTCCTCAGTAACTAATGCAATAATTTTCCTTTTGTGCTGTGCCATTTGAGTAGGATAGAAATCACCATGAAAAAACCGACAGGGCTCTTTTAATAGTCTATCGCAGTTACTTTGTGATCAACAACATCGGATATCTTGATATTTCGGTGCATCTTGCCCTGATTCCGTTGTTTTTTCTCTGGGTCTAGATTTTCTTGCTTTCTTGCATAATTTTTTTACTTACCTATGGATGACAGGCAGCCGGGCAAATCGCCTTGGAATTCTCAACCTGGCGAATACCCTGATGACGCATTCATATTTTAGTAAAGGAAGACGGAAAAAAATTGGTTGTCGGTGAAAACAATGTGCTGAGGAAACTGTTGGAATTTTATTAATATTTAAGCTCTGAATGCTTGTTACAGTAGACAATGTCACTTATTACCGCAAAAAAACTAAAGGCGCTATCGTGATTGATCAAATCAATGCATTGCTTCCGCAAACCCAATGTGGGCGGTGCGGTTTTAAAGGTTGCCGCCCATACGCTGAGGCCATCGCATCGGGCCAGGCAGACATTAATCAATGCCCGCCAGGAGGCGACGAAGGGGTTATTGAACTGGCCAATTTATTGGGTATGAAACCCAAGCCACTGAATACGCAATTCGGTATTTATAAACCCAGGCATATTGCGCTCATAATCGAACAAGATTGTATCGGCTGCGCCAAGTGTATTGCTGTTTGTCCAGTCGATGCCATATTGGGTGCGGCAAAATTCATGCACACGGTGATTGCTTCGGAATGCACAGGATGTGAATTGTGTGTGGCGCCTTGTCCTGTCGACTGCATTATTATGAAACCGTTGATTTCGAATAATGATACAGGAGATGGTTCTGTTAGAAACAAGTATGATCAAGCACAATTGGCTAGACGTCGTTATGAGGCTCGTTGTTTGCGCCAGGAAAAGGATACTGCTGAAAAGGCGGAGCGAGCTAAAAAGAAAAAAGAAGCTTTAACTAACATATAAGATTTAAGTTACGCTGACTTTATTGAAGCTATAGCACCCCCATATTTTTTAGTATGCCGGTATTATTAACCGTGCCAGCGTTCATTTTTCAGAAATCTTGAAACATGTACAGCATCGTTAAAAAAATTTTTATTTATATTAAAGCCATACTCGTAGTTAATATAGAAAGATAATTTTAGGAGACAACGTGGCAAAAGCTAGTGAGTTAAAAAAGGGGACAGTCGTGGATATTAATGGCATACCACATGTGGTCAAGCATGTCGAAGTCAGAAGCCCTTCATCCCGAGGCTCAACAACATTATACAAGGTTCGTTTTACTAATCTGAAAACCGGTCAAAAGCTTGATGAAACCTTAAAAGGGGACGACTTTTTCAAAGAAGCCGAACTCGTTCGGGTTAAGGTGCAGTTTTCTTATTTGGATGGTGAGAACTATGTTTTCATGAATATGGATGATTATTCTCAATACAGTTTAAACCAAGCAGATTTGGAAGGAAAAATAGAGTTCCTGTCTGAAGGTCTTGAAGGAATTGTTGCCTTGTTGATAGACGATACTATTTTGGGTGTTGAACTGCCGAGTTCGGTTGCTCTTGAAATCTTAGATACTGCCCCAGGAGTTAAAAGTGCATCGGTAACCAGTAGAACTAAGACCGCAAGGCTCTCGACGGGTGTGGAAATTCAGGTGCCTGAATACCTGGAGACAGGTGAAATGATCAAGGTAAATACCGAAACTGGAAAGTACATGTCGCGTGCTTAACCCTAGCTGATGATACAGATACAAAATTTGGGGCAGTAGAAGTTTTGCATACTGCGAAAATATTAAATTAGAGTAATAAGTCGAAAAGCCGACAGGAATAAGCGTAACCATACGCACAGCATGATGCAATGCGTCGGTTACGCGACACTGTTGATAGTTTAACTGTACTGTCTACGGTTTAAAAATATATTGCTTAAAATAGCGGCCGAGGCGAACAGTATGGTTGAAACAATAAACTCTCCGGAAATAAAGCCGATAATACCAATTATGAACATGATTCCAAGTAAAATGTCTTTTTGTAAAGAATTCATTTTGTAGCTCCTGATTAGTTTGTAAATTAAGTAATGGTGAATTTAATACACAAAATATAGTCGTTTTATTCAGTTTACAATGGCAATAAATATTAATATTTTGTTTCTTCTAAAGAAATAATAATTATTTCATTTCAAGTTCGAGTGAAATGAATACGTATCTGAACACGCAAAAAACCAAATTTACATTGATAACCCGGATAATTTGTATCTGAAACAATTGGTATAGAGACCCTCGCTCAATCTCATAGGAATCCTGATCGAAATCCTTGTAGGTTCGGCAGGCCCATACGAGTGTGATATATTCATCGGGGACCGGATCGTTAATGAGTAAGAATAATCGCCATGATAAGTTAATAAATGAACGTTAATTTACTGATCAGGCAGATGAATTCATAAAAGGTCAAAGTTATCCACATTTCCTGTGGATAACTTTGTGGACAAGTTGCAATCAAATGCCCTATCTAGCCACTTTTAAAGTCTTTTTGTTAAATCGGTCAATTTGTTGCCAATACCGGTGCCATAAAAAAATATTCATATTTATCAGCATGCTACAAGAACAAAGGGCATTATTGAAATTATTTTAAGTCACATATGAAACTTTTCCTGTAGGTTGCTGAAAGTAGATGAAATTATAAATTTACTTGTGGAAAAGTGATTTTAGCTTTTTTGCTAACTATTTTCTTGATAACAGTGAAATCTACTCCGTCTCAACCAGCGGATAAGGTGCAGATTATTCAAAGCACACAATTTAACCTAAGTAGTTATTGGGAAAATAAAATACAGTTTAAAAAAGAAGTGATATAGAATTAAAAGCTTTGAATTTGAAAGCTGATTTTTCAATGGATAAAAAATAATGGCCTAAATTTTATGCGATGCCCATTTTGTGCTGAACAAGATACTAGAGTGCTGGATTCCCGCCTGACAAACGAAGGAGACCAGGTTCGCCGCCGGCGTGAATGTACATCCTGTAAAGAAAGATTTACTACTTATGAGGTTGCAGAGTTAGCTTTGCCTCGCATCATTAAGCGCGATGGGATGCGTGAACCTTTCGATGAAAACAAATTACGGTCCGGGATGCATAAAGCCCTGGAAAAGCGACCTGTCGGCAGTGATGCTATTGAAGCGGCCATTAGCCGGATTAAAAAGGAATTAATGGGGAAGGGTGATAGGGAAATTTCGACCCAGGAGCTGGGCGAAAAAGTCATGAAAGAGCTGAGTGTGCTGGACCATGTTGCTTTTGTGCGGTTTGCATCAGTTTACCGAAGTTTTCAGGATGTCAGCGAATTTACCGATATTATTGAGAACTTGCAAAAAAAATAGCATGTCACACTTACTGGATCAGGATGCCTATTATATGGCCAGAGCGATTCATCTGGCTAAAAAAGGGCATTATACGACAGCCCCGAATCCCCGGGTGGGATGCGTTTTAGTCCGGGATAACGTTATTATTGGTGAGGGCTGGCATGTCAAGGCGGGTCTTGCCCATGCAGAAGTTGAAGCGTTAAAAAATCTTCAAGATGCTAAAGGCGCTACGGCTTATGTCAATCTGGAGCCATGTAGTCATCAAGGAAGAACGCCGCCTTGTTGCGATGCCTTGATTAATGCCGGAATAACACGTGTTGTTGCAGCAATGAAGGATCCCAACCCTCTGGTTTCCGGCAGTGGCCTGGAGAAGCTGAAGCAGGTCGGCATTGAAGTTGTCAGCGGTGTATTGCAGGAAGATGCGATGGCATTGAATCGTGGGTTTATTAAAAGAATGGCCGAAAATCGTCCCTTTGTTCGCACCAAGCTGGCAATGAGCCTGGATGGTCGCACTGCCATGGCATCCGGCGAAAGCCAATGGATTACGTCGGAACAGGCCCGAGCCGATACACATCGGTTGCGGGCGGAAAGTTCTGCGATTTTAACAGGCATTAATACAGTATTATCTGATGACCCAGTGTTGAACGCGCGCGTCGATTTCGATGTTGTGCAACCGCTCAGGGTTATACTTGACTCCCAATTAAGAATGCCGGTGAACACGAGACTGTTATCCGTACCGGGGCGTTGCCTGATTCTGACCTGCTCAAATGATAGAGATAAAATCGTGCAGTTACAGGAGGCCGGGTTCGAAGTTTATTGTCTTGCCGATAACAACGGACGGCTTGATTTGCATGTTGCTATGAACTTTCTGGCTGGACAGCAAATCAATGAGCTACTTATTGAGGCCGGGCCCATACTTAACGGTGCGTTGCTTGAAGAAGATTTGATCGATGAAACTATCATCTACATGGCGAGTTGTATACTCGGTGATCAGGGGAGGGAGTTGTTTCATCTGCCTCATCTACAATTGATGGCCGATAGAAAAAATTTGAAACTGCGTGATGTCAGGCAGATTGGTCGTGATTTACGGCTTACACTGACCCGCGATTAACTAGAGTTTTATGTTTACTGGCATTATTTTAGCGGTGGGTCAAATCTGCGCGATCGAGCACAAAGCAGGCGATTGCCGGTTGACTATCGACACAGGCAGGTTAGAACTAAACGAGTTGTCGCTTGGCGACAGTGTTGCCGTCAATGGCGTCTGCCTGACTGCAGTGACTTTGGGCAAACACCATTTTTGCGCCGATGTTTCCATCGAAACCTTGTCCAGAACAACTTTAAATAATGCAACCATCGGCCAACCGGTCAACCTGGAGCTGGCAATGACCCCTTCAACGCGAATGGGTGGACATATAGTTAGTGGTCACGTCGATGGTATAGGTACTATCATAGAAAAAAAACCGGAGGCTCGTTCGTTCAGATTTAGAGTGAAAGCGCCTGCTAATTTAGCCAAATATATCGCTGAAAAAGGTTCCATTTGTATTGATGGTATCAGCCTGACGGTTAACGAAGTCGACGGAGCGGTATTTGGTGTTAACATTGTCCCCCATACACTTAAGGAAACAACATTGGGCATAACAGTGCCGGGAACCCAGGTCAATCTGGAAGTGGATTTGCTGGCGCGTTACATGGAACGCTTGCTGTTAAGCAGGATGGCCAACAATCAGGAGGGAATCACGCAAGAATTGCTGCAAAAAAGCGGTTTTTTGCCATAGACTCTAGGATAGCTGTGAATACGATTGAAGAAATTATAGAAGATTTACGTTTAGGTAAAATGGTCATCATCATGGATGATGAGGACCGGGAAAATGAAGGCGACCTGGTAATGGCGGCTTCCTTTGCCCGCCCGGAAGATATAAATTTTATGGCACGTTACGGTCGTGGTTTGATTTGCCTGACATTGACCAGTGAACGTTGTCAACAGTTACGCCTGCCATTGATGGTCAATGAAAACAAAACCGCGCATTCAACCAATTTTACTGTGTCTATCGAAGCCGCGGCAGGCGTAACAACCGGTATTTCCGCTGCTGACAGGGCCCATACCATTCAATGCGCCGTAGCCAGAAATGCCAAACCCGACGATTTGGTTCAACCCGGCCATATTTTCCCATTAATGGCCAAGTCCGGAGGTGTATTGAATCGGGCCGGTCATACCGAAGCGGGCTGCGACTTGGCTAAATTGGCAGGTGTGGAGCCAGCCGCTGTCATTGTTGAAATTCTGAACGACGATGGTTCAATGGCAAGAAGGCCGGATTTGGAGGTTTTTGCTCAACAACATAATCTTAAAATCGGAACGATTGCCGATTTGATCCATTACCGCATACAGAATGAAAATACCCTGGAACGCATCAGCGAATGCGCATTTCCCACGGAATTTGGCCTTTTTCGTCTTTATGCCTATCAGGACAGAAACGACAATAACTTGCATCTGGCGTTGGTAATGGGGCAAGTGTCCGGCGATGAGCCGATATTGGTCAGAGTTCATGCGCGTAACTTGCTGGACGATGTGTTCGCATCGAAGCGCAGTGAGGGCAGCGTTTCTATTCGTGCAGCCATGGCCAAGATAGCTGAAGAAGGCCGTGGCGTTATAGTGGTTATCAGGCAGAGTGAAGACAATAAGTCTTTGGTGGAATTGATTCATCGCTATCAACTGGAAGATAATGGTGTCCATAGCCAAACTTACCGTCATGATACGGCAGATTGGCGAATGACCGGAACCGGCGCCAGAATATTAGCCGATCTGGGTGTGCATAAATTAAAGGTACTGGGAACGCAAAAACGTTATGTCGGATTGTCGGGGTTCGATCTGGAAGTTTCCGAACATGTCGGCAGATGACGATGATGGAATCGTTTTTGACGTTCTATACGGTAAACATCGTAAAATAAGTGCTCAGAAGATTGGTTTTAATATTTTTTAAGTAGAGAATGAAGAATGTCGGCAATAAAAATAGTTGAAGGAAATTTATCGGTTCAAGGCAGCAAATTCTGTCTTGTCGCATCCCGTTTTAATAGCTTCATCGTGGAACAGTTAGAGGCCGGTGCGATCGATACCTTGCTTCGTCATGGTGCCGATAAAAGCCATATTCATTTGGTAAAAGCGCCGGGCGCTTTCGAATTACCGATGGTGGTGCAGCGTATCGCGTCAGCAAAAAAATATGATGCAATTATCGCCTTGGGTGCTGTTATTCGTGGTGGCACGCCACATTTTGAATATGTGGCCGGGGAATGTGTCAAAGGTTTGGCTCATGTCGCGTTGCACTATGATGTGCCGGTAAGCTTTGGCGTGTTGACCGTTGATACGATCGAGCAGGCCATCGAACGGGCGGGCACCAAAGCCGGTAACAAGGGTGCGGAAGCTGCAATGTCGGCTATCGAAATGGTCAACTTATTTAAGAGCCTTGAAGCCTGATGAGCCAGGCGCGCACTAATGCCAGGAAAGCGGCGGTACAGGCCTTGTATCAATGGCAGATGACGGGGCAGAGCCTTAACGACATTGAGCAACAATTCCTTGAAGAAGAACGCTTGAAAGACGCCCAAAAAAGTTATTTTTATGAATTGTTTCAAGGCGTGCCCAAACATCTGGAAGAAATTGACCAGACTCTGGCTGAATTCGTTGATCGACCCGTCGACATGATCGACCCGGTTGAGCGGGCCATTTTGCGCATCGGTGTTTATGAATTGGTGCACCGTCAGGATATGCCGTTCAGAGTAGTGTTAAATGAAAGCATTAATCTGGCAAAGCATTTCGGCGCGGATGGCAGCCATAAATACATCAATGGCATTCTAGACAAAGTGGCACAGAAAAAAAGGACTGTGGAATTTATGAAAAAGGCATCAGGCCAAAGGCCTTAGTCGAAGCGGACTAGGTTTTTGATGCTTTTAAATTTCCGACAAGGCAAATTTGAAAAAAATGAAAATAATGACGGGTGTCTATGCTGCTAAGATGATGTTACTCCAGCAATGTCCTGATTGGAGGCAGTTAGTTATGTCAAGTGATAAAAAAGTTTCATGATAGATCATGTTCAAATAGATAAGCAGCGCTGAATTACTGGCGAGCCCCGACCTAATAAGACGCATCGATCGCGAATCATAAATTGCGCTGCATTCAGCAAAACTTAACCGAGCTGGATGTTTAGTCGTTAAGCAGTTGAAACCGAGCTAATTAAATGTGAATTAAGAGCTAAAAAGTAGCCAGTTCATTTAGTTACCAATAAGATATGAGAAAAGACTCTAACTTACCTCAATATCTTTATGAAACCAATGAACTGGCAAGACCAATTAATAACAATTTATCTTTATGTATGCAA